>Ga0247727_10002335_pt1 | contig 43611 bp, 8 predicted proteins | sample WisWelCaveWW1625_FD_202498 | JGI IMG/M metagenome (GOLD analysis project Ga0247727, IMG submission 202498) | Biofilm microbial communities from Wishing Well Cave, Virginia, United States - WW16-25 | ecosystem: Environmental > Aquatic > Deep subsurface > Groundwater > Cave microbial mat | place...
CGGCCGCACGCGTACCGCCATCGTTGCCCTTTCCCGTGTCTCTGATGCGCTGGTGGTTCGTGCCGACGCGGCCGCGCTGCAGGCCGAAGTCCACGTTCGCAAACAGTTCGTCGGCCATCTCCGACGCGCCGATCGAAGCGTCAATGACATTCGTAAACGTCCGTTCGAGCGGCGGAGTCTCGGTGCTCGGCCGATCCGAGTCGTCGGCAACGGCCGGGTCGTCGCTGGGCAGGCCGGGCACGCTGAGGTCGCCGTCCGGTGCACCACTCGGATCGCCGCCACCTTTGTAGAGATCATTGAGATCATCGTCGCTCATGAGGTGGACCCGTGCAGGCGGCTCGCGTGTGATCGTCAAATTGTTCGAGGCCCACATGACGCCGAGCGCCGCGGAGACGCCGCCCATCGTGATCATGAGCGCGAGTAGCATTGACGTGACGCGCTCGTAGAGCGTGACGCCCAGCACCGGTTCGTGCGGCGCTTCGGCCGGCGGCGTCGGCGCCGACTCGGTTTGTTCGGATTCGGTTGCCATGATTGCACCCCGCGTGTGGGACGACTAATCGTCCGTTTTCGATTCCGGCCGGACTGTGCGATACCACGCCTGCCACTTATCGATCTCGGCCTGCCACTCTTCGGCCGACGAGTTATCCGAGTAGCCGAATCCGGTCGGCTTGCGGCTGATTAGGCACAGCGACTTGCGGGCCGTCAGTTGCACGTCCGGCGAGTCTTCATAGTACATCGCGTCGATCAACAACGGAACCACCTGGTAGTCGCCGGTGAATGCCAGGCCGCGCAGCGCGGTCTTGATCGTGAGCGTGTCCTTGGACTTGACGCCCTTTTGCAGCGCGAGTCTCAGGAGCTGCAGCTTGTCGGGCGAGGCAGCGTTACCGGGGTTCACGATTGGGCCCTTAAACAGGCCAGGTTTGAGTTCATTCGGATTGACGAGCAGTTCCCAGCCGTCTTCGGCAGCGGCGTCGTGCTTGACGATGATGTCGATGATGTTGCCGTTCGGCCCGCGAACCGGTTTCACACGGACGCGAGCGCCGTCGCGCAGGATCTCGTCGAGGTTACCCGGAAAGATCAGCGTTCCGCCGCGGAGCGCCTGGTTTCTTGCCTTGTCCCGCGACGTGCGGGTCGAGCGGACCAGGCACAACGTGGCAAAGCACGTATCGACGACCTCGTCGTGGCCGCCGGTCCATGAACCATTTTGCTGCTGACGCGGCAGCAGGACGGCCGCGGCCTCGGCGTACCAGTTGCGGTCATTGATCTGCGTGAAGTCGGCGAGCGTCGCGAACCGCTCGAAGCCATACAAGTAATAGTAGAACCACCGGCCGCCGCCCGCGTCGCCTTCGCCACGCGCCTTGTTAAACGTCAGGTTGCGTTTCACCCACAAGGTCGCAAGGTCGATCGCGTTTGTGATCGCTTCGGGACGCACTTGCGGGGTGTACTTCTCGACCTGCTCGTCGTCGCCAACGGGGCGCAACACACCTTGCGTGCTGCGTGGCCGACTGCGCAGCAAGTCGCGGCAGAGATACAGGCCACCGAGCGAGCCGACGGTCATCGTGTGCGTGGCCGCGGGTTGCTCGACGCCCGGTCCCGGCTCGGTCGGGTGATACGTGAATCCGCCGTCGGCACACTGCCGAGTCGTGAGCCAGATGGCGGCGCGGTCCCAGACCTCTTTCGGGATCGGTCCGCCGCCGGCGTTCGATGCCTCCCACAAGCCCAGCAGGGCAAACTGGGTCATCGACGAATCGCCGCCCGGTCGGCCGTCGTAATTCCACGCGCCGTTTAGCTGCTGTTTGCCAAGCAGGTACTTGGCGACGACCTTTAGTTCGTCCGAGTACCGGCCCGGCTCGCACGCGGCCAGCGCCATCGCCGCGCACGCCGCCTCGTAATTGTCCTGACCGCCGCGGAGCGTCGGCTGAAAACCATCGCGGCAGCGGCTGGCGAGTGACTCGGCCATCTCGCGCAGCACCGGGTCGTCGTCGGCAATGATTTCAGGGAACCGAGAGCGGGTCTTGGCCAGTGCGTGGACCATCAGCGCGAGTTCACCGGTGTTCGAGTGCCCGGCCGTTGCCCGCAGAAACGCCGCGGCCTTCTTGACGGCGGCTTCGACGCGCGGGTCTTTATCGTCCGCGACGGGTCCGGTGGACTTGCCGGTCAGCGCCGGCGCCGGCTTCGGGTCCGATTGGCCGCAGACGACGCGCGGAACGCAGAGGAGCGTCGTCGCGAGCAACATCTTCAGTGGTGTGCCGAAGAACGCCCGGTCACCGGCTGGCGTGCGCGCGAACACACCGCGCCCGTGCGGCCGGTTCGACTCAGAATTGATTCGGCCCCAACGATCCATGGAGTCCTCACCACCCCGACGTGTCCGCTCGGCTACTTAACGATCAGATCGATGTCATCCTCGAACGACGCCTCGGGCCGCACCGCGCGGTACCACTGTTTCCACCGCTCGATTTCGGCCTTCCACTCTTCGAGCGACGCCTCTTCGGGATAAATGGCCCCGAAGCCGTTGAACTTTCGGCTGATCTGGCAGAGCGATTTATGCGCCGCCAGTTGCACTTCGGCGTCGTCTTCGTAGTACATGCCGTCGATGAGGATGGGCACGACGCGGTAGTCGCCGGTGAGGGCCAATTGCTTCAGCGTGAGCAGGATCACGGCGGAGTTTTTCGTGGCGAGCCCCTTTTGATACTGCTTGCGGAGTTTGTCTCCCTCCTCGCCGCCGGCCGACCATTTCTTTTCGTAGACCTTTTGCACAGCCGACCGTGCGGCGGCTTCGATCTCTTCCGGCTGGCCGCCTTCAACGGTTGCCATCAGTTTGCCGATGTTCCCCGGAACGGCCTTGGCCTTCAGCCCGCCGCCCACCTGCTCCAGTTCGGCGAGATTCGTGGGCAGCCCGCGGCCGCTGATCAGCGTGCCGCGACCGAGCCGACGCTGGTGAATCCTCTGCGAGATGTGCGTCGAACGCACCAGGAACAGCACGGAGAATCCAGTGTCCACGATCGGATCGATGCCGCCCGTAAATGAGCCGTCGTTGCCCTGTTTCCCAATCAAGTATTTTGCACCCTCGTCGTACCAGTCGTGACCGGCGATTACCTTTTGACCCGACAGCGTGGCGAATCGCTCGAACGCGTAGATGTAATAGTACTGCCACATGCCGCCGCCCGGATCGGACTCACCGGTGGCTTTGGTGAGCGTGTAGTTTTTCTCGAGCCACGCGTACGCGCGGTCGATTGCCGCGTTGATCTGATCGGGAGTTGTCGCCGCCCGGTAGCTGGATTCAGCCTTGTCTTCTTCCTCTTGAACTTGCTGCAGCACACCGCGCGACGTCTTGCGCTTGCCGCCCGGTAGGTGGTCGCGGCAGATGTAGAGACTGCCGAGAGTGGCCACGACCATCGTGTGCGTGGAATGCCCGGTCTGCACTTGGCCTGGCCCAGCTTCCGGCGGGTTGTACGCGAAGCCGCCGTCCGCCAGTTGCGTTTTGATCAACCAACCCGCGACGCGGTCCCATGCCGATTTCGGAATCGCGACTCCGGCACTGGCGACCGCCTCCCACATCCCCAGAATCGAATACTGAGTCTGCGACGTGTCGCCGCTCGATCCGGCTTTGCCGTCGTAGTGCCACGAACCGTTCTCGCGCTGCTTGTTCAAGATGTACTGCGCGATGTGTCCAATTTCCTCTTTGTACGCTTGCCCGTCGGCAGCGGCGAGCGCCATGGCGCCGACGCCGGACTCGTAGTTGTCCTTGCCGCCCTGCGACGGTGGCTTGAACCCGCCCTGACAGTAGGTTCGCAGGGCTTCGACGCCGCGCTTCAGCGCGGGGTCATCGGCCGCGACGAGGTCAGGATACTTTTCGTGAATCTTCGCCAGCGCGTGAACGCACAATGAGAATTGGCCGAAGTCGCTTTGGTTCGCCATCGCGGACTTTTTCAGAAAGACGGCGGCCTTGGCGACCGCGGCCTTCACGCGCGGGTCGTCGTCGGACGTGATTGCGCCCTGCGGGGCCGGCTGCGGCGCCGCTTTCGGGGCCGCCGGTGCACTCGGCTGGCCGGCCGGCGCGCCGGTGCCGCCAGCCTTCGGCGCGGCGCCGCCCGCGTTCTTCGCCGGCGGCAATTGACCCTGACCGCGTGCCCACACGGCCGACGCCAACAGCGTCACGAGAAAACTCAAACCGAACGCAAGCCCGCGCGACATCTGGCCACTCTGCCGCGACGTGCGATCGCCTCGTGCCTTCAATGACATGACAAAACCTCCGAGCCTTTTGGCGTTTGGGTGCTTCGCCAACTCCTGCGGCAGCGCGTCAGGGCTTGCACAAAAAGCCTGACCACGTGCGTTACCGACGATGTTATCTTCGCGCCGAAATCCGCGTCAAGCGTCGGGGCACCTGTGATGCCCTGGCCGACCCTCGTGAAGGCTTCATCGAGTCTCGTTAAGCACGCAACGAGGCTCGTGAACCACTCCGCGAGGCTCGTGAACCACTCAACGAGGCTCGTGAACCACTCCGCGAGGCTCGTTTTGACCGTAACGAGGCTCGTTGCGCACTCCGCGAGGCTCGTTAGAGCCGTAACGAGGCTCGTTAGAGCCGTAACGAGGCTCAAGTCGTATCAAAAAATCTTCTCCAACCCATTGTTTTTCAACATGTTGTGTAAAATTATCTCAATTTTTCCATAAATCGACCCGGAGCTACTCCAAATTTGGCACCCAGGGCACCTGCTCAGACTTCCCACCCCTGATAAAGCTGCGATCGAAACGAGTTCCATTGATCGTGCGTGATGGCCCGCGATTGCGTCAACTCGTGCTGGACCCATTCCTCCACGCGACGCACCTGTTCGCCGAGTTTGAGCAACACGTTGAGTGCGAGTTTGTACGCCGCGAGGTTGCCGCGGCCGAGTAACCGATCGTACGCGTCGCGGCTCAGCGAAACGATTCGCACCGGAGTCACCGTGCGCACGCCGACCGTGTGCGCACTCCGCTCAAAAAACGCCACTTCGCCGAACGTACACGGCGGGATCAGCGTCGCAATCGTATCGGCCTCGTCGAAGTCCGACGCCTCAATCACCTCGACCGTCCCCTCGGCCAAGATGAACATGCTCTGAGCGGTCTCGCCTGCCGAAACGATTTCCAAATCGGCTGCGTACGTTTCCTCGGTCAGCACCTTGAGCAGACTCTTACGATCTTCGGCCGAGAAATTGGCGAAGAGCGGTGCGAATTCCAGCAGGGCCTCAACCACGGCACTCGGCATCGAACTCCCCTCGACTCGATGTGTTACGCCAGCAGAATAGTGCCCGACGCCGCGAACCGCAAGGATCAGTTGACCCAAACGGACGCCGCGCAGCGTGACATCGGATCAGGAGCCGATTCCTTTAGAGCGACAAACGCGAGCCGCATGTCCCGCGCGGTATCAAGAATTTGGAATTCCCACGGCCTCGCGAACCTGGCGGACGAGCGGTACGCCGACGGCCCGAGCCTTTTCGGCCCCAGCCCGCAACACGGATTCGATCAAATCGGGCTGCATTTCCAATTCGGCACGCCGCCGCCGGGCCGCACCGAACCGATCCATGAACTTGTCCAGGATCGCCTTCTTCACGTCGCCGTAACCCAGCCCGCCGGCACGAAAGCGAGCGGACCAAGCAGCCTGCTCGTCGGCCGTGCTGAACAATTTCAAGATCGCGTACAGGTTGCTCCGGTCCGGGTCCTTCGGTTCGGCGAGCGTCGATGAGTCGGTCACGATCGAATAGATTTGGCTCTTAAGTTCCTTCTCCGGCGCGAACAGCTCGATCGTGTTGCCGTACGATTTCGACATCTTCCGCCCGTCGCGGCCGGGCACGACCGCCACATCGGCCCGGATGTACGGCTCCGGCACCGCCAGCACCTCGCCGTACGTGTTGTTGAACCGCAGCGCGATGTCGCGTGCCACCTCGATGTGCTGCTTCTGATCCTGCCCGACCGGCACCCAGTTCGCCCGCACGATCAAGATGTCCGCGGCCTGCAACACCGGATACGCGAACAGGCCGTGATCCGCCGAAAGCCCTTGCGCGATTTTGTCCTTGTACGCGTGACAGCGCTCGAGCAGGCCCATCGGCGTCAGCGTCGTCAGCACCCACTGCAACTCGCACACTTCCGGCAGGTCGCTCTGCCGGTAGATCGCGCAGGTTTCCGGATCAAGCCCCATCGCGATGTAATCGGCCGCGGTGCTCCGCGTCAACTCGAGCAACTTCGCCCGGTCGCGCAGCGACGTCATCGCGTGATAGTTGGCGAGAAAGTAATAGCACCGGTCACCGCGCGCGATGAATTCCAAGTACTGCTGCACGGCCCCGAAATAGTTGCCCAAGTGCAGGTTGCCCGACGGCTGAATGCCCGAAAGAACGACGGCCATCGATTTCGAATCTCGAATCTCGGATTTCAAATCTCAGGTCTCAACTCTGAGATCTCGACAGTAGCGTGTGCGGCCGTGCAACATACAAGCTGTGCGACATGACGACAACCGCAAGCGACCCAGTGCGTTTCGTTTCTCGTCGCGCGGATCGGCCAGCGCTGTCGCCGTGGATGCAGCCAAACAAACTGCGACAACGTTCGCACCCACAAGTATCCGCGCGACCCCGTAGACGGTGACACCGAAGCCGCAACTGTGTATAAGTGCGAACCGTTCGGGAACCCGGGCTGGTCGCTCACGCTCGTGGTTTTGGAATCAGTGGGCCGATTCGCTTTTGCGGCGTGTTCTGTGGTGGATTTTCGCACTCCGGGGCAAAGGGTCCTATCGGAGAAGCGACGGGGAAATCACCGGAATCTCACGGCCTGCTGCAGCCGGTTTTGGCCCAGATGACGAGTTGATTCTTCGACCTTTTTGAGCGACCTGCTCGGAGTTGACCTGATGCGCCGATCGTATCCCCGTGCGGAAAAACTAGTTGGCACTTCGTTCAGAGGCCGCAAGAATCGCACGAGCCGCCGGCGCACGCCGCGACGGGCCGCTCTCACTCTCGAGGCGCTTGAAAGCCGTACGCTCCTCGCCACGTTCACCGTGGACATTCTCGCCGACGAGGATAACGGAAACTTCGCGGCGGGCGACCTGTCGCTGCGCGAGGCGATCGGTCAGGCGAACTTGATGGCCGGGCCGGATTCGATCCAATTCAACGTCGGCGGCGGCGGGCCGCAAACGATTGCGCTCGGCAGCGTTCTGCCGCTGATTACCGAGTCGGTCACGATCGACGGCGCGTCGCAGCCGGGGTTCACGACGACGCCGCTCATCGTGGTGGACGCGACGGGCATCGGCGGGAACATTTTCGATCTGCGCGCGGCCGGGATCACGGTCAACGATCTGCGCGTGGCGAACGCGACGGACGTGGCGGTGAACGTTTTCGCGGCCGACGGCGCGGTGCTCGACGGACTGGATCTTAGATGGACGGTCAACGCAAACCGGACCGGCACGGCGGTGAATGTCGACGGCGGATCGGACGGCGTGACGGTGCGCGACGTGCTCGCGAACACGCGGAATTTCGGCGTGATCGCGAACGGTGGTAGCGACTTGCGGGTCGAGATGAGCGACCTGACGAACAATAACGTGGCGCTGCGAGTGACGTCGGTCACGGCCGGGGCGCTGGCGGGCGGGGTGCTTATTGCCGGCAACTCGTACACCAACAGTTCGAATGGGCTGGAATTCAACGCCATGTCCAGCCTCGTCATCTCGGACGGCAGCGTGATGGGCACGAACGTGGATGTGCGAAACGCGACCAATGTCCAGACGCTGGCGTTCGTTGCCGGCACAGCGATTCAGTTCAACGACGTGGACAACACGACTGTCAGGAACGTCGATCTTTCGTGGGACGGCAGCGGCACTCGCAGCGGAACGGGCATCGACTCGCTGAACCTGTCCGACAACGTGACCGTGCGAAACGTGAGCGCCGCCGAGCGGACGACCGGCGTTCAGTTCGTCGGCGGCTCCGACGTGCGCGTGCTGGCGAGCGATCTGTCGAACACGAGCACCGCGCTGTCGCTCAACGCGATCACTGGATTCACGCTACCCGGCGGCGTGCTCGTTCAGGACAACACGTACGCGACGAGCGACACCGGCCTGTTGATCCAGAACATGGCGAGTCTGGTGATCTCCGACGGCTCGGCCCTGGGGACGAACATCAAAGTGACCGACGCGGCCGGCACACACACGTTGCGGACTGTCGTCGGAACGGCGATCGACCTGCGGAACGCCGACGCGGTGCGGATCGAGTCAATCGACGCGTCGTTCACCGGCTCATTCCGCACGAACAACGGCATCCTGATTCAGGCCGGTTCGGACGGCGTAGCGGTTGTGAACGTGACCGCCACAAACCGCAATCAGGGCATCGCCGTGACCGGCGGCACGGACGTCGAGGTTCGCAACAGTAATCTCGGCAACAACAACACGTCGCTTTTTGTGGACGGCACGACCGATGGCGGGGATGGCGACTTGACGCCGCTCTCCGCGAGCGGCAACACGTTCGGGACAAGCGGCACGGGCTTGCAGTTGTGGAACATGACGGGATTCCTGATCGGCGACGCGGGCGTGGCTGGGGCGAACGTCGTCGTGCCCGACGGGTCGATGGCGGCCGTCTTGGTGCCGCTCTTCTTGCGAAACCTGGACGGCTCGACGATTCGCGATTTGGACCTCACCTGGACCGGCACGACGACGCGCGTCGGCACGGGCATTCTGTCCGACTCGTCGATGGACAACCTGACGATCCAAGACACCATGTCGACGAATCGTGATTTCGGCCTTCGATTGACCGGCGGCGGCCAGGACCTGGTGCTCGGAAGCAACAACTTCTCGAACAACAACGTCGGGCTCGACCTGGAAGATTTCAGCGACAGCGCCGGCGACGCGGACTCGGTGCCAATCTTGGCCGCGGGCAACGTCGTGACGACGAGCAACGAAGGATTCCGGCTGTTCAACATCGCCAATCAGTTCATTGGCACGGTCGGCATCGGCATCATCGTGAACAACGCCGCCGACGGGCTGCAATTGACCCTTACGCCGCTCTATTTGCGGAACATGCCCGGCTCGACCATCGACGGGCTGGACCTCGCGTGGTCCGGCTCGGCGAACCGCACCGGCACCGGCATCCTTTCCGACTCGTTCATCGGCGCGGACTTCACGATCCAAAACGTCGTCGCCAGCAACCGCAGCTTCGGCATCCAACTCGTCGGCGGCGGGCAAGACCTGACGCTCACCGACAACGTTCTGTCGAACAACAACGGCGCGATGGACCTCGAGAATTTCACCGACGGCCTCGACACGGACTCGGTGCCGATCGTCGCGTCCGGCAACCTCGTCGTCGGGAGCGGCGAAGGGTTCCGGCTGTTCAACATCGCCAGCCAGTTCATCGGCACGGCCGGCACGGGCATCATCGTGGACAACGCCGGGGACGGACTGCAATCGACGGGGACGCCGCTCTACCTGCGAAACATGCCGGACTCGATGATCGACGGACTGGACCTCGCCTGGACCGGCTCGGCGAACCGCACCGGCACCGGCATCCTTTCCGATTCGTTCCTCGGCGCGAACATCACGATTCAGAACGTTTCGGCCGCGAATCGGTCGATCGGCATTTGGATCTTCGGCGGCGGCCAGGATTTGACGCTGCTGAACAACGACGTGTCGAACACGAACACGGCCATTCAACTGGAGAACTTCTCGGACGGCCTCGACATGGATTCGGTGCCGATTGTCGCCGCGGACAACCTCGTTACGGACAGCGGTGAGGCGTTTCGCCTATTCAACATCTCCAACCAGTTCATCGGCACGGTCGGCACGGGCATCATCGTGGACAACGCCGCGGACGGGCTGCAATCGACTGCCACGCCGCTGTACCTGCGAAACATGCCGGACTCGACGATCGACGGCCTGGACCTCTCGTGGACCGGCACCTCGTTCCGCACCGGCAATGGCATATTCTCCGACTCGAACCTGGGCGCGAACTTCACGATTCAGAACGTCACGGCCACAAACCGCGGCAACGGCATCGCGCTTTTTGGCGGCGGCCAGGACCTGACCGTGACGGGCAGCGACCTGTCGAACAACACGAACGCGCTCTTTCTCGACAGCTTCTCGGACGGCGGGGACACCGGCAACGCCCCGATCGCGATTTCCTTCAACGTGTACGCGAACAGCACCGACGCGCTGCTGCTCTTCAACATGTCGAACTTGCTGGTCGGCGACGCCACAGTCGCCAGCGCGGACGTGGTGCTCGACGACGCGACATCGGGCCTGGGGAGCGTCACTGGAAACGTGCTGTTCCTTCGAAACCTCGATAACTCGACGATCGACAACATCGATCTGTCGTTCGACGGGCCGGGCAAGAGCGGCAACGGCATCATGGACGACAGCGGCAACGGCGGCTCCGATTCGCTGACCATCAATCGTGTGACGGCCCGCAACCGCGGAACGGGCATTTCGATCTCCGGCGGCAGCTCGCTCGTCATTCAGAATTCCGCGTTCGTGAACAACGGCGCCGGCATTGGGGTCTTCGATCAATCGAACGCGACGGTCGTGAACAACAATCGGATCGAGGGAAACACCTTTGTCGGGCTGCAGGCACAAGCCGGCGGCGTCACGGTGAACGCGGAGAATAATTTCTGGGGTTCGGCGGCCGGCCCCGGAACGGGCGGCAACAACGGATTCACCGGCAATGTGGACGCCGATCCGTTTCTTACCGCGGTGCCGGCGATGGGCGTGCCGGTGGATTTCGCCGTGAGCGACACGACTGACGGGACGGACGGCGACACGTCGAGCGTTCAGGCGCTCACGCTGAATCGTGGAGCGGACGGATTCATTTCGCTCCGTGAAGCGATCACGGCGGCGAACAACACGCCCGGCCCGGACGTGATCCGGTTTCAAATCGGCATGGGGCCACAGACGATCGTGCTCGGCTCCAGCTTGCCGAGCCTCATGGAAGCGGTGACGATCGACGGGTCGAGCCAGCAGGGCTACGCGGGCGTGTCGCTCATTACGATCGACGCGAACGGGGTGGGCGAATTGGCCCTCGTCCTCGGCAGCGGCTTCATCGTGCGCGATCTTGTCATTACAAACGCGCCGAGCAGGGGAGTGATCGTTTCCAGCGTGAACGGGGCCGTGCTCGAACGGTTGACGCTTTCGGACTTGAGCGGCAACGGCATCGGCCTGGATATCGCCGGCTCCACCAACGTGTTCGCCCAGGACCTTGTGGTAACCAACCGCTTGACGGGTATCCGCGTCGCGGCCGGGAGCAGTCTCGTCACGATCGTCACGTCTACGATCGAAGGGAACATGACCGGCGTGGACGTGGACGCGACGTCGTCGGAAGTCGTGCTGAACCAGAATACGATCCAAGGAAACGGAGCCACGACGGCAGTCGTTAACGGGAACGCGGCCGTGTTGATCGCCGAGAACAACTTCTGGGGCTCAGCGGGCGGGCCAGGCACGGAAGGCAACAACAGCGTTACGGGCAACGTCGATACCGACCCGTTCCTCATGACCGTGCCCGAAGGCATCATGGCCTCGACGCTCAGCGTGAACACGTCGAACGACGTGCTGGACGGCGATTTTTCGAGCGTCGCGGCGCTGATCGCCGCGCCGGGACCGGACGGCAAGATTTCGCTGCGCGAGGCGATCGTGGCCTCGAACAACACGCCCGGCCCGGACATGATCGAGTTCGCGGTCGGCGCCGGCGCGCAGACGCTGCGGCTCACGGGCATGCTGCCGCAGATCATCGACACACTCACGATCGACGGCAGGACGCAGACCGGGTTCACCGGTGAGCCGCTCATCAAGATCGACGCCGCGGCGGTGGGCGGCGTGATCTTCGACGTGTCGAGCGCGCCAGCCAGCCAAATCGAAGCCCTCGCCGTCACGAACTACGCTGGCACGGCCGTGCGGATCATGAACGCCGCCGACGTGTTGCTGCGCAATCTGAACCTATCGAATCCGAGTCCCGTGTTCTTGGGCGAATCCGGCGTGTCGATCGAATCCGGCTCGGACAACGTCCTCGTCCTTGGAGTGAACACCACGGGCGCGTCCAACGTCGGCGTCCAAGTTTTGAACTCGGCCAATCCGCTCATGCAGGGCAACATGCTGCATTCGGACGGCAACGCCGCGCTTTACTTCGACGGCGTGACCGGCTTGCAGAACGGCGCGGTTAGCGGAAACAGTTTCATGAACGCGACCAACGCGGTCCGCGTGTGGAACATGACCGGCATCACGATCGGCAGTTCGGCGGCGTCGAACATCGTGCTCGACGCCAACTCGGGATTGGAAACCGTCCCCGGCACCGTGCTCTACTTGAGAAACCTGGACGATTCGACTGTGGACGGCGTGGTTGTCGCATTCGCCGCCCCGTTTCGATCGGGAACCGGCATCTTGTCGAACGCCGATTCGGACAATCTGACGATCAGCAACGTGTTCGCGAACAATCGCGCCATCGGCATTAACATCACCGGCGGCAGCGACGTGACGTTGATGGACAACGTGCTCGACGGCTCGAACAGCGCGCTCTCGCTCGACGGCGTTGTGGACGGCCCGGACCCGGACAACGCGCCGTTCACCGCCACGGGCACCGACGTTTTCAACGCGACGGAAGCGTTCCGGTTCTTCAACATGGGCGGCATCTCGATCGGCACGGCGGGCACGAGCATGATCGTGGACGACGCGAACGAAGGGCTTCCAACCGTCACCGGAACCGTGTTTTACCTGCGTAACACGCCAGACCTGTTGATCGATGGTCTGGAACTTGGTTACTTCGGCGGCCAAGGCCGCGTCGGCACGGCGATCTTCTCCGACTCGAACATCGGGCCTAACGTCGTCATCCAAAACGTCTCGACGGCGAATCGCAGCGCCGGCATCGCGCTTGTCGGCGGCGGCGAAGACCTCACGCTGACGAACAATATTCTGAGTAACAACAACGTCGCGATCGATTTGGAACTCTTCATCGACGGCCTGGACTCCGACGCCGTGCCCGTGATCGCGGTCGGGAACAACGTGCAGGGGAGCAACGAGGGATTCCGCCTGTTCAATGTCGGCTCGACCGCGAACCCGCAATTCATCGGCACGGCCGGCACCGGCTTCATCGTGAACAACGCCGCGGACGGACTGCAATCGACCAACATGCCGCTCTACCTGCGAAGCACGCCCGGCCTGACGATCGACGGACTGGACGTGTCGAACTCGACTGCGTTTCGCGGCGGCACCGGCATTTTCTCCGATATCTTCGTGGGCACCGACGTGACGATTCAAAACGTCACGGCCACGAACCGCGGCGCGGGCATCAATCTGCAAAACGGCGGCGAAGACCTGACGCTCGTGAACTTGGACCTGTCGAATAATACGCTCGCGCTCAATCTCGACGGCTTCAGCGACGGCGGCGATGCCGACACAGTGCCCGTGGTCGCGTCCGGCATCAACGTCACGGGCAGCTTGAACGGCCTGCAACTCTTCAACATGGACGGCCAGTTCATCGGCACGTCCGGCACCGGCATCATCCTGTCGAACGCCACGACCGGATTGCGGACCGTGGACAGCCGGCCCTTGTACATTCGCAGTCTGCCCAACTCGACGATCGACGGCCTCGACCTATCGTTCAGCGGCGCGATTCGGTCGGGCGAAGGCATCTTCTCCGATTCCAACGTGAGTTCGGATTTGACGATCCAAAACGTCACGGTCACAAATCGCGGCACCGGCATCAATCTGGCTGCCGGCGGTCAGGACCTGACGCTGACGAACGTGGACCTGTCGAACAACAGCGTCGCACTGAATCTGGACAGCTTCAGCGACGGCGGCGACGGCGACACCGTGCCCGTGATTGCGTCCGGCATCACGGTCACCGGCAGCTCGAACGGCTTGCAGATTTTCAACATGGCCGGCCAGTTCATCGGCACGACAGGGACCGGCCTCATCTTGTCGAACGCGACGACCGGCCTTGAGACCGTGCCGGGTCGGCCGCTGTTTATTCGCAACCTGCCCTCCTCCACGATCGACGGGCTGGACCTGTCGTTCAGCGGCGCGTTTCAGTCCGGCGAGGGCGTCTTCTCCGATTCGAACCTAGGCACGGGGCTTACGATTCAGAACATCTCGGCCACGAATCGCGGCGTGGGCATCAACCTGAGCGGCGGCGGCCAGGACCTCACGATCCTGAACAACGACCTGTCCAACTCGGTGAACGGTTTGGTGCTGCAATTTTTCTCGGACGGACCCGACATGGACACGTCGTCCGTCGTGGTGACAGGCAACAACTTCACGAACGCCGACAACGGCATCGCCATCCTGCACACGGCCGCCCCGTCGCTCGGCACGGCGATCGGCCTGAACACGGTGCCCGCGGTCGCGATCAATTTTCATAACGTGACCGCCGCGGTGCTCGACGGTCTCGACCTGTCCTTCTCCGGGCCGTTGCGAAGCGGCACGGGCTTCGTCATCTCGAATGGCACCAGTTCGAACATCACCATCCAGAACTCGAACTTCGACAACCGCGGCGTAGGCATCGACTTTCAAGAGGGCAACACGTATACGGCCTCGTGCAATCAGCTTACGAACTCGACCTTCGGCGTGATCGCCCGGTCGAACGTGGGAAACGTCACGGTCAGCCAGAGCGTGATTCAGGGTAACGCAACTGGCGTGCTCAATCAGGACCCGGTGGCGACGGTGAACGCCGAGAACAATTTCTGGGGCGTCGCGACCGGTGCGAACACGGCCGGCGGCGACACGACGTCGGGCAATGTCGATTCCGATCCGTTCCTCACGTTCGCGCCGCTCTGCGTTTCCGGCGATTTCGGCGACGCGCCAGCGCCGTACCCGACGCTCCGCGCGAACGACGGCGCCCGCCACGCCGACACCGGTCCGCGACTCGGACCCACGCGCGATTTCGAGCCGAACGGACAACCGAGCATGCTCGCCGACGGCGACGACAAGACCGGGCCGGCCATCGACGACGAAGACGGCGTCACGTTCGCCTCGACCGTGCTCACCGCGTCGGCCGCGTCGGCCACGACGGCGAGCGTCACGATCAATCTGCAAAGCCCCGACGGCACGTCGAACCGGCTCGACGCCTGGATCGACTTCAATCGCGACGGCGACTGGCTCGACGCGGGCGAACAAATTTTCACGAACTTCGATCTCGGCACCGCGGCCGGCTCGCAAAGCCTGAATTTCACGATCCCGCAAGACACCGGGCCGAACGTCGAGGTCGGCGTGACCTTCGCGCGGTTCCGACTCAGCACGACCGGCAACCTGGCGCCGGCCGGCGCTGCGAACGACGGCGAGGTCGAAGATTACCGGCTCACGATTGCGGGACCCGTCGTCGTCAATCTGCCGGCCGGCGGCGGCATCACCGAAACGCTTATCGACATGAACGGCGACTTGATCGTGCGCCGCGGCGGCATGATTCTCTCCAGCTCGGCCGCCTCCGGAGTCGCGTCGCTCACGATCAACGGCACGGCGGGCGACAACGATTTGCTTCAGATCGACTTCGCTGGCGGCAATCCGATCCCCGCGGGCGGCCTTACTTTCAACGGCGGCGCCGGCGCCAACGACACCGCGCGGCTCATGAACGTCGGCGCCGGGTTCCAAACGCACACGTACAACTACACGAACTCGAACGACGGCACACTGCTGCTCGACCCCGACGCGCCGTCCGGCGGCGCGACGCCGTTCACGATCAACTATACCGGCCTGGAACCAATCACGAACGACGGCACGGCGCAAGACATCATTTTCAACCTGCCAGCCGCTGCGTCGGCGGTTGGCCTGGAAGACGACGGCACGCCGAGCAACGGCCTGTCGCGGCTCGACTCGATGAACGCCACGTTCGAGCTGACCGTGTTCGCGAACCCGACCGGCTCGCTCACGATCAACTCCGGCAACGCGGCCGACGTGATTACGGTCAACGACCTGCCCGACTTCACGGCTGGCCTCACGATCGGCTCGGCGGCGAGTCCGTTCAGTTCTGTGACGTTCGCCGGCGCGATCACGCTGGCCGCGGGCAAGAGCCTGTCGGCGAACGCGTCGGGCACGATCAACTTCAACGCCTCGTCATCTGACATCGCCACTTCGGGGACGGGTGCAGTCACGCTCGCGACGGCCCGCAACATCGTGATGGCCGCTGGCTCGTCGATCGCCACGGCCAACGGCGCGATCACGCTCTCGGCCAACCAGCAGGCTGGCGCGACCGCGGGGAATTTCATCGGCATCGACGCGAACGCCGCGACGATTCAATCCATTGGCTCGGGCAACGTATCGCTTTCTGGCCGCGGCGGAGACAGCGGCGGCGGGAACATCGGTGTCCGAGTGCGGGGCGGTGCCTCGGTTTCCGGCGGCACGTCGAGCGCGGCGACAGTGGTTACCGGCGCCGGCGGAACCGGCACGCTCGACGACGCCTACGGTGTGAATGTCATCGGCGCGAACTCGACCATCACCTCCGCGGGCGGCAACGTGAGCGTCATCGGTCAGGCGGTTGGCGGCGGTAGTGGCAACGTCCGACTAAGTGCGGGGGCCAAGGTGACGGCGGGCGGCACTGGGACAGTCTCCGTGCAAGGAACTGGTGCGGACACCGCCGGAGATGCCCGGCTCGGCATTCTCGTCGCCGACGCGGGCAGCATGATCACCTCCAACAATGGCGCGGTGCAGGTGACAGGCACCGCCGGCGGAACCGGTCCTAGCTTCAATTTCGGTGTTGTCGTTGACCTCGGCGGCGCGATCAGTGCAGGTGGTGCGACGAGCCCCGTCACGATTCAGGGCATCGGCGCTGGCTCCGGTGGCACGAATAACTCCGGCGTCGCTGTCTTCGATAACGGCACGCTGATCACTTCCAGCGGCGGCCCCGTTCAGATCACCGGCGTGCCCGGCAATGGCGGCGTGGCCATCGACATGACCTTTCCAGGGGGTTCCATCACTACGGCAGCCAATGGCGGCAACTTGACGCTCATTGGCGACACCATGATTCTCGCGGGAGCGGCGGGGACCATCAGCGCCAACAGCAGCAGTAGCGTATCGTTGCGACCGTTGACCAACGGCATAGCGATCGAACTCGGTGGCGCCGACAGCGGCGCGCAACTCGGCCTCACTGACGCCGAACTCGACACGGTCACCGCCGGCACGGTGCAAATCGGCGACGGCAGCAGCGGCGCGATCTCAATGGGCGGGTCGATCACGCACGGGAATAATCTCACTCTCACCACCGGTGCGGGCATCTCATTCGACACGTCGATCACGATGGCAGCGGACAAGAGCCTCGCCGCCAATGCGATCGGCGCGATCAATTTTACGTCGAGCACCGCCGACCTCGCCGCGAGCGGCACCGGCGCGATCTCGCTGACGACCGAACGCAACATTTCCATCGGCAATAGCGGAAGCATCACCACGGTCAATGGCGCGCTGATGCTTTCCGCGAACCAGCAGACGACGCCGACGGCGGGCAGCTACGTCGGCATCGACATGGATTTCAGCGTCGTGCAAGCCACTGGCTCCGGAACTGTCACGATTTCCGGCGAAGGCGGCACGACGGGATCGAACCAGATCGGCGTGCGCCTCCAAGCGGGCAGCGTCATCCGCGGCGGCACGATCGGAACCGTCAGCGTGCAGGGAACCGGCGGGACTTCTAGTGCGACGGGCAACATCGGCGTGCTCGTGACGGGAGCCGCTGCGATGATCACGTCCGGCGGCGCGGCCGTCACGGTGAACGGCACAGGCGGCGGCGACGGCGCGAACAGTCACGGCGTCGCGGTCCAATCGGCGGGGAAAATCACCTCGGCCACGGGCGCCATCACCGTCACCGGGATCGCAGGCCCGATCGCGAATACCAATTTCAACCACGGCGTCTTCGTCAGAGACCCAAGCTCCGCGATCGAGTCCACCGGTTCGGCGATCATCGTGGTCACCGGCACGGGTGGGCCGGGCTTCTCGGCCAACAACGGAGTCGAGATCTCCAGTTCGGGGCGGGTGAGTTCCACCGCGACCGGCACGGGCGACATCACGGTTACCGGCATTAGCGCGGGCAGCGCCGCATTCAACCGCGGGATTCGAATTTCGGGAGGCGGAAGCGTGCACGGCGTCGTTGCCGATCCGGGTAGCACCGCTAATATCACGGTCATCGCCGACAACATGGATTTCGTCACCGGCTCGATCCGCGCCGACGCGACGCGATCCGTCACGTTGCGTCCGTTGAACAACGGAACCCTGATCAACCTTGGCAACGGCACCGACGTAGCCGGGACTCCGAACACACTTGGCCTCGGCGACGCGGAACTCGACCTCGTCGCCGCCGGCACGCTCGCAATTGGCGACACGAACTCGGGCGCGATCACGGTCAGTGCGGCGATCTCGCGCGCGGCGGCTACCAACCTCGTCCTGTCAACCAACAACACTACCAACAACATCGCGTTCACCGGTGGTTCGCTCAACGCGAATGGCGGCAACGTCACGCTGAACTCGCTCGGCGTCACGTCCGACGCGGCGGGCACCGACATCCTCGCCAACCAACTGAGCATCGCGGCCCGCGGCGCCGGCATCGGCAGCACGGCCAATCCGCTGCGCATCGCAGCCACGACGCTGTTTTCCAACACGAATAGCGGCAACGGTCCGCAGTTCCTCGTGGAAGCGGATTCGGTTTCGGTCCTGCCCGGTTGGGATGCGGATGGGGGAGCCATCACGCTCGCCGGCGGCACGTTTCGGTACAGCGCTAACGACATCCTCCGCACCAGTAACTTGACAGTCCGGTCCGCGGCTGTGTTGGACCTCAATAACTTCTCGGAGCCGTCCAGCGGCGGCAGCCTGACGTTGGAAAGTGGAACTGCCAGCGGGGCCTCAGTCGTCACGGGCAGCGGTACACTGACCATCCAGGCGAACGTCACGCTGAACACGACCGGTACTGGCGCGGTTGGTGCCTCCATCACCGGCAACCTGGACCTGGGCGGAGCGACGCGCACCTTCAACGTCGGCAACGGCACCGCACCCAGCGACCTGACGATTGACGCCGTCGTCACGAGCGGCGGCGTGACCAAGGCGGGCGCCGGCACGCTGACGCTCTTCGGCACCAACACGTACACGGGCGGCACGACGATCAATGCCGGCCAGCTCCTCCTTGCCTCCAGTGGTTCCATCGACAGCAGCAGTGTCATCACGGTTGCATCCAGCGGCACGTTCGCGATCGCCGCGGCATCTTCGGCTGGCCGGACCTTCTCAAACAACCTGGTCCTGACCGGCGGCACGGTTCAGGGCGTCTTGGATAACGTGGGTTCGGGGGGCACGACGACAGTTGGCCCACTAGTGACCCATACCTTCACGGCCAGCGGCACCCTCACTGTTCCGGCGGCGATGTCGGGCGTCAATGCCCTGGTCATCGGTGGTGGTGGTGGCGGCGGTGGCGGCCAGAATGCCATTAGTTACCCGGCTGGCGGTGGTGGCGGACAAGTCAGGAATTCCACCACTGCCGCCTTCAGCGCGGGTGCCAACGCCATCACGGTGGGTGCTGGTGGTTTGGGTCAAGTCGTTGACGCCACGCCGGGAGGCGCTGGCGGGTCGAGCAGCGCCGGCGGCATTACCGCAGCGGGGGGCAACGGTGGAGGAACTACGGCCATCGGTGCTGGCGGAGCGAGCGGATCTGGTTTCGCTGGCGGTGTTCGCGTCGGTTTCCAGGCTGCCGGCGGAGGCGGCGGTGATTCCGCCATCGGCGGCAACCCGGTCGGCCCCGGCCATGGAGCGACCGCCGGCGCCGGCGGCGCGGGAACGGCGAATTCCGTCATCTCGGGCTTGACCGGCACGTACGGCGGCGGGGGCGGTGGCTGTTCGGCTGGGATCGGAGGGGCTGGTGGCGCAGGCGGTGGCGGCTCCGGCGGCCCCAGTGATTGTGTTGGCAGCACTCCCGGAACACCCAACACAGGTGGCGGCGGTGGCGGCGCTACCGCTGGCGGCTCCGGCTTCGTCGTCGTGCAGTATGCCTACGCGATCGTGGGCGGAAAGGTGACCCTCGGCGGGACCATCGACGTTCGGAGTGCGTCTACCTTGGATGCCTACGGCAATGGCGGTCAGTTGATCGTCGCGAACCCCATGGTAACCACCACGGGCAGCGGCGGTATCACGACCGTCTCTTCAAACAATTCCGGCGGCATTGTGCAATACATGGCGGCCAATACTTACCTCGGCAGCACGACGGTCAATTCGGGCGAGCTCATTGTGGCTTCCTCGAGTTCCATCGACAGCGGCGGTGTCGTCACGGTTGCATCGGGCGGCACGCTCACCGTCGCCGCCGCGTCTGCGGCAGGCCGGACCTTTGCGAACAACCTGGTCCTGACCGGCGGCACGGTGCGGGGCATGGTGGATAACGTGGGTTCGGGCGGCACGACGACAGTCGGCGCACTGGTGACCCATACGTTCACCACCAGCGGCACTCTCACGGTTCCCGGAACGCTCTCAGGCGTCAGCGCGTTGGTCGTCGGCGGTGGTGGTGGCGCTGGCATCCGTAATGCTGATTGTTGTTTCGGCCCCGGCGGCGGTGGCGGTGGGCAAGTGGTGAATTCCACCACCGCTGCGTTCGCCGCGGGTGACAACACCATCACGGTGGGTGACGGCGGCGCCTATGGCGGCGTTCTTCAAGGTGTCACTGGCGGGACGAGCAGCGCCGGCGGAATTTTGGCTAACGGCGGCATCGGAGGAGGAGAATTTGGCACTGGGCGTGGTGGTTCAAGCGGATCCGGGAGGCTTGGCGGTGGTCGCGTTGGTAACTGTGGCGGCGGTGGTGGCGGCGATTCGCAAAACGGCTTTGCCGCGAACTGCGGTGGAAATGGCGGCGCGGGATCGGCCAATACCGTCATCTCGGGCTTGACCGGCTCCTATGGCGGCGGCGGTGGCGGCGATTCCAATGGCCTCGGTGGAGCGGGCGGAGGCGGCAACAACAACGTTGCCGGAACGCCCAACACGGGCGGCGGCGGCGGTGGTTTCCAGGGCGGCGGATCCGGCATCGTCGTCGTCCAATATGCCTACGCAGCCGCGGGTGCCGGGAACGTGACCCTCAGCGGGACCATCGACGTCCGGAGCGCGTCCACGTTGGACGCCTTCGGCAATACCGGCCAGTTGATCATCTCGAACCCGATCACAACCACGACGGGAAGCGGCGGCATCACGATCGCCTCCTCGAACAGTTCCGGCGGCATCGTGCGCTACAGCGCGATGAATACTTACCTTGGAGACACCACGGTCAATGCCGCTGCCGCCCTCCAAATGAACATCGCCAACGCCATCCCCAACGGCAGCACCTTCGGCAACGTGAATCTCAGCGGCACGCTCGACCTCAACAGCTTCAGCACGACGGTCAACGGCTTGACCGGCAGCGGCACGGTCACGTCCAGCGCCGCCGGCACACCGGTCCTCACCGCCGGCAACAACGACCAGACCTCGACCTTTGCGGGCATCATCCAGAACGGATCGGCCAGCGTCGGGCTGGCCAAGACCGGCGGTGGAACCTTCAGCCTCACTGGCGCGAGCACCTACAGCGGCACCACCACGATTAACGGTGGGGAACTCGAACTCGGCGCGGCCGGCGTGCTGTCCGACTCGACTGCCGTGACGCTTGCCAATTTCGCCGGTGCGGTGCTCGATTTGAACGGCTTCAACGAAACCATCGGGTCGCTGGCCGGCGGCGGCGGGATGGGCGGCAACGTCATGCTCGGCTCGGGCACGCTGACGACCGGCGACGCGACGAACACGACGTTCTCCGGCGCGATCAGCGGAACGGGCGGGCTAACGAAACAAGGCGCCGGGACGTTTACACTCGGTTCCGCGAACAACTACTCCGGCCCGACGGCAGTCAACGCCGGCCGGCTCGACGTGACCGGCTCGATCACGTCGAACGCATCGGTGAATTCGGGCGGCACGCTCGGCGGCACGGGCACGATCAACGCCGCGAACTCGGTCACGGTCTCAAGCGGCGGCACGGTCGCGCCGGGCATGTCGGCGGGGATCTTGAACACGGGCAATGTCACGTTCAATTCCGGCGCGACGTTCTCAGTCGAAGTGAACGGCAGCACGCCCGGCTCCGGCCACGATCAGCTCAACGTGACCGGTACGGTCGGTCTCGGCGGCGCGACGCTCGTCACCGCCGGCACGATCGCGTCGTCGCCCGGCCAGCAAATTGTCCTCATCAGGAACGACGGCACGGAGACGGTCACCGGCACGCTCAAGGATGGTGGCGGCGCGACGATCAACGACGGCGACACAGTAACGATCAACGGCGTGAATTTCGTTCTGTCGTACGCGGGCGGCACGGGCGCGAACGACGTGACGCTCACGCAGGCGGGCGGCACCGTCACGCTCGCGGACGACGACGGCGCGGCGGATGCGTGGTCGGTGCGGCGAATCGGCGGCAACATCCAAGTTTTGAACGGCACGACGATCGTCGATTCGCGGCCGGCCGCGGCCGGCACGGCGATCACGATTAACGGCGAGGCGAATCAAAACGACCTGTACACGTTCGACTTCTCCGCCGGCAACCCGATCCCGTCCGGCGGCGTTACGTTCAACGGCGGAGCGGGCGCGAACGACGCGCTCGCGTTCACGAACGTCGGGGGCGGCTTCGCGACGCACACGTACAATTTCACGAACGCGAACGACGGCTCGGTGGTCCTCAACAACGGCGCAAACTTCACAGCGAACTACACCGGACTGGAACCGATCGCGAACGACGGCACGGCCGCGGACATCATCTTCAACCTGCCGGCTGCCGCGTCGAACGCTCACCTCCTGGACGATGGCACGGCGCCGAACGGTCTGTCGCGACTTTTCTCCGCCAACGGTACTTTTGAGCAGACCGATTTCGTGAACCCGAGCGGCTCGCTTACGATGAATCGCGGGAACGCCGGTGACAACATTACTGTAAATGCACTGCCCGACTTCACCGCCAGCCTCGTAATTGGTTCCGCCGCCAATCCGTTCAACATCGTGGCGTTCACCGGTGCGGTGACGCTAGCCGCAAATCAAGGCGTCGTGGCGAATGCTTCCAGCGTGATCAGCTTCAGCGGCGCGTCGTCCGATCTCGCGACGTCCGGCGTCGGCTCGATTGCGCTTACGACCGCCCGAAGCATCTCGTTCGCCGCTGGCTCCAGCGTCATGACGACAGACGGCGGCATCACGCTGTCGGCCAACCAGCAGGCCGTCGCGACCGCGGGCAATTTCATCGGAATCGACGTGAACGACGCGACGATTCAATCGACCGGATCGGGCAACGTGTCGCTGCTCGGCCGCGGCGGCAATTCCGGCAGCCAGCAGATCGGCGTCCGACTGCTCGGCGCGGCCGTCGTGCAAGGCGGCATGTCCGGCACAGTCACGGTCACGGGCACCGGCGGCGCGTCCACGAGCAACGACAACTGGGGAATCAACCCGGCCGGCACGTCTCAGATTACGTCTTCGGGCGCGAACGTGGTCGTGACGGGCACGGGCGGCGGCACGGGCGGCAGCGCGGGCGATAACGGTCTGCGCATCAACGGCACGAGCCCGCTCATTTCCGCGGGCGGCGGCGGTTCCGTCACCGTCACGGGCACGGGCGGCAATCCGGCCGGATTCGATCACGGCATCTTCTTTCAGGCCGGCTCGATCACGTCGAACGCCGGCAACGTGCAAGTGACCGGCGTCGGCCCCGGCGCGAGTCCCGGTCTTGTGTGGTCGGCAGCGACGCCCATTTCGGCTGGTGGAACTGGCAACGTGACCGTAATCGGCCGCAGCGCAGGCGGCGTCGCGCTCTCGGGCGGTGCGGTCATGACGAGCGGCGGCGGCACGATTACGCTCGTCGGCGACAGTATGTCGCTTGGCAGTGCAATCGACGCCGGATCGAACATCGTCACGCTGCGGCCCGCGCGATCGGCCGACCTCGCGGGCGAAGACGACGGCGACGAGATCGATCTCGGCTCCGGGTCAGACGGTGCCGCGAACACGCTGGAACTCTCTGACGCGGAACTCGATCTCGTCTCCGCGAGCAAGTTGGTGATCGGCGACTCGGCGACCGGCGCGATCACGATCAGTCAGGACATCGATCTCGTCGATACGCCGTTCGTTCCGTTGCTTCGGATCAATTCGAGTGCCGGCGTGACCGGCACGGCGGGCGGGATCTTGGTGCCGAATCTCGCGATGAGCACGGGCGGCTTCGTCAACATGACCGACACAACAACCGACATGGACAACGCGGCGATCGCCGGCTCCGGCGCGATCACGGTTGTCGATTCGGACGGGTTCGCGATCGGCACGGTCGATTCAATCGTCGGCGTGTCGAACGGCGGCACGGCCGGCGCGGTGTCGATCACGGCGACGAATGGCCCGATCGCCGTGGCCGATACGGCCGCTGTGTTCGACGTCGATGCCTCGACCGGCAGCCTGACACTGACGGCCGGCAGCGCGGCCAACGACAACGTGCTGATTCTCGTTGGCGGCTCGGCAGTCCGCGGAACGGCGGGCGTCACGCTCGTCGCCGACTCGATCTCGATCGACACGTCCGCCACGCCCGCCACGGTGGACGCCGGCGCGAGCACCGTCACGCTCCGCCCGTTCGAGAACGGGACGGCGGTCGACGTGGGCGGCGCGGACACCGTCGGCACTCTCGGTCTCACCGACGCCGAACTCGACCGCACTACTTGCGACACGATTTCGATCGGCGATGCGAACACCGGGGCGGTCACGATCTCGGACGCGATCACGACCGCGACGGCCAATAATCTGATCGTCACGACGGGCGGGAACAATTCGATCACGCTCTCGGGCGCGACCGCGAACTTGACAGAAGCCGGCACGGTCGCGCTCGCGACGAATCCGGCCGGCACCGGCGGCATCGTCTCCGGCGCCGCGGCAATCGACGTTTCTGCCGACACGCTCGTCATCACCGCAGGCTCGGCCGGCATCGGCTCGTCCGGCAACCCGGTCGCGATGAACGTGGCCAATCTCACGACCGACACGAACGGCGCCGCGGCCGGCAACCAATTCTTGGGCGAAGCCGACACGCTCAACATCACGAGCCTCGACGCGGGCGCGGCCACGATCTCGCTCGACGGCGGCACGTTCACGCTGCCAGGCTCGAACCAGATCGACGATGCGACGACCGTAAACGTGAACGGCGCGACGCTTGCCATCGGTGCGAACAGCGACACGTTGGGCGGAGTGACGCTCACGAGCGGCAGCATCACCGGCGCAACGGGCACGCTCACGAGCACGAGCGACGTCGCCGTGCTAAGCGGCACCGTAAGCGCGATTCTTGCCGGCAGCGTCGGCCTAACAAAAACGACGGCCGGCGGCGCGACGCTTTCGGGAGCGAACACGTTCACCGGCACGACGCGGCTCGACGCGGGCACGCTCACGCTGGGCGCGAACAACGTGCTGGCCGACGCGAGCAGCGTGAACGTGAACGGCGGCTCGCTCGCGATCGGCGCGAACAGCGACACAGTCGCGGCGGTGACGCTCACGAGTGGCGATATCTCCGGCTCGACCGGCGCGCTGACGAGCATGAGCGACTTTGCGGTCCAGACCGGCACAGTCAGCGCGATTCTCGGCGGCGCAGTCGGTTTGACCAAGACGACCGCTGGCGGCGTGACGCTGAACGGCGTGAACACGTTCACCGGCACGAGCCGGATCGACGCCGGAACGCTCACGCTCGGTGCGAATGACGTGCTTGCCGACGCGAGTTCGGTCAACGTGAACGGCGGCACGCTCGCGATCGGCGCGAACAGCGACACGGTCGCGGCGGTGACGCTCACGTCGGGCAACGTCACCGGCACAACCGGCGCGCTCACGAGTACGAGCGACTTCGCCGTCCAAGCCGGCTCCGTGACCGCGCGGCTGGGCGGAACCGTCGGCCTGACCAAGACGACCGCCGGGCTGGTCACACTTTCGGGCGCGAACACGTACGCCGGCGCGACGGCGATCAACGGCGGCGAACTGGAACTGGGCGCCGCCGGCGTGCTGCCCGACTCGACGATCGTCACACTGGCGAACGTTGCCGGCGCGGCGCTCGATCTAAACGACATCAACGAGTCGATCGCGTCACTTTCCGGCGGCGGCGCGTCGGGCGGCATCGTCACACTAGGCAGCGGCACGCTCTCGACCGGCGATGCGACGAGCACGACTTTCTCTGGCACGATTAGCGGCACGGGCGGCCTCTCGAAACAGGGTGCCGGCCGGCTCACGCTCGCTGGCGCGAACGCGTACTCCGGCACGACCACGATCAACGCCGGCCGGCTCGACGTGACCGGCTCGATCACGTCCAACGTGTCGGTGAACTCGGGCGGCACGCTGGGCGGCAGCGGCACGGTCAGCGCGGCGAACACCGTCACGATCACGAGCGGCGGTACGCTTGCACCGGGCACGAGTCCGGGCTGCCTCGCGACCGGCAACGTGTCGTTCGCGACCGGTTCCACGTTCGCCGTCGAAGTCAACGGCGCGACGCCGTGCACGGAACACGACCGGCTCGATGTCACGGGGACCGTGTCGCTTGGCGGCGCGACACTCGACACGTCCGGCACTATCGCGTCGAATGGCGGGCAGTCGATCGTGCTCATCGCGAACGACGGCACCGACGCCGTTACGGGCACGATTGACGGACTCGACGAATCGGCGATCGTCACGATCAACGGCGTTCAGTTCGTGCTGTCTTACGTCGGCGGCACGGGGAACGACGTGACGCTCACACAAGCAGACACGCTCGTCAGTCTCGACGGTTTGGCCAATTTACTCGTCACCGACGTGGGGGCGGCGACGGACGACACGCTCATGATCCAGTCCGACGCGGCGGGCAGCCGGTTCGTCATCACCGACCCAATCAATTTCCTCGCGGTGAACATCGCCGGCGCCGCGGGCAACGGCACTCATACCGTGACCGTTCCGTTCGCGGCGGTGACCGGCACGCAGATCATTGTAAACACGCTCGGCGGCGATGACTTGCTCACGGTCGATTTCTCACTGGGCAACTTCGCGAAGGCCGTCCGCTTCGACGGCGGCACGCAGAACACGGGCGACTCGCTCACTCTGACCGGCGGCGGCACGTTCAGTAACGTGACGCACACCTTCACGAACGCCAACGACGGCTCGGTCAGCGTCACGGGCAACTCGACTGTGAACTACATCGGACTGGAACCGATCACCGACAATCTTGCGGCGGCCAACCGCACATTCACGTTCAACGACGGCGCCGACACGATTGCCCTGACCGACGCGAGCGGCGCGGCCATGACGATCGACAGCACGTCGGGCGCGAGCGTCGCGTTTGCCGATCCCAGCAACTCGCTCGCGATCAACGCGGGGACCGGCAACGACGACGTCATCATCATGAGCGTCGATACCGACGGACCGTTTAACGCGGCACTCACGATCAACGGCGATGACGACACGGACACGGTCACTCTGATCCCAGCCCTCACGCTCACGAGCCTGACCGTCACCGCCGAGGCCATCAATCTCAACAGCGGAACTGTCACCACAACCGGAGATCAAGTCTACAACGGAGCCGTCGCGCTGGGCGCGAACACCACGCTGACCGCGAACGACGTGACGTTTTCCGGCACGGTCGATAGCGAAGTCCAAGAGACGGAAGCCCTCTTCGCCCAAGTCTTCGATATTACCCCGCCGCCGAACAACTTGTTGATTCTCGACCTCGCCAGCGGAAATGCTTTGCAATCTCTGGCCGTCAACCGATCGCGGTTTTTCAATCACGCTGCCGTGGACGACGAAGGCAATATCTACCAAGCATCCATCGGTGGTAATGATATTTTCAAATTCGATTCGACCGGCAATTCGCTGGGAGTTTTTGCGACCGCCACCACAACCACCCCACGGACGATCGCCATCCGGAAAAACGCGTCCCATGAGAACGAGTTTTTTGTGACAGTCGGTGGGGGCAATAACCAGGGATTCGTCGAGAACTTTGCCGCCGACGGAACGTCTCTGGGAATTGTGGCGAATACCTTCCGTGAGTCCACGGATTTGGCCTTTAACAGTCTTGGTGATCTGTTCGTGACGCGGCAGGATAGTCCGGCACTGTTTAAGAACCCCGTGCAGCCGTTCGATAACGCTACTCTCTTTGCGGACGACCTGGGTGGCTTCGTGACCGGCGTCGCGGTCGATGGCGAAGACAGAGTTTTTGTCGCGGCTCCTAGTGTCGTCACGATCTGGGACAGCACTCAGACGCCGACGTCCGGTCCTTTCACCCAAGCTTCCAGCGCGTTTGTCGGGGCCATCACCGGACTGTCGAACGCCATCGACGTGATCACGGACAGCGACAACAACGTCTATGTGTCATCGTTGACCCAAGGGATTAGAAAATTTCACATCTCGACCAGTTCGGGGTTTTCCTTTACCGAAGACCTATCGTTTGTCGCGTCGGGAAGCTTTGACGGAATCACCGTCAGCACGAGCGTGACCGTGACCCCGCAATCGCTGACCGTGACGACGAGCGGCGGTGGCGTGACGTTTTCCGCAGCCGTCGGCGAGAATGTTCCGCTCTCCAGCTTGATCGTAAACGCCGTGAACGTCACGGCCAGGGCCATCGCCACGACGATGGGCGTGACGGTCAACAACACGGGCACGGCCAGCAACATTGCGGGCGTGATCAGCGGCCCGGGCGGACTGATGAAACAGGGTGCTGGCCGGCTCACAGTCTCCGGCGCGAACACCTATTCGGGCACGACCGCCATCAACGCGGGCGAACTGGAATTGGGCGCGGCCGGCGTGCTGTCAGACTCGACGGCGGTGACACTGACAAATGTGGCAGGCGCGGTGCTCGACCTGAACAACTTCAATGAGACCGTGGCCTCAATGGCCGGCGGCGGCGCGGCGGGCGGCAACGTGACGCTCGGTTCGGCGACGCTCACGACCGGAAACGCGACGAACACGAACTACAGCGGCGTGATTAGCGGCACGGGCGGCCTGACGAAACAGGGTGCCGGAAGATTCACGCTCTCCGGCCCGAACACCTACTCGGGCGCGACGATGATCAACGCGGGCGAGCTGGAACTCGGCGCGGCCGGCGTGCTGTCGGACTCGACGACGGTTACGATCGCGAACGTGGCCGGCGCGGTGCTCGACCTGAACAATTTCGACGAGACGATCGCGTCGCTCACCGGCGGCGGCGCGACAGGCGGCAACGTCACGCTCGGCACGGCGACGCTCACAACCGGTAACGCGACGAATTCGACCTTCGCCGGTTCGATCAGCGGCAGCGGCGGCCTCACGAAACAAGGTTCGGGCACGTTCACCCTTGCCGGATCAAACTTGCACACCGGGGCGACCGCTGTAAATGCCGGCCGGCTCGACGTGAATGGTTCGACGGCCGCGGCGAACGCCATCACAGTTGCGGCCGGCACGACCATCGGCGGCACGGGGACGATCGGCGGGACCGTGTCGAACTTCGGCACGGCCGCGCCCGGCGTGTCGCCCGGCATCTTGCGCACCGGCAATTTCACTTTCCAGAATAACTCAATGTTTGCCGTCGAAATCGGCGGTACGACGCCGGGCAACGCGACGACAAATCACGATCAGTTGAACGTGACGGGTTCGGTCACGATCGGCTCGAACGTGACGTTCTCGCCCGTGTCGTTCGGCGGCTTCGTGCCCGCGGCGGGCAATACGTTTGTCATTATCAATAACGACGACGTGGACCCGATCTCTGGCACGTTTGCCCCGCTGCCGCAAGGCGCGACGCTCGTCAACTTCTTCGGCACCGGCCTCGACGCACTCGTCAATTATTCCGGCGGCACGGGCAACGACCTGACGCTCACCGTCGTCACGACCGTCGTCAATCTGGACGGCGCGGGCAACCTCGTCGTCACTGACGTGGCCGGCGGGAATTCGGCCGACGCGATCACGATCACGGCCGATAACGCCACGGCCCAATTCATCATTACCGACCCGGCCAACGTGCTTGGTACCGTGATCGCCGGCGCGACGGGCAACGGCACGAATACGGTGACGATTCCGTTCGCCGCGGTCACCGGCGGGCAGGTCATCGTGAACCCGCTCGCGGGCGACGATAGCGTGACGATCGCGGCGACCGGCGGGTCGTTCCCGAAGGGCCTCAACATCGACGGCGGCGCGGGCAACGATTCGATCAACATCACCGCGCCCGTGAGCTCGGGCGGCTTGGCCGACATCTCGCTCACGGATGGAACGATCAACCTCGGCGCGAATCTTCAGACCGACGGCGGCGCGGTCAGTCTCACGAGCGACGTCGTCGTCACGGCGGCCGGCGTCACGATCGACACGGAGACGGCTAACGACAACACGCCCGGCGCGGTGACGCTCAGCGGTACGGTGAGCGCGGACGCGGCGGGCCGCGACCTCACGATCAACACGGCGACCAGCGGTGCGGCGGATGCCGGTGCCGTGTCGCTCGCGGTGTTCAACAATGCCAGCGGCCAGAACATTCGCGATCTGACCGTGACCGCGACGAGCGGCAGCGGCGCGGCGGGCGACATTACGTTCACTGACGACGTGACGCTCGGCGGCAGCCTGGACGTGGACGGCCGGACCGTCACCGTGGGTGCGAACGCAAACTTGGCGGTGAGCGGCGCGGCGACCGTCGCGATCGACGCTACGCGGAACATTCTGCTGAACGCCGGTTCGTCGATCGACGTGGTGAACGGCAACGTAACGCTCGGTGCGAACCAGCAGGCGACGGCAACGACCGGCAACTTCAGCGGCATCGACATCGCCGGGGCCGCCGTCCGCACCACCGGCAGCGGCCACATTCAACTCATGGGCCGTAGCGGCACGACGGGTTCATTCAACATCGGCATCAACGTGCGCAGCGGCGGCGATGTGCTGTCCACGGCATCGGGCGCGACGGCCGGCACGGTCACGCTCATTGGTTCCGGCGGCGGCGGCACCAACGACAACTTTGGCGTCCAGGTCATTGAGAATGGCAGCACCGTCGCGTCGGTCTCCGGAGCCATCGCGATCACGGGAACCGGCAACGGCACGACCACCAACAATTCCGGCGTCTACGTGAACACCGGCGGGGCAGTGACGTCCACGGGCACGGGCGCGACCGCTGCGAATGTCACGATTCAGGGGACCGGCGGCGTCGGCAACGGGAACAATCCGGGCGTCACGATCTTCGGCGTCGGCATCGCCACGACGGGCGTGAGCGCGGTGGACGGTGACATCGCGATCACCGGCACGGGGCGCGGGACCGGCACGATCGCGGACGGCGTCCGCGTTCAGGATCGCGGGTTCGTTCGCTCGACAGGCGACGGCACGATCACGCTCACGGGCACGGCGACGGCGGACGGCGGCACGGGCAACGGCATTTGGGTGACCAACGTTGGCGGGTCGGCTGCCTTCGTCGAGGCGCAGGGCGCCGGCAGTGTCTCGATCACCGGAACGGGCGTCACCGATCCGGGCATTTTTGTGAACGGCTCGAATGTGGGCTTTGCTGCGAGCGCGGCGCCGGTCACGTTCACTGCAAACACGATCTCGATTGACGCCACTTCGAACGTGCTGACCAGCGCGGCCGGGGCGGCGACGTTTCGACCGCTGTCACCCGGCCGTGCAATCGACTTGGGAGGCGCCGACAGCGGTAGTGCGCTCGGCCTCACCGACGCTGAACTCGACCGCGTCACGGTGGGCACGATCAATCTGGGCGACGCGAACTCCGGCGTGATCACCGTGAGTGCTGCGATCACCCGCGCGGCGGCCACGATTCTGAATCTGACGACGGGCGGCAACAACGGCATTGCGTTCACCGGCGGCGCGGCGAGCCTCGACTCGGCCGGCGCTGACGTGACGTTCACTTTGAATGCGGCGGGCATGGGCGGCGTCACGTCCGGCGGGTCGGCGGCCGATGTCACGGCCGGATCGCTCGCGATCATCTCCGGCTCGGGCGGCATCGGCGCGGCCGGCAACCCGCTCGCGCTGAACGCAACTTCGCTCGCGGCTTCGACCGGCGGCAACGCGAGCCAATTCTTGAGCGAGACCGACACGGTGACGATCGCCGCCGGCGGCTTGTCGGCGGGCAGCGGCACGATTCAGCTCGACGGCGGCACGTTCACGCTGGGCGGGGCGAATCGCCTGAACGACGCAGCGTCGCTCGTCGTGAACGGCGGCACGTTCGCGATGGGCGCGAACAACGAGTCGGTCGCCGCGGTCACGCTTACGTCGGGCAGCATCACCGGCACGACGGGCGTGCTGACAAGCGCAAGCAACTTCGACGTTCAGAGCGGCGCGGTAGGTGCGATCCTCGGCGGCGCGGTCGGACTGACCAAGTCGACGGCCGGGCTAGTCATGCTCTCGGGCACGAACACCTACACCGGCGCGACGACGATCAACGGCGGCGAACTCGAATTCGGCGCGGCCGGCGTGCTGCCGGATTCGACGACCGTGTCGCTCGCGAACGTCGCCGGCGCGGTGCTCGATCTGAATGGCTTCAATGAGACGATCGCGTCGCTCTCCGGCGGCGGCGCGGCGGGAGGCAACATTACGCTCGGCGCGGGCACAATCACGTTCGGCGACGCGACGAACACGGCCTTCGACGGCGTGATCAGTGGCACGGGCGGGCTGACCAAGCAGGGCACGGGGTCGTTCACGCTCGGCGGCGCGAACACGTACACGGGCGTGACGACCGTGAACGGCGGAACGCTCACGGTCGCGGGCTCGACTGCGGCCGGCAGCACGGTGAACGTGAACGCGGGCGCGACGCTCGCCGGACCGGGCGCGGCACAGGGCACGGTAAACGTGAACGCGGGCGGCACGCTTGCGCCCGGATCGAGTCCGAACATCGTGCGGACCGGCCCGATCAACTTCGCCGCCGGCTCGACCTACGCCGTTGAGATCGACGGCACGACGCCGGGTCCGAATCCGGGCGGGCACGATCAAATCGCCGTGACCGGCACCGTGTCGCTCGACACGATCGGCGCCGGAGTGAACCTGGCGATTTCGTCGCCGGGCGCAATCCTCCCCGTGGCCGGCAATCAGTTCGTGCTTGTGTCGAACGACAATCCCAACCCAGCCTTCGACTTGATCGCGGGCAATTTCGCCGGCCTGCCGGAAGGGGCGGTTTTCAGCACGAACTTCCTCGGCAGCGGCCAGTCGGCTCGTATCTCCTATTTGGGCGGCGACGGCAACGACGTGGTGATCGCGCTGGGCGGCCAATTCACGGTGGCCGCGCCGCAAGGCGACGGCGCGAACGTGATCGTGATTCGCCAGAACGGCAACTTCGTCGAACTGTTGCTTGACGGCGTGGTGATCGATTCGCGGCTCGCCTCCGACGTTGCCGCGGCCGCGATCACCGGCGTCGCGAACGAGAACGACACGCTGCGGCTCGATTACGCGAGCGGCGGCCAGTTCAACATGGCGATCACTTTCGCGGGCGGCGCGGGCGGCAATGACTCGCTCGAAATCTTGGGCGGCGACTTCGCGACCGCCACGTACAACTACACGAACGCGAACGACGGCTCCGTGCAGCTCGGCGCCGGCACGACGATCAACTACACCGGCCTGGAACCGATCTTGAACACGGGTACCACGGACGACGCGGTGTTCAATCTGCCAGCCGCCGCGGTGGACGCGGTGCTCGACGACGACGCGGTCTTCGGCAACGCCTTGAGCCGCCTCAGCAGCGGCAACGGAACGTTCGAAGCGACGACGTTCCGCAGTCCGACGAATTCGCTCACGCTGAACTTCGGCGACTTCGACGACACGGTCACGCTCGCCGGCGCCGACGGGCTGTTCACCGCGCACACGAGCGTGCGGGGCGCGGGCGGACGCGACATCATCACGGCGCTCGATTTTCCCGCGGCCGTAACGCTCTCCGGCGGCGACGGCAACGACGCGCTTACCGGCACGCGCGCCGCCGACAAACTCGTGGGCGGTCTCGGCGACGACAACCTCGTGGGCGGCGCGGGCCTCGATCTGCTCGAAGGCGACGAAGTTGCCGACTCTGCCAACAACAACGTCGCGATCATCGGCAACGACACGCTCGAAGGCGGCGCCGGTGCCGACGTGATGATCGGCGGCCCGGTCGGCGTGCAAGCGAACGACCGCGACCTCTTCATTTGCGATTCGCCGACTGACCTGCCGTTCAACGAGGCGGGCGAGGACGCGACGCAAGGTTGCAACGGCACGCTGGACGCCGCCAACTTCAATCTCATCGTCGTGCAGCCGGGATCCGGGCCGGTCATGGGCACGGGCGGCAACGATCTCGTGATCGGTAGCGACGGCGACGACGAGATTGATGCGGGTCTCGGCGACGACATCCTCATCACCGGCGACGGCGACGACACAGTGTTTTCCGGCGAAGGGAACGACGCGGTCGCGGCTGGTCCGGGCGACGACAACGTGTTCGCCGGCGCCGGTGACGACGCCGTGTTCGCGGGCGAAGGCGACGACTGCGTGTTCGGCGGCACCGGCAATGACGTGATCGTCGGCGCGCAAGGCGACGACTTCATCGATGCCGGCGTTGGCGGCGACACGATCGTGGGCGGCCTCGGCGACGACATCATCGTCACCGGGCCCGGCGACCCGAACGATTTCAATCCCGATAGCATCCAGTGCGGCGCGGGCGACGACATCGTGTTCTTCCGTTTTGGCCGCGACATCTTGGCCGGCTGCGCGAACTCGCTGCTGTTCAACGAACTCCAATCGGCCCAACTCCTGTTCGTCCGGCCCGGTGTGCCGTTCGTCGTCAACGATCCACTCGGCAACGGCGCGATCGTCATCGGCACCCGCGGTGACGACACGGTGACCGGCGCCGGCGGCGGCGACTTCCTGCTCGGCCGCGGCGGTAACGATTCACTGAACGCCGCGGGCGGCAACGACACGGTCACCAGTGGCCAGGGTAACGACACGGTGATCGGCGGCGACGGCATCGACGCGATCTTCGGCGGCCAGGGCGCCGATTGCATCACCGGCGGCGACGCGGTGCCGGCGAACTGCGACCTGACCGTCCTCGCGGCCAGCCAGACCGAGCACGCGATTGCTGTCGCGCGCGGCGCCGACGTCGGCTCGCCGCTCGACGACTTCCTCGAAGGCGGACCGGGCAACGACACGATCTTCGGCGGCGACGGCAACGACGTGATCATCGACCTCGGCAACAATGCCGCCGACTCGAAGCTCGTCGCGCCGATCGCCGGCGGCCAAAACCAAGCGGGCCAGTCGAGTATCGCCACGGAAGATCGCATCGCGCTCGGCACGCGCATCGTCGTCAATCCCGGCACGCCGAGCGAAGAGACGACTCGGATCGTCGTGGGCATCGCCGACGCGGACGGCAACATGATCACCGGCGACGACGAACAGCGGTCCGCGCCGTATTTGCTGCTGCTCGATCAGCCGCTCACGCAGACACACGCGGCCGGCGCACGGGTTCGCGTGGTGAATGACGACGTGCTGTTCGGCGAAAGCGGCAACGACACGCTCTTGGGCGGGCCGGGCAACGATCAGCTCTCCGGCGGGCCGGGCAACGATCTGCTGCTCGATTCCGGCCTCGTGTCGATTCGCTTCCAAATTCCAGGCTTCACTGACTTTGTCGCTGCGATTCGCTTCAGCTCGGGCGGCGGCGACGACACCATGGACGGCGGCGCAGGCGACGACACGGTGAACGGCGGACCCGGCAACGACCTGATCACGGGCGGACCGAACAACGACCTGCTCGTCGACGTCTACATCGAAGTCCGCGTGACACCGAACGAAGACTTGAACGGCGATCGCATCCTGAACGACGGTCGGCCGGGCGCCGGACACGGCCCGCTGCTCGACGAGGACCCGGACGACATACCCGATTCCGGCGACGAAGTCGATTTCAACCGCGACGGCGACACGAACGACGTCGTGAACGAGGACTCCAACGCGCTCGCCGGCAATCGAAACGGCGTGCTCGACGCCAGCTTCGTGTTGAATCCGGGCGACCCGCTGCTCGATCCGGACGGCGACGGCATCGCGAATCTGAACCGGCTGTCTCAGTATTTCTTCACGTCGGGCGACCAGCCGTTCCAGATTGAATCGTCGGTGTTCGTCGGTGCGGTGCCGCCGGGCGAGCGGGCGCGGCTGGCCAACGCCCGGCCGGACTTGGGCGGCAACGACACGATCCGCGGCGACGACGGCAATGACACGATTGCGGGCGGCACGGGCGAAGACATGCTCTTCGGCGGCGCGGGCGACGACGTGATCTTGGGCGCGCTCGAGGCCGACGAGCACATGGGCGTGTCGCGCGAGCGGCCAGACGGGCCGTTCGGCAACGGTTCGTGGGACGGCAACGACTCGCTCGAAGGCGGCGCCGGACGCGACCTCTTGATCGACCTCTCTGACCGGTCTGGCAACGCCAGTGTCGGAACGGCGAACGTATTCACAACCGGCGAGCAGGTCATCAACCAGCCGTCGCAGTTGCGGCAACTCATCAAGTTGCGGCAGCGCGTGTTTGGGCCGAGTCGGCGGGTGCGCGTGATCGTCCGGCCCGGCCGCGATGTGGCCCGACTGCTCGCCGCGGGCCTGCTCTTCGCCGATGCAGCGGCCGAGGCCGAGTACCTCGCGGCGCGGGATCCGAACGGCACGATCGACCCAAGCCGGTTGGCACGCAAGAAGTCGCAACTCGACATCGTGGAGATTTACACGGGCGGCCTTGGCGAGTTCCTGCAAGTGATCGGTATCAACCCGGCGGGTAAGTCGAAGGGCCGCTCGGCGCCGGCTCGGCCCGATCGCGTGCCGGCCACGGTCGCTTCGCCCGATCCGAACCGAGTGGACGATCTGCTCGATACAATCTTGCGCGGATTCTGAAAACGGAAAGCGGTGCAACTATGGCTTCCAACACCTCCGGTCCCGGCCAGTCGCCTGCGACGCGGCCGATTGCCAATGACGACGAGCCGGCGGGCGGCACGATCGACGTGCGCCAAGAGTCGACGGAAAACCAGACCGTCGCGATTGAGCCGACTCGCACTGCCAGCCCACCGCCCCCAGGTGACGCGGACGATGGCGGCGGCACCGTCGATGTCTCGCGCGGCTCGCCGGCAACCGCTCCGGCCGCGCGCAATGACGAACCAGACGTTGGCTCAGGCACCGTGGACCTGTCGGGCCATCCTCCGGCCGACCGCGAGGACGACGGCGGTACCGTCGATCTCTCGCGTGTTCCGGAAACCGCAGCGCGGACCTCGCGTCTTGATTCGCGGGTGGCGGGGGTCGAGTCGGACGAGTCCGGCGGCACGGTTGACGTGTCACACGACACCGCCGTAAATCCGCCGGCCTCGGGCACACCGGGTGCCGCCGCTACATTGATGGTAGAGGCGAGCGGCACGATCGATTCGGTCGCGACCGGGGCCACTAAAGTTGACCGCGACGCGCCAACGAAGTTGGATCAATCAAAGCAAAGCGCCGCCGGCGCGAGCGTCGATCGCTCAAAGGCATCCCGCACCGACCCTGCACCGGCGACTAGCCCCAAACAATTCGAACAGCGCCGGCCGCTTCGGCCCGAATCGACTGCCCGCGACATGCGACACACCGTCACGCGCTTCCTGGCCGAAGGCGGCCTCGGCAAAGTTTTCGTCGCCCAGGACACCGACCTGAACCGCGAGGTTGTGCTCAAGACGCTCAAGCCGGAAACCGCCAAGAACGCCGATGCCAAGAAACGATTCGTCAAAGAGGCTCAGGTCAACGCGCAGCTCGAACACCCGAACATCATTCCGATCTATCAGGCAGGCAAGAACCCGGACGACAACCAGCCCTACTACACGATGAAGTTCATCCGGGGCAAAGAGTTGGCCGACCTGATCAAGCAATACCACGAGCAGAAGCGAGCGGGCAATACCGACCCGTTGCAGTTCCGCACACTGCTCGGCCTATTCACCAATGCCTGCTACGCGCTGTCCTACGCCCACCACCGCGGCGTCGTCCACCGCGACCTGAAGCCGGGCAACATTGCGGTGGGCGAATTCGGCGAGCTGATCGTGCTCGACTGGGGCCTCGCGAAAGTGCTCGGCGAAGTCGAAGAGGTCGAGGAGGAGTCGGCGGAGAAGACCGAGCCGGGCAAGGATAGGCCGGCAGACAGCCCGCGCCGCGTCGCCGTTACTGCGGACGCGGACACCGGCCTCACGATGAAGGGCCGCATCATGGGCACGCCCGGCTACATGGCCCCCGAACAAGCGGCCGGCAAGATTGGAGAGATCGGCCCGGCCGCCGACATCTATGGACTCGGCGGAATTCTCTTCGAAATCCTCACCGGCGAGCCGCCGCACAAGCTGATCCACAAGTACGAACAGGACAAGATCGAGCGCTGGAGCCGCCGCGACACCGAGCACATGTCGAAAGTGCTCGCCACGACCACGAGTGTGACCGGCACACAACTCAAAGAAAACACCATGGACATGCTGGGCCGCATCGTGGCCGGCGCCGTGCCCGCGCCGCGCGACATTGAGCCGACCGCGCCGCTCGCGCTCGAAGCGGTCGTGAAGAAGGCCATGCGACTCGACGCGAAGGAACGCTACGCGGACGCCAAGGAAATCGCCGAAGACGTCGCGCGCTGGCTCGCTGACGAGCCCGTCTCGGTCCACCGCGACACCTGGCAAGATCGGCTCGGCCGCTGGATGCGCAAGAACCGCCTCAAAGTCCAAGTCGGCTTCCTCGCCGCGGTCGCCATCATCACCGTCTCGATCGTCGCCAGCGTGCTCATCAACGGCGCTCGCAAATCGGAGAAGCAGCAAAAGGAAAATGTCGCTGACTTGCTCAGACAGTCTCGCAAGCAAATCGACGCACTGATGGGCGACGTCACCAAGATTGTCACCAACTTTCCAAACTTCGACCCTCAAGCCGAAGCGCTGCTCCGTGGCCGAATCAATGAGTACGACAAGCTACGCAAAAAGATTCAGAACGAACTCCTCAAGCAAGGGGACAGTCCGCTGCTCCGCGCGGAACTTGGCAGGCTCCACATCCAGTTCGGCTTCATTCAAAACCAACTCGGCAACTTCAAGGAGGCGCTCGAAGCATACGAACATGCCGAGCCAATCTGGGTGGACCTCGTTGAACAGTTTCCGAACGACATCCAACACAAGGCGAATCTCGCGAAGGTGCTGAACAACTTGGGAGACGTGCGACTCGAAGCGGGCTTGCCGCAATCCGACGTCCTCAAGCAATACGACCGCGCGCTCGACGTGTTACAAAAGGTCGCGAAGGCTGACGGCGACGATGCCGTCGATGCCCGCGAAACCCGGGCGAAAATCATCGCGAACAAGGCGAACAAGCTGATTGGATACGGCGTGTACAACGAGGCCGACGCAGCCAATCGTCAGGCGATGCAGATGTTCCAGGAACTCGCCAAGGAGAATCCGGGCGACGAGTTCAAGTACCTGATTCTGACTGCGCGGGCGGCCAACCGCCAAATGGTGTCGCTCACGGATCGCGGGCGCAGCCAGGACGCGTGGCAATTCGCCACAGAAACATTGGCTGCTCTCGAAACCGCGATTTCGGAACACGCACAGTTTGGCCAAAGTGAGGGAGAAGCTCGCGATGTGCTCGCCGCGAACGCCAACGACCGCGCGCGGACAGTCGAGCCGCTTGGGCGTGATCTCGACGCCCTGAAATCGTACCAGGCCGGCGCCGCACAATACGACTTGCTCAATGAACAGTATCGAAACAGCGCGAACTATCTGATGAATCTGGCCAAGTGCCGGATGAATTCGGGCCGGCTGTTGCAAAAGTTGGGCGATGCCCGCGCCGCCCGCGCCGAGTCGATTGAGGCCGTCCAGGCAGCGAGCGATGCCTTGAAATTCTTTGCATCGAAGGAATTCCGACTCGCTCGCGCACAGTGCTTCAGCACTTTCGGAGGCGTACTGGCCGACCTCGGCGAACTGGACAACGCCGTGAACTTTTACGAGGAGGCGATCAGCCAGACTTCGGCCCTGATCGCGGAAGACGACGGCAAGAACTACCACCGGCAGCGCGCCATTAGCTACGGCGGGCTCGCGCGCACTCTGTGGAGGCTCGATCGCCCGGCGGAGGGTGTCCCGATCGTGGCCGAGGCCATCGACGTGTGGGAAAAGCTGCTGGCGGAGGAAGCCGAGCCTGCGCCGAACTATCTGGTCGGGTTAGCCCTGCTGTACGTCACGCGCGGCGACCTGCTGTTCGCACAACAGGACGCTGCGGCAGCAAACGATTTCGGCAGGGCAGGAGACCTCTTTGGCAGGACGGTGAAGAAATTCCCCGATTCGCCGGAGTATCGTAACGCGTGGGCGAACTTTTTGATGACGTGCTCAGACCCCAAATTGCGCGACGCCGAAGCTGGCCGAGCGCTCGAACTCGCAAACACCGCAAGTAACGCCGTGCCGCAAAACGGCCGCTACAAGACCACGCTCGCGCTCGCCCAATACCGCGCCGGTAGCTGGAACGACGCGATCGCGGCGGCCGATGACGCCATCCGGCTGCGGCAACCGGTCGAATCATGCTTCGATCATTTCATTCGCGCCATGGCGCTCGCCAAAAAGCGAGACTTGACAGGCGCTGCCGAAAGTTTTGCCCGCGCGAACGAACTGATGGACGCGCTCGGCCCGGCAAACATCGACTACAACCGATTGAAGAACGAGGTAGAACCGCTGCTCGCGCCGCCGGCCGAGCGGAACGAACCGAAACCAAACGGAAACTGAATCGGCCGCGAACCGTTACGAGCGAACATGAACGCCCGCGTGGCAAGAGAACACGGCAACTTTGACCGATGGTGGGGCCTGGCCGTCGGAATCGGCACCACGATCGCCGCGCTGGTGTTGCCGGTCCGAGCAATTCTCGGAGCGCCGCCCTCCGGCGTCCTCGTGTTGCTGGACTGGGCAACGACCGCTTTGCTGGCGCTCGACGTGGTACACCGCATCGTGCTCGAACGGCGCGCGGCGGGACCGGCCGGCAACGCCGCTCAGCCGCGAGACCGCGCGCGCGGCCGCGTCATGCTGCTCGTGGACATCGTGGCCGCGGTTCCGCTGCACGCGGTGCCGATCGCGCCGCAATTTCAACTGATTCGTCTGGTCAAGCTGGCCCGCGTCACGGAAATGTTGCGGCACTGGCGCGATACGACGATGAAACATCTCGGCCTGTTTCGGCTGGTCGTGTTCTTCTACTGGCTGTCGCTGAGCATTCATTGGATCGCGTGCGGCTGGCTGATGCTGCGCGGCGTCTCGCACGAATTCGACGACGCGACTAATTACATCCGCGCGTTATACTGGACAGTGACGACGGTTGCCACGGTCGGTTACGGCGACATTACGCCGTCGAACCCGAACGAAATGATCTACGCCGTCGTCGTGATGATCTTCGGCGCCGGCGTTTACGGTTACACGATCGGCACGGTGGCCGGCATCCTAGCGAACATGAATCCCGCCGAGGTACACTACCGCGAACTCGTGGAGCGGCTCGGCGCGTTTATGAGTTACCGCAAGATTCCCACGGACCTGCAGCGGCGGATTCGCGATTACTACGCTTATTTGTGGGAAAACCGATTGGGCTACGACGAAACGACCGTGCTCACCGGCCTGCCGCCGAACTTGAAGGCCGAAGTCGCGCTGTTTCTGAATCGCCCGATTATCGAAAAAGTGCCGCTGTTCCGCGGCGCGAGCGATGAGTTGATCCGCGCGATCGCGCTCGAGTTGCGTCCGGTGATCTTTACGCCGGGCGACACGATCATGCGCGCGGGCGAGCCGGGGCGCGAAATGTACTTCATCAGCCGCGGGTCGGTGGAGGTCGTCTCGGCAGACGGTAACACGGTGTTCGCGACGTTGACCGCGGGCAATTTTGTCGGCGAGATGGCGCTCGTGCTGGATCAGCCGCGTGCGGCGAGTGTCCGGGCCGTCGAGTACTGCGATCTGTTTCTACTGGAAAAGGACGCGTTCGTTCGCGTCATGGCTCGGTTCCCGGAGTTTGCCGAGCACATCAAGGCCATGGCCAGCGAGCGACTCACGCGCACAGCCGAGTTTAGCCGCTCGCCGTGGACGCAGTGAAATCAAAGCCAAACCACCATGACACTAACCGCTCAAAAGGGGAAAAGATGCCGAAGCTGAAAGGACTGAATCCGCAGGAGCCGATCGAGTTTGAGTTGACAAAGTCGGAAGTCACGATCGGCCGCACGCGGGCCAACATGTTGGCGCTGAAGGATCCCGTGGCCTCGTCGCGGCACGCGGTGCTGCGCAAGACCGAGGGCGGCTGGCAAATCGAAGACATGGGCAGCCGCAACGGCACGTTCGTGAACGATGAGAAGATCACGTTGCAGCGAGTCGCAAACGGCGATCGCATCAAGGTCGGCGACACCGAGTTTCTGTTCGAGGACGACGGCGCCGAGATGGTCATTGACGAGGCGTCGGAGGACGCCGCGGGTGGCGCCGAGGACGTCGTCGTGTCGCTCGATCTGTCCGCCGTGGGGCAACGCCGCGCCGGAGACGGCTCTGACACCAAAGAGATCGACGTCGGCGCGAGCTTGCTCGAACAGAAACTGCACCTGATCGAACTCGTTAGCGAAAAACTCGTTCGCATTCAGGACGACAAGAAACTGACCGAAGAAATCTTGTCGCTCGTCATCAAGCAACTCAAAGCCGATCGCGGCTTCCTCTGCATGCTCAATGAGAATCAGCAACCGGTGCCGCTGGCGAAGATCGGGCTGGAGCCCGGCCAGCAGCCGCGCGTGAGCCGCACCGTGCTCGGCCGCCTGCTGCAGCAGAAGGCCGGCGTGGTCATCAAGCCGCAGCAATCGGAAGAGATCGCGTCGCTCATGCAAAGCGGCGTGTCGTCCACGATGTACGCGCCGCTTTGGACCGGCGAGAACATCATCGGATTCCTGTGCGTGGACTCGACCACGCCGGGCCGGTCATTCAACGAAACCGATCTCAATCTCGTGCTGACGATCGCCCACCAGGCGGCCGTCGGATTGGAACGCACGCGACTGACCCAAGCGGCCGAGAAGGATCGACAGGTGAAGTCGTACTTGAGCAAGTACCTCGACGCGAAAATCGTGCAGTCGGTTCTCTCGGCGGAGTCGGGCGGCGTGGACCCGCTGGCGCCGCAGGAGCGCGAGGTGACCGTGCTGTTCTCCGACATCGTGTCGTTCACGAAGATGAGCGAGGGCCTGCCGCCGACGACGCTCGCCGCGTTCATTCGCGAGTACCTGACGACGATGACCGACATCATCTTTTCGCACGGCGGCACGATCGACAAATACATCGGCGACGCGATCATGGCCCTGTTCGGCGCGCCGCTGGACAATCCGGCCGCCGCCGTGTGCGCGATTCGCGCGGCGCTCGAAATGAAAGAGGCGATCCGGCCCATGAAGCCGCCCAAAGAAGGCATGGACCAGTTGCGCGTTCGCTTCGGCATCAACACCGGCCACTTGACCGTCGGCAATCTTGGTTCGTCGCGCCGCGTCGAATACACGGCGCTGGGCGACACGGTGAACGTGGCGTCGCGGTTGCAGACGTTCGCGCGGCCCGATGAAATCGTCATCAGCGAGATGACCTATTCGAAGCCCGGCGTCGAGGGCCAATTCGCGGTCGAGCAAATCGGCGCGGTAGACGTGAAGAACCGCGCCCAGCCGGTGAAGGTGTACAAAGTGCTCCGGGCCAGCGCCGGCTCGAGCACCCTCCCGCCCGGACCGATGCCGCTCGCAACGGAATTGGCCTGACGCGACAGGCCCCTCTCTCAGGGGGACGAATGCC
>Ga0247727_10002336_pt1 | contig 43610 bp, 38 predicted proteins | sample WisWelCaveWW1625_FD_202498 | JGI IMG/M metagenome (GOLD analysis project Ga0247727, IMG submission 202498) | Biofilm microbial communities from Wishing Well Cave, Virginia, United States - WW16-25 | ecosystem: Environmental > Aquatic > Deep subsurface > Groundwater > Cave microbial mat | place...
CCAGCAATCGATGCCGGTGTCGCTACAGGGCGTGCTGTCCTGCTTCGGAATGTGCAGCGGATCGCAGTTGCCCGATCCGTCGCACCCGGGATCCGTGCACTCCGTCCCTGCCACGTCGTCGCACGGCGTGCTCGCCGCGACCGCAACGTGGGTCTGGACGCAGACACCCGCCTCGCAGCCGGCGTTCCAGCAATCGATGCCGGTGTCGGTGCACGGTTGGCTATCTGGCCTGTTGATGTGCAGCGGATCGCAGTTGCCTGCTCCGTCGCACCCAGGATCCGTGCACTCCGTCCCTGCCACGTCGTCGCACGGCACACTCGCCGCGACGGCAACGTGGGTCTGGACGCAGACACCCGCTTCGCAGCCGGCGTTCCAGCAATCGATGCCGGTGTCCGTACACGGCAGGCTGTCCGGTCTGTTGATGTGGAGCGGATCGCAGTTGCCTGCTCCGTCGCACCCGGGATCCGTGCACTCCGTTCCCTGGGAGTCATCGCACGGCACACTCGCCGCGACGGCGACGTGCTCCTGCACACAGACACCCGCCTCGCAGCCGGCGTTCCAGCAATCGATGCCGGTGTCGGTGCACGGCTGGCTGTCAGGCCTGTTGATGTGGAGCGGATCGCAGTTGCCCGCTCCGTCGCACCCGGGATCCGTGCACTCCGTTCCCTGGGAGTCGTCGCACGGCACACTCGCCGCGACGGCAACGTGGGTCTGGACGCAGACACCCGCCTCGCAGCCGGCGTTCCAGCAATCGATGCCGGTGTCGGTGCACGGCTGGCTGTCAGGCCTGTTGATGTGCAGCGGATCGCAGTTGCCCGCTCCGTCGCACCCGGGATCCGTGCACTCCGTCCCCTGGGAGTCGTCGCACGGCACACTCGCCGCGACGGCAACGTGGGTCTGGACGCAGACACCCGCCTCGCAGCCGGCGTTCCAGCAGTCGATGCCGGTGTCGGTGCACGGCGTGCTGTCCTGCTTCGGAATGTGCAACGGATCGCAGTTGCCCGCTCCGTCGCACCCAGGATCCGTGCACTCCGTTCCCTGGGAGTCGTCGCACGGCACACTCGAAGCGACCGCAGCGTGCTCCTGCACGCAGACACCCGCCTCGCAGCCGGCGTTCCAGCAATCGATGCCGGTGTCGGTGCACGGCTGGCTGTCAGGCCTGTTGATGTGCAACGGATCGCAGTTGCCCGCTCCGTCGCACCCGGGATCCGTGCACTCCGTCCCCTGGGAGTCGTCGCACGGCGTGCTCGCACCGACCGGCGTGTGGTTTTGCACGCACACACCCTGCTCGCAGCCCGCGTTCCAGCAGTCCAAGCCTGTATCGGCGCACGGCGTGCTGTCGGCCTTGTTCGTGAAGACGCAACCCGTCTGGGGATTGCACACGTCGTCCGTGCAGAAAACGCCGTCATCGCACGGCGCGTTGGGCGTCGAAACGCAAGCCCCGTCCACGCAGACGTCGCTCGTGCAGGCGTTGTCGTCGGTGCACGCATTCGTGTTGTCCGGCGTGAAAACGCAGCCTGTGCTCGGATCGCACGAGTCGTCGGTACAGCTGTTATCGTCGTTGCAGGTGATCGGCGTGTACACGCATTGGCCGTCGACGCAGGCGTCGGACGTGCAGGCGTTGTCGTCGTCGCAGGTGCCGAGGGTCGCGATGGCAAAATCATGAAGCTCGGCCGTGAACGACTGCGAGGCGCGGGTATGGAAATTGACCGTCGCGAAGCAGCCGACGCCCGTAAGCCCGATGAGCTCGCTGGCGTTGAAGCCGAACTCGACGAAGGCCTGGGCGTCAAGCGTCGTGGTCACGTTCCCTTGCGAATTGAAGTTGTCCCAGCATCCGGTCGCGTCCACGGGAGGATCGCTCAACGCGCTCCCGTTCGTGAAGCCGCACACGACGTCGCCGTTGATCCCCGTCACGTCGAACGGCGGCGGCAGGGTCGGCCCGGCCGGGACGGCGGCGTTGCATCCGCCGCCCGCACCCGTGATCGTCAGGAGGGGGGGCTCCGTGTAGTTCAGCCCGTCCCACCGGCGAACCGTCAAGCTCCCCAGGTTCCCGCCCATCACGTAGTCCATCGAGACAACGATGTCGCCCACGGACTTTGCTCCCGTGAACTCGCAGGGCGACGCGTCGCCGGCGCCGCCGGTCCCGTCGGAGCCGCACTCGGGCGTCTTGTCCAGACCGACTCCGGACTGGTTGAACTCGATGTCGAGGTGGGTGTCGCCGTTCACGACCCGCCGCTCGGCGCCACCATAGATGAACAGGTCGCCGCTCAGATCGAACGTCGCGTAGATGTAGGCGTTCGTGATGTCGTTCTTGCCCGGCGCGTTGCCCGTGATCCAGTTCCACGTGCTGGGCTGCTGGTCGTTCGTGTTGTTCTGCGCATACGTGGTGCAGTCGGTGAGGTTCCCCTGCGTGAGGGGATCCCCCAGGAAGGTCGCGCCAATCCCGCCCCAGACCTCCGTGGCGTCGGGCGTTCCGTCGCCATCGGTATCCCGGAGGGCACAGTTCCGGCCGGAGGTCACCCCGCACGGAACCACGACGCACGAGCAGTCGATGATGTCGGCCCAATCGGGACCTGTCACGTCCGGGCCCGCACCGTCGCCGATGATGTTCGTCGCGGCCGAGGTCGGTCCGAGCTCGAAGATCGTGTGGGACTCCGGCTGTCCCATCACGGATCCGGCGAATGCAGGCAGGGAGAGAAGGGAAATGGCCGGGATCAGGACCGCGAGCGCGGCCCACACGAGGAAGGGATTCCTCGGATGGCGAGATCGAGTCATACAGCGGCTACACACTCCTCCGTCCATGTCTAGCACCCTCCAGATTGTTTCGGAATATTCTTGTGAATCGTCGAAATGGGATAGGGACGGGCCCGGAACCCCGCGAACCAACCGTTTCCGGACACCACCATTCCCCCCCCCTAAACGCAATAAACTGCCCCGTAAATACACCCCTTCCGATCGGAGGTCAACTGTTTTTTCTCTTTTTCTCGATGGACGGCGGGCGATTCCAGGCGAACCGAAAGGGCAGACAGAGCGGAGCGATCCGCGCCGACGCAACTATGGCACGACGGCATGAGAGAAACGCTCACATGCTGGCCCTTATGCTGGCGCCAGCATGGAACGAGGGACGTTTCGGCTTTTTGGACCTACTTCGGCGCCCCGGCCAGCGCCTGCTCGATCTCGGCCTTGAACCGGTCGATCGGCGCCGCTCCTCGGATAAAGCTCAGGCCCTTGACCTTCGAAGGATCGCTGGGATCCGTCAGGCCGATCACGAAGCCCGGGGCCCCCGTCGCTCCGGCTCTTTCCGCCTGCGCCATGTCCTTGCGCACGGCGGCCGCGTGCTTGCCGGTGCTCATGCAGTCCTCGAACTTCGCGACGTCCATTCCGAGCGCCTCGGCATGGGCCTTCCACGGCTCGAGCGTCTTCTGCTGCTCGAACAACCGGTAGTGCATCTCCCAGAACTTCCCCTGGTCCTCGGCGCAATGGGTCGCCTCGGCCGCCTTGAACGCGAGCTTGTGGATCGACTCCAGAGGCAGGTCCAGAAGCGCGAAGCGGATCTTGCCGGACTCGACGTATTCCTTCTCGATCTGCGGGTACGTCTCACGGACGTACTTGGCGCAGAACGGTCACTGGTAGTCGGTGAACTCGATCAGTGTCACTTTCGCGGCGTTCGGTCCCTTGACCGGGTTCTTGCCGAGGTCGAAAACGACGTCTTTCACGCCCGGGGGCGCGGGCCGAGCCTGAGTCTGCACGAGGCTCTTGATCTCCTGAAGCTGCCGGAGGATCTCCTGCTGGCCCTTCTTCAGAGCCTCGACCTCGTCCTTGAGGTCCGACTGGGCAAAGGCGGGAGAACCGATCAGCATCCCGAGACCTACGAGCGCACCTGCGCGCCAGAACGAATTCGTCTTCATGCGAATCTCCTTTGGGCTCCGAAAGATACCGGGCGCGGCCCCGTCCGTCAACCCGGAAACGCGGTCCGGTTCTAGTTGTCGTCCTCCTCCGCCGCCCGAACGCGATCGTCCCCGGCCGCCTCGCTCTTCGACTCGGCCGCCTTGGCGCGATCTTGCTGGGCCTGGGCGAGGATCTTCCTGGCCTTCTCTGCGTAACTCGTGGTCTCTTCATGGAGCTTGCGGACGTCGACTTTTTCCGGAAGGGGACCACATGCTCCTTCTCGTGACCCCTGGTCGCGGAGCGCGGCTCGCTGGTAGGGGGCGAGGGCGTCGAACCGCTCGAAGAACGACAGGTCCGCGATCAGCTGTCCAGCTCCCCGATTCTCGAGGCAGTTGCCGTCCGCGATGGGACGGCTCTCGATCGCCAGCAGCTGCGCCCGCTTGTTGTTCACCATCCGGTTGCCGACGAGGCGGACGTGCTCCGTGCTCTCCACGGAGATCCCCGCCTCGGAATTGTCGAACGCCGTGTTGTCCGCGGCCAGTCCGTTCGCCGAAGCGCTGCTCCATCGGGCGCCCTTGAGGTTCTCGTAGAGGGTGTTCCCGACTACGACCCCGTTCACCGACCCCTTCGCCAGGTAGATCCCGCTGTTCTCGTTCCGGAACAGGGTGTTCCCCGAGGCCAGGATGTTCGTGGCGGCGTAGACGCGGATCCCCTGGCGACTCCCGTAGGAGGTGTTGCCGATCGCCATGCAGTCGCCGGTGCCGTCCATGAAGCGGATTCCCGCGTCCGCCGTGTGCCGGAACGTGAACCCTACGATCGTCACGAAGTGCTTCCCGACGACGACGATCCCGTCGGAGCGCCGCATGAGCTCGATCTCGTGGGTGGCGGGAGGCTTGCCGTCGGTCGTGTGCAGATGGAGGACCTTGGCCTCGTCGTCGTAATGGTAGGTGGCGGGGATCTTCGAGACGACCTCCACCTGGGTGAGGCCGTCGACCAGATGCTCCTTCGTGGTCCTGGATTTCAGGTAGCGGTACTGGAGGCCGTCCAGCTCGACCACGCCGCCGACGACGTAGGGGATCTCGGCCTTGTACACGCCAGGCAGCGGGCCTGCCTCGAAGACGCTCTCGTCCACCGCCTCGGCACCCGTGATCATCACGGTGCCCGGAGGGTCCCCCGTGCGCTCCCCGGTGGAGTCGGCCACCAGGGCGATCGGCTTGTCCGCGGTCCCATCCACCTGGATCTGGACCTGGTCCCTGTAGAGACCGGGGCCGACGTATGCGGTGTCGCCAGCCTGGAGCGCGGCGGAGAGCTTCGAGAGGCTGCGCCAGGCCTTCTCGGGAGAGAGGCCGTCGTTGGCGTCCTCTCCCACGGTCTGCCGGACGTAGAAGACTCGCCCCTTGGGCTCTCCCGGCTTCCCCGCCTCCTGCGCCTGGATCCCGCCCCAGAAAAAAACGGCAAGACACCCGACCACGAACCCTGCGGGCTTCTGCTTCACCTGCACCCCCGATGAGCGTCCCGGGCCACGCGTGCCTGCCCCCCGAAACGATGACAGAGCATAGCCTCTGTTCGAGCGTCGATGCCAGGCTTGGAAGCGGGCCCTGGAAGAAAGGGCGAGGGCGCGACAGCCGGGAGTGGGATTCGGACGAAAGCGTTCCCCCTCGACGGGCGCCTCACCCGCGCCCGCGAGGGGGATCGAGAATGCCGATGCTGGCTACTCGACGTTGAGGATCGTCGACGGACCGGTGCGTAGCCTGGAGTTGTTGTTGCGGGGGTAGTAGCTGACCTTCACGCTGTAGGCTCCCGGAGCGAGATCGAGGGTCGTCCACGATTCGGGTGCGTTGAAGCACCACCGTCCGGTGGCGTCGATGGAATTCTGGAAGCTGAGGACCGAGAAGGAGTCGGGGCTGCCCATCCAGGGAACGGCAACGACGACCACATCACCCTGGGCGAATCCCGTCACGCAGACCCTCATGGGGTTGCTCGCCTCGAGGGGACAGCCGATGGTGGTCGGCGAGACGATGACGCCGGGCCGGTTGGGCGCGGCCACCAGGGACGTGCCGCCCACCGATGCGGCAATCAGGAGCGTCAAGCAGGCGAACGACACGCGATACGGATGGCGCATGGCCTTTCCTTTCCTGGGGCGAGCTTGCGCCCCTGCGGCCCCCGCCGGGATGCAGCAGGCCGCGTACCAAGGCCGCGCCCGCGGGACTCGCTGGGAAAAGGCCGTCGCGTCGTCGTTCTGATGGTTGGCGGGACGGATGCCCGGACCCCGGAATCACGGGGCCGTAACGCGGATTTCGACGGGAGGGGGCGGGCCTGAGATTCAGGAGCGGCTCTTTGCGTAGATCTCCCGGCCGGCCTCCTTGAACTCCCTGGCTTTTTCGTCGAGGCCCGCTCGCAGCGCTTCCGCGTCCCCAAGACCCTTCTGCTGCGCGTACTCCCTCACGTCCTGGGTGATCTTCATGGAGCAGAAATGCGGGCCGCACATGGAGCAGAAATGGGCGAGCTTCGCTCCTTCCGCGGGAAGGGTCTCGTCGTGGTAGGCGCGCGCCGTCTCGGGATCCAACGACAGGTCGAACTGGTCCTGCCAGCGGAACTCGAACCGCGCCTTCGAAAGCGCGTCATCCCACTCGCGTGCTCGCGGGTGACCCTTGGCCAGATCCGCGGCGTGGGCGGCGATCTTGTAGGCGATGATCCCCTGCTTCACGTCCTCCCTGTTCGGGAGCCCCAGATGCTCCTTGGGGGTGACGTAGCAGAGCATGGCGGTGCCGAACCAGCCGATCATGGCCGCGCCAATGGCCGAGGTGATGTGGTCGTAGCCGGGCGCGATGTCGGTCGTGAGGGGTCCCAGCGTGTAGAACGGAGCCTCGTGACACGCCTTCAATTCCCGTTCCATGTTCTCCTGGATGAGGTGCATCGGGACGTGGCCGGGGCCCTCGATCATCACCTGACAATCGTGCTCCCACGCGATTCGGGTCAGCTCCCCCAGCGTCTCGAGCTCGGCGAACTGGGCCGCGTCGTTCGCGTCGGCGATGGAGCCGGGGCGGAGACCGTCGCCCAGCGAGAAGCTGACGTCGTAGCACGAGAGGATCTCTGCGATCTCACGGAAACGGGCATAGAGGAAGCTCTCTTCGTGGTGCGCGAGGCACCATTTGGCCATGATCGACCCGCCGCGGGAGACGATCCCGGTCACGCGAGGCGCCGTGAGGGGCACGTACGCGAGACGCACGCCGGCGTGGATCGTGAAGTAGTCCACTCCCTGCTCCGCCTGCTCGATCAGCGTGTCGCGGAAGATCTCCCATGTGAGCTCCTCGGCCTTCCCGCCGACCTTCTCCAGCGCCTGGTAGATGGGGACGGTGCCGACGGGGACCGGCGAGTTCCTCAAGATCCACTCGCGCGTCTCGTGGATGAGCCTTCCGGTGGAAAGATCCATGATCGTGTCGGCGCCCCACCGGGTCGCCCAGAGCATCTTCTCGACTTCCTCATCCACGCTCGACGCGACCGCCGAATTCCCGATGTTGGCGTTGATCTTCACGAGAAAGCGTCGCCCGATGATCATGGGCTCGGATTCGGGGTGGTTGACGTTCGTGGGAATGATCGCGCGGCCGCGGGCCACCTCGGCGCGCACGAGATCCGGGGCGACCCCTTCCCGGAGAGCGACGAACTCCATCTCCTCCGTGATCTCCCCGCGTCGCGCGTAGTGCATCTGGGTCACCGTGCGCCCCGCCCTGGCGCGAAGCGGTGAACGGACGAAGGGAAAGGCCTGCCCGGAGTCCGGAACGCCCCCGTCCGTCGGGCGAGCCTCTGCCTGTTCGACGTCTCCTCGGCCGACGATCCACGGGAGGCGCACGGACGGGAGCCCGCGCTCCGGATTCGTCTCGAAGGCCGGGTCCCCGTGGGGGCCGCTCGTGTCGTAGCGGCGGAACGGGGGATTGGGAGGCGTCAGCACGACCTCTCGCAACGGGACGCGGATTCCGCGGGAGCCGGCCACGTAGGTCCGGCGGCCGGCCGGCCGCAGAGCGTCGGTCTTGCTCTTCATCGCGACTCCTTGTCGTCCGGCTGGCCCGAGAAAGCGCAGGCCGCCGGGTTCAGCCAGCGGCCCGCACGGCCGAGATCCCTGCGCTGGCATTATCCAGATCAGGTACAGGCGGTCGGCGACGGATCCAAGCCGCCCTCTCAGCCCGGTCCCTCCCGAGCTCCCGCTTGTGGGCGAGCATCAGTCTACTCGCCTTCCGGGCCAAAGTGCCACCTGGGGCCAGGACGATCGACAATCCTCGGCTCGACGATTTTCCGCGCCCGACGGGGTTTCCGGGAAGGCGGCGTGGGGCATCGAAAAAGGTCTCCATACGCAGAAAACTGCACCTTGATCGCAACCCAGGAGAACACGGGAGTTTTGAGATCGGGCTCCTCACGCTTGCGTGATCCCCTCTCTTCCTCCGTGGAGTCCATACGAAACCGTTCTGTGGCACATGCGTTGCTCTTCATCCGCTCGACGAAACGCCGACACGATGAAAGGACAACGGATGTTGCGCAGAACTCGATCGAGCTTGTTGCCTGTGGTGGCGGGATGTATCGCGCTCCTGTTCGCGTCTGCCGTGGAAGCGCACGGGACGCGGCTCGTCGTCCGGCTGGACGAACCGTTCGAGGTACAGGGGCAGGTGTACCCGGGTGGGTCGTTGATGCTCCGGCCCGTGACGGACTTCAACCCGACCGCCTCGATCGACGAGGTCTGGGTCGACAACGAATGCCTGGGTCTGCTCGTGGCGTCGAAGCAGTCGCGCGAGCGGTCCTCCTCTCATGATTCCGTGGTGTTCGAGCGGAACGCGGATGGCCGGCTGGTTCTCGTCGGCTACCAGCTGCGGGGAAACGGAACCAGCACGGCGTATCGCTACCGGGGCGAGATCGCGAGCCGGACTACCCGGACCGTCAGCCCCGTCGCCTCTCGATGATCCTCTCTTAAAGTCTTAAAGCCCTCTCCTCCTCTCCCCCCTTCCCTGGCCCCGGCTCGCAAGAGTCGGGGCCTTTTTTTGGGTTCAGGGTGGTGTGCGCCGACTGATATCCTCGTGCTGACTTGAGACTGCTCGACGCGCACGCCCACCTCTCGGACCCGGCATTCGACAGCGACCGGGAGGAGGTGCTTTCCCGGGCCCGGGAAGCAGGGGTTGCAGGAGTGGTGGCCGTGGGCGAGACGCTCTGGGACGCTCGCCGCAACCTCGATCTGTCCCGCGCCCATCCGGGGATGGTCCTTCCAGCGGCCGGCCTCTTCCCCACCCATCTCGATCCGGAGGCGGCGACGGCGGTGGAGGGTTGGATTCGGGACCATCGGACCGAGCTCGTGGCGATCGGCGAGGTCGGGCTCGATCACTGGAAGGTGAAGGATGAAGCCGGCCGGGCTCTCCAGCGGTCGATCTTCGATCGGTTCATCTCGCTGTCCCTCGAGCTCGACCTGCCGCTCAACGTCCACTCGCGGTCGACGGGCCGGGAAACGATCGCGCTCCTCCTCGAGCGGGGGGCGAGGCGCGTGCTGTTGCACGCCTTCGACGGAAAGGCCTTGACCGCAGCGCCCGCCGTCGAGGCGGGCTATTTCTTCTCGGTTCCGCCGTCGATCGTCCGCTCGGAGCAGAAGCAGAAGCTGGTGCGCCGCCTCCCCCTGTCGTGCCTGCTGCTCGAGACGGACAGCCCCGTCCTTGGACCGGATCCCAAGGAGCGCAACGAGCCCGCGAACTTGCTCGTGTCGCTCCGGGCCGTGGCGCAGATCAAGGAGATTCCCGAGGAGGCGATCGCGGCCGCGGTGGAGGAGAGCACCCTGCGACTTTTTGGAAGCCGTTGCCACCATGATCCTGATATCTCCAGAGGAATTCCGTAGCGTCGGTGCTTTCCTGGTTGTATATGTGAACAAACACTCGCCATCGTGGGGGACCGAGCGAACGTGGCCTCGGAAGGGGGGTGGTGGTACCAGGGCAGAGGGCAGCCAGTGCCCGTGTGGGCATTCGTGAACTGGCAACTCGGCAGAGACCAGCGGGGCGGAGTGAGGAGGGAAGTGTTTCTTCACGCAAGAAACAAGACGGGGGAAGCATTGAGATGAGACACGACAAGATTTCGAGCTCGATGCGGCGGCCGAGACCACTCGTGTTTGGCTTCGCGCTCCTGGTGGCCTGTCTCGCCGACGTCACAATGGGCGGCAGCTCGCTGCCCGACCTGACCGTCTCCAAGCTGGAAGTCACCCACTCGATCCAGTATCTGGATAACGATTCCTTTCCTGACAATAGCCTTGCGTTGATCCGCGGCCGCCGGACGATCGTCCGGATGTACGTGGACGCCCCCGGGGCCGATGCGGCGGTGGCGGGCGTGGACGGGGAATTGCGGGTCTTCGTGAACGGCGTCGAGATGGCTGGCTCGCCGTTCAGCCCGGAGAATGGCCCGATCACCGCGCCGCTCGTGCCCGACCGGGAGGAGACCGATCACACGCTGAACTTCAAGTTCGAGGTACCGGGCTCAGGGCTCCTGGACACCGGCACGGTGAATGTGGACCTCATCGGCGAGGTCAACCCCGACCAAACGGTCGCCGAGTCGGATTTCGGAAACAACACGCTGGAACTGAGCGAGCTCAGCTTCGAGTGCCGGCGGAGCCCCTCCATCGCCTACATCCCGGTCAACTACTTCGGCGTGGGACCCGACGCGATCAAGATGCTCCCGGGCATCGGGGACGACTTCCTGTGGCATACCTATCCCATCCCCGATCCCCCCAACTACTACGCGGCCCCGGTGCCTCCCATCGACTTCGCGATGGATCTATCGACCGTGGTCCCGGACAACGGGCCGGCACTGATCACGGCGCTCGAGACGGCTCGTGCCCTGATGGCCCCGATGCCGGACTTCGTCTACGGATGGCTTCCGGGAAACCCATACTGGGGCAACGGGCTGGCCGCCGGGATCGGGACCGGCAACGCCGCTTTTGGCAACACCCAGGACGCTCCGAACCGCTACCAGCGGACGTTTGCCCACGAATTCGGCCATCTCTTCGGACTGAGCCACAACGGGGACTTTCTCGACCCGGAGGTTGGCTTCGACGGCGGCTGGATGGGGTTCGAGGTGACCGATACCGACGATTGTGATCCGGGCGGAGTTCAGGGCACGAAGTGCCGAGACCTCAAGGACTTCATGTTCGCCGGACAGCTGACCCCCAGCGCCTGGATCGCGCCCGATACCTACACCACCCTCGCGGCACACGAGCTGCTCGAGAGCTCGTGCCCAGGACTCATCTTCCGGCCGTTCGAGTTCCGGGAGTTCCTCTTCGTGACCGGCAAGGTTGTCCGTCCGGGGTGCGAGATCATCGACTGCTGCCCCGGGTGCCCTGGACCCGCCGTTCTGGACCCGATCTGGCAGATCAGGGGCCCCATGGAGATGACCAGATTCCAGATGGGCACGCACCGGCTGGAGCTCCAGAACAGCGCGGGCCAGGCGATCTTCGGGCTCGACTTCGAGGTCGACTTCAATCTCACGGACAGCCAGATACCGCTCCCCACGGCGCCCTTTGCCCTGGCCGTTCCTGCCATGACGGACGTCCAGAGCGTCGTCCTGCTCCAACAGGGCACGGTGGTCGCCCGCAGGGTCCGCACTCCGAACCCACCGAGGGTCCGGTTCCGGTCCCCCCTCAACGGTGCGATCCTAAGGGGCCACGTGCCCGTCCGGTGGGAGGCAACAGACGTCGATGGCGACCCGCTGACCTTCTCCGTCCAGTACAGCAGGGATGGCGGCAAGACCTTCGTGCCGGTGGCAGTCAACCTCACCGGGACCGAGTTCATGCTCGACACGTCCCGGATCGCGGGCAGCCAGAACGCGTTCCTCCGGCTTGTCGCGACGGACGGGCTCAACACGGTGGCTGGCCAGGTGGGCAGCCTCAGAGTCCCCGACCGGAAGATCCCCGTGGTCCGCATTGTGGAGCCGGGGAACACCGAGCCTGTCAGCATCCGCCCGGGGGCGACGCTCCTCCTCGTCGGCTACGGTCACGATGCCGAGGATGGTTTCCTGCCGGAGAAGGCGCTGCTTTGGCGCTCCAGCCGCGACGGCTCGCTGGGTTCCGGCCGAGTCCTGCAAACCAACCGGCTCTCCCTGGGGGAGCACACCCTCATGCTGAAGGGCACCGACCGTGACGGGAACGCGGTCGAGGCCAGCATCGTGGTCCACGTGGGGAACAACAACACGGGAGGATCCCCCTGAATCGGGCTCCAGGAAGGGAGAGGGGCGCGGCTTTCGTCCTGCGCCCCTCTTCCTTACCTTTCTTTTCGAGACCAGGTACCCCCTGCCTCAACGTTCAGCACGCTCCCGGAACACCGGCGCTCGCAGGAGCGCGCAGACGGACTTGGCATCCTGGATCTCGCCGCGTGATGCCATGGCCACCGCCTCGGCGAGCGGGATCCGTTCCACCGTGAGGGCCTCGTCGGGCTGGAGATCCTGCCGACCGGTCTCGAGGTGGAGCGCGAGGAAGAGCCAGATCTTCTCGTCGGTGAACCCCGGCGTCGTCCAGACCCACCCCATGGGGACGAGTGTGCGAGACCGAAAGCCGGTCTCCTCTTCCACCTCGCGGATCGCGCACTCTTCCGGCGCCTCGCCTCGATCGAGCTTGCCGGCGGGAACCTCGAGGAGCCACCCGCCCGTCGCGTGCCGGTACTGCCGCACGAGGAGCGCGTTCCCGTCGTCGTCGACCGGGACGACGGCCGCGGCGCCGGGGTGGTGGATGATCTCGAGCTCGCACACGCCGCCGCCGGGAAGCCGCACGCGCTCGAGACGCAGATCCACGATGCGGCCCTGGTACACCGGGGTCGTGCCGAGGCGCTCGACGTCGGACATGGGCACCTCCGGAATCTAGTCCTTCGCGGTCTTGGGAGAGCCGAACAGGGAATCGAACGCCGCCTTGGCGCCCGCCGGCCGGGAGGCGGAAGCCTTCGTCCCGGCAAGCTCGAACAGCTCGCAGAAGTTCGCGCGCTCCTTGTCCCGGACGAACTCGGCCGCGGGCTCACGGCACTGGTTGTGCGCCGAGCGATCGAAGAACCTGCAGTTGGCGCACACGTGAGCGTCGGAGCTGCAGGACGGACAGACGGCCGCACGGGGCACGCGTCCCTCGAAGATCACTTCCGCGCGGCACCGGTAGCAGCTTCCCACACATCTATAATAGCCTCGTGGGCGAGCCGATCTATCTCGACTACAACGCGACGACCCCGGTGGCGCCCGAGGTGCTGGAGGCGATCCTCCCGGCGCTGCGCGACCTCTGGGGGAACCCATCCTCGATCCACACGGTCGGCCGCGCCGCGAGGCGCGCCCTCGAGGGCGCCCGGGGCGAGGTCGCGGAGCTTCTGGGCTCGGAGCCGGACGAGATCGTCTTCACGAGCGGAGGGACCGAGTCGGACAACGCGGCGCTCGTGGGGATCGCCGCGGCGCTGGAATCGCGCGGGAGACACGTCATCATCTCGAGCGTCGAGCATGCCGCCGTCGAGGAGAGCTGCCGGCACCTCGAGGCGCGGGGCTGGTCCATCACGCGGGTCGGCGTGAGCACCGACGGGCGGGTGGATCCGGCCGCTTTTGCGGACGCATTCCGGCCGGACACCGTCCTCGTCTCCCTCATGCACGCCCAGAACGAGACGGGCGTGCTCCAGCCCGTCGCGGAGGTGGCCCGCCTGGCCCGCGCGCGCGGAATCGTGGTGCACTCGGACACCGCGCAGTCGGTCGGTAAGATCCCGGTGCGCGTTTCGGATCTGGGCGTGGACGCGCTGACGGTCGCCGGACACAAGCTCTACGCGCCGAAGGGCGTGGGCGCACTGTACCTCCGCCGGGGAACGCCGTTCGCGCCGTATCTGCGAGGGGCCGGGCACGAAGGCGGAAGACGCTCGGGGACCGAGAGCGTGCCGATGGCCGTCGCGCTGGGCGCCGCCTCTGCTCTCGCGTCGCGGGAGATGGTCGATAGGACGGCGCACCTGAAGTCGATGCGCGACCGGCTCGAGTCGGGGCTCAGGGCTCGAATCCCCGACCTCGTGATCCATGGAGGGAGATCGGAGAGACTTCCGAACACCGCCAGCGTCGCCATCCCGGGGGTCGACGCGAACGCTCTCCTGTCCCGTCTCGATGGCGTCGCCGCGGCGGCGGGAGCCGCCTGCCACGCAGGAGGGACCAAGCCGTCGCGAGTGCTCCTTGCCATGGGGGTCGCGCCGGACCTCGCGCTGTGCACGCTCCGGCTGACCGTGGGAAGGCCGACGCGCACCGAGGACGTGGACGGCGCAGTCGTGCGGATCGCCGGGGAAGTGGAGAGAGTGCGCCGGTAGCCCCCTACTCCGGGGTCGGCAGCACCACCGTGAAGACCCGCTCGCCCTCCACGGTCCTGCCGCGCAGCTTCAGCTCGGCCGGCGGCGCACCGTGGATCTCGGCGTAGAGGGTCACCGGTCGTCCGCCGTAGAGATCCGGGAGCGGCTGAGGCCGCACCGTCCTCACGTCGGCCCCTCCCCAGTCGACCTCCAGGTCCCACACGAGCGGCTGGGAGATGCTGGAGAACAGGACTGCGAGGGTCGAGCCGATGCTCTCCGCCTCGTCCGCGAACGCGGCCGTCCCCCTGCCGATCTCGGCGAATCGGAACACCTGCTCCCGCTCCACGTCCTTCCCGATCCCCACGAAGAACAGCCGGGACTGGCCCACCTTCTCCCGAAGGAATGCCTCCACCTCGCGCGCGTCGTGGACGATCCCGTCGGTGAACACCACGAGCATCCCGTGGCGCTCGTCATCCTGGGGCTGGGCAAACGCCGCCTCGAGCGCGGGGAGGAGCCGGGTGGCTCCCTGCGCCCTGAGACCCTTCAACCACGCTTCGGCGGCATCGAGCATTTCCTTCGAGGCGGCGACCGGCTCGGGGCGAAACACGGAATGGTCGTGGTCGAACTCGACGACGTTGAACCGGTCGTTCGCGCCGAGCTCGCGCAGGGACGCCTGGAGGGCCTGCCGGGCACGATTGAGCTTGTCCATGGGAGCCATCGAGCCCGATGTGTCCACCACGAAGACCATCCTCTTGGGACGAATCGATTCGCTCGCCGGGGTCTCCGGCGGGGTCAGCACCGCGACGAGCTGGCGGTCGCCGCCTTTCTCCGGACCGACGTAGCCGATCAGGGTCGGCTCTTGCTGGAGTCCCGCCGAGAACAGGAGCTCGAACGGCTTGCGGCCGAGAGCCTGACCGTGGGCCAGCTCGACCACGGTCCGCGTCCCCTCCTCCGACACGAGGATCTCGTGGGAGGGGCTCCGCACGATGGAAGGAGGCTCCGCGTGATGAAGGGTCAGCTCGAGGGACGGGGCGACAGCCTCCCCACCCTCGACACGGGCGCCGATTCCCGGAACCCTCAGATGGAACATGCCGCCCTCGAGGAGGAGGGTCTGCTCGAAGCGCGAGCGAGCGATCGCCGTTTCTCCGGAGCCGACGGTCGTCGCGGCGCTCGCTCGGGCGAGCGTGGAACGCTCGTCGCCCCGGCCCGCCCTGGGACGAGTCTGCCGCGAGGCGGAAGGGCGGGCCTGGGCGGAGGTCTCGATCTTCCTGCCCGCGACCTCGATCTCGGTCGTTGCAAGTCTCCATCCCGAGAGATCCGGTGACTTGAACGAGACGGTCACCCCATCCCGCCCGTCGTTCCGGAACTCCTGCACGACGGTTCCGACCGCCATCGGCCCGAACACGTCCACGGTCAGGGAGAGCCCGGTGGGACGCAGCGGGTCGCCGTTTGCCCCCGTGAACGACCACGACCCGCGGTTCTCCACCGCGGACACCGCGGTCACGGACGAAGCCAGGACGAGCGTCACCAGAACCATCGCGAATGGGAAGAGTCGAGAGAATCTCCGATCCGTCATTGCTTCCCCCTGTCCGGACCCGGTGCCGCGGCCCAGCTCGGATTCTACGCTCGATCCCTGGGCTGCGCACGGAACCGACTCTACGCTAGAGTACACGCGTGAGCCGCCAGATCACGCACGACGGGCAGGGGCTCCAGATCCGCTTCGCCTTCGATCGGAGGCTCGTGGATCTGGTCAAATCCCTCTCGAGCCGGCGCTGGAACCCCACGGAGAAGTTCTGGTGGGTCCCGGAATCCGACGTGGTCCCGGTGGTCGAGCTCCTCCACCCCGAGAGGTTCGCGCTGTGCGAGACCACGCGTCGCCTCTACCGGGAGCACGGCGGAATGCTCCCGCTGGAGGAGAAGCGCGAGGAGAGAGGGCGGAGCCTCCTCCCCGGCCTCTTCGACGGCGAGCGTTCGGACCCGTCCGCGACGACGTCCGCTGCCGGCTCCGCCACGGACTTCACGGTGTCGCGCTTGAACGTGGAGGTCCAGTTGGCGCTCCTGGCCGCGTTCCCTGCGCCGATCTGGCTCGTCGGAGAGATCAGCGGCTTCAACAAGAGCGCCCACAAGCGAATCGTGTCGTTCCACCTCGTCGAGCGCGACGAGCACGGCAAAGCGCTCGCGGAGGTGAGCGTCACGCTATTCGAGGACGTCCGCCGGCAGATCGAGCGCCAGCTGAAAGCTGCGGGGGATCCGTTCCGTCTCGAGGACGAGGTGACGATCCGGATGCGCGCGCGGGTCGAGCTGTACGTGCCCTGGGGCTCCTACCGCGTCATCGTCGAGGATCTCGACGTCGGCTACACGGTGGGAGAGGCCGCCCGACGACGCGAGGAGATCCTGCGCAGGCTCACGCTCGAAGGGATCATCGAGCAGAACCGCTCCCTTCCTTTCCCCCCGGTCCCCTTGAGCGTCGCTCTCGTGACGAGCCTCGGCTCCGACGCGTACAACGACGTGCTGCGCACGCTCCAGGAGTCCGGGTTCGCCTTCCGGGTGACGGCCCACGGCGCCCGCGTGCAGGGGCGCCAGACCGAGCCGTCGATCCTGAACGCTCTGGACTGGATCCGGGAGCGGGCCGCCGAGTTCGACGTGGTCCTGGTCTGCCGCGGCGGAGGGTCCCGGAGCGACCTGGCGTGGTTCGACTCGGAGCCTCTGGCGAGGGCGGTCGCGACCTTTCCGATCCCCGTGGTCGTGGGGATCGGTCACGAGCAGGACCACTCGGCGCTCGATTTCGTGGGCTGGCGCCAGAAGACGCCGACGGCCGCGGCCGCGTTCCTGGTGGATCGCATCTCGGCGGCGCAGGAGTCGGTGGAAGCGATCGCGGCCGCGGTCCTGGAACGGTGCGCTCGTATCCTCCGCGAGGAGCGAGGCGACGCGCTCGCGCGCGGGCGGCGTCTGGTGGTCTCGATCCGTGCTCTCGTGGACCGCGAGAGGGCGGAGCTCGACCACCGCAGGCGGCGTACGGTCCGGGGGGCGGGAACCCTCCTTCGAGCCGCTCGCGCCGAGTTGACCCGGCATGCGGCCTCGGTCCCGCGATCCGCCGGCTTCCTCCTGGGGCGCTCCGCCGTCCTCTTGAACGAGACCGCACGAGGGCTCGTGCCACGCGCCCTTCGGCGCGCGGCGACCGAGGCCGAGCGGACCGAGATGCGGGCAAGGCGCCTGTACCTCGTCGATCCCCGGCGGGTGGTCGAGCGCGGATACACGGTTCTGCGCTCGGGCGGCGGAGCCGTGCTCACCGACGCGGGACGCGCGCCCGCGGGGATGGTCGTCCGGGCGGAGATGAAGCGCGGATTGTTGCGCCTTCGGTCCCTGGGACCCGAGGAGACTTGAAGACGATGGCAGCGAAGACCACGAAGGGTGCGAAGGAGCTCGCCTACGGCGATGCCTCGGCGCGGCTGGAGGAGATCCTCCGGAAGATCGAGGAAGGTCAGGTGGACATCGACGAGCTCTCGGGGCTCGTGCGTGAGGCGGCGGGGCTCGTGACGCTGTGTCGCCAGAAGATCCACGCCGCCGAGATCCAGGTGAAGACGATCACCGAGCAGCTCGAGCGCGAGGCCCCCGGCGCCGAGGGCGAGGAAGAAGAGGAGGGCGGCTCGGACGACGCGGACGAGCCGCCGTTCTGACCCCTCCTCCATGACCGCCGAGGAGATCTTCCGCGGCCGCCTCGTCATGGCCCCCATGAGCCGGGGCACCGACCTCCCCTTCCGCCTTCTCGCCGGCGAATGGGGCGCCCACGTCTGCGTGGGCGAGATGGCCTACGCGCACAAGATCGTTCGCCGGGAGGGAAGCGAGATCGCGCTCCTGCGCCGCCATCCGGAGGAGAGGATCTTCGGAGCGCAGCTCGCCGGAAAGCATCCCGAGGTGATGGCGGAGGCGGCGCGGATCGCGGAGGACCAGGGCGCGGATTTCGTCGACGTGAACCTCGGGTGCCCGATCGACGATGCGACCCGCAAGGGGTTCGGCGCGGCGCTTCTCGAGCGGCCGTCCAGGGTGGCGGCGATCGTCGGCGCCATGAAGGCGGCCGTTCGGATCCCGGTCACGATCAAGCTTCGCCTGGGCTGGTCCGACGGGAAGCCCACGTACCTGAAGGTGGCTCGGGCGGCGGTCGAGGCAGGGATCGACGCGGTCGCCCTCCACGCAAGGAGCCGTGCCCAGCGCTACCGGAGGCCCGCGGAATGGTCCCACGTGAAGGAGCTGGCGGATTCGCTCCCGGTCCCCGTGATCGGGAATGGCGACATCTTCACGTGGCGTGACGCGGAGCGGCGCGTCCTGGAGACCGGGTGCGCCGCGGTCATGGTGGGCCGATGGGCCCTGGCGAAGCCGTGGATCTTCCGTGAGTTCGCCGAAGAACGCGACATCCACCTGGGGCCCGAAGAGCGTCTCGCCGTCGTGCGCCGCTACGTGGACCTGTGCCGCGCGCATTTCCGCGACGACGAGAAAGGCCGGGTGCGCACGCGCCGGTTCCTCGTCTTCCATCAGGATTTCTTCCGCCGCTACCGGCGTGGCGCGGGGGTTCTGGCGACGAACTCCGACGACCCGCGGGAGTGGGGGCTGCCGCCCGACGGAGAGCTCGAGGAGTGGCTGTGCCGCGGCGACCTTCCCGCGGCCGAGGCGCTGTGCCGATGGCTCGTGGACGAAGAGCCGCCCGTGCCGCCGCCTCCACCCGAGCCGAACGCACCCAGGGCCGCGACGCTGGCCACGCTGGGATAAGTTGTATGCTCCTGTACGGAGAGACGATCGTGCGCACCAGAACCGCTACCCTGGGTATTCTCCTGATCCTCGCCTTCCTCGTTTCCTGCGGCAAGGGAGAGAAGCCTGCAGGACCGGACTCCGCGACGCGAGACGCTGCCCCGGCTCCGAACGGCGATGCCGGTGCACGTCCCGCGCGCACGCTTCCGATCCCGGGCGCGGCGGGAGAGCTGCCTCCCGGCCATCCGCCCCTGGGCGCGCCCGCCCCCGGCGGCATCGTGCCGCCGCCCGCCGGAAGCGGCACGGGGGGCACCGCGATCCGCTGGAGCGTCCCCGCGGGCTGGGTCGAAGAGACCCCGTCGAGCAGCATGCGCAAGGCCCAGTACCGTGCTCCGGGCGCCGCCGGCGACGCGGAGTGCGTCGTCTTCTACTTCGGCCCGGGCCAGGGGGGCGATCCCGCCTCCAACGCCGCGAGGTGGGCGGGCCAGTTCGTCCAGCCCGACGGGAGCCCCTCCGAGCAGGCGATGAAAACCTCCAGGAGAAGCGTGGGCGCCATCTCCGTGCTCGAGGTCGAGGTCACGGGAACCTACACCGGGGGCATGACGGGCGGCATGGCGCCCGCGGCGGACAAGCCCGGCTCCATGCTCCTGGGCGCCGTGGCCCAGGGTCCCGACGCCAACTGGTTCTTCAAGCTCACCGGGCCCGAGGCGACCGTGAAAGCCCACCGCGCCGCGTTCGAGGAGATGATCGGCTCCCTCAAGAGCGGATCGTGACCTGAAACCGGCAGGCGCTTCCATCGTACAATCGCCCGGCACGGGGAAGAGGCGCATCCATGGAGGAGAAATGATGTCGCAGCAGAAGCGCTGGGCCCGAGGAGAGTTTTGCTGGTACGAGCTGGGCACGACCGACGTGGACGGCGCGAAGAGCTTCTACGGGTCGCTCTTCGGCTGGACGACGATGGACGTCCCCATGGGACCCATGGGGATCTACACCCTGCTCAAGCACGACGGGCAGGATCTCGCGGGGCTCTACAAGCTCGAGGGGCCGCAGTTCGAAGGGGTCCCCCCGCACTGGACGGCCTACGTCGCCACGGAGAGCGTGGACCAGGACACGGCCACGGCGAAATCGCTCGGCGGCAAGTCGCACTGCGAGCCGATGGACATCCCGAACGTGGGCCGCATGTCGGTCATCGAGGACCCGCAAGGAGCGACGATCTCTCTGTTCCAGGCGGGCCAGCATCCGGGCACCGGGAAGTGGAACGGCGCGCCGAGCACGTTCTGCTGGAGCGAGCTGTACGCCAAGGACACCGCGGCGGCCGTTCGCTTCTACACGGCCCTCTTCGGCTGGGGAGCGAAGACGGACGCCTCGGGCAAACCCTACACCGAATGGCAGGTCGGAGGTCGATCGGTGGGCGGCATGATCGCGATCGATCCCAACTGGGGCCCCGTGCCGTCGCACTGGACGAGCTACGTCGCGGTCACCGACTGCGACGCGGTGTTCAAGAAGGCGCAGGGAATGGGCGCGAAGGCCCTGGTCCCGCCGACCACGATCCCGGAGGTCGGCCGCTTCTCGATCTTCCACGACCCCCAGGGAGCCGCGATCGCCATCATCAAGCTCGAGATACGGTGACTCTCTAGTCGCAGGGGACGCGCCGCATCGGGAAATCGACGCGCCGCGTCTTCCCGCCCTGGGTCCCCTCGATGGCCGCGGCGAGGCGGCCATCCGCCTCCAGCCGATAGAGGATCCGCTGCGGGAAATCGTGCTCCGGGTTCTCGAAGACCGCCGTCCCCTCTCCGCTCTCGACGAGCCGGAAGGAATCGCCTTCCTGGCCGGACGGCTTCGCGACGTAGAACACGGCGCCATCCTGCTCGCGGATCTCGACGAACTCGTGCTCCACCGTCTTTCCCCCGGAGACGGTCCGGCTCATCCCCAGCATCGTCCCGCCTTCCGGCTTCATCCACTGCTCGCGGTAGCGCCGCTCGCCGGAATCCCCCTGCCAGCAGCCCGCGAGCCACCCGAGGCGATCCACCGTCGCCGCCGGACCCGCCCGCGCCGGCGTCTTGCGCGATGCCATGTAGGGCTCAAACCTCTCGACGAGAAAGTGCCTCCAGACCTGCTCGACCGTCGCGGCCCACCCTTCCTGGACCTCACCGGCCGCGCGCACCTCGAGCTTGACCTTCGTGCCTTTTTCCGCCGGCTCGAAATCGAGCGTGCACACGAGATCGATCGCGTGTCCCGAGAGCCCCAGGGGACCGGTGAATCGCAGGCGCTTTCCGCGCTCCGCGAAGATCACTTCCCCGTGCCTCGCACCGTTTCCCGTGTCGTCGAAGACCTCGAGAAACCGGCCGCCCGGCCACGGCTCGAAGCGCAGCTCCTTGGGGCTCGCCGACATGTGGTGGTCCCACCACTCCTTCGTCTCGAGCGTGAACGCGTCGAACGCCGCCTCCGGCGAGCCGGCAACGACGACCTCGAGATCGAACGAGAATCCGCCGACCTGTGGGGGCTTCGAGGCCGCCCGCGCCGGCGTCGCCCAACCGAGAATCGCGCAGGCGATCAGCGCCGGGACGACTTGGTTTCGCCAGGAATCCATTCCTTCCTCCTCGCTCAACCCTGGCCGGCTCGCCGAAGCCGAGCCACGACGGCGCTTGCGACCAGCAGCGCCCCGAACACGCACACGATCGTCGGCCCCGTGGGCAGATCGAGCGTCGCGAACTGCACCGAGATCCCGAGCCCCGCGAGCCCCCCGACGAGCGCGACCGCGCACCCGATGACGAGCCGGCTCCTGATCCCCTCCGACAGAAGCGCCCCGCACACCGCGGGCACGATCAGGTAGGAGAATACCAGGTACACCCCCGCGATCTGCACGAAGCTCGTGACCACGAACCCGAACGTCCCGTAGAACAGGAAATCCCACAAGCGCACCCGCATCCCCTCCCGCGACGCGACCGCGGGCTCGAAGGTGATCCGGAGGAACCGGGCTCGCAGGACGTAGTGGATCGCGCCGATGACCGCGTAGAGCGCCGCGGTTCTCAACACCTCCGCCCGCGTGACCAGGAGGATATTCCCGACCAGGAGGTTCTTGAGCGCCTCGTCTCCTTCCGCCGTGTGAGACAGGACCAACGTCGCGGCGGCCGCCGCGACGATATAGATGATGCCGATGATCGCTTCGTGGGGGACACGAGGGTGCCGGAACCGCGTCAGGGAAAACAGAGCGGCCCCAAAGAGCGTGAACAGGAGCGAGAGGAAGTACGGAAAAGGCTCGCCCGGATGGGCCCCCATCAGGATCGCGACGCAAACTCCGAGCGCAGCCACCTGGGCCAGAGCGAGGTCCACGAAGATGATCCCCCGCTCCACCACGTGCAGACCGAAATAGACAAGGATCCCGGGAAGCAGGATGAGGGCCAGAAGCGGCCAGAGCCACAGGGTGAAGAGCGACATGTCGGCGCCGCTCATGGCCCCGCGAGCGCCGCGGCGACGGCGCCCACGACGGTATCGATGAGGGAGATGTAGTCGGCGTCGCCCTTTCCGAGCCCTCCCGGGAACTGGCACACGTCCACGATCCTCGCGTTCGTGTGACCGGCGACCATCTCCGCCGTCTTGCGAGACTGGTAGGGCTCCACCAGGATCACGCGGATAGGGTCCCGCTGCATCTCGCCGATCACGCTCGCGAGGTGCGGCGGCGAGGGGGGGATCCCGGGCTTCGGCTCGAGGAAGGTGCCGGTCACGAGGCCGAAGCGCGCGGCGAAGTATCTCCAGGTGTTGTGGTAGGTCACGACCCTCGTGCCGCGAAACGGCGCCAGCTTCGCCGTCCATTCCTTCATCTTCTCTTCCAGAGCCGCCTCGAAGCGCGCCAGGCTCGCCTTGTAGGCCGGACATCCGTCGGCGTCGTTCCGGCAGAACGCATCGGCGAGGTGACGCGCGACGATGGCCGCATTGGCTGGATCCATCATGAAGTGCGGATTGCCCGCGCCGTGGAGATCCCCCTGGGAGCGATCGAGCGTCGCGGGGACATCGAGGAGCTCGATCCCCTCCGACGCCCGGATGCGACCGGGTGCCCCGGGCTGGATCCTGGGGTTTCGCGCGCCCTCGACGAGAGGCGCGAGCCACCCGATCTCGAGGTCCGCTCCTCCCTCGATCAGGATGTCCGCCCGGTTCAGGGTCACGATGTGGCTCGGCTTGGCGTCCACGAAGTGAGGGTCCTCGGTGGGCCTCGCGAGGGTCGTGACCGACACGCGGTCCAGACCGATGGTCGCGGCGAGGGAGCCGTACTCGGGGGTCGTGGCGACAACCCGCAGGGTCGCGCGCGCCTCTCCCGCCGCCAGCAGGAGCAATGACGCCATCCACGAGAGTCCTCGGCTCATCTCACCCATCCTTTCAATTCAGAGCTTGTGCGCCGCGTGCGCTCCCAGGAGGAACTCGAGCTGCAGCCAGACGGAGCGGGCGTCGCTCGAGACGGTGCGCTCGTCGAGATCGACCTGGAGCCGGATCTTGGAGTACTCGGTGGGAAACCACGTCAGGTTCGCGGAGGCTCGATTGCGCCTCTCGTGGGCGGGATCGAGCGGGTCGTCGCCCGCGTCTCCCCCGACCGTGTCGTAGCGCACCCCCGCCGTCCACATGGGACGGAATCCCCACATCACCTGCCCGTAGGCGCCGTGGTCATCGAACGTGTCGGCGGAGAGCGCGGGCGTTGCGGAAGCGTGGTAGCTCCGGGTCATCCACTCGCCCTGCACCTTCACGAACGGGAACCCCCTGTTTGCCCGCGGCGGCTTCCACTTCCAGAAGGCGTCGACGCCGTGGATCCGAGTGTGCCCTTCCTGCCCGGCGCCGTTCGGGCCGTAGGCCGCCGACGCCCCCACGAGCATCGTCTGCGAGCCGGTGAGGTCGAACGAAGCGGCGTAGCGCGGGGCGTAGAGGAGGTCGTCGAGGCTCCGCACGGGCCGGTCCTCGATCGGCCGCCCGAAGACTGTCTCGCCCGCCACGCTCCCGAAGCTCGTGAGCGTTTCGCCGTGGCCGTTCTGCACCGAGAGATAGGCCTCCGAGTAGAAGGGCGTGGGCACGAGCCACGAGATCCGCGCCCCCGCGCTCCTCAACCCGTCCGGGCCGAACATGCGCCCGTTCGCGAGGGGCTGGTCGACGAAATCCCACGTGTGGGGGTGCATGGGGTTCAAGCGACCGAACTCGGTAAAGTACTGCCCGGCCTTGACCTGCAGGTTGTGCGGGAGAGAAGAGGTCGTGGCGAACGCCTCCTCCAGCTCGACCCTCGTCTCCCCGTCAGACGTGATGAAGAGAATGATGTTCGCCTGCCCGCGGAAGTACGGATCCACGGCCCCGTCGAGAACCGTCTCGATGTTCTGCACGGTGAAGCCACGCTGGGCCGGGTCATGTCCCCCCGGCTTCAGGGTGGGGACGTCCGGCTCCGTGGACGCGCCGCCCGCCACGAGCGCGTCCAAGGAGAGGTTCAGGTAGTTCTTCCCCGAAGCGCTCGACACGAGCGTCATCGGAGGCGGCACCGCCGGAGGAGGAGACGTGCTCTGCGCCTCGAGCTTCCGGAGCGCCTCCTGCTGCTCCGCGACGAGGCGCTCGAGCTCCTCGACCCGGCGCTTCAGCTCCTCGGGGTTCGCATCTTCGTCCGCCGACCGCTCGGTGCCCTCGGCCAGGGCCGGACCGACCGAACCCAGAAGGCACAGCGAAATGGCAAGACCACCCGCGAATGCGCGAGCGGCCCGACGCCGACCGCGCCAGCGATGCCGGGAATCCACCCGGATGCCAGGATTCATGACCGACTCCTCCGAAAAAACCCGACTTCCGGCGAGCGCTCGCCGGAGCTTGCCCCTACACGACGATGTGGGCGCGGGCGGGAGGAGAGCGGGGAGCATGGGAGGGGAGGGCGTGAGACCGCGGTGGCATCGCCTGGGCCGGCGCGATTCCACCCGGCATCAGGTCTGGAGCGTGCGCACGACAGGCGGTCACGGGGAAGGAGAGCTTCTGCTCGAAGACCCGGCACGCGAGGCATGTGCCGATCACGTCGGACGGGGAGGCGCTCGTGTCGACGATGGGAGACCCGGGCTGTGCATGCCGATGGAACGAGGCGAGAAGCTCGGCTCCGAGCAGGCTCAGAACCGTCGAGAGCAGAAGACCCGACGCTGCTCGCTTTCTGGGGCTCGTCCCGTGCAACGAGGTCCCTCCGGGAGGCAACCGAAGGTACCCGTCCCGTGGGAGGTTGTCAAACGTGAGAGGAGGAGTGCCAGAGTGTCTGAAGCTCTCATACTTGCATCTTCCCCGATTGAGGCTAGGATACCGCTCGCACCGCACAATGCCTGCTCCTCGCTTCGCTCAACCGATGGAGGCCGATTCCCGATGAACCAAGTCGTCCAGGACGCCATCAACCGCCAGATCACCGAAGAGCTGACCGCTTCCTACACCTATCTCGCCATGTCCTCCTACTGCCAGCTCCGGAACTTCCCGGGGTGCGCGCAGTGGCTTCGCGCCCAGAGCCAGGAGGAGTACGGCCACGCCATGAAGCTCTTCGATTTCCTTCTGGACCGAAACGCCAAGGTGGAGCTGCGCGCCCTCCCCCAGCCGGCCCTCGATTTCCCGTCGGTCGCCGCGGTGTTCGAGACGGCGCTCAAGCAGGAGCAGGAGGTCAGCAAGCAGATCGACGCCCTCTACGAGCTGGCGTTCAAGGAAAAGACGTTCGCCGCCCTGGTCCAGCTCCAGTGGTTCCTGACCGAGCAGGTCGAGGAGGAGAAGACGGCCCGGGAGATCGTCGCCAAGTTCGCGATGGTCGGGAACGATCCCTCCTCGCTCCTGGAGCTCGACCGCGAGCTGGCGAGCCGCACGGCGGCGGAGTCGGGGGCGTAGAACCGTCCGCGGCGCGGCACGCCTCCCGAGCGCCTCGCTATCGGGCCTCGAGCAGGCGAACCTTGGGCGGCTCCGAGGCGACAGCCAGCACCACCCTGAGGCGCCGCTCGCAATCGAGCGCCAGGTCCAGGACGATCTCGCGCGGCTTCCCGTCCCTGTCGAAGTCCACGAGATCGAGGAGCGGGGCGATCGGCCGGTCGCGGAACCGCTCGTTCACCGGGCGTTTCGAGAACTCCTCCGCATCGTCGCCGCTCCAACAGGCGTAGCGCGGGAGGAACGGCCGCACGCCCGCCTTCGAGAGCTCCGCCGCCAGGTCGAGCTTGTCCTCGAGCGCCTTCTCCCCCGCGAGAACCGCGAGGACGGTTCCCGTGTCGACGTGCCCGACGGCCCGGCTCGCGCAGCTCTTGCAGTCGGACGGGACGAACCTCGCGTCCACGAGGACGAGCGCCAGGGTGTGGAGCTTCCCGTCGCCCAGGTCGACCCTCTTCGCCTCCCGGATGAGCGAGCCCTTGGGAAGAAGAGCGAGCAGTCCCTGCGCTCGACGGTCGGCCCCGGAGGGCTCGTAGACGTAGGTCGTCTCCGTTCGGGTCGTGAACGATTGGACCACCACGTTCGAAAGGCGCGGCGGTTTCTTGCCCGTGGCCGCGCGCGCCGCGGCCGTGATCGTCTCTCCATCCCATTCGCCGCGCGGCGCAGCAAAGAGAGGATCCGGATCGACGATGCGCCCGTCCTCGCCCAGACGGATCCGGAGCACGAGGTCGAACTCGCGACCGGAGTCCTGGACCACGAGCCAGGTCTCGGGCCAGGCGCCCGCCTCCGAAACCGTGGAAAGACACTGGACCATCCGGTCGACGGTCAGGATCGGCGAGGGCGCGGACCTGGGATCGCCGAGGAGAGGGATCTCGCGGCCGTCGGGGATGCGAACGCTTTTCCCTTCCAGCCGGGACGCGAGATCGCGAGCGAGATCCGGGATCCGCTCCGGTGCGGGAGTCGTGACTTTTTGCCCCGCCAAGACGGACGTGAGCAGGACCAGCACGGCCAGAAGCGAAGCGAACACCGACCTCGCGCGCATCGACATCCTCCGTTCCGCGTACGCTCTCGCCGGCGAGCCTTCCGCGGCGGACGAAGGTACACCCCGCGTTTCTCGGCGACAACATCGCGCGCCGCAGGACACAACTGGACTTGCATCTTCCGGTTGATTCTGCGGACGGTGCGACCGAGGATTGCGCCGGACGACGTGCCGCCTCTTCCTGCCTCTCTGCACCGCCTTGATTCGGGGACACCGGATTGGAACACGCGAGAGCGACCCCACTCCTGGACGAGCGGTTTCTCCTCTTCGAGACCCTCGGCCGCGGCGGCATGGGAAGCGTGTACCGCGCGTTCGACCGCGCCGAGCGGAGGCTCGTGGCGGTCAAGGTGGCCGAAGAGGGGACCGGAGAGACGGGATCGGCGCACCCGCTCACGGCCGAGTTCGAAGCGTGGTCCCGGCTCCGGCACCCGAACATCATCCGGGCGTACGAGATGGGACGGGCGCGCCATGGTCCCCTCCCCTCCGGAACGCCGTACCTCATCCTCGAGAGCTTCTCGGGACGGCCCGCGCATCACTCCCTTTCGCCGGGGCGGACCGATCCGGACCACCTCGAAGGGCTCGCGCGGGACGTGCTGTCGGCGCTCGACCACGTGCACGACGTCGGGCTCGTCCATCGAGATCTCAAACCCGCGAACATCCTCGTCGGCGAAAGCCGCCGCGGTCCGATGCGCGTCAAGCTCACCGACTTCGGTCTCGCGACGGAGGCGGGCCGCGCCGGCCGCCCCGGACAGGTGAGCGGCTCGCTTCCCTACGTGTCTCCCGAGTCGATCCTCGGGCTTCCGCTCGATGGTCGCTCGGACCTCTACGGGCTCGGCGTCGTCCTCTTCTTCCTCGCGGCGGGGAGGAAGCCGGTGGAGAGCCGGGATCCCCGCGAGCTCCTCCGATGGCACCTGGCGGGACCGCGCCCCGATGCGAGCACGGACCTTCCGGGACTCCCGGACCGGCTCGCGCGCTTCGTCGTCCGCCTTCTTGCGCGCAACCGGGAGGAGCGCCCCGCCTCGGCCCGGGAGGCGCTTGAGCTGCTCGGGGTGCCCCGCGCAGCCCGGATCCGACCGCTTCAATCGGGCGTCGACAGGTCCGATCTCGCCGCTCTCCGTCTCGCCCTCGACGCCGCGAGGGGCGGCGAGCGGCGCGTTCTGCGCCTGCCCGCCGACCGGAAGGCCTCCGCGGCGCTCGTGCGCGAGGCGATGACGCTCGCCCAGATCCACTCGGTCGCGTTCTGCCGCATCCGCGGGGAAGGAAAGCTCGCCGAGGCGAGCCTCGGCCGCGCCGTGCTCCGGCTTCTGGGCACGGAGGGGAGCGTTCGCGCGGACATCGACGCGTACCCGCTCCAGAAGTTCCTCCCGATCGGCCTCGTGGGCGATCTCCCGGTGTGGGATCGCACGCGTGCCGGAGCGAGAGCGTGGGACAACGAGGTCGATCTTGGCCGCGCCTCGAGGACGATCGCGGCCTTCCTCCTCGAGGCGTCGTCACGCCGGTCGCTGGTGCTCGTCGTGGAGCGAGGCGCACTTGGCGACCCCTTGGTGGGCGGCGTCACCCGAGCGATCGAGGAGGGCCTGGCGCGCTCCCCGAGGCCGGACGATCGCACGGGAGGGCTCGTGCTGCTCCTCGGGGGGCGGCGGATTTCATTGGCGGGGGCGGACGTGCCGGGCGGTCCCGAGGAGATTCCAGTCGGTTTTTCGCACCGGCGGTGAGTGAATGACAGCAGTTCACGATTTGCTTTCGATTCCGACGGAGGCTATGCTCGGGCACGTGAGCGACTACCTTTTCGCACGGCCCTCATTCGTCTCCGGCGCCGCGAGGACTTTGGATCTTCTCGGCGTGTACGATTGGTACAACTACTCCCGGACTCCCGAGGAGGCGGACCTCATCGCCATCTATCAGGACTGGGTGTCTGTCGGCAACGATCTGAGGGCAGCCATCGATGAAGAATCGGAAAAGGAATCATCTCCAGAATAGGCCCCCCTCCCCTCCGGCTCCGACGCTCCGCAGAATAATCCAACAGGAAGTCACAGCCTTTCGGGGACCCCTCCCTCCGCCGGACATCTTGGAAGGATTCGAGCGTATCGTCCCTGGTTCGGCTCGAACGATCATCGAGAACTTCGACCAGCAGAGCAAGCACCGCCGCGAGATTGAGAGCAAAGTCATCGACGTGAAAAACACCGCCGCGCTCAGAGGGCAGTGGATCGGAGGTGGGCTGGCCTTGGTTATTGCCGGAATGGGCTTCTACTTGGCCCTCGTCGGCAAGAGTTCCGAAGCCATCACAGCAATCGTCGCCCCCATTGCCGGCGTGGTAGCCATCTTCATCTACGGCAGAACGGTTGAATACATTGAGCGAAAGGCCACGAAGGGCTCGCCGCCGCCCCCAGAGTGAAACTGACAGCGCCGGTCGTTGTGACCCCAAGGGGCAGGCTTTGCTTGCCCCTTGCGTTTGTTGGGGCATGATCCCGATCACCACGATCAACACGCCGATCTTCGCGGTGGGTCAGGCGGAGGACAGGTGAGCGGTGTTGTCGGAATCAAGAACGCCAACCGGCCCGCCGGGCTCCTGCTCGGCCTGACGGCGCGGCTTTCTTCGCCGGTCGTGACGTCTGCGCCACCGGGCGTTCTGGAAGACGAGAAGGATTGGGAAGGATGACGAGGTCCGCGAGCAGGGCGTAGCGGCGTGACGCGCGAGGAAGCAACCGAGGAGAGGCCCCACCTCACCGCATGCGGACACGCCCGTCCGGTGTGAGCGTGCGAACGCGCACGGAGCCCCCCGTGTCCGTGTACTCGAGGACGTAGAGGACGCCGTTCTTGGTCGTGACGCCGGTCGGGGACCAGGGGAAGCGCGCGCGAAGCACCTCGGTCACCTTGCCGTTCCTGTCGACCTTCTTCACCTTCCGCGCACCCGAGTTGGCCACGTAGACATTCCCGCCCGCGTCCGCCGTGAGCCCCATGACGTAGTGCCAGGGCTGCGTCATGAATGAAGTCCAGACGTGCTCGTCGAGACCTGTGGCGAGGACCGTCGCCTCCCCTGCCGTCGTGATGCGGAGGAGATCTCCACCCTGCACGAGGTACAGGAGACCGTCTTCCCCCAGGGTCAGGAGCCCTCCCGGAGCTTGTCCCGGGGAGATCGGCCCCGTGTTGGTGTCGACCACTTCTTGCACCGCTCCGCCGCCGGGCGGACGCTTCAGGACGCGGCCCGCGTCCAGCGAGTACCGGGTCCCACCCGGATCGCGGATGAAGCTCTCGGTGCGGAACCCTTCCTGCGGGGGGTGGCGAACGACGCGTCCATCGGTGAGCTCCCACAGGTAGTGACCCCACTTGGACTGCTTGTTGTCGTACCAGAGGTGCTCGCCGTGCAGGACGCCTCGGGGATCCAGGTACAGCTCGTGGGTGTGTACGTCGGGGACGACGATTGTCTTGGCGCCGTCGGCACCGATCTTCCACACTTGCTCGAGATCGGTGTAGAAGACGTCGTCTGCCTTGTCGACGACGATCCCCCAGCCCGGGTGGGCCGCGGCGACGCCGGTCCAGAAGGTCAGGAGCAATCCGGCGAGCGGACGCAACCGGTATCCGCAACCTCTTGGATCCTTCCGTAACAACTTTACTCTTGGAGGAGCGTGTTGAGCTTCTTGAGCACCTCTTCAACAACCCGCGGCGGAACCTTGCAAATGAGCCGAACCTGCCGGACGCGCCAGTCAACCGACTTCACTTGGTCTGACAGGACCACGCCTGATACCTTCAGGCCGGCTGGGATGGCGGCTTCGAAGGGGTATCCCTTCACCTGCGAGGTAATCGGGCACAGCAGGGCGAGACCCACCTTCCTGTTATACGCGACCGGCGAGAGCACCAAGGCCGGACGCCGTCCTGCTTGCTCGTGGCCCGCCTGCGGGCTCAGAGACACCCAGACGGCATCGCCGCGGCCAGGAACATGGCCGCGCTGAGCTACCACGCCTCACGTCCCACGGCCTCGCCCATGTTGATTTCGTCATGCAGATTGGCCTTGGTCACCCGTCGCAGGAGATCTCGAAGTGTCAGCGGTGCCTCTGAGACCGGCGTGACAACCAACTTGCCACGAGCGACGGAGACCTCGACGACGGATCCCTGCCTGATCCGAGTGTCCGCAGCTGCCGACTTGGGAATGCGGACGGCCAAGCTGTTGCCCCACTTTCTGACTGCGACACGCACCTTCAGACCCTCACGAGATCCCCTGTATCAACAAGGACGATACGTCGAACGGCTGGGTCTGGCAAGCCCGCTCCTCCACCGAACAGGATCGTCCAGATCATTGAAGCCCACCTGGGCCTTCGCCGTGGCGAGGCGCCTCCAACGCGGCTTCGACGATCGGCTTGGCGGGTTGCGTGGCCGCAACGGAGGGAAAAACTGGCCCCCGGGTGGGACCGGCGGGTCCAGTCGGATATTGAGCTCGCTTGCCGTCAAGCCCTCGACTTCCACCTTCGTGGATTCCGCCGCCCATGGATGCAGCCGACCACCATGATCACGTCCCCTTGGATCCGATAGAAGAGCCCGTATGGAAACCGTCGGAGACGAACTCGCCGCGTGTTGCGATGGAGGATCGGAAAGGATTCAGGGCGATCAAGTCGGGGTCGCTCTGTCACGGTACCAGCGGAAAGCATCTTCGATGTCGGCGGCGGCTGCCGGCCTGACGATGACTTTCACATCGATTCTTCGAGGCGCTGCAGGACCTCATCCCAGGGTATTCCACGGAGGCCTTCACGATCGAGCTCGTCGAGGCGGCGGTCGAGCTCTTCCCGTTGCGGGTCGGTGAGGGGAAGATCCGAGTCCGTAAGGCTGTCCCGCAGCCTTTCGAGAAGGCGCAGTCGCTCCTCCGTAGACAGGCTAGCAAGATCAACCGCAGGCTCGCTCATAGCCTGATTATTCCGCAGGACGCTCCGGCTCGAAAGGCGCCCATTCTCACAGGTTCTTCCCGTCTCGATCTCTTCGAAAAGCCTAGCGCCCACCCCTCTCGGCCTTGGCCCACTGGGAGGCCATCGCCGCCATGACCTCGCCGGCTTCCGGCCAATCGTGGAGGGTCGCTGGATCGAAATCCGCGCCGTTCGGCCAGACCAGTGTGTGCACCTCAGGATCGATCCGGACCTGATCGAAGATCCCCCGATCCCGAAGGGGTTTGTACAATGCCCCCTCCAGCACGGGATGAAAATCGATCACTTGACGCACGCCGTCGTCGAAATCCACCCTGAGTATGTAAGGACCGATGATCTCGAACCCCGTCACTCGGTAGATGCCGTGCTTCACCACTCTGCTCCTTCACCGAAGAGGTTCGATTCGGAACGGGGGCTCACCTGCCCGAAGTCGCTGCCACTCCTCGAGCAGCTCCCCGCGGTGGATCTCGGCCCACGCCTCCACCATGCGCCGCTGCCGGCGAGGAATGCGCCCGTCGATGACTTCGACGGTGTCGATCGCGAAGACCCCAACGTCGTCTTGGTAGTAGGCGTGGAAGTGCGGCCGGTGATGCGGGGCGGTCGGCTCCATGAACATGCGAATGATGATCCCGAAGAAACGCGCAATTTCGGGCATCCCGTCTGTCTTTCAAGGAGGCCGTCGAGACTCATGACCGCAATTGTATACCCACCTGGACCCTCGCGTGCGAGATGGGCGTTCTGCACGGCTTCGGCATTCGGCTTGGCGGGTTGCGTAGCCGCAACGGACGGGAAGTCGGCAAACGGCGGTCACCACGAGTCCGGTCCGACCAATCCAGCTCCGACCTGCGGTATAACGGCGCCGTGAAGGTCGATCCCGACCCTTGGGAGGGATGAACCATGGCTACCTGTGACGGGCACGTCGCGATGTCCTCTCGCCTCCGCGGTTCCATGATCACGACCACGGCAGTGCTTTTCGCCGTGGCGCTCGCTTCTCGGTCGAATGCCAGCGATGTCGGTCTCCAGACGTCCCTCACCTTGGAGCAGCGCGTCCTAGCGCAGCGGGCGATCGAAGGAGTCTACTGGAAGCATCGCATCTGGCCCGAGTCGAATCCCCGCCCGAAGCCCTCTCTCGATGAGGCCATGCCCGAAGGGGTCCTTCGGTCGAAGGTCGAGGACTATCTCCGGCAGTCGGCCGCCCTGGAGAAGTTCTGGGACCACGAGATCACGGGCGAGGCCTTGCAGGCCGAGATGAACCGCATGGCTCGCGAGACCCAGGCGCCCGAGGTGCTGCGCGAGCTGTTCGCGGCCTTGGGCAACTCTCCCCTGCTCATCGCGGAGTGCCTCGCGCGTCCGGCGCTCGCCGACCGCCTCATCCGTCGATGGTACGCCCGGGATGAAAGATTCCACGCCACCACACGGACCCGCGCCGAGGAGGCGCTGGAGCACGTGGAGTCCGCGGGCGACCTGAGGCTCGCGGGTGGTGTCTACCGGGAAGTCGAGTGGATCAGGGACGACGGCGCGCATCCCGAGACGGCGCCGGCCGCGGAACCGGGACGACCCCACAAACTCCGTCTCGCGCCGGACCAATGGGAGCACATGGTGCGACGGCTCGGTGGCGTGCTGGACATCGAACACGACGACGCGACCTCAGTTCTGGGGCGACTCCCCGTCGGCCGCGTGAGTCCTTTGCGTGAAACGGATGATGAGTTTCTAGCTTCCGTGGTTCTGGAGAAGGAGACGGACCGCTTGCTCGTAGCGAGTGTCTCGTGGCCCAAGCGCACGTATGGCGAGTGGTGGTCCGAAGTATCCATGGAGATCGAGTCGCTTCGGAAAGCGCCGGGGGCGCACCCGTACGGTGTGCCTGAGTTCTCGGCCGGTGATTGCACCTACGACGCATGGAGTCGGCTGCCGGCCGCGCCGGAGCCGCGCTACTCCCACGCCGCCGTCTGGACGGGAAGCGAGATGATTGTCTGGGGTGGCATCGGCACGTTGGGCTACCTGAACACCGGGGGTCGTTACGACCCGGCTACGGACACCTGGCGGCCGACGCGCCTCGGTGACAGACCCTCGGGTCGGTATTTGCACACTGCGGTCTGGACGGGGAGTGAGATGATCGTCTGGGGAGGCGTTTTCCAAAGCGGGCAAGTCACCACGGGTGGCCGCTACAACCCCTTGACCGATTCGTGGATGCCTACCACCGTAGGATCGAACGTTCCCGTCGCGCGCTATTACCACACCGCAGTGTGGACGGGAGGCGAGATGATCGTCTGGGGCGGCTACAGCAATGGCGTGCTGAACACAGGAGGTCGGTACAGCCCCTCGACCGATTCTTGGACACCTACCAGCACGGGGTCGAGCGTTCCCGAGAGCCGCTTCCTTCACTCCGCAATCTGGACTGGGAGCGAGATGATCGTCTGGGGAGGCTACAACAACAGTGTTCGCTTGAACACCGGAGGCCGCTACAACCCCTCGACCGATTCGTGGATGCCTACCAGCATGGGATCGAACGCTCCCGCTGCGCGCGATTCCCACTCCGCGGTATGGACGGGGAGTGAGATGATCGTCTGGGGAGGAGCCGTGGGCGGGAACACGGGAGGCCGCTACAACCCCTCGACCGATTCGTGGACGCCTACCAGCGCGGCGCCCAACGTCCCGCTGCCGCGCAACTACCACACAGCGGTGTGGACGGGAAGCGAGATGATCGTTTGGGGCGGCCACGATTCTTTCACCTCCGCCTTCTCCAAGACGGGCGCCCGCTACAATCCAGCGACGGACGCGTGGGCTTCGACGCGAACGACGAGCGCGCCCAATGGGCGACAACTCCACACAGCGGTCTGGACGGGTCACGAAATGATCGTCTGGGGAGGCTACAACTACGACTACCTTGGTGTCCTTAACATCTTGAACACCGGCGGCCGCTACAACCCCGCCGCAGACAACTGGATCCCTACCAGCACGGACGGCCCGCCGCCAGCACGGGAGCTCCACACGACGGTGTGGACCGGCAGCGAGATGATCGTCTGGGGAGGCTTCGACGGCGCCACGTACCATTCGACCGGGAGCCGCTACAACCTCGCGCTCAATCAGTGGAATCCGACTTCCTCGGTGGGTGCGCCCGACGGTCGTTATGACCACACTGCCGTCTGGACGGGGAGCGAGATGATCGTCTGGGGCGGAGACAACGGCGGCCGGCTCAGCAGCGGAGGACGGTACAACCCCGACCTCGATACATGGGCACCCGTCACTCTTGTCGGTGCCCCGACTCCTCGAAGCACACATACCGCGCTATGGGCTGGTGCCGAGATGGTCGTCTGGGGTGGAAACGGCGATGCGAATGTTCGAACCGGCGGGCGCTACAACCCATTGGCGGAGACCTGGACGCCGACAACTCTCAGCGGTGCCCCGAGCGCGCGGAGCAATCACACTGCGGTGTGGACGGGCAATGAGATGATCGTCTGGGGCGGGGACCTGTTGATCGGTACCGGTGGACGGTACAGACCAACCACGAACAGCTGGGCGCCAACCAGCACCATCGGTGCACCCGAGGGACGCTACTTCCACTCCGCTGTGTGGACCGGCGACGAGATGATCGTCTGGGGAGGAGCGGGCGGTGCAAACCTGGCCACAGGTGGTCGCTACGACCCCGCTTCGGACGCATGGACGGCGACGAGCACCGCTGGTGCGCCTGCGGCGCGAAGTCATCATCGCGGCGTCTGGACCGGAAGCCAGATGGTCCTCTGGGGTGGCTACGACGGCAGCGCGTACCTCGACACCGGAGGCCGGTACCAGCCCGCGACCGACACATGGACTTCGACTTCTGTCTCCGAGGCAGCCGTGGGTCGCGGACGACACACGGATCTGTGGACCGGCTCCGAGATGATCATCTGGGGGGGATACGGTCCACTCTCGGTGGGAGGCCTGGGGTATCTGGACAGCGGCGCACGCTATTGCCCCTGCTCCCAGACGGATGCGACGTGCAACGCCCTTGACGACGACTGCAACGGGATGATCGATGAGGGGTACGTGCCGCTGGCGACGACATGCGGAGTGGGCGCCTGTGAGAGCACGGGAACGACGTCGTGCGCCGGCGGAATCACCATCGATAGCTGCGCGCCTGGGACCCCGGCTCCGGATGATTCGGTCTGCAACGGAATCGACGACAACTGCAACGGTCAGGTTGACGAGGACTACGTGCCGCAACCGACCACCTGCGGTGTGGGTGTCTGCGCCCAGACCGGCTCGACCTCGTGCGTGGGAGGCGCCATCACGGATAGCTGCGTTTCGGGAACGCCTGCCGCCAGCGATTCCCTCTGTAACAGCCTCGATGACGACTGTGATGGATTGACCGACGAGGACTACGTCTCCCTACCCACGTCCTGCGGCGTCGGCGCGTGCGAGAGGATCGGCTCCACATCTTGCGGCGGCGGCGTGGTCCTGGACAGCTGCACACCGGGTGCTCCGGGCGCCAACGACGAGATCTGCAACGGCGTGGACGACGATTGCAACGGAATCGTTGACGAGGCCTACCAGCCCCTGCCGACGACGTGCGGGGTGGGAGCCTGCGCGGCTTCAGGATCGACCTCGTGCGTTGGCGGCGCGGTGGTCGACAGCTGCACCCCGGGTCCACCGGCTGCGAACGACGCGACGTGCGATGGTGTGGACGACGACTGCGACGGAACTCTGGACGAGGACGCGCCCTTCACCACGTACTACCGCGATGCCGACGGTGATGGCTACGGGAGCGCGGGCCAGCAGCTCGTTTCGTGCAGCGACCCCGTCGGTTACGTCGCGAACTCCGGAGACTGCGAGGACGCCGATGCCGCAATCTGGTCGACGCCGGGCGAGGCAGTGAGCCTCCGGCTCTCCCATGACGCGATCAGTGCGATCACGACTCTCACCTGGGGCCCGCCGGGTTCGCCTGGAGGTGCACCGCCATCCTTGCGCTACGACACGCTGCGGTCGGTGAGCGCAGCGGACTTTCAGAACGACGGTGTGTGTCTGGACTCGCAGGGGACCGACACCACCTCCGCCGATGGGCTGGCGCCGTCACCCCGCCAGACGCTCCACTACGTGGTCCGTGCACGCAACGCCTGCCCGGCGGGAGTGGGCGTGCTCGGCTTCCGCTCCAATGGCGAGGAACGGATCGGGCGCGACTGCCCTTGATCCGCTATGGGCGCCGGAGCAGGCTCCGGCGCCCTCGATCGTCGCTGCAGTCGTCGTCCCCTACGAGCACCCGCTCGTCGCGCCACAGTTCACGCAGACGTAGCAGGCGCCGTTGCGCACCATGAGCTCGCCGCACTCGGTGCAGGGCGGTGCGTCCGCCTGGGCCACGTACACGGCGCGCTCGCGGGCCTTCAGGCTGTCCCTCGCCTGCTCTCGCGCGGTCGCCTCGGGCTCGAGCTCGGTGCCGTTCACTTCCTTGCCGTTGGCGGGGGCGGGCTGGTCCTCTTTCGGGAGGAACTGGAGCGCCATCCAGCGGAACACGTAGTCCACGATCGACTTGGCGATGGGGATCTCGGGATTTCCGGTGAACCCCGAGGGCTCGAACCGGGCGTGGGAGAACTTGTCCACGAGGAACTGCAGCTCGACGCCGTGCTGCAGGGCGAAGGAGACCGCGGTGGCGAAGGCGTCGGCGAACCCCGCCAGCGTCGAGCCCGCCTTCCCGAGCGTGACGAAGATCTCGCCGGGCTGGCCGTCCTCGTACATGCCGACGGTGATGTATCCCTCGTGCCCCGCCACCGAGAACTTGTGGGTGAGCGACTGGCGCGTGTCGGGGAGCTTGCGCCGTCGCGGCTGGGAGGCGGACGCGATCGACGCCACGGCCGCTGCCGTGGCGACCTCGGCTTTGACCTTGGCCTCTTCCCTCCCCGTGGACAGCGGCTGCGTCCGCTTGCACCCGTCGCGGTAGATGGCGATCGCCTTCAGCCCGAGCCGCCACGCCTCGACGTAGGTCTTCTCGATCTCCTCCACGGTGGCGTGCGCGGGCATGTTCACGGTCTTCGAGATGGCGCCCGAGAGGAACGGCTGCGCGGCCGCCATCATCTTCACGTGCCCCATGTAGTGGATGGAGCGCTCGCCGCTCTGGGGCTTGAAGGCGCAGTCGAAGATCGGAAGGTGCTCGTCCTTGAGATCGGGGGCGCCCTCGATCGTGTCGTGGTCGTTCACGTAGTCGACGATCCTCTGGATCGCCTCGCGGGAGTACCCGAGCTTCTTCAGGGCCAGGGGAACGGTGTTGTTCACGATCTTGAACAGGCCGCCCCCGACGAGCTTCTTGTACTTGACGAGGGCGAGGTCCGGCTCGATCCCCGTCGTGTCGCAGTCCATCATGAAGGCGATGGTCCCCGTGGGGGCGAGCACGGTGGCCTGGGCGTTCTTGAACCCGTGCTCGGTCCCCAGGGTCACCGCGTCGGCCCACGAGCCCCGCGCCGCGGAGAGCAGATCTCCCGGCACGAGGTTCGGGTCGATCCCGTCGGCGTGGGTCTGGTGCTTGCGTATGACCCCGAGGAACGGCTCACGGTTTCGCTCGTAGCCTGCGAAGGGTCCGTTGTGCGCCGCGATCCTGGCGGAGGTCGCGTACGCCTCGCCGCACATCAGCGCGGTGATCGCGGCGGCGTACGCCCGTCCCGCGTCGGAATCGTAGGAGAGGCCGCGGGACATCAGGAGCGCTCCGAGGTTCGCGTATCCGAGCCCCAGCGGCCGGTAGTCGTGGGAGTTGCGGGCGATCGCCGGGGTCGGGTAGGACGCGTTGTCCACCCAGATCTCCATGGCGGCGATCGTCACCTGGACGGCGTGAGAGAACGCATCCACGTCGAACTCGCCGTCCGGCCGGCGGAACCTCATGAGGTTCAAGGAGGCGAGGTTGCACGCGCTGTCGTCGAGGAAGACGTACTCGCTGCAGGGATTGCTCGCATTGATCCGGCCCGTGTTGGGACAGGTGTGCCACGCGTTCGTCGTCGTGTCGAACTGGATCCCGGGGTCGCCGCAGATCCAGGCCGCCTCGGCCATCTTCTTCATGAGCTCCCGCGCGCGGTAGGTCCCCATGGGCTTCCCGCTGGTCACGGCGCGGGTCACCCACCCGCCGTCCTCGAGGACGGCGCGCATGAACTCGTCGGTGACGCGGACCGAGTGGTTCGCGTTCTGGAAGAACACGGAATCGTAGGCGCCGCCGTGGACGTTGAACTCTCCGGAATAGCCCGCATCGATCAGCGCCCAGGCCTTCTGCTCCTCGTCCGCCTTGCTGGAGATGAAGTCGTCGATGTCCGGATGATCGGCGTTCAGGATCACCATCTTCGCCGCGCGACGCGTCTTCCCGCCCGACTTGATCACGCCGGCGAAGGCGTCGTATCCCTTCATGAACGACACCGGGCCCGACGCCGTACCGCCTCCCGCGAGCTGCTCCTTGCTCGATCGGAGGGTCGAGAGGTTCGAGCCGGTCCCCGAGCCGTACTTGAACAGCATCCCCTCCGTTCTCGCGAGCTCCAGGATCGAGGGCATCGTGTCCTGCACCGAGTTGATGAAGCAGGCGGACACCTGGGGATGCTCCTCGACCCCGCAGTTGAACCAGACCGGGGAGTTGAAGGAGACCATCTGGTGGAGCAGCAGGTAGGCGAGCTCGGCCTCGAAGGCTAGGGCGTCGGCGTCGCTGGCGAAATAGCCGCCCTTCACCCCCCATCGACTCGCGGCCTTCACCACGCGGTCGATCAGCTGGCGGACGCTCGATTCGCGCTCCGGGGTTCCGAGGGCCCCGCGAAAATACTTCTGGGCCACCACGTTCGTGGCCAGCTGGGACCAGAACCGGGGGACCTCCACGTTCCTCTGCTCGAAGGCGACCTCGCTCTTCTCGTTGGAGATCACCGCGTCCCGGGACTCCCATTCCACCTCGTCGTAGGGATCGATCCCCGGCCTCGTGAACCGCCGCGGGATCCGGAGGCCGTCCTTGGGAGTGGCCGGGAAGTCGGGGGAGGGGGACCGGAGATCCGCGGGGGACGGGTCCGGCTGGTCGTTGCTCGTCTTGGGCTGCGGCTCTGGACGGATCATGGCGGCACCCTCCAGGATTGAAAGAAAAAGCCGGACAGGAATACCAGGGGACCCATACCCTGTCAAGGGGCCTCGAAAGCGCCGGCCCCACAAAATATTGGAGTCGGAAGTCTCTCTACCCACGACATATGGTGGTACGGCGCGAGCGCTCCGTCAAGCGCGCGAAACCGTTCAGGGGATTGGACTTCGATGCCCGGTCGGCTCGAGGCGGAGCCTGGCTACAACGCCCGGGCGGCCTTGCTCCAGGCGTGAAAATACTCGAGCCACTCCGGCCCGGGATCGAGGAATCGGGCGCCCATCCCGCAGCCGACGACGTGGGCGAGCTGAGGCGGCGCCTGCATCCCCCATGTGACGGTTGCCCAGTGGACGAACACGCGGTCCGGGAACTGGATCTGGATCTGGATCGTCGTCCCGGGCTTCACAACCGCGTTCGTGTGGATGAAAACGCCCGCGTCCGAGATGTTCTTGGTGAACGCGGTCTTGTCGAGACCGGACACTCCGAAGCGGACCATGAGGCGCTTGCGGACACGCTTTTCGTGGCGCCGGCCGGCCCCCTCGGCCAGCTGGTAGCCCTGCTTCCGGATCGTGGTCCGCTCCTTGGCCATCGAGACTCTCCGTCTGGACCGGAATCGCGCCCCGGCGCGGGCGTTCCGCGAATATAGGTCCGGCGCGGAGATGGCGGCAAGGACGCGCTCACGGCGCGCCGGAGCCGATCTGCTCCAGGGCCCACGCGGCGTGGTCGCGCACCACCGGGTCGGGATCGGCAAGCGCGCGGCGGAGGGCCGGCGCCGATGCGGGGTCGCCGCGGTTCCCGAGCACGATGCAGGCGTTGCGTCTCATCCCCTCCCACTTCGCGCGCATGAGCGCGGTCCCGGAAAAGCGTCGACGGAACTCGCGCTCGTCCATGGCGAGAATCTCGTGAGGATCGAGGCCCTGGAGGTCTTCCCGGAAGGAGAACGGATCCTGCTCCGCCTCGCGGGCGAAGCTCTGGTTCCACGGGCACGATGTCTGGCAGTCGTCGCAGCCGAAGATCCAGTCCCCGATCCCCGCGCGCTGTCGCTCGGGGATCGCTCCGCGGTGCTCGATGGTCCAGTACGAGATGCAGAGGTTCGAATCGACCACCCCAGGCGCGACGATGGCCGCGGTGGGACAGGCCTCGATGCAGGCCGTGCACGAGCCGCAGTGGTCCGCATGAGGACCCGGATCCGGCACGAGCTCGGCCGCGGTCACGATCTCGCCCAGAAGGAGCCACGAGCCCATCTCCCGCGTGAGGAGGTTCGCGTTCTTCCCGATCCAGCCGATCCCCGCCCGCTCGGCCCACGCGCGCTCCAGCACCGGGCCCGTATCGACGAATGTCCTCGCCGGCTCTTGGGTCCTCTCCTCGAGCCAGGACGCGAGCGCCCGGAGGCCGCGGCCGAGGACCTTGTGATAGTCGCGGCCGCGCGCGTAGAGGGCGACACGAGCGCGACCTTTCTCGGCCTCGTCGTCACCGCCCGGCCAGTAGTTCATCGCGAGGGCGACGACGCTTCTCGCTCCCGGGAGGAGCTTCGTCGGATCGGCCCGGCGGGAGGGATCGCGCGCCATCCACGCCATGGAGGCGTGCCGGTCTCCACGCAGCCAGGCGAACAGAGCTGCCTCGTCCCGCTCGAGCTTCGAGGCCGCGGCGATCCCCAGGGCGTCGAACCCCTCGTCGATCGCGCGCCGTCTCAGCTCCCGCGTGATGTCGCCGGGCGTTTTGGACATCAGTCCTCCCGTCGCGGTCCCGATCCCGCTCCGCGGGCGGCGTGCTCGGCGAGCCAGAGGATCTGCCGCGCGATCCCCCGAAAGACCTTCACGTCACCGGGGGTGAGGACGGCGCGACCCAGGATCCGGCGGATCCTCCGCATCATCCCCTCCGCGGTATCCTCGTGGAGGAACCCGGCGGCGAAGAGGGCGCGCTCGACGTGGGTGTACATCGCTTCGCGGACGGCATGGTCCGCGGGCCGTTCGGGCGGAGCACCTTCGGATCCGAGCGCGAGGGCCCGTCGAAGCTCGTACGCAGCCAGGAGCACGGCCTGGGCGAGGTTGAAGGACGGATACTCCTCGGAGGAGAGGAAATGGACCAGGTGGGTGCAGCGGTCGATCTCGGCGTCCGTCAGACCGTACTCCTCGCGCCCGAAGACGAAGGCGACCTCGCCCGCTCCGGCGAGCCGCGCGAGCTCGGGGGCCAGATCGTCGAGCCTGAAGTGAGGACGGCGCTGCTTCCCCTTCCGGCGGCTCGTCCCGACGACCGTGCCCGCCCCCAGGAGCGCCGCATCGAGGTCCGGGAAGATCCTCGCCCGGTCGAGCACGTCGGAGGCGTCCACGGCGAGCCAGCGCGCCTCCACCGCCCGCGGATCGCACCGCGGGGCGACGAGGGCCAGGGAGTGGAACCCGAGGTTCTTGAGCGCCCGCGCCGCCGCGCCGACGTTCCCCGCGACGTGCGGCTCCACCAGCACGAAACGCGCGCTCTCCGGCACCATGCGGCGAGGATAACAGAGGCCCCGGAATGAGGCTCCACGCCATCGGAGCGGGACCGCTCGTGGTGAAGATCGCCGGCCTCGCGGGAGGGGTGCGCCTCTACCGGGAGGAAATGGAAGAGGCCGCGCGCGCCGGCTTCCGCGTCGCGGCCCTCGATACCGCCGGGGACCGCCGGGACGATCCGGCGCCCGGCCGGCTCACGTGGGATTCGATGGCGGACGAGGTGTTCCAGGCGATCGAGCGCCTCGGGGAGGAGCGCGCGATCCTCTGGGGGACCTCCTTCGGCTGCCTCGTCGCCCTGGCCGCCGCCGCACGCCGGCCCGAGCGCGTGGCGGCGCTCCTCCTGTGCCACCCTCCGGATCCAGGCTCTAGACCGCGAGCCTACCTCGGGCTCTCCGACTGGGCGGCGGGACGTCCCGATCCGGATGCGGTCATCCGGAAGATGTTCTGCTTCGGGTTCGCGCTCCTCGCGGGATGGGAGTTCCTCTACCCCGCGGCGCTCCGCCGCAGCCGGTTCCTGATGCGAGAGGCCCTGGACGCCCGCACTCCGGCCCGCACGATCGCCGACAAGATCCGGCTGCTATGGGGCGAGGCGCCGGGGCTCCCTTCCCCCGAGGCCGCGATCGCTTCGGCGATCGTCGCCGGCGCGTGGGACACGATCACGCCGCCGCGACTCGCCCGCGATCTCGCGGAGCGCATGCCGGGCTGCCGCCTCAGGATTCTCGCCTGCTCGGGGCACGCGGGCGCCTTCTCGCGGCCGCGCGGGTACGGGAAGATCGTGGTGGAGGAGCTGTCGAGGCTCAACAAAAACCCCTCGCCCCGCCGGGGAGGCGGGGACGAGTGGTTCGAGGTTGATGCTCCCTCAGCTCCCTACGGACAGGATCCCGAGGCCTCCTGATTCCGCGGGCCGGCCGTGGCGTTCCCCGGAGGGCCGAGCCCGTTCCCGTTCCGGCCGCGGGCGAGGTACCAGTGGAACGTCCCCGCCGCCGGGTCCTCGGTCAGAACCGGCCCGGAGTCGAGACCCGCGGTCTCGAGTCGCTCGCACGAGTCGATGCTCGCATCGAGCAGGAGCGCCAGGTCCGCCGACTCCCCTCGGTACAGCAGGTAGTCCGACGCCCCAGGGGCCGAGCTCCACTCCAGGGTGTCGCGGCTCGTCCCGCTCCATAGTAGCGAGACGACCTCTCCCGGAGTCGGCGGCGGCGCCGTGCACACGTTGCACACGGGCGGCCCCGTCGTCAGGAGCGTCAGCGACCATGCCGTCAGCGTCCCGGTGTCGATCGTCGCCGTGTCCCGGATCTCGAGGGTCCA
>Ga0247727_10002337_pt1 | contig 43575 bp, 38 predicted proteins | sample WisWelCaveWW1625_FD_202498 | JGI IMG/M metagenome (GOLD analysis project Ga0247727, IMG submission 202498) | Biofilm microbial communities from Wishing Well Cave, Virginia, United States - WW16-25 | ecosystem: Environmental > Aquatic > Deep subsurface > Groundwater > Cave microbial mat | place...
TCGTCGACCAGCAAGACAACTTTATCGTCAATGCCAAAGGGAATATCGCTTTGCTGCAAGCGTGGTTTTTTCAATTTCTTCAAGAGATCGTCGCGATAAAGCGTAATATCCAAAATGCCCAGCGGCAAATCTCTTTTTTCAATTTCAGACATCTTTGCAATCAAGCGCTCGGCCAGCGTCACGCCGCGCGTGCGAATACCGACCACGGCGATATTCTCCGTGCCGCGATTGCGCTCGACAATCTCATGCGCCAGACGCGACAAGGTGCGATCCAGCCCCTTCGCATCCATGATTTCGGATTTTACTTTTTCCGGCTGTGGCATGTCCGCATGGGCATAAAAAAAGCCCCCAGCTCTCACCGGCAAGAAGACGCGCTTCCTGCTGAACTCTGGAAAGGCTTGTGATGAAAATTTTCGCAGCACAGCATACAAAGAATTTGAGAGAGAGTCAAGTATAATTTGGGAGAGGATGGAGGAGATTTTTTTCAGCCGGCGCCAGAGAAAAGTGATGTTGAAAAGAATAAAACGCCCCACCAACAAGGTCGTCGAAGTAATGGGGCGAGGGAAAAAATCGTTTTGGAATTTCTGGTATTCGGCTGCAAGCAGACATTCATCACGCCTGGCCAAAGGCGAAACCTCAATCCAATTCCGAAACCGAGTCCTTCGGCGTTTCGAGCGAGCTTTGATTCAAGATATATTGCATCGGGTCTTTGGCCCTACCGTTCACCCACACTTCATAATGCAGGTGCGGGCCGGTGGCGCGGCCGGTGGAGCCGACCTCGCCGATCACTTGCCAGCGCTCGATCTTTTGGCCATACTTGACGTCGATCTTCATCAAGTGGCCGTACAACGTTTTTGCCCCATAGCCGTGATTGATGAGCACCGCCTTGCCATAGCCTCTACCCTTGCTATACTTGAGCTTGACCATTTCAACAATGCCTGCAGCCGGCGAATAAACCTTCGTGCCGTAGGGCGCGCCGATGTCGATGCCGTTGTGGTGCCGAGTGCGGGAATTGAAAGGATCGGAGCGATTGCCAAATAAGTCAGTGACTTTTCCCTTTATCAGCGGGCCGATGGTCGGCAGATGCTCTGCTTGCGCGCGGTCTTTTTCAAAACGGTCGGCAATCTCTTTTTGTATTTGGCGATTATGTCGAAAATCAGATTCCAGACGGCTGAGAAAATCCGATGGCGCGCCTGCCGTTGCCACAACGTCGGGGCCGCTTTCGGGTTGCGGCTCGGTGAACAACGCCGGATCGATGTTGTCCTCGGCATCCAGCAATACGGCTTGCGACGGTAGCGGCGTATTCGACAACGCATCCAGATCTTCCGCGTCGACGATTTCGACGCCGACGCCATTCACTCCGGCAGCCATTTGGCGCACACGCTGTTCCCACTGCTTCAGATTCTCGCGCAGTTTTTGATGATCGCGCTGAATCTCCGCAAGCTGGCGCTTTTGATAAAAATTGCTGAACGACCACACCAGGCCGACGGCCAGGCTGCACAAAGAGGCGAGGACAACCAAGAAAGTGAACACAAAGGCGAACCAGCTCATTTCAATTTGGCGATAGGAGCTGCCGCCCAAAGAAAAAAAGGCTAATCGTACTTTGCGATCCTGCATGCGAGGTTTTCTCCGCAACAACCTTTTTATTTTAATCCTGCCCTGGAAGAAGGATGAATATAACCGGCATGGAACTGCCTCCCCTAACAGCCATGCTTGTTATACACTACATAAAGCGCGAATACGGAAAATCTTGATTCATTATCTTGCTCATCGGCGGCTCATCGTGTCAGAATCATTTTGCGAATATGCAATTCTTTGTTCACCTCGAGCCGGCCAAAATAAACTCCCGAAACCGCGACCCGGCTGAACTCCTTTTTGCCATTCCAATAAGCTCGATGCAGATCAATCTAAGAAATTTTCATCTGAATTGCCAAAGACATTATTGTAGAAAATTTCCGGCTCGACAATTTTACTGCTCAACCCTGTCGATGAGCCGGTCACTATAATATTCAACATTAAGAGGTTATGCACTAGACGTCATTATGCTTGCATTTTCGTCGGGCAATGTGTACTTTTTCGCCGCTGTTTCGCCAATTAAATCAAATTTAGTTACCTTTCACAAGATGCCAGTCGACTCCCAGAAATTTCGCAGCGTCATGTCCAAGTTTGCCACCGGCGTCACCGTGGTCACCACCCGTGCCGGCGACGACATTCACGGCCTGACGGTGAACGCCTTTTGCTCGGTTTCATTGGAGCCGATGCTGGTGCTCGTGTGCATCGACAAAACTTCCAAAGCCCATGCGCTTCTTGAAAAGTCCGGAAACTATGCAGTCAATTTCCTCGCTGCCGATCAAGAAGAGATCGCTCGGCGATTTGCCAACGATCAGTTGGCTGTAAATGAGCGCTTCCAGGGCATCACGCATCATCGCGAGGTCAGCGGTGCGCCGGTCTTCGAGCCTTCGTTGGGTTTTCTTGATTGTGAGATTGTGTCGGCTCATCCGGCAGGCGACCACACGATCTTTGTCGGGCGCGTTTTGGCTTTGGGAGAAAAGGACAGCCAAAGGCCCCTGCTCTATTTCAAAAGCGTTTACGAAAATCTGCGCGCGTAATCCTCCAGGTCAATCTGTGCTTAACTCTGCATGGTTTATCCAGGAAAAGCATGCTCTGTGTTAAATATTAAATCACGTTAAAAAAATACAAGGAGGAAGTGGTATGCGAAAACTGCCTATGTGGCTGAGTGTCTTCGTCGGTGTCATCGTTTCCAATGTTGCGGCGCAAACGCCCGAATTCAGCGGCGTGGTCTTCGGCGATTATTTTTACGTCGCGAATCACGCCGACACGCTCGTCGACGGTCTGTCTGCGCTGAGTGTTCGCCGGGTTTATTTCACCGTCGACAAACGGTTTAACGAAAAATACTTTTTGCGCGTCCGGCTTGAAATGAGCGATGCGCTCGGCGAGCCGAACCGATATCGAGTTGAATCCGGCGGCGCGCGCACTGCCGAAAGATTGGAACCGTTTGTCAAGCATCTTTATCTCGCCGTCAAGAACACCGTGCCCAACAGCCAGCTCTTGCTCGGCTTGATCGGCACGCCGCACTACACCTCCGAAGAAACCGGTTGGGGGTTGCGCAGCATCGAAAAAACCATCCTCGATCTCAACGGCTTGATCCCGACGACGGATTTTGGCGTCGGCTTGGACGGCACGTTTCGCTCCGGCGGCCGTTTGCGCTACTTTGTGATGGCGGGAAATGGCAACAGCACTCGCAACGAATCCGACAATAGCAAACGGCTCTACGGCAACGTGCAGTACAACGGCCCATCGGGTCTCGTCATCGCGCCGTATGTCGATTATCAATTCAAAGACGGTGAGATTGAAGACGGCATACTTGGAAGGGCGAACACGACTTCGCAGGCAACCGGCGCGCTGTCCACGATCGCAGTTTTCGCCGGTCTCAAGCGGCCAAAGTTTCGGGTGGGAGGAAGCTTTTTCCAGCAAAACACAAAACGGCTGCAAATGGTCAACGGCGTTGCTAGAAGGACGTCGCCGGATAGCCGCGGCTTTTCCTTCTTCGGCGCTCTACAACCGAAGAAAAGCCTCGGCGTCTTCGCGCGCTTCGATACCTTCGATCCGAACACGAATGTTGACAACGACGGCTACAATCTGATCATCGCCGGCCTCGACCTGGCGCCGCACGAGAGTATTCATTTCATGCCGAATCTCTGGTTCCAAGACTTCGAGCTGGGAAGCCGCGAGTCCACAACCGTGCTGCGTTTGAGTTTTGAATTCAAATACTGACACAAATTATTACAAAAACTGCCCCAACGGATAGATGAACCCAGCGGATAAAAGATTTTCAGTTGGGTTCATCCGTCCGTTGGGAGCAGAGGTCTTTTTCTTCAACTGTCTTTACTCATGCCAACCAATGCAAGCGATCATATCATAGCAAGCCGTTCTAAAGATAGATTTTGCAGCGGCGCAATCATCGCCGGCGGAAAGTCGTCGCGCATGGGAGCAAACAAGGCGCTCATGCAATTTCACGGCGAACCGCTGATCGCGCGCGCGGCAAAGGCGTTGACCTCCTGCCCTGCCATTTCTGAAATTCTACTGATCACCAACACTCCCGCTGAGTACGAGTTTTTGCATTTCCCGAGTTTTCCCGACCTTCAGCCTGGCAAAGGCCCGCTCGGCGGCATTTACACGGCGCTCTCTCATGCAAAATTTTCGCGCGTGCTGGTCGTCGCTTGCGACTTGCCGTTCATCACACCAGAGCTGTTGGATTATTTATGTCGCGAGAGTGAAGTTGCAGAGGTTTGCGTGCTGGAATCAGAAAAAGGGGTCGAGCCGCTGTGCGCAGTGTATGCAAAAAGCTGTTTACCGGTAATCGAAAAACAACTGCGCGACGGCCGATTGAAGGTCTCGGATTTTTATCCGAAGGTCAAAACGAGGATTATTCTGTTGGATGCGTCGTTGCCGTTTTATAAGCCAAACTTGTTGGCGAATATTAATACGCCGGAGGAGATGAAGAAAGCGGAGAGCATCTTAGAAGCAAAGTGACGTTCACGAAGTATCTGGAGTTCGTCTTGTACATCTGAAACATCTCATGCGAAATAGGGCGCTTCTCTTCACGAAACTCCACCCAAGATCGAGCGATTCGCTTCGTAAAGTAAAGTTATTCTTGATTCAGTTTTTCAGTTATCTGATAAATAATGAGATGCATTATGGATGTCGAACGCGTATTTTGTGGTCGGTGACCACGACAAAGCAGCGCGTCCATTGCTCCGTATCCTCAATCTCAAATAGATGCCGGATGCGCTTTATCAATGCAAGCCGACCGGGTTCCCTCATCCGGACAAGCAATATACCGTGATGCGTTCCGAGCACAAATTTTCGAACATCGGAAAAGTCCAAATCTTACGTAATCAGAAAGCGCCCAGTTCTTTGGGCGGCTTCCCAAACCTTGGGATCGTCGCTTCCCGCCAACCCCTCGCCTGGAACTGTGTCGGTCTCGTGACCGAGTCGATCGAGAATATTGGCAAGGACTGCCGGCACATTCTCGTCAAGCTTTATTTTCATAAGATAGCTGGGGCGCTTTGGAGAGGCAAATCTTCTTCGGCGGAAATAGCGGCAAATGCAATCACGGCACGCACACCTTCATCGGTCAGAGTCGGAAAGTCCGCGAGTATCTCCTCCGTGCTCGCGCCTTCGGCAAGGCTGGCCAGTATGGTCCGCAAGGTCACACGTGTTCCTTTGATGACAGGTTGTCCGCCACATATTTGAGGATCACGAACAATGAAATTTTGATAATCCATCATGACCTCCTAAATTTAAGTCCGGCTGTGTGAGCTTCATCAAAAACGGATTGACAGTGAGAATATAAGACAGCAAATCGGCTTTATCAACAATTGACACTCAAAAACTCTTCATCACATTCTCTTCACTCCCTCACCGGTAGCTTCCTCGACCGGTACTCATCATAAGCCTGGACCAAGCGATCATATTCCCCATGCATCAACGGCGATGAAATCATGAAGTCCGCCGAGGAGCGGTTGCAGGCGATGGGGATGTTCCACACCACGGCCATGCGCAGCAGCGCTTTCACATCCGGGTCGTGCGGCTGTGGCTCCAGCGGATCCCAGAAAAAAATCAGGAAGTCGATGTCGCCGTCGACGTTCTTGTACCGATTTGTTGATCGCCGCCAAGCGGGCCGCTTTGCAGCTTCGCAACTTTGAAGCCAAGTTCGTGCTCGAGTATCTCGCCGGTAGTGCCGGTGGCAAACACTTCATGCTGCCGGAGCAGCGTGCGGTTGTATTCGGCCCGCTCAACCAAATCCTGTTTCTTGTTGTCGTGCGCGACCAGGGCAATCTTCTTATCCCTCCCCATCGCGATTTTCTTGTATACCATGGCGCTTATCCTCTCTTGCAAAATGATTCGGCGAAAATAAGCAGGCATGACACAAAAAGCAACGCTTTGAAAAATTTCTCTGCTTTCGTTACGTTTCAAACCGGAAGCAATTCCAGTTTGCATTTTCGAGAAATTTTGCGGAGATTGAGCCATCGGAAATCCTCGCTCAAGCAAAATGGAGATCTGCCCATTATGGATGAAGCCATAATCGTTGTCAAAAATGTGTTGAGTCTTTTGCTCGTGCCGCTGTTGGTTTTGTTGAACGCATTCTTCGTGGCCGCCGAGTTCAGCCTGGTTGCGGTGCGCAAAACCAAAGTCGAAGAAATGCTCAACGCCAAAAGACGCGGGGCGCTCGCCGTGAAAGAGGCTGTGGTTCATCTCGACGACGCCATTGCCGCTACGCAGCTCGGCATCACTCTCGCCAGTCTGGGATTGGGTTGGGCGGGCGAGCCGGCAGTCGCTCGCCTCCTGCAACCGCTTATTGAGTTGCTGCCCTTCGGCTGGCAGGAAGCTGCGTCGCATTCCGTCGCGGTGGGCATCGCTTTTCTTTTCATCACGTTCCTGCACGTGGTCGTCGGGGAATTGGCGCCCAAGGCCATGGCGCTGCAACGCCCGGACGTGGTGGCTCTGGTTTGCGCTGGACCGTTGCTGGTTTTTGAGCGCATCACAAGAGTGGCGATTTATGCGATGAACGGCGCAGGCAACTGGATCGTCCGGCGGCTGGGCATGGAGCCGCCGCAAGCGCACCACTTGGTGCATTCTGTGGAGGAACTGAATTTGCTCGTGCAGGAAACCAGACGGGCCGGAGTCATTGGCGCAGATCAAGCTGAATATCTCACTAATGTTTTTCGCCTGTCGCAAAAAACGGTTAGTGACATCATGGTGCCGCGCGCCAGGGTGTCATGTCTCGACATCAACGATAAGGACGAAAAAATTCTCGACGTGATTCGCGATGGCGCGCACACCCGCATTCCGATCTATAATGGCAAACTGGATAACCTCGTCGGCATTCTCAACACCAAGGACTTGTTCTACATCTTCAGCTTGCGCGGCGTAATCGCGCTCGTCGATGCTATCCGCCCGGCAATGTTTTTTCCGCCGCAGAAGCCGGTATTCGAAGCCTTGCGCGAGTTTCGCAAGACCCGCCAGCACTTGGCCATCGTCCGCGACGCCAACGGTGTCGTGCTCGGCATCGTCACACTCGAAGATGTGCTCGAAGAAATCGTCGGCGAGATCGAAGACGAACACGACGTGCCGCATGCGGCATTGAAGAAAAATGCGACGTACTTGGGTTAGTGGTTGAATCTCTCAAAGCTCGATTGTCTGAGGAAAAAGTAAAAAACTTTCACGCAAAGACGCGAAGTCGCAAAGTAATCGCAAAGAAAAACAAGCGAGGCCGAATGATCAGGGTCAAAATAATTGGTTCAAAGATGTTTAATCATTTTGACTATCAACAATGGCTGGATATTTACAAAAGAAATTACTTTGCGTGTCCTTTGCGTCTCTGCGACTTTGCGTGCGCTTTTGACTTTGTATGTTGTGGCGCGTTCGGATCAGACGTTGTTAAAACTCATATTCCACGCCAAAAATCGGCAACATGCTGTTGGTCCACGCCTTGAAATCTTCCTGCTTGTTTTCCACTTCATTCCATGTGTAACTGAAGATGTTCTCTCGGCCACAGACATTCCAGATGTCCAAATAGAGAATCAAATTCGATCCGTGAAAATTGAAACGGCGGTCGGCGCGCAGCTTGAGTGAATGATACGCGGGCAAACGCTCGGCATTAATTTTATTCAGATCGAAAATGCTGCGATGAGCAGATTGTGAGGCGGCGACATCAAAGGGCGTATAAGGCGCGCCGCCGGCAAACGTCCAGCGCAGGCTGAATTCCCATTTCGGATTCGGTTTGTAGCCGCCTTCGATGTTGCACAGGTATCGATTGTCATAAATCCGGTTGCGCCACACGCTATTGAAATCCTGATAATGCGATCTGAAATACGCCCCGCTGATCATGCCATAAATTTCTTGCGCCAATTTTTTCTGAAAGGTGACTTCGACGCCGCGCGCATACGCCTTGCCGTTGTCGACGAGTCGATCGTGGGCAAGAAAGAATTCTTGATACACTACTTGATCGATAATGGATAAAGTTGACTGCGCCGGATCGAGCGGCAAATGATCATACTGCTTGTCGTAAAATTCTACGCTGAGTCGGGTGCTTTCGGTAAACAGATGATTGACGCCTAAAACAAGATGGCGTGATTTCGGATCATCCAGTCTTCGAAATGAATTTTTCTGCGAAAGAAGAATCATCGGCAGAGTTTGATAATAAACTCCCGCAGCCGCATTCACAGAAGTTCTGCCGGTCAAATGATACGCCAATGCAAACCTCGGTGATACATGAAAATTCTTATTGAAACTGAAACGATCCACACGGATGCCAGGCGTCAAGGTCAGCTTCACGAACGGGCTCCAATGGTAACTCGCGAACGCGGCGAATTTGTTTGCGCTGATGTTTTGATCGACACGCAATGCAGACGTGATATTGCCGAGCGGATCGTGATACTGCTCATAGAAGTCGTCGTATTTTGTTTTAATAAGCTTGGCTTCCGCACCGAATTCCAGTTTGTTAGATGAATTGAGCCGGTAGTAATTCACGTTTCTCAATTTCAATTCCTGCTCCACCGACTCTTTGTCAAACAGAATGCGGTCGCTGCGAGTTTGGAAAAATGCCAAATCATATTTGCTCAAGGTGTGAGAGATGGAAGTGTTGGAGTATCCTTTCTCGCCCCACAAGAATCGCCAGTTGACGCCGACGGTGTTTCGGACAGTCACAAAATCTCCATAGTTGTTCATCCCGTCATCGAGCGCATCATCTTTTTTTACGCTGCTTTCATCGTTGCTAAAAATGTTCAAAAAAGCCAGGCGGTGATTTTTTGAGAAATCATACACGAGTTTCCCCTGAAAATCCCCATAGGTTGGTTGTGAAGGAACGTTCTCGCTCATAAACTTGTCAACGATGAAATCAAGATAACTCCGTTTCGCTGAAAAGAGCCACGAGCCTTTTCCCAGCGGCCCCTCGGCAATGACTCCCGCCCCGCCGAAATTAAAATCGACTTGCGTATCGACCTCATCGCGATTGCCCTCGCGCAGCGAAATGTCCATCACCGAAGAGAGTCGGTCGCCGTACTGAGCCGAAAATCCGCCGGTGTAAAAATTCACATCGCGGATGAAATCGACGTTGAGCAAGCCGATCGGTCCGCCGGACGAGCCTTGATCCGGAAAGTGATTGATGTTCGGAATCTCGATGTTGTCGACATAAAAACTGTTTTCCGACGGACTCCCTCCACGCACGATCAAGCTGTTGCGCTCGTCGTTGGTTTTCGCGAGACTCGGCAAGCCGGAGATGATGCGACTGATGTCTCCCGCAGCCCCGGGTGCGCGGCGGATTTCCTCCGCGGAAAAATTGACCGTGCTGATAGGCGACTCTTCGAGAGTTGAGAAATATCCCGCATTGACCGTCACCCCTTCGGATTCGATCAGCGAAGGAACCATCTCGACATCCATCGAAGTGATGCGTTGCGATCTCACGATTACATCCGTCCTCGACAGAGTTTCATAGCCAATATAACTCAAGCGAAGCGTGTAGCTGCCGACAGGAACATCGGCAATGGTGAAATTGCCATTGACATCCGCGCCGGTGCCGAGTTGTGTGGTCATAATCAAAACATTCGCTCCAACCAGCGGTGTTTTTGTATCATGATCCAGCACTGTGCCTTTGATTGTTCCCGTGGAAATATTTTCCCGGGCGATTGCCAGCGCGGACATGAGAGCAAGGATAACAAATAATCTTTTCATAATGATTCTCCAGAAGTTTGTTGATTAAAGACGATCATCTCGACAAAAAATGAGGTGCGCAATTCGATATAACCAGACGCGAAAATATAGGGAGTAGGTGTAGGGAATTCGCCCAATCCCATCGGGGTGGACGTATTTCAGATTATGCTCAAAGATTTGGACGTTGGAAGGCAAAACGCAAAATTGAAGGGGTCGAAGAAAACTTGTTTTAAGGAAAGAGCTCCTGCAACGGCTTGGCCGTTGCATCGCGAATCGTCAAAGTTTTGGACTGGTGTGGCTTTGAAAACCTCGGCCAAGCCGAGGTTAGAACATCTGGGGGGCGGGCGAAATTTATTCTGGCTCGCGGAGGAACTGCCGACGATATTCGGTTGTCATTCTCTGGAAGAATCTATTTTGTCGCCGACGATTGTCTCGAATCTCAAAAAGATTCCTTCTAAATAACACTCCACCTTTCAGGCTGTCCGAAAAGTTCGGGTCGTTTGGTCAAAGTGGGACGTTAAGCTCAAAACTGCAAGCAATTCTACATAATTGTGGGAAACTTATCAGAGAAAACAGCCTATTTTGACCACGAAGTGGGAGAAAATTTTCCCCACCTTGGCTTTTCGGACAGCCTGCTTTGAGGAATGAACGGCAAAGGCGAATAGCACTTGACTTGAATGGCGATTCTGTTATTTTAAGTTGCGCATACCGATCCACCATCGCTTTCGCAGCGGACTTTTCAGAGGCAATGAGGTCACATTCTATGCCGCACGCTTGGCAGATCATTTGAGCATGGCGCGGCGCCGGCGCTTCGTCGGCAGGGAACCGAGCACGCGACTTTTCAAGCCGCGCTCACCGCGAATGAATTTCCATTCTATGTTCTCTATGTCTTCGGCCCCGGCGGCGTGGGAAAGACCACCTTGCTGCAAGAATTCAACGCGCTCTGCGAGCAAGAGCAGGTGAAAGCGATCAACATCGACGCCCGCAACATCGACCCCTCTCCCGATTCTTTTACAATCGCGCTGCGGCAAAGCCTTGACGACAGCGCGGAAAATTCGCCGCTGGAAGCGCTGGCGACAAGCGGCGAGCGTTGCGTCATTCACGTTGACACCTCCGAGAAGCTCGCGCCGCTCGACGGTGGGCTGCGCGAGACCTTCCTGCCGCAACTTCCTGAAAATGTGCTGATGGTGATGGCCGGTCGCGAGCCGCTGATGGCCTGGCTCGATCTCATGGGCGCACGCGAATTATTCCAGCGGGAAGATTATTCTTCGGCGTCAAGGGCGAGCGCCACCGTGGTGCTCAGCGAATCTGATTTTGCCACAGCCGTGCAAGCCGTCTTGCGCACGTTTATACGGCCTGAAGCGTTGCGCAACAATCCTTTGTTGAATTCGCGACTGGTGATCGAGCAATGCGGCGTGAACGCCAACGCAGGCAGGCGGATCGAAACGCTGTTATCGTTGACTCAAAATGCGGCCGAGTCGTTGCAATCTTCGCCACGCGAGACAAAATTCTACCGCGTGCTGCATCGAACGTATTTCAATCCTGCCGAGAGCCAAGAGCTGGCCGCCGAGGCTTTGCATCTTTCCTTCAGCACGTATCGACGTTACCTCAAGTCTGCGATAATGCGAGTGACGGAAATGTTGTGGGATAAGGAGATTAGTGCGTAGGGGGGAACGATCTGGGCAAGCTACAAGCACTTGGCCCCTTTGAGTACGTGAGGGCAAAGGCGTTCACACAAACCAGCTTTCGTCACCTCGCAGCAATCGCCGCCAGCACACTTTCCACTTTTGGTTCAATCCGCAAAGGCGCATTTGCGTACTGCGGCTGCACTTCGTTGAGTTGCTGTTGATGATAACGAATCTTGAAATCAGCGAATTTCAATCCATTGGCGGTGGAGATGACGACGACTTTTTCGTCTGGTGAAATGACTCCGCGCTGAGCCAACTTGATCAGCGCCGCCAACGCCACGCCGGTATGCGGGCAAGTAAACAGTCCATCTTTATCTGCGAGAGCGGCGGCGTTGGCAAGCTCGTCCTCGCTTGTTTGTTCAACCACGCCATTGAACTCTTTCAACATCGCGATTGCTTTTTTATAGCTCACCGGATTGCCGATTTGAATGGCACTGGCAGCAGTTGCTTCCGCTTTCTTGGGTTCAAATTCACGAAAGCCGTTTTTATAACTCTCATAAAGCGGGTTGGCTTTTTGCGCTTGCGCACAGACTAATCTCGGCAAATGATCGATCAAGCCAAGCTCGCGCATCATGAGAAAGCCTTTACCGATAGCGGAAACGTTGCCAAGATTTCCTCCCGGCACGATCACCCAATCTGGAACTTGCCAATCGAGTTGTTGGGTAATTTCAACCGCAATCGTCTTCTGCCCTTCGAGTCGTAACGAGTTCATCGAATTGGCGAGGTAAATTTCCGGATGCTGCGAAAGCTCTTTCACGACCGCCATGCAGCCGTCGAAGTCGGTGTCAAGCTCGATGGTGAGCGCGTGATTGGAAATTGGCTGGATGAGCTGCGCGGATGAAATCTTTCCACGAGGTAGCAAGACGACGGCGGGAATTTCTGCAGCCGCGCAATACGCCGCCATCGCCGCCGAAGTGTCGCCAGTCGAGGCGCAAACCACGGCACGGATTTTTTTCCTGCCAGCGATCATCTGCTTCACTTGCGAGACCAGCACCGTCATGCCCAAGTCTTTGAACGAGCCGGTGTGACTGTTGCCGCACAATTTTACCAAAACTTCTTTTAAGCCGATGACGTCTGCGAAACGCGGCACGGGACAGAGATAAGTGTTTCCTTCAAGAAAGCTGACGATGTTTTTGTCATCGAGGTACGGATTGACCCATTCTTTTTTTCCCCACACGCCGGAGGCATACGGCCATGCGACACGGCCAAGACGTTGATCGAAAAGATTTTTCCATTCATCTGCTCTGGTTCGTCTTAAGGCTTCGAGGTCATGTTGCACCTCCAGCAAGTCGCCGCACTTTGGGCAGGCATAGATGATTTCATCGAAAGGATATTCGCCCGGGCATCGATTGATGCAGCGAAAAAAAGCATAATAGGATTTTGTCATAGGCTTAATCTCGTATCTCTCCAAGAATGATCCAACCTCGGCTTGGCCGAGGTTTTGATGATCTCGGTCGTCCTGTCAATTCGAATCAATGCAACGGCCAAGCCGTTGCAGGAGCGATTTGCGAAGATTTCGATTTTTTCAAACGCGCACTAATTTAATCAGCGAGATGAAAAAAGCCAACCTACTTTTCTCTATTTTCCCGCTTGTGTTTGTCCCGCGCTTTGCTAAATTCCGTTTGCTTTTTGAACTCAAGAGAGGAAGACCGTGACTGAACAAGATTTTGTCAAGCTCATTGCCAAAGAAGAAAAGCTCCGCGCTGAACAAGTGCAAGCCACCATCGAATTGCTCGACGATGAAAACACCGTTCCCTTCATCGCCCGCTATCGCAAAGAAGTGACCGGCGAGCTGGATGAAAACCAGATCATCGCGATTCAGGATCGCATTCGTTATGTGCGTATTCTCGAAGACCGCAAGCAGGCCGTCATCAAATCCATCGACGAGCAGGGCAAGTTGACCGATGAGTTGCGCAGCCAGATCGAAGCCGCAGTGAAGCTGCAAGAAGTGGAAGACTTGTATTTGCCCTACAAACCAAAGAAGCGCACACGCGCAACAATTGCAAAAGAAAAAGGTCTTGAGCCGTTGGCGCAGCGCATGTGGTCGCAAGAGGACATCACCGGCACGCCTGAGGAAATCGCGGCAGCGTTCGTTGATTCTAAAAAAGGCGTGAAGACGGCGGAAGAAGCTCTCGCTGGCGCGTGCGACATCATCGCCGAGTGGGTGAGCGACGACGCCGAAGTGCGCAAAATCGTTCGCGAAAAAACCTGGGATGACGGCATTCTCAAAAGCCAGGCCAAGGATCCGGAAAAGCTCGATGTGTTTGAGATGTACAAAGATTATAGCGAACCGATCAAAAAAATCGTTCCGCACCGCACGCTCGCCGTCAATCGCGGCGAGAAGCAAGGCTTCTTGAGAGTGTGGATCGATACGCCGGTGGTGGACATCATCAGCGCGCTTGAAGGCAAGTTTATCAAAGAGCGCCGGTCGATTTTTCTCAAGCATCTGCAAGAGGCGATCAAAGATAGTTATGATCGCTTGATTGCTCCGGCCATCGAGCGCGAGTTGTTCAATCAAATCACCGAAGTCGCCGACGAGCACGCCATCAAAGTTTTTGCGACGAATCTTCGCAACTTGCTCTTGCAAGCGCCGACCAAGGGGCATATCATCATGGGCATCGACCCCGGCTTTCGCAGCGGCTGCAAAGTCGCGGTGATCGACGAGACTGGAAAATTTCTCGAGGGCGACACGATTTATCCTCACGAACCGAAGAAGCGCTGGGATTTTTCGAAAGACCAGCTCCGAACGCTGATTCAAAAACACAAAGCGACGGTAATCGCCATCGGCAACGGCACGGCGAGCCGCGAGACCGAGCTGCTTGCCGCCGAGCTGATCAAAGAGATGCAAGCCGCATCTGAAGAAATTGATTTGCGATATACCATCGTCAACGAAGCCGGCGCGTCAGTGTATTCTGCGTCGAAGCTGGCAGGCGAGGAGTTTCCCGATCTTGAAGCATCGCAGCGTGGCAATATCTCGATAGCGCGGCGGCTGCTCGATCCGCTTGCTGAGTTAGTGAAGATCGATCCGAAGTCCATCGGCGTCGGTTTGTATCAACACGATGTGAATCAGACCAAACTTGCAGAAGAGTTGGATCGCGTCGTCGAGTTGTGCGTCAACAATGTCGGCGTGAATTTGAACACAGCATCGTCGGCGCTGCTGCGGCACGTTTCCGGCATCACGCGCTCGCTTGCAGATAACATCGTGCGCTATCGCGATGAAAACGGCCGGTTCAAATCGCGCCAGGAATTGTTGGAAGTAAAAGGCCTGGGGCCGAAAGGCTTCGCACAGTGCGCGGGGTTTTTGCGAATTCCCAATACCGAAGTTTTCTTCGACTCGACAGCCGTGCATCCGGAATCTTATCAAGCTGCTGAAAATTTTTTGACGCTGGTACAAATGCGTCCGAGCGAAGTGCGCGGCGCGGGAAAGACGTTTCGTGAAAAGCTCAGGGGATTAAACAAAAATGTCGCTGACATCGCCAAAGAGTGTGGCATTGGTTTGCCGACGCTCGAAGACATTATCGCGGCGCTCGAAAAACCCGATCGCGATCCGCGCGATGAAATGTCCAAACCGATTTTCCGAAGCGATGTTTTGAAGATCGAAGACCTCGCGGAAGGCATGGTTCTGAAAGGCACGGTGCACAACGTCGTTGACTTCGGCGCGTTCGTCGATATTGGCGTCAAGCAGGCAGGGTTGGTGCATCTTTCGCAGATGTCCTACAAATACATCAAAAGCCCGCTCGAAGTGGTTTCCGCCGGACAGGTGGTCGATGTTCGCATCTTGAAAGTTGATGTAGAGAAGGGACGCATCGGACTCAGCATGTTGTTGGAAGGCGAGAAGACAGTGCCGCCTCCAAAAGTTAAAAGGCCGGAGCAGCCTGTGAAACCGATGCAAGAAAGCCCGCGCCAAGATCGCCGCCCATCAAATCAGCCGCGAGGAACGGGCAACACGCCGCGGTTTGTTATCGACACGAGGAAGAAGTAGAGGATACTCGTCACATCTTTGCTTCAAAACAAAAAATTTCGCCAGCGGATAGAAACAATCCAACTAATGATAAAACAATTTTATCCGTCCACTGCTCAATTTTTCTTTCTTACTTTTCTTATTCGCAGACTCGTTGCTTGCTGTAGCAGTTGTTCAAGGGAACCCACGCGAATATCTTTTGCGCTTTTGACATAAACATAACGCGTTTGTTTGCCCTCTCCCTCAAGCAGGCCGTCAGGATCATCCAACATCACACCAAATTCAAAATACAACTTCACATGGTCTGTGTATGGAAAGATGCCGCAAAAATATCCAGCCTCGGGATGGCGATATCCAATGGCATGCCAGACCGGATAGGCCACTTCATCGGCATCAGGAATCGTCTTGCTGACATGCCTTCGCAGTCGCTCACACAACGTGCGAACAGCGGGCGTGTGAGGCGCAAGTATGTCTTCAGGGGCAACGCTTCGCCTTCTCATTCGCTTTCTCATTTCTTAGAGCTTGATCCCGGCAGGCTGCGCGCAAAGTCGTTGTTCAGTTTTGCAATGCGCCCATCGGCGCCGGCCGCCCAGACGGAATGCGTGCGCTTGGATGCGCTCAACGTGTGATAACCCTCTCGGCTGAAATTAATCCAATAGAGACCCTCCGAAGTGCTGACAGAAAAATCCGAGCCGGTGGGACCGACGGCAACAAAAATCGGCAGCAACGAGCCGGCAGCGTACGCCACGCACGAACGATACCCCAAGGTTGCGAGCCGAGCACCAATGACCAGCTTTTGCCGCCGTCGAAAGTGTGCGCGACGTTCGCCGTCGCGTCGTCAGGATTTTTGTAATTGCCGCCGACGGCCACCCCGGAACGCTCGTCTGTGAAAGCAAGCGAAAAAATTCCGGAAGACTCGTTGCCGCTGATGAGTGGCGTTTCTGCCACCATCCATGTGTTGCCCCTGTCAGCAGAACGAAAAACTCTGGCGGCCTCGCCGCCGGTGCCAATCCAAGCATGACCCATTCCTTGCACAGCAATGCTGGTGCCGCTGGCAGCAAACGCATATTCCTTTGGGAGCACAGGAGGAATATTTTCCGGCGGCACGCGATTTCAGGTCTCGCCGCCGTCAGTCGTCGTCATGATGAAGAGTCTGCCGTCGACGGGATCGCCAAACAAGACGCCGTTCTTTTCATCCCAAAAAGCCATGCCGTCGAAGAAGCCTTCGGCGATGGAATTTTGATAACACAATTTCCAATTTTTGCCGCCATCAGTGGTTTTGTAAACTCTCGATAGTTCGCCGCTGCCGGCGCTCATGAGGATCGCCGTGTTCGCATCAAAGGCTTCGACGTCGCGAAAGTCGAGCGAGCTTGCCCCGGCGATGTTATCAGCTTTCCAACTTTTGCCGCCGTCAATCGTTCGCACAAAAGTGCCCTGCGTGCCGCTTGCCCATGCCACTTCATCGTCGACGACGCTGATGCCGCGCAACGAGGCTTTCGTCCCGCTGTTTTGCGGAAGCCAGGTGAATTGCAGAACCGCCGAATGAAGCGTCGAGTCTGCGCTTTGAGCATTCACAAGATTCGTCAGCAGGATAAAACAGAACGAGAAAATTATTGTTCGGCGCATAAGCTCCCCGTGAAATGTGTGTGGTAGAAAATATTGATTCGATCACGATGTGACAACGGCGCGAAGTAAGAATACGAAAAGATTTTGAAAAAGCAAGCAAGGATTAATGGAAATTGATCATCAACCCGATGGTGAGTAATCGTTCGGCTTTACTTCAACAATAAAGCTTTTCCAACGGCTGCATATCTGCCTGTTTCGATTTTATAAAAATACAACCCGCTCGGCAAACTGCCGGCATGCCATTCGAACGCATGCTCCCCGGCGGCAAGCTGTGCAGAAATCAGCGTAGCGATTTCCTTACCAAGCAAGTCATATACTGTGAGCGTCGCGTCGCCGGCGGCTGGCAGGTGAAAGCTGATGATCGTCGATGGGTTGAAAGGGTTGGGATAATTTTGCGCGAGAAGGAATTCTCCCGGCGCTTCCACCTTCCGCCGTAGAACGCTTGTAATAATTCCGCTGACCGGCTCGATCTGGCCGCGCGTTTCACCGTTGATATTTGCAGCGATATGGACGTTGACATAAAGTCCCCCATTGAGCAATCGATCGACATAATCTCTGGCCAATGGTTCGTTGACGTCGCTCGCTCTCCACACGCCCGAGGCAACATTTCCGATGAAAGGAATCGTTCTGATGTTGTTGCCACTTTGGCCGGGCGCGCCCAGATGAAAATGCGCGAAGGCAACCGGCCCGCTCAATCCGCACACGGCAATGTCGTACTTCAACGAGCTGAGGTCGGCGCTCAATTGAAATGAGCCGCTGCCGGTCGTGCCGTTGGTCACCGGCGGCACTTCTTGGCTGCCGCTAAAGCGCGCGCGCAACCCGGAGTGCATGAGCTGCCCGCGAATCTCGCCGCTCTGATTGTTCATCGTATGCACATTGACATAAATTTTTCCAGATAGAAACTCCTTCACGAGTTGCGGCGTCAGCCGTTGAGGATCCGTCGGCCGCCAGATCCCGCGCGCGGTTTTGCCGGCAAAAGAGATTTCACGCATTCGCAAACCGGTTGTCCCGAAGGCGCTGTTGTTGAAATGCGCTTGCACGACCGGCCCGCTGAGACCGCACACGGTCATGTCGAAGCTGATTTCGGTCATCTCGCGATTCAACACAAATATTCCGGTGCCGCTCGCCGTCGTATTCACCGGCGGAACTTCCTGGCTGCCGGTGAGCGTGGTCATCGTGGCGATACCTGAGGTGGCGATAAGCTGGCCGCGGATCTCCCCGTCTTGATTGCCCGCGGTGTGTACGCTCACATAAATCTCGCCATTCAATAGAGCGGCGACCAACTCTGCGGTTAGAGGCTGCGTAGCGTCCGTTGCGCTCCATTCGCCGGAGGCCATGCTGCTTGAAAAAGAAATCGTCTTCACGACCTCACCTGCGACGCCGAAAACGCCTTTGTAAAAATGTGCCTCGGTGATGATCGATGACAAATCACAGACCGTGATCTGATAGCGCATAACGGTTAAATCTTCGCTCAACGCGAAGAAGCCGCTTCCCGTTCCGTCGCTCACCACCGGCGGCTCATGTTGCGATCCATCGAGACGCGCGAAAAAAGTCTTGCTTCCCACCTGTCCGCGAAGCTCGCCAGTTGGATTTGCAGCCGTGCGGATGACGACGTAGATTCTTCCATCCAAGAGAGCTGAGACCATCTCCGGGCTAAGAGGTTGTTCCTCTGTACCCGCATTCCATGTTCCCGATGCCGTATTTCCTGAAAAGGCGATGGAGAACACCTCGTTGCCGTTATTGCCGATGTTTTCATTGGAGAATGCAGCGGACAAAATCACCCCGCTGAGATTGCAAACTGTTATGTGATAATCGAGAGAAGTGCGATCAGCATTCAGCAAAAAGCTGCCGACCCCGACAGCGTCGGCTGCAACCGGCGGCACAACTTGCGCGCCGGTGAGCTTGGCGCCGAAATGAATTTGCGCGAACATGGGCGAGGCGGTGATGATCAAGAGTAGGCAAGCTCCGACAAATCGATTCATGTTTTATCTCCTGTAAATGTTGCGGCTGGGAAGATTTGCTGATTCAGTCACAATGTAGCCGCTCGTTACGATATTTACAAGAAGAAGGACTGAAAAGCTCGGCGATGGCCATCTCTTTATGCCAAAGCGAGAACACACGTGGAGATGGTTTGGACATGGCGAAGGAAAGTTGGGCGGGAGCGAAACTCATCATTGCGCAGCGCTGTCTGTGCGATACGAAATGTGAATCCATCGTACGCCTGGTATTCCCACATGTCCCCTGTTTTGTGGGGAAACCAGTTGAGTGAATCGGCCTGTTGGGCAACTGCGTAATTCGAAGAAAAGATATAACAGAGCGCCAATACAGAGAATGTCGTTTTCATGATATTCCTCTTTCAAAAATTATTTGAGAAAAATCATCGAACGGGTAATGATTTTGCCATTATTCAAAAGCCGATAATAATAGGCTCCGGTCGAAACGTTTTGACCTGAATCTGTTTTTCCATCCCAGAAAATCTTATGAGTTCCAGAGGCAAATCGTTCGTTATCGATTAGTCTTCTGACCTCTCTTCCCAGCACATCATAAATAATCAGAGAAGCAGTATCGGAGAAATTAAGATTGAAAGCGATCATTGTCGTGGGATTAAAAGGGTTGGGGTAGTTCTGAAACAGAATTGGACGCAAGTATATGATCGACGATGACTTCTCCTGAATCGAAGTAATTGTCGTGTCTCCAATTAATTTTCCACCGATATATGCGCCAACAAGAAAGTTCGTATCTCCCTCCCCGTTTTCTTGTACAAGGCCTATGCCCGGCGCCAATGCCCTTGACCCCAAGGGGGTAACGTGCCTTTCGCTCCAGAGATCAAAGAAATAATAAAAGCAATTCGGAAAAGTTCCGAGAGGTATGGAGATGATTTGATCGGTATCGACAAAAGTTATTTGCCACTTCTTGTCACGATCGAGATCGCCGCTAAACAAGTAAGGCCTAAAGAGAGAGTCAATTTGGAAAGTATAATAAAGCTGCTCATCGTTAATTCTATCGCTATACTTTACAACGTCGCCATTATCTGACTTTCTATAATAATGGGTACTTCGAATGATTTGGCCAGGATTGTAAAACAGATCAATAATTGTATCATGAAAAACAAAGTATTTCTTCTGATTGATTATAATCGTATCAGTTACTTCGATCACTTGGTTAGCCCAGTGAGTTCCCTGTGGGAATCCATTGGTCCAGAACTCATAGGCCCATTTGTTGCCGACGTGCATCGGGAAATAGTTCGGCTCTTGGCTATAAACCAAATCAGCGATGGCAAGAATAATCAAAATTGCCGGAGTCGGAATTTTTTTTGCAGAATTCATTTGATAATGAGAGAAGGAATAAGAAGAAAATACTCTCCGATGTAACTCACTGCTCCCACACACGAGCCTTCCCCGATCATGTTGTTGAACGAAAGCAACATATGAAAACGCAAAACATCTATCACCAGAAATTCATCAATATTACAAGTTCTTCTTAAAAGCTTGATATCTTGTGAAATCAAGTTCGACCCAGCATGCATCGGTTACCGTCCGGCGAAAGATGTGCTTGTCTGGCTCGTGAGAGATTCGCACGATCAAATAAACTCTGCCGGACGCACCAATAAAAAAGGGATGGCGATAATTGCCATCCCTTCGACAAAAAAGATTTGCAACGAATTTTACATCATGGTTTTGGGGAGCTTCTTTTCCATCCACTTGTCGCCGTCCTTCACTTCCAATTTTTCCGGAATAAAAACGTCGGCATTCTTGGCGTGGGTGCCGGTGAGGCGCAGCTCCTGGCCGACGTACATGGCGTAAGCCGGGGCCGGAACGGCAAGCATGTGAACCTTCTTGTTCGCATCGAGCAACGCGACGGGCAGACCGCCCTTGGCGCAGGCTTCGCCGCAACCCTTCATGCTACCATGATCATTGGTCGCCAGACCGGCGGCGGCATAACACTTCAAATCCACGAGCGTGCCGGTGATGCTTTCGGATTTCGCCATCTCTTTGTCTTGCGCAGAGAGCATCATGGCGCCAAAAGCAACCACTGCAAACGCCAGAACTACAAAAGACATCCTACGCATAGCAAACCTCCTTGTGAAGTTTTGTGAAGAAATAAATGCTCGACAAGCTTTGGTGAAATTTGTCGAGATAAAAAGATGAGTTTGATTTGATTGATAGCCAGACTTGTAACCACGTTGCGCCACAAGTTATTCCAGCGAAAATTCTCATGCAAGAAGAAATCTCCTCGTCTGTTTTTCCGAAATTTCATTTTAACTATGTTATCTCCTCCAAACAACTCTCCCTCAACCACTCCTCAAACGCGCCATCAATCACACAATTATGGCAAACCTTTGTTGGCGCGAGATAAATTTTTGTCCGAGCTGAGAGCTTATCACTGATCGGCAGCTTTTGCTTTATAAGCATCCCCGTAAACTCTTTGTGCTCTCCGGCAAGATGTTCGGTGTAAATGCTGCGCAGCTTGTTTTCTTTTCGCGCTGATAGCCACGGCAGCAGTTTCTCATACTGCGCATAGAACGCATCGAACAGAAAAACTTCCCGAATATTTTCTGACAACTGACCACTGCTCACTGCGTTTATCGCCGGTCGATAGCCGCCGCTGTGCGCGGTCACGATTATTCGACCGATGCCGGCATTTGCAATACGCTTTTCTGCGGCGAGTCTTTCCAAAATTTCTTCGACAAATTTTCGAAAACCGCCTTCGCGTTCCATTTTGCCGCCGCGCGATAGGGCCCTTGGGCAAATACCAGAATCGCATTCTTCTTCGAATTGATCAATTGCTGCGCCATGCCGAATTGCTCCATCGCGCTGAGGTTGTCGTTGTGCCAGCCGTGAAAATGCACGATCACATCATTGGCGTCGTTCACCTGATGATAGCCGTCCAGCATGACGACTACGGCGCTGCTGTCATCATAATGCGGATGCTTGGGGTAGAACTTTCCTTCGTAAGTTTGTCCCTGGCCGCGTGCGCTGTCGGGAAATGGCGAGTTGTGCAAATACAGCTTCGCCCATTCGCCGGCAGGAAATGCGTGCCAATCAACACGCTCGATATTTCGTCGATCAAGTACGGTATCGCCGGTCCAATAATTCCAAATGAGCCGCGCCGCTTGCGCTCCCGCAATCTCCGCGAAATTGTCCTCACTGTCGCGCTGGTCGCGAATCTCATCGCAAAAGATCGCGATGGCAAAGCTTACGCGATTCGAGAGCACCAGCCCAACATCCACTCGCACGCCGGTAACGCTGCCGGTCTTGTGCGCCACCACCAATGAGTCTGTGGATTCAAATGGCAGCAAGCGCGGAATCATGGAATTGTATTGCTGGTGACTCAGGGTTTCAACCATCTGCTTACTGGCCGCAGGGCTTACCAACTCGCCGCGCCACATTTTTTCGAGCAGCACTACCATGTCTCTCGGCGTCGAGACGCCGATGCCATAACGCAACGATTCCGGCGAATTCTTTTTGGTTTTCCAAGACATAACTTTATTTAACAGACGGGTATTCTGCAAGCCGAGCCTCTGCATTCGATCATTCACCGCGGTGAGCTTTTCTTCGTGATTATTACCAAGCGCGTCGAATACGAGGTTGGTAGCTGTGTTATCACTCAAGATGATCATCAACATCACGGCATCGGCGAGCTTGATTGGCGAGCTTCCAGAAAAATATTGCAAGATGCCTGAACCGCCCCACTTGTTGCTGTCGGTCAACGCCACGATTTGCTCGCCGGATATTCTGCCTTCTGCTAATTGATGAAAGCACTCGACCATAATCGGCAGCTTGATGGCGCTGGCCGTGGGAAATTTTTCTCGCGCATTGACGAACAACGTGTCTCCGGTGTTCAAATTCTTTGCGGCAATCCCGATGCGCCCGCCGAAGGTATCGGCAAGTTTGTTGAGCTGCGCAATGAGGGTGGAATCTGAAGCCGGAGATGAAATGGAAAGCGAGGCGTTAGAAGCGAGAAGTGAGGCGGCAAAAATCAAAAGCCTATTGCGCCGATGCATTATTTCCTCCGAAAAGAATGAAGCAGTTTTCATTATCAGCTCAATCTATTCAATCCGTTCACTATTGATTTTGTAAACAGGTCAAGCGAATGGAACGGAGAAATGCGCACTTGATAAGACTGCGGAAGAATAAAAAACCCCGACTGCTTTTTGCAATCGGGGTGGATTGGCGTTGGAAGTGAATCAGACGCGGCTGACTTTGTTCGCCTGAAGGCCTTTGGGGCCTTTCTCGACTTCAAACTCAACCTGATCGCCTTCGTTCAAGGTCTTGAAGCCTTCGCCACTGATGGCCTTGAAGTGCACGAATACGTCTTCACCGCTTTCGCGCTTGATGAAGCCAAAACCCTTGGCCTCATTGAACCACTTCACGACTCCCTTTTCCATGGGGATTAACCCTTTCTGTTGAATAGTAAAACTACTTTGTACGACCAGCTTTGCCCTTTACAAGTCCCCCCGCCGCGCCAATCGATGCGATTTCGCCGCGGTTCGGGATGATTATTCGCTGGTTGATACAACTACTCAACAGCGGAACTCTATCCGGAGCGCAAAACGGTGTACTGTTAATTGCACCGCAAACTTATGACGTTTTTTTCCAAAATGCAAGCATGATTTTTTGTTGTGCTAAAAATAGAAAACCCCGACGGCTCTTCGCTATCGGGGTGGAATGGCGATTGAAGTGGTTACACGCGGCTGACTTTGGTCGCCTGCAAGCCCTTCGGCCCGCGCTCGACCTCGAACTCAACCTGGTCGCCTTCGTTCAGCGTCTTGAAGCCTTCGCCGACGATGGCGTTGAAATGCACGAATACGTCTTCACCGCTTTCGCGCTTAATGAAACCATACCCCTTGGCCTCATTGAACCACTTCACGACTCCCTTTTCCATGGGGATTCGCCCTTTCTGTTGAATAGTACCACGACTGCGTACAACCAGCTTTGCCCTTTACAACGCCGCCGGCCAGCTCGTTCTGAAATAGCCACGGTATGTCCGGATGATTCGCTGGTTGATACGACTACTCAACAGCGGAACTCTCTCCAGGGCGCAAAACGGTGTACTGTTAATTGCGGCGTAAAATTATGTCGATTTTTTCCAAAATGCAAGCACGATTTTACATTCCTGACATTCTTTATTTCGCAAATATGATGACGCCTAATCCCGCACTCCAAAGTTATTTCTTTTTTCTTTTTGCCTTTTGCTTTTTGCCCCTTGCTCTCTCACTGCCCTCTTCCCGCCAGCATGACATAAGCCGTATGCATAAGAATTTTAAAATCCATCCTCAAAGACATATTTTCCAAATAGAACAAATCGTATTGCAGTTTTTGCTTCACGTCATCGACGGTTTGATCGTAATCTCCCTTGATCTGCGCCCAGCCGGTGATGCCGGGTTGCACTTTCAACCGTCGTGTGTAAAGCGGAATTTCTTGCTTGAGCTTTTCAACAAAGAACGGGCGCTCCGGTCGAGGCCCGACCAAGCTCATCTCGCCGCGAAGCACGTTGATGAATTGCGGAATTTCATCGATGCGCAGCTTTCGAATGATGCGCCCGACGCGGGTGATACGATTATCATCTTTGCCAGCCCACACCGGGCCGGTAAGCTTTTCGGCTCCCTTGATCATCGAGCGGAGTTTCACCATGGTAAAATGTTTGCCGTTTTTTCCAACCCGCACTTGACGATAGAAAACCGGCCCCGGCGTATCTAGGCGAATGGCGACGGCCACCACCACCACCAACAACGGCATAGAAAGAATCAAGATGATCAAAGACACGCCGACGTCGATCGCGCGCTTGATGCGGCGCTCCCACGCCGGCATGTACTGCGGAAGAATTTCAATGAGTGGGAAGCCGTAAATCTGGTTGGTGCGCGCTTGCCCGGTGATAATGCTGTACAGATCGGGAACGATTTTAAGCTGCACCGGCGCGCCGTCGGTCTGGGCGATAATCTGCATCAGCGACGAGTTGTCTTCCTCTTCGAGCGCGATCAACACTTCCTCGACCTGCTCGGCAACGATAAGCTGTCCCAAGCGGTTTAGTTCCCCCAAAAGCGGCACGTCTCGATGTTCGGAGCTTTCGCCATTCTCAGGTCGTGTTTCCACAAAACCCAGAACCCGATAGCCCAGAGCCGGAAAGCGACTGATCTTGTCAAAAAGCTCGCGCGCTTTTGGTCCCCAGCCGACGATGAGCGTCCGCCGCAAGCCGATACCGCGCTCCAAAAGTTTTCTTTGAGCCGTGCGCAGGCTGAGACGCATGAACCCGACACACGCTGAGACGATCAGCCAGTAACTCACCAACATCATGCGGCTGCCCGGCAGCGGATCATCCAAGTCGCGCTCAATATCGAAAGTCAAAAGAAAAATCGTCAGCACGCCGAGCCCCACGGTCTTGATGACTGCCATCAACTCATCGAAGCGCGAATTCGCGTTCCAGGGACCGTACAAGCCGAGGAAGAGAAAAAAGAAAAACCAGAAAGCGAAGACGATGTTGGAAATGGAAAAGCCGGTGAGCGGTTGCTGGGCGAGCGAGAACATGCCCAACTCCGAGCGCAGATGCGCCCACCAAAAAAAAGCGGCGTTGATGGCAATGTAATCGCAGAAAATCACCGCCGCTTTTTCGACCCAGCGCGGGAAGGTCGTTTCGCGCTTTGATTTTTGGGCCATTTCAAGTTTTGTATCGATCTGCGCAACTGTTAAAAAGAATTGTAATATCAATGGCTCGATCAAAGAATAAATTGCATTTTCAAAAACTCTTCGTGCCGTTCGCTCGAATGATTATCGCGCCACTCGCGCCCACGCCGGTTTTTCGGAATTTATGACAAACTTAAAAAATCCGATCAATAAGGCAAGATTGGCCATCACGAAATAATAGGGATATACGAGCCAACGAATCGGCTTGCCGAGACGATCAAAAATCCATGCGATAAGCGCGGCGCCATACAAAGTGGTTTGCGCCACAAAGAAAAATAGATAAAATGTTTGGTTTAATAAAAAAAGATTCGCAGCGAATATGGCAATGAGCAGAAATGGCGCGACCCAACGAATGATCTTATGCGACCATAAGCCGAACGCAACAAAACCGTTAGAGGGATTCAGCAGCGAAAGAACGCGGCGGATGCCGAAATAATTCGCGGCACCAATGCGCATTTTGCGTTTGAACTCTGCTCGAACGTTTGGAGAAGCGTACTCCCAGGCCACGGCATCTTTTTCATAAGCAACATCAAACCCGGCTTGCACGACGCGTAAGGCAATCACAAAATCATCGGTTACGATTTCTTGCGTCGGCAGTTCTCTGAAAAGCTCGCGACGGATAGCGTAAATCGCACCGTTCGCGCCGATGACGGTTCTTATTCGCCCCTCAAGATATTTCAGGTAGTTCTCATAATCCCAATACAGGCGCTCGCCGTCCGCTTCCACTTTTCCCCCGTGGCCGAGCAGCACGAGCCTGCCACAGACGCCGCCAACTTTTGTGTCCGCAAAAAATCCGACAAGCCGTCGAACGGCGTCACTCTTGTACATGCTGTTCGCATCAGAGAATACGAGCACTTCGCCGCATGCCGCTCGGGCAAGATCATTCAACACCGCCGCCTTACCGCGCCTTTGCGCAAACGCGTCGAGCCGAATTTTATCATTCACATATTTGTGCGCAATCTCATTGGTTCGATCCGTGCAACCATCGGAGCCGATGAGAATTTCTAATTTCTCCGGCGGATAATCGAGCGTCTGGCAATTCTTGAGCTTTTCTTCGATAATCGACTCTTCGTTATAAGCAGCGACGATCATGGAAACAGTCGGCAGATCATTCTCGCCCGAGGTCCGTTGCTTTGCAAAGAAGGTAGACAGGACAACCAATACAAGCGGATACCCGACGTAGGTGTGAAAGATCAAGAAAGCGGATAACCAGAATATGAATTCAGCCCAGAACATTTGTCAATTCATTTGCTTAGCAGCTCAGAATAAATCTCGGTTGTCTGTTTGGCTATTTCCACCCATGAATATTTTTGTTTAGCGGTTTTATGCGCCTCCTCTCCCATTCTTTTCAATCTACCCATATTCGCAAACGCCGCGCTGATGGCCTCGGCAAATTTCTCGGGCGAGTTGGGAGGTACGAGGTAACCGGTTTTTTGATCTTCCACGATCTCCGGCAGCCCGCCGACCGTGGTCGCAATCACCGCCCGCCGATGCGCATAAGCCAACTGCACAACGCCGCTTTGATAGATGCTAATATAAGGCAGCGCGACGACATCCGCAGCAGAAAAATAGATCGGCACTTTTTCTATCGGAATATAATCCAAGTCGCAGCGGGTATCATCCTGCAAATTTTTCTGTTCAATAAGCTTTTGATAAATCTTAAAATCTTCCTTTGCCTCTCCGGCAATGATCAAAAACAACTTTGAAATGGACGCGCTCGCTGCCGCCACAGCTTCGATGAGAATGTGCAGGCCTTTGTATTGCCTGACGTAGCCAAAAAACAGCACGACTTTTTTGTCCAAAGGGATGCCGAGTTGTTGCCTTGCTTTCGCTTGATCAGTGTGATCAGAAGCGAGGAAGGTGTATTCGCCATGCGGCATGATCTGAATTTTGTCGCTTTCCAAAGCGAATTGCCGCAAAAGCGCCTGACGATTTTCCTCGGCGTGAACGATAATACGATCGAACGCCTGATAGAGGTTTTCAAGCGCCGCAGAGGTTTTTTGTTTCTCCGGGTGCAAAACGTCGTGCGCCGTTAAAACCAAACGAACGTTCTTGTTTTTCAAATAGCGCAGGATTTTCTTTTCGATCCACGGCAGCTTCGTTTCATGAAAATGAACAACCGCCGGACGGTGGCGGCGAATGGCGCCCATGAGCCGCGCTAAAGAGCATGCATAGACCAGGCCTTTTGCGAAGAACGACGTACGGCGGCGATGAGGGAAAAAGATCTTCTCATAAACACATGTCGTCGGCCGATCTTCCAGCTCGAAATCTGTTGTGGTCAGTAATCTGACATGTGTTCCGGCCTGTGCCAACGCATTGCTTAGACAAAAAATGTAATGTGAAATGCCGCCGCGACCGCTGAAATCGAGAATGAGTATCTTCGGCAGAGTATCGTCCAATGCGCTCAAATTGTTAAGCATCAAAAATGAAGATCAAGCAGTCAAAGAATAAGGTCCGGTATTTTAATACCCGACATACCACTTTGCGGTTGCCCGATATGCAGCAACTTTCTTTGCGCATGTGGCAGTATCTGGCCTCCTGCGCAAGTATGCGTATGCCGCAATTGCGCTCCAAAGCGCCAGGCGAAGCACGATTCCCACACCGGCGATGGCGCGCATAGCAAGGCTGCTGAATATGCCGTGATTTTTTTTATAAAACAAGTGGCGATTTTTATGCCGCTCGACAAACAATGCCGGCGAAACCGGATCAGCGCTGCCGCCGCCGTAATGAACAGCTTGCGTGCCGGGGAAAAAATAAACCGGCCAGCCCTTTTGCCAGGCGCGATAACACCAATCGACTTCTTCGCTGTAAAAGAAAAACCGTTCGTCCATCAAACCAAAGTCATCAAGCGCCTTTCGACGCACCATGAGAAACGCTCCCATGACGCGATCTACTTTGGCGACGCGATCATAGTTGAAGTACGTCATGTGAAGCCCGCCAAAGATGCGGCTCGTTGGAAATAGTTTATCCAGAAAAAAACTTTCGCAGAAAACATTCCACAGCGTCGGAAAGCCTTCACAGGATGGTTGCAGCGTGCCGTCGGCGTTCAGAAGCGTGCAACCCATGATTCCAGCATCGGGTTGCTTTCTCATGAACTCCAGTGACTTTTGCGCCGCCTCTGGCTTGAGCTCGATATCGGAATTGAGAATCAAAACGAATTCGCCAACGGATTTTCCAAGCCCCCGATTTACCGCCCTGGCGTAGCCGAGATTTTGGTCATTTTCAATGAGCACGGCTTCAGGGAATTCATCGCGAATTGCTTGCGGGCTGCCGTCCACGGAATGATTATCTACAACGATGATTTCATAGTCTCTACCAGATTGCGCGGCAATGGAGCGCAGACAGTGAAGAACCAGCGACCGCGTGTTGTAATTGACGATGATGATGCTGATGCTCTTTTGTTCCATGTTGCTATTTATTAAAAAGAGAACGATAAGCCTCGTCGATACGATGGGCGATCATCCGGCAATCGAATTGGCTTTCCACGCGAGCGCGGGCTTTTTGCCCCAGATGTTGCCGCAAAGAGTCGTCCAGCAGAACTTTCTTCAACGCTTCATAAAGCGAAAAATGATCATAAGGCTGCACAAGAATACCCGCATCGCCTATCACTTCAGGAATCGAACCCGAGTAGGTGGAGATCACTGCCTTGCAACACGCCATGCTTTCCAAAAGCACCATGCCGAACTGCTCTCGCCAGCGATACGTCGGCACACTGGGAAGAACGAGGACATCGGCAAGGTTGTGAATTGCCGGCATTTTGTCATAAGTGAAGCTGCCCGCCAAAAGCACGCGATCGGCAATGCCCAATCGCTCCAGCATTGGCGCAACCAAATTCTGATCTCCGGAGCCAACACACAAAAGTTTGACCGGTTGATCCCTCATAGCCGGATCGCGAAGCAATCGCGCAAACGCATTGAACAATTCAAAAAGCCCTTTCGACCGCACGAGACGCCCGACGTAGAGAATGACCTTATCTTTCGTTTCGATACCGAGTGTAGCGCTGAGAGATGGATCGCGCCCGGCAAGCTGAAATCGCGAAAGATCGATCCCGACCGGAACGACGCGAATTTTTTCTGCCGGAACCCCTTCCAGGATAAGCGCCTCCTTGGCGCGTTCAGTCACTGCCATGAAGAGATCAGCCTGCGCCAGGGTCTTCTGTTTTCGACGGCGCGCCCAGCCTCGCTGCTCAAACAAAAACGGAATGTTCTCCCATTGCGTAATGACGACTTTGCACCCGTGTCGTTTTTTTGCCTGAACCGCCTGATAAGAATAGTAGTAGTGGGCATCGGCGCTATGAATGATGTCGAAGTCCTTCAACTTCTCGGTAAGATTGACGAACGGCGCGTGTACCTCCAAAACATGGCGAATGGTAAAATCTAGATATCGCCTCACTGCCGATGGGAAGAATCGGAAAAGCTCGGTTGACGCATGAACCCGTTGGATCGGAATTTTGAGGCCATCGAGATCGAATGGATTGTCATAAGAAGTGAAAGCGACCAATTCCCATTCGGCCAGCAACGGCTCATAGGATTGCATTTCATAGCGATTCAGCGAATCTCCACGAACGAGGGCAACGCGCATATTTACTTTCTGAGCTTCGAGATTGGGATCATCGATCTAAAAACCGCGCGCTCTTCGCTATTAAAGACGCCCGTGACCATGATCAGCAGTATGAAAATAGCCGAGGCAAAGATGATCGACATGCCAAACGGCACCCGGCCCAGCAAAGCCAGCCCGCCTGCAAAAGCCGCCGCCAACAGCGTTGCGCGCCATAAAAAATGATTCAACTCAAGGGTGAAAGTTTTTCTGACGGCGATCAACAATACCGCCGATCCGCAAGCAGATGAAATCAGTTTTGCAAAAGCGGCGCCCGAAATTCCAAGCGCCGGGATGAGCAGCCAGTTGGCCAAAAAATTCGTGGCAAACATCGCTGCCGCAGCAAAGAAAGTAGTTCGCTGTTGATTCACCGAAGTCAGCACGTTCACAAAATAGAAATTCAGAAACATAAAGGCCTGGCTCCACATCAAAATAATCAACGGGCCGCCGGATGCGCCGTACTCTGCCGAATAAAGTATGCGAACCACGTGCGATCCCAGAAACGTCGTGCCAATCGCCAACCCCACGGCAGCGAGAAGGATTATTTTCAACCCGAGATGAAAGGTCTTCGTGAGTTTATCATTTGATCGCTCGTGGAAATCCGACAACACCGGTAGAAGCGAAGAGGCGACGGTGTGCGGGATGAACAACAGTGGCGCGGTGAGCCGTGTGGCGGCGGAATATACTCCTACGCCGCCATCTCCTTGAAAACCCTTAAGTAGCAAAACATCAACTCCATTAAACAATGCCATGAGAATGGAATACAGCAAAAGCGGAAATGATTGCCACAATAAAAACCGGATCAACTCGCGGTTGATCGCCAAACGTAACGGAAAACTTTTTGCGCAAGCAAAGACAATCAACAAAAATCCCGGCAGATTCGACAACGAATAGCCGATGACCATCGTTTCCAAACTCGCGCCCGACTGCGAGAGCGCATAGATGACGCCGAGCATCAGCGCGCTGTCGAGCACCTGCAACAGCATGGGTACTTGCATTCGCAACGAGGCATGAAAAGGCGATTCAAATACGATTCGAAACACCGCGAACTTCGGAGAGAAAAGTATGCTCAATGCGATGATGATGAGAATTTCAAAAAGTGTCGAGGAGGAAGCGGTTGTCCAAGCCAAAAAAATAATGACCGCGATGGTTATGATCGACAAAAGCGCTTTGACAATAATCGCGTTCCCCAAAATTTCCGATTCGGTCCATCGGCGGCGAGATAACTCGCGCACGAGGATTGCTTGCATGCCGAAATCGGCGATGATGGCAAAGAGACCAACATACACAACGGCATAGGAGAAGAGGCCAAAACCAGCTTGGCCTAATTGCCGAGCGAGTAAGACGGTAACACCTAAATTGGCAGCAAGAGAAAAAACCTGGCCGAAAAAAACAACGCTGCTGTTCTTCGCAACGCGCAGAGAGAGGCGAGGCGCATTTTCAACGGTTTCACCGGACAATTTATTTTTCAAATCTCAAACTCACCAGTTCAATGATTTTTCTGCTCGCTTTGGGCGAAACGACATGCTTGCTGAATCAAGAATTCGTCGCAATGGTTGAATAAGGTCACGCAGATTCTCCGAGAAATTTTTTGACGCACTTGGCCATCAAGAAAACCGGTTCGTGATAAGGTTTGATGCGGCGGACCCGGCTTATCTTTTCATAATCTGCTTCCGGCAAATGCAGCAACTTGCGCAAGCGCAAACTCACGAACATCGATTCAATCGTGCGTATACGTGTTGATCTATAGTAGTAGGGATGTTGACCGTAGACTTCTTCCACAGTGAAATACTCTTCCAGAAGTTCGATGAACTCACCAAGCGCCCATTCAATTTGATGAAATGGGTTCTTCGGTTTGTCAAAGCGCGTGGCCCGGGGATTTGAAACGGCGCGATTAGGCGTCGAAACAAAATATAATCCGCCCGGTTTTAAACAATCTTGAATGACTCGCAAATATCGTTGTGTATCGGCGATGTGTTCGATAGTCTCAAAACTCACGACGACATCGTAATATCCGGTTGCTGAAAGGAAGAGGAGGTCGCTGGCTTCGAAATGAATATTGGGATGTTCATAATGCGCCTGCGCAGCAGCAATTGCTTCAGGAGAAATATCGATGGCATGCACGTGTTGTGCGCCGGCTTCAGCAAGCAGCCGCGATCCATAACCTATGCCACATGCCGCATCAAGAACTTTTTTGCCTGAAACGAACTGTTGGCAGAAGCGATAGCGGTTGAAGTGGTCGGCCAGCAAGAGCTTGTTTGACAGCTCGGAGATAGCTTCACGAGGAAGTCGCTCTAAGGGAACATCATGTTTCATAGCGGGATTCGTATCAAGCTCAAGCATCGCGATTTTCCGGCTCGATCCTCATCCGAAGTTTCTGCCCCACCGCGGCAGCAATGCTGCGGCGCTCGATAAAGTGAGCGATGAAAAGCGAGATCAGCAAGCTCAAGAACCAGTACCCAATTTGTGTGCCTTGCACGAGGTAGGTGATGGCAACCACTACATAAAGGTGTGACAACCAAACCATGGGCAGCATGCCCTCTTTCTGTTTGAGGCGAATCCAGAGTATGGTACAGATCAGCCCCAACAGGTAAGGCACGATCAGAATTCCGGCAACGCCGAACTCGGCGTGTATATCGCGAAGGTAGGTTCCGGTGTTTACCGGTATCGGAATGTTGTAAAATCTTTGGTATAAGGGCGCAGGATCGGCAAGCCCCAAACGCACAAAAATTCTCATTAGCGGTGCGAAGGTGTATGTGCCGGGAAAGGGGTGCTCCTGGTCGGCTTTGAGGTAAGCATTAAAAGTCCCTGGGTGAGCGCTCAAATAGAGGTAGATAGAAGCCGGCACATACGGATGCTTTTCGAATTTCGTCGTTAAGCCATAGTATCGAAAAGAGCTCTCCCTCAATCCCCTCACAAATTCAGCGCCAAGGACCAAAACTGCCAGCACAATGAGCATCGGCAACAATCTTCGAATTCTGCTTGCACGCCTCGTTCTTACATGAGCTGTCGGCGCGACTTTCGCAATAAAATAAGCGCTCAAGAAAAGCAGCCCTGCGGTCAGCAATTTTGCTCGCGCTGCAGTACCAACCTCATCCAGCATTATTATGAGTAGAGGAAAAAGCCCGATGGGTTTGATACCTCCGGCTTTGGCGCAATAAATTCCCGCCAGGCAAGCGCCGATCAAAGCCAAAGAGTCAACATATGGAACCAGTCCTGTGAGCTGTCCACTGGTTCTCAAACTGTAGATGATGCCCCCGTTCAAAAGCACACCGGCTATGCTGCCAAATCTACCGATCAAAACCATCCAATGCTGTACAACACCAAGAAACGCAATGATACAGAGCATCACAACGGTGATCAGGAGATAGCGTTTCTCAAGATAGGTTGCTTGGTTGAGCTTCACAACTGGTGGGGAATTTGACGAAATACCGATAGCCCGGCGCGCCAGGATAACAATGGCAGAACCCGCGGCAAACGCAAGCCACGCGTAACCCATTAAGAGCCAAGTTTCAACGGTCAACGGCTCATAGTCGATCCATCCCAATTCGAACAACGACAAGCCGGTTCCCCAGATCAACGAGTAGAGGGATAGATGATTGAACCAGCGGCCAAAGAGAAGACGGCCAACAAATGAGCCAATGAGACCGAGGCCGAATAAGAAAAGTGGATGAATATGCATCTGAAAAGGCTACCTCACCAACGTCACTTTCTTAGTTTCAACAAATTCTCCAGCCTGCAAACGATATACATACACGCCGCTGGCATGGCTGCTCGCGTTCCAGTCTATTTAAGCACAACCAGCTTTTTCGTTTGAACGAACCCACTTGTCTTTAATCGATAAAAATAAACTCCGCTGGGCAGATCGCTTGGATTCCAACCAACGACATGATTGCCAGCAGGAAGGGTTTCCGCCTTCAGCGTCGCCATCTCTTCACCCAATAGATTGTAAACTTGAAGTGTGGTGTAGCCGGGATGCAACAGAGTAAACTCAATCGTCGTCCCCGCATTAAATGGATTCGGATAGTTTTGCTTTAGCGTAAACGAGGACGGCGTGGATTCATCTATCCCTAAAGTAGGATTCAAAATTCGGAAAATTACGTTGCCACCGGTAGCGGCATAAACGTAACCATTTGCATCGACGGTCAGCGAAGTGATAATGCTGCTGGTCAAACCTCCGTTGATCGAGAACCAATTCTCTCCCTTGTTCGTGGACAGGAAAACTCCGCCGCCATCAGTTCCGGCAAATATATGCCCGGTCGAATTAACGACAAGCACTTTGATTATCTCATTCTGCAAACCTTCATTTATCGGCGTCCAACTTGCGCCATTATCGATCGAGCGATAAATGCCGTCATAAGTGCCGGCGTAAAGATAGTCGCTCGAATCAATGACCAGAGCAGTGAGTCCCTCGAACGTCAAGGCGGGATTGACTTCCGCCCAGCTATCGCCATTATTCATCGAACGAAACACACCTCCGTCATAGTGAAGCCCGGCAAAAATATGCCCGCGCTTATTGATAGCGAGCGCACTAACTTCGCCATTTCTGATACCATTTAAGAGCGGTCTCCACGGTACGACATCATCCGAGTAACGATAGATTCCATCACTGGTAGCTGCAAAAATTGCCTCATTTCTGTGTACCGCAAGACAAGTCGGGCTTATACTATATTCTGCGCCAAGTTCACTCCAATTTTCGCCGTAGTCCAATGACTGAAAAACACCGTGGCCGCCGGCAAGAATATTTCCGTTCGAATCGAACGCAAAAGACCATCGCACACTAATGGCGAGGGACACACCAATTTTTGCATCTATCCACGTATCCCCATGATCGGTTGAACGAAAAATGCCACTTCCACTAGTCCCGGCAAACAACTGCCCGGTCGGACTGGCAGCAAGCGAGAAGACATCGGTGTCTGTGATACCTTCGTTCATTTCCTCCCAGCTCGTTCCATTATCTGTCGAGCGGATAATTCCGCTTCCACCAGTTCCCGCATAAACCTGGCCACTTGTATTTACAACTATGGACTGGACGTTGATATTCGTCAACCCGTTATTCACTTTCTGCCAGTTTACGCCGTCATCAGTTGAACGAAAAGCGCCTTCATAATAGCTACCGGCAAAAAGATCCCCATTCGGGCTAACAGCCAATGTCAAGAGCGTAACAAATTGATTTTGTAACTCCCAGGTTTCTCCATTATCGGTTGAGCGGAAAAAATCGTCGCCTGCTGCAAAAATATGTCCGCTAGAATTAATAGCCAAAGAAAAGACATTAGTTAAATCAGTCTTTGTCCAGCTTGCGCCGTTATCCGTGGAGCGATAAAGTCCCGCTCCAAAGGTTCCTGCAAAAATATATCCATTTGCATTGATGGCAATCGACCAAACGTCGGCGCCCAACCGGTTGTGAAGATCCGTCCAGGTTGCGCCATTGTCCGTAGAACGGAGCAATACGCCTTCGGTCGTTCCGGCAAAAATGTGCCCGCTCGCATTGACGGCCAAAGACGAAATAGCGCCGGTACTCAATCCCGTCGGGGCCCAACTCCCGCCATTATCCGCCGAGCGAAAAACTCCACCAAGATGAGTTCCGGCAAAAACATGCCCGCTCGAATTGATTACGATCGAACGAATCTCGGTGTTCGTCAAGCCGTTGTTCACCTGCTTCCAACTTGCGGCGTTATCAGTTGAGCGAAACACGCCACGGTGCACCGTGCCGGCAAAAAGATGACCATGACCGTTGATGGCAATGGCCTTAATGAACCCCCCATAAGGAACATTAACCCGCTCCCAAGAATTGTTTTGAGAAAAAGAAATTTGTGGGAGGCACAAAAAAAGAATGGCACTCACAAGCCACGATGAGAATTGTTGAGAGTTCATGGTAAACCTGCTGAGCTTGAAAGAGCAAATTGGCTTTTCAATTTCACCCCCATCATTGTCAAAGCCTATCTCAAAAAATCATTTTGTGAATCTTCACAAAATCACTTGCATTCATTCTTTACAGCGATAATGAGAACGCATATGAATGCATCTCACCGCTTGATGATTATTCGATTCTTCGCATGACTTTTCGCAAAAACTTTCCCCTTCTCAACTCGCTTTCTATCGCCGCCACTTTTTCGTTGCGCACTTTTTCCCTCTGATAAATCTCGGCCACAAACGCCCAGGTGGTGGCAAACAACATTGCCAGCGCCGTAAAGATCAGGACGATCAAAGTTCGTTTCGGCCTCGACTTGCGCTCCGGCGGCACGGCCTTGTCGAGCACCAACACCACCGGTGTGTCTTTATTCTCGTCGATCTTCGCCTGCTCGTAAAGCGGCAACAGGAACTCCATCAGCTTGCTTTGAATCTGGAACTCGCGATAGAGACGAATGTACATGGTTCCCAGCTCGGGGACATTCTTGAAGGGAACGAACAGGCTGAGAGATTGATCGGCCTCACTCGAGCCGTATTTCATCTCGAGCAGCTTTTTGTTAACCTCGGACATTTGCATTTGCAGAGACTGGGTTTTCTGATTATCCACGCCGAGCGTGCGCTTGGCGATGCCGTACTCCACTTCCTTGGCCAGGGCTTCGGTTTTCAGCTCCGTCGCGGCTTTGATGGCGCTGGCCGTTTGTTCAGGCAGCGCATAGATGCCGGTTTTTTGTTGAAAGGCTTTCAAGCTGTCTTCGGCTGTCTTCAGGTCGCGCAGATTTTGCTGATAGCGCTTTTCAACGAATTCCCGGTTGTTGCGCGCTTCGCGTGTTCCCAAGTCGACGCTGATCTCATTCAACAGCTCGATGAAGTAATTCGCCATGTCTGCGGCGCGCTGCTGATCTTTGTCATAAACCGTGGCCGTGATGTTTCCTTCGGTGGCAAAATCGAATTCACAGTTGCCGCTGAGGGTCCTTATGGCTTTCTCCATCTTGCCGTCCTCAATTTCGTAGACTTTGAGGAGGTCGAATTTCTTCACGACGCGTTCCATCGCCGTGCGACTTTGGAGAATGGCCATATAGCTGTATACTTCCTGCGAACCGCCCAGACGACCGCCAAGCCCCGGAATGTTTTTCAGCACCGACCCAACGCTGCTTTCCAAAAGACTGAGAAGTCCGCCCGGGCGTTTGGGGGGTAGAACGGAGGCTGTGGCTGCATACCAATTCGGCATGAATAATGTAATGGCGGCGGTGATCAACGCTACACCAACAACAGTGGTAATAATGAATTTCCGCCTTTTGACGAGAACATAAAGATAATCAAACAAATGGCTGCGTTGCTGTTCCCCGTCAACCTGTTCTAATAAGTTGTCATTGTTGTTCATATTCTGTCGCAATCACTTATTAATGATACCCACGGCGCTCGCCGCAATCAAAATTGTTGCAACTTGCGAGACGATGAGCAGGTATTGTGAAATCGTGTTGCGCGTCGAAATCGGCACGATGACCGTGTCTCCCCGTCTTACCTCTTTGTTCAAACCCTTCTCGGACTTGCCGGTATCGCGGTGGAGTATTTGCGCTTTTCCCAGATTTGCCATCTCCTGCGTGCCGCCGGCGAGGCCGACATAGTCTGCTGCTTTGTATCCTTCGACATAGGGAAAGTTACCCGGATTCTTGACTGCGCCGTGTACGTAAACAAAGTCCCTTCCACCTTTCACAATGATGCGGTCGCCGTCTTCCATGCGCAGATGGCGCACATCATTGCCGTTGGCGCTCGTTCCGAAAAAGTTCAATCGCATAGGCGCTTGACTGTGACGGACAAGAAAAATCTCGTTGAGGTCGGCGCCATGCTTCAGCGCCTCTACGCGCACGAGGAAGTCTGCCAGCGATTCATCCTTGGCAATTTGATGCGGTCCGGCACGCCCGGCTTCTCCTTCCACGAACACGGTTTTGCCGGTCAGCTCGATACGCGGCACGTAGATGATTTCGCCGCCGCGCATAAAAGGATCTTGGCGCAGGTCGCCTGCATAGTAAAGCTTGAACAGGTCGAGCGTATCGACCTTGCCATTGGCATGGCGCAACTCGACGCGGCGCTCGTCCGCCCAATCTGTCCAGCCCTCCGCTTGTTGGATGAAGGAGGAGACACGATCCACCGCCGTGCCCATGAACGAGCCAGGCGACTCCACTTCGCCATAAACATGCGCGCGCACCAAACGAAGCTGCGCCAGATGCGCGGTGACCGAAATGTTGCGAGGATCATATTTCGCCTCGCATGCACGACGAATTTCCTCTTGCACCTGTTGCAAGGTTTTGTCAATGACATCCAACGCGCCGACGGTGGGGATAATTAACTTGCCTTCGGGTGTGATGGGGGTCGAGAAGCCAAGCTCATCGCTCGCCGGTCCCCAAAAATTTATTTTTATCACGTCGCCCGGGCCGACGACGTAACGCGCCGGATCGACCGGGCGCTCGATGGCTTGCAGCAATCCCTGTTGCAGCGCCTGCTGTTCAGCTTGCTTCTGTTTCAATCTGGCCTGCAGTTTTTCATCGTCTTCCTTCGCCCGGTCACGAAATCTCGTTGGATCGCCGGCCTGCTGGGGAATTTGGGGAATAGCGGGGCCGGCAATGGCACAAGCCAAAGCAATGGTGATGCCCGCGGTCAATTTTCGAAACAATGATATGCCTCCGTGAAAATAAATTGATCACTGATCGTCTGTCGCCGGCGACGCAGAGAGTGAATCGGTAATCAAAATGCCAAGAAATATAGACCTGTGGGCAAAGAATGTCAAGCAGATTTTCCGGGCGTGGTAATGCCTCAGTTATCGGTGGAGTACCCATTCATGTCATTCTGGAAGAGTCCTGTTCAAATGAACAGCAGACTTAAAGTTCAAGGAGAAATTCGCCGGGATGGTGAAGGTGCCTAGCATATAGCGCATGAAACGGCCCGTCGATCTATGGAATCTCGAAACGTATCTGAGATGGTCACTTCCACTGAATACGACCGAGGAATGCTGTTGGGCCGACAATTAAGTTTGTAAAGAAAAAGAGCACCTGCCAGAATAAATAGACAGACCGGGAAAGTGCGACGTTGCACCGTACCATCGTCTTGTGCAAAACTATGCCATCTAGCACGAATTTTATCAACAGAAAAATTAAACCAGGTAGACCAAGCAACAGAGGACAAAACCATAATACCGCATTGCTGCTATGATAAAACAAGTAGCTGAGTTGCAGATTTAGCGGATAACCTTTGGCAGCGGAAATATGACGGCGTTTCTGTCTAACAAATTCCCACAAGTTTGTCGCCCCAGAACTTTGTACCTGCGATTCACGAGAGATAACTGCAACGACACGATACTCCGGAAATTTAATAATACTTTGCAAGAGTAAGACATCGTCGCCCGAGTATATATGCATGTGCCTTGAGTAGCCGTTTGCTCGAGTATAAAGCTCACGGCGAAACGCGAAGTTCCTTCCAACTGCCAAAAAGGGGGTGTTGTGACCTACTGCTGCCAACGAAACGGCTGTCGTCGCTAGACTCTCAAATGCTACAATCTTACTCCACCATTTGCCATTCATGGACCAGAGCGAAACTCCTACAACCGCGCCGACATCGTTCTCAAACGCGTTAGCAACTGATTCAAGCCAACCAGATCGGGGAATGCAATCTGCATCAGTCGTCACAATGACATCCCCGCACGCGTTCTGAATAGCAAATGCTAGTGCATTCTTTTTGGGATTAGTTTCTGGAAAGAGCTCATTGATACGAAGGTGGCAAAATGGAAGAATCTTCTTCCATCTTTGAAGAAGAAGACTCGTGCCATCGTTGCTACGATCGTCAACGATGATCAATTCTCGCAAGTCTATTGGGTAACTTTGTTGCTGCAAAGCAGCCAGAAGTACGGGCAGTCTACTCTCTTCATTCCGGGCTGCGATTATTACTGAAATGAAGGGCCGCGCGCCGCCTGCTGCTGAACGGATTCGTTTTAAGCCTCCTATCAGCCAATGAAAAAAGCAGACATAGCAGCATCCTGCAGCCACTACTACCAAGTACCTTCCGTCCAAAAGGAAATCAATCATGGGCTAAAGTGGTTGTTTGCTATTCTAAATTTTTAGTTTTCTTGTAGATTTGAACTTGTTCATAGAGCCATTTATAACTGCCTGCCCAATCTCCTGGTCTGTTTGGATATATCACTGATTGATAAGTATTCATCAGAGGCCAGCTTCTGGATACAGAGTTATGAAGCATTTCAAGCATCATTTCCCGGGCTTCGCGGGGGAACGTCGTCCAGCCGCCCTTGAGAAAAGTTCCGAGGGCTTCATAGTAGTTTGCCAAGGTCGAAACTTGGAGATGTAATTCAGGATTAATCTCGACCAAACTCTTTCCCGTTTCTTGCGCACGATCGGACTCGGATTTCAGTTGGGTGAGGACCTGTCGACGCAAACTGGTTATTTCTTGTGAATGATGCCGCTCAACGATTGCATAGAATTGCATAAACGTGGATTTTCTTTGTTCAACAAAGCTCCAATACATGAGCACGCCGGTTGCCGCTAAAATCAGAATGCTGAAAAAATTAATCCAGGTGGTTGCGTCCACACCTAAGAAAGTACATCCAGTCATTACAATGAGTGCCCCCAGCAGCGCAATCATGTTGCCATGCCACCTTATGCCAACCCTGCTGACGGCTAAATTTAAACTGTTCAGCCTCGCGGTGCTGTAATAAGAATCTCTATCGCTCATGCGAATTCTCCCAGGAAAATTATCACGATTCAGGTGTTAGGAATGGATCCGGTCTGCGGCGCTTAGCAACAACTTAACCAGCCTTAGTGAGCAACATTGGGAGGCGATTCACAAAGTTCTTCTGTAATTCTTCAAATAAAACTCAAGATACTCGCCACTCTTCAATTTTTCCCACCACCAGCGATTTTGCCGGTACCAGTCGATCGTACGATCAAGCGCTTCGCCGAAAGTATGCTTTGGCTTCCATCCCAGCGCGCTGATTTTTTTAATGTCCAACGAATAGCGCCGATCATGACCAAGGCGATCTTCGACGTAGGTCATCAAACTTTTCGGCTTGCCGAGTTTTTTCAAAATGTGCTCGGTAATTTCCAGATTCGTGCGTTCGTTGCCGCCGCCTATGTTGTACACCTCGCCGTTTTTGCCATGCTCATAAACGAAATCAATCGCGTCGCAATGGTCATCGACGTAAATCCAATCGCGCACGTTCTTGCCGTCGCCGTAAATCGGCAGAAGCTTGTTGTCCATGGCGTTGGTGACGAACAACGGAATGAGTTTTTCGGGATATTGATACGGGCCGAAGTTGTTCGAGCACCGGGTGATGATCACCGGCAGATCGTAGGTGACGAAGTAGGAAAACGCCAGCCGGTCAGCGCCGGTTTTGGAAGCGCTATACGGACTCGATGGCATCAGCGCATCGGTTTCTTTGAATGAGCCGCTCTCAATGCTGCCATAAACTTCATCGGTGGAGATTTGAATAAATTTCTTGACTTTGTTTTTGCGACTGGCTTCAAGCAGCACGAACGCGCCAAAGACGTCGGTGCGAATGAAATCATCCGGCGTTCCAATGGAACGATCAACGTGGCTCTCTGCGGCAAAATTTACGACAACTTCAACGCCGGGCATCAACTCATTCACCACGTTCTCATCGCAGATGTCGCCGTGCACGAATCGATAACGGGATTTTTTTTCCACGTCGCGCAAGTTGTCGAGATTGCCGGCGTAGGTGAGCTTGTCGAGATTGATCACTTCCGCATCGCGGCGTTTCGCCAGCAGATAACGAATGTAGTTGCATCCTATAAAACCGGCGGCGCCGGTTACCAAAAATTTTGTCATGCCATACTCCTGATGCTGACTCCAAGGTGTGCGTTATTCAAACACAGGTGCAAAAATAGTCAACGGTTGAGAGAAAGTCAATCGGTTTGTCTTTAACTTAACTCCGGCGCTTGGACTTTTCGTGAGTCGATGAAAGAGTGTTAAGAAATCTTCTTTCATGGAAGCTGCACCTCAATTTCATCGTCACTCCATGAGAGTTTTTCAGTTTTTTCTTTTAAACTTTCTCAAAAATTTCTCTTGCTTCATCCTCTTCATATCTTAAATTTGACCCGTAGGCTTCGCTTTTACATCCGAGCGCAAAACCATCGCACAATCACTTTTTGATTTTAGGAGGTCTTATGGCGTTCAACGTACAACCGCTGCATGATCGCGTGCTCATCAAGAGACACACTGAACAGGATGCAAAATCTGGCATGATCATCATTCCCGACACGGCGAAGGAGAAGCCGCAGAAGGGTGAGGTATTGGCCGTCGGCAAAGGCAAGCTGAAAAAAGACGGCACACGCATTACACCGACGGTGAAGAAGGGTGATGCCGTGCTCTTTGCCAAATGGGCGGGTGATGAATTCGAGTATGAGGGCGAGAAGTTTTTGATTCTTGGCGAGGATGATATTTTAGCGGTGCTGTAAAAAATTTCTTCCGGTTTGCTAAAAAGAAAAAGCAAGGTGATGTTGGCCTTGCTTTTTCTTTTGACGAGTCTCATTCAATGCTTGAACAATGGCTAAGGATAAAAAAATCATTTGGGATGATCAACCACAGTTTTTCATTCTTTCTTGCGCGCTTCAGCCTCTGCCAGCCATCCTCGACGCAAGTCTTCTGCAGGCACGCTTGACAGGTACGGCTTGATATCCAGCAACGGCGTCCCCTCCAGCATATCGACGCCGGACACGCGTAGCCGCCGGCCTTCCCGACTCAGCAATTGCACAACCGTCAGCCCGATGGGGTTCGGCCGGCGCGGCGACCTGGTCGCGAATACGCCGTGCGACTTGGTGTCGGTGGGAGGCGTAGCGAGCAGATCGTAGCCCTGCACTCTGTCGAATACCCAGATTACATAGAGGTGTGAGAATCCCTCGATGTCTGTAAGACCCTCCTCAAATTCCGCGTCGATTTCCAAAATTCCTTCCGCCTCATGACGCGCACCGCAGCCACATGGAATTTGCGCGGTGTCTGTGTAAGGACTTCGGATAATTCCTATCGGTCGCATTGTCAACATTTGGCACCTTGATGTTTATGTTTTGTCGATCAGAAACTCTTTCATCTGTAGACCTTATTGTTCGGGTAAGTAATCTTGTAGATGGCTTTCATTTTATTCTGCTAACCAAATCTGAGCTTGGCCCGAGCTTTGGCTTTGAGGGCTTCTATTTCTCGATCTCGTGGCGAAGCCGTGGTCACCAGAGACGCCAACAAGTTTTTTGAGATGAGCGTCACCTGATTGACGGCGTACTCGAATGCTTCTTCATTCATCTGAGATGGTTTTTTGAAGCCGGTAATTTTCCGAATGAACTGGATCGATGCGGCGCGTATTTCT
>Ga0247727_10002338_pt1 | contig 43572 bp, 53 predicted proteins | sample WisWelCaveWW1625_FD_202498 | JGI IMG/M metagenome (GOLD analysis project Ga0247727, IMG submission 202498) | Biofilm microbial communities from Wishing Well Cave, Virginia, United States - WW16-25 | ecosystem: Environmental > Aquatic > Deep subsurface > Groundwater > Cave microbial mat | place...
ATGGCCAAGGCGAAATTCGATCGGAGTAAGCCGCACTGCAACGTTGGCACGATTGGTCACGTTGACCACGGCAAGACGACCTTGACGGCGGCTTTGACGAAGGTGTCGGCGGACCGGGGCTGGACCAAGGAGGCGGTGTCCTACGACCAGGTGGCGAAGGCATCCGAGAGCCAGGGCCGTCGCGATCCCACCAAGATTTTGACGATTGCGACCTCGCACGTGGAGTATTCGACGGACAAGCGCCACTACGCGCACGTGGACTGCCCTGGGCATGCCGACTACGTCAAGAACATGATCACGGGCGCGGCGCAGATGGACGGGGCGATCCTGGTGGTGTCGGCGGTGGACGGTCCGATGCCGCAGACGCGCGAGCACATCCTGCTGGCGCGGCAGGTTGGGGTTCCCTACATCGTGGTGTTCCTCAACAAGTGCGACGCGGTCGACGACCAGGAGCTGGTCGAGCTGGTGGAGATGGAGGTGCGCGAATTGCTCTCCAAGTACCAGTTCCCGGGCGACGACATTCCCATCATCCGTGGTGCGGCGATCAAGGCTCTGAACGGGGAGAAGGGGCCCTTAGCGGACGAGGCGATCCTGAAGCTGTTTGACGCGATCGACAGCTACATCCCGCTGCCCGAGCGTCCCAAGGACCTCCCGTTCCTGATGCCGATCGAGGATGTGTTCTCGATCTCGGGCCGCGGCACGGTGGTGACGGGTCGCATCGAGCGGGGCCAGGTGAAGGTTGGCGAGGAAGTGGAGATCGTGGGCATCCGCGACACGCAAAAGTGCGTGGTGACGGGGGTTGAGATGTTCCGCAAGCTTCTGGACGCAGGCGAGGCGGGCGACAACGTCGGCTGCCTGCTGCGCGGCATCGACAAGGACTCGGTTGAGCGCGGCCAGGTGCTGTGCAAGCCGGGCTCGATCAAGCCGCACAAGAAGTTCAAGGCGGAGGCCTACATCCTGACCAAGGAGGAGGGTGGTCGGCACACGCCGTTCTTCACCAACTACCGTCCGCAGTTCTACTTCCGGACCACCGACGTGACGGGGGTGGTGTCGCTGCCGGAGGGCACCGAGATGGTGATGCCGGGCGACAACGTGGCGGTGACGATCGAGCTGATCACGCCGATCGCCATGGAGGAGAAGCTTCGCTTTGCCATCCGCGAGGGCGGCCGCACCGTCGGTGCCGGCGTCGTCACCGCAATCATAGAATAGAGAACGGAAAAGAGGGGCGCCCGGGGGAAACGGGCGCTCCTTGGTTTTGGAGCGGGTAGAAGAGCATGCAAAGTCAGAACATAAGAATAAGGCTCAAGGCCTTCGATCATCGCGTGCTCGACGCCTCGACGCGCGAGATCGTCAACACGGCCAAGCGCACGGGCGCCGAGGTGCGTGGGCCGATCCCGCTGCCGACGCGCATCGAGCGCTTCACGGTCAACCGCTCGCCACACATCGACAAGAAGAGCCGCGAGCAGTTCGAGATGCGCACGCACAAGCGCCTGCTCGACATCGTCGATCCGACGCCGCAGACGGTCGACGCCCTCATGAAGCTCGATCTGGCGGCGGGCGTCGACGTCGAGATCAAGCTCTAGGCACCATCGGGGCCTGCAGCGCTCTACGCTGCGCGGGCCCGAGGCACGGAAGGAACACGGAACATGCGTTCCGGAGTGATAGCGCAGAAGGTGGGCATGACCCGCATCTTCACGGAGGCCGGCGAGCACGTGCCGGTGACCGTGCTGAAGCTGGAGAATGTCCAGGTGCTGGCGCACCGCACCGAGGAGAAGAACGGCTACACCGCGCTGCAGCTCGGCGCCGGCAGCCGCAAGGCTTCCCGCGTCACGCGCGCGGAGCGGCAGAGCTTCGCCGCCGTCAAGGTGGAGCCCAAGCGCACGCTGGCCGAGTTCCGCGTGAGCCCGGAGAACCTGATCGAGGTGGGCGCCGAGATCACGGCCGACCACTTCGTCAAGGGCCAGCTGGTCGATGTCACCGGCACCAACCAGGGCAAGGGCTTCCAGGGCGCCATGAAGCGCTGGAACTTCGCCGGCTTGCGCGCCACGCACGGTGTGTCGGTGGCGCACCGCAGCCACGGCTCCACCGGCCAGCGCCAGGACCCCGGCAAGGTGTTCAAGGGCAAGAAGATGGCCGGCCACATGGGCGACGTGCGGGTGACAACGCAGAACCTCGAGGTGGTCGAGACCGACAAGGATCGCGGCCTGATCCTGGTGCGCGGCGCGGTACCTGGGAGCAAGGGCGGTTGGGTGCTGGTGCGCGATGCCGTCAAGCGGCCGTTGCCCAAGGAGGCGCCGCAGCCCGGCGCCTTCCGCAAGCGCGATGCCGGCGCGGATGCGGCCCCGGCTGCGGCACAAGCGGAGCAGGCGTCATGAAAGCGGCCGTCAAGACGCTCGATGCCCAGAGCGCCGGAGAAATGGAGCTCAGCGACGCCATCTTCGGCCTGGAGCCGCGCACCGATCTCATCCATCGCATGGTGCGCTACCAGCTCCTGAAGCGGATGGCCGGCACCCACCATGCGCAGGACCGCTCCGAGGTCACGGTCACCGGCAAGAAGATGTACAAGCAGAAGGGCACCGGCAATGCCCGCCACGGCGACAAGTCGGTGCCGCAGTGGCGCGGCGGCGGCAAGGTGTTCGGCCCCAAGCCGCGCAGCCACGCCATCGACCTGCCCAAGAAGGTGCGCGCGCTGGCGCTGCGCCACGCGCTGTCGGCCAAGGCCAGGGCCGGCGAGATCGTCGTGCTCGACAAGGCCGAGGCGGCCGACGGCAAGACCAAGGGCCTCAAGGAGCGCTTCGGCAAGCTTGAGCTCACCAACGCGCTCATCATCGATGGGACCGAGATCGAACCGGGCTTCGCCAGGGCCGCCCGCAACATCCCCAACATCGACGTCCTGCCGGTGCAGGGCATCAACGTCTACGACATCCTGCGCCGCAAGAGCCTGGTGCTGACCAAGGCGGCGGTCGAGGCGCTGGAGGCGCGCTTCAAATGAGCAAGCACAAGAAGATGGACGCCCACGACGTGATCCGGGCACCGGTCATCACCGAGAAGGCGACGCTCGTCTCCGAGCACAACCAGGTGGTTTTCAAGGTCGCGCGCGAGGCCACCAAGACCGAGATCAAGGCAGCCATCGAGAAGCTGTTCAACGTCAAGGTCAAGGCGGTCAACACGCACCTGCGCAAGGGCAAGCTGAAGACCTTCAAGAACATCCGCGCCCGGCAGAGCGACGTGAAGCGCGCGGTGGTGACCCTCGAAGAGGGCCACTCCATCGACGTCACGACGGGGCTCTAGTGTGATGATCGAGAAGTCCGCACCATCGCGCTGGGCTAGGTTCGAGAGCGGACTTCTCGATCTGAATCACACTAGAGCCATGAATTTGCCAGTGTCCTTCAGATCGCGAAATTCGTTCCGAGTTTGCCGCACAATGCGACGAATTTCGCGATCAGGACACTAGGAGAGAGACGGCCATGGCACTCAAGACCTACCGCCCCACCACGCCGAGCCTGCGCCAGCTGGTGCTCGTCGATCGCGAGCAGCTGTGGAAGGGCGCGCCTGTCAAGATGCTGACCGAGGGCAAGACCAAGTCCGGCGGGCGCAACAATTTCGGCCGCATCACCACGCGCCATATCGGCGGCGGCCACAAGCAGGCCTATCGCCGGGTCGATTTCCGCCGCACCAAGCAAGACATCCCGGCCAAGGTGGAGCGGCTCGAGTACGATCCCAACCGCACGGCCTTCATCGCGCTGCTCAAGTACACCGACAGCACGGTGGCCTACATCCTGGCCCCGCAGCGCCTCGGCGTCGGCGATACGGTGGTGGCCGGCGTCAAGGTGGACGTGAAGCCCGGCAACGCCATGCAGCTTGCCTCCATGCCGATCGGCACCATCGTGCACAACATCGAGCTCAAGGCCGGCGGCGGCGGCAAGATCGCCCGCTCGGCCGGCGCCTACGGCCAGTTGGTCGGCCGCGACGCCGGCTGGGCCATCCTGCGGCTCAACTCCGGCGAGACGCGGCGCGTGCGCGCCGAATGCATGGCGACCGTGGGTGCGGTCTCCAACCCCGATCACATGAACGAGTCGACCGGGAAGGCCGGGCGCAACCGTTGGCGCGGCATGCGGCCGACCGTGCGCTCGATCGCCATGAACCCCGTCGACCACCCCAACGGCGGGCGCACCAAGGGCGGCAAGCATTGGGCCACCCCGTGGGGCAAGAGCACCAAGGGCGCCAAGACGCGCAAGAACAAGGCGACCGACCGGTTCATCGTCCGGCCGCGTCGTCTAGCGAAGTAAGGAGCACGGGACGTGGCACGCTCTGTCTGGAAAGGCCCCTTCGTCGACGGCTATCTCTTGAAGAAGGCCGATACCGTGCGCCAATCGGGCCGCAACGAGATCATCAGGATCTGGAGCCGGCGCTCGACCATCCTGCCGCAGTTCGTCGGGCTCACCTTCGGCGTCCACAACGGGCAGAAGCACGTGCCTGTGAACGTGACGGAGGACATGATCGGCCACAAGTTCGGGGAGTTCGCGCCGACCCGGACGTTCCACGGCCACAGCGGCGACAAGAAAGCAGTGAAGTCGAAGCCGTCGGCCTGAGAGCGGCGGCAAATGAAGGCAAGCAAGCATGGGTAAGCCGAAGCGGGAGCGCCGCCTGTCCGACACCGAGGCGCAAGCCGTGGCGCGCAATCTGCGCGTGTCGCCGCAGAAGCTCAACCTTCTGGCGGCGATGATCCGCGGCAAGAAGGTCGACACGGCGCTGGCGCAGCTCGAGTTCTCGAGAAAGCGCATCGCCAAGGACGTGCGCAAGTGCGTCATGTCGGCGGTGGCCAACGCCGAGAACAACCACAACCTCGACGTCAACGAGTTGGTGGTGAGCCAGGCCTATGTCGGCAAGAACCTGGTGATCCGCCGCTTTCACGCGCGCGGCCGCGGCCGCATGAGCCCGATCAGCAAGCCTTTCGCGCAGCTCACCGTGGTGGTGAAGGTGCAAGAGGATACGCCAGCGCAGGAGACCGACTAATGGGTCACAAGGTCAATCCGGTCGGGCTTCGCGTCGGCATCAACCGCACGTGGGACAGCCGCTGGTTCGCCAGCCGGGCCGAGTACGGCCGCCTGCTGCACGAGGACATGGCGATCCGCGACCACATCATGAAGCAGCGCCGTCAGGCCGGCATCTCCAAGGTGGTGATCGAGCGTCCGCACAAGAAGTGCCGCGTCACGGTGCACACGGCGCGGCCCGGCGTGCTGATCGGCAAGAAGGGCGCCGACATCGAGAAGCTGCGCGGCGAGCTCGCCAAGCTGACGAGCTCGGAGGTGCACCTCAACATCGTCGAGGTCAGGAAGCCCGAGATCGACGCCGTGCTGGTGGCCGAGACCATCGCCCAGCAGCTCGAGCGCCGCGTCGCCTTCCGTCGCGCCATGAAGCGCGCCGTGCAGTCGGCGCTGCGGCTCGGCGCGCTCGGCATCCGCATCAACTGCTCCGGCCGGCTCGGCGGGGCGGAGATCGCGCGCGTGGAGTGGTATCGCGAGGGGCGCGTGCCCCTGCACACGCTGCGCGCCGACATCGACTTCGGCTACGGGCTGGCCCAGACCGCCTACGGCATCATCGGCGTCAAGGTGTGGATCTTCAAGGGCGAGATCATGGATCACGACCCGATGGCTTCCGAGAAGCGCGCCGTCGAGGCCCAGGAGGGCGGCGGGGGCGGCCGGCGCCGCGGCGGCGACCGCGAAAGCTGGGGCGGAGAACGTGCCGGCGAGACGGCCAAGGCTTGAAGGTAACGACAGATGCTGCAACCAGCCCGCACCAAGTACCGCAAGGCCTTCAAGGGTCGCATCCATGGCCAGGCCAAGGGCGGCACCGCGCTCAATTTCGGCTCGCACGGCCTCAAGGCGGTCGAGCCCGATCGCCTCACCGCGCGCCAGATCGAGGCGGCGCGGCGGGCGATCACACGCGCCATGAAGCGCGCGGGCCGGGTGTGGATCCGCATCTTCCCCGATGTGCCGGTCACGAAGAAGCCAGCCGAGGTGCGCATGGGCTCGGGCAAGGGCGCGCCCGAGCTATGGGTGGCGCGCGTGAAGCCCGGGCGCATCATGTTCGAGCTCGACGGCGTCAACGATGCCACGGCGCGCGAGGCGCTGGAGTTGGGGGCGGCAAAGCTGCCGATCAAGACACGCATCGTCAGGCGCCAGGGTTGAGCGGCGGCAGCGAGGAGCGCGCCAGGAGGGCGGGATAGCGATGAAACGGGAAAAGCTCAAGAAAGAGATCAAAATGATGACGGCCGACCAGCTCGACGAGCAGCTGGCCAAGCTCAAGAAGGAGCAGTTCAACCTGCGCTTTCAGAGGGCCTCGGGGCAGCTCGAGAACACGGCGCGCGTGCGTGTCGTGCGCCGCGATATCGCTCGCATCAAGACGGTCAAGACGCAGCAGCGCAACGGCGCGGCTGCCGGGAAGGCTTGAGGACAAGAGCATGCCGAAGCGTATCCTGCAGGGCGTGGTGGTCTCCGACAAGAACGCCAAGACGGTGGTGGTCCAGGTGGAGCGCCGCTACATGCATCCCCTGTTCAAGAAGACCGTGCGGCGGTCGAAGAAATTTCATGCCCATGACGAGGATCGCGTCTTCAAGGTGGGCGATATCGTGCGCATCGAGGAGAGCCGGCCGATCTCCAAGAACAAGCGCTGGGTCGTGCTGAAGGACAACAAGGCGTGAGAATGCTTCCCCAGCTGCCGGCCTCCGCGAGGGGGCACGGGGTGGGGACGCAAGCACTGCCTGCGGGAAGAGGACGGATCCGATGATCCAAATGGAAACCAATCTCGACGTGGCCGACAATTCCGGCGCGCGTCGGCTGCAATGCATCAAGGTGCTGGGCGGCTCCAAGCGCAAGTACGCCACCATCGGCGACACCATCGTGGTGTCGATCAAGGAGGCGATCCCGCGCGGGCGCGTCAAGAAGGGCCAGGTGATGAAGGCGGTGGTGGTGCGCACGGCCAAGGGCGTGCGCCGGCCGGACGGCTCGCTGATCCGCTTCGACCGCAACGCCGCCGTGCTGATCAATCCGCAGGGCGAGCCGGTCGGCACGCGCATCTTCGGGCCCGTCACGCGCGAGCTCAGGACCAAGAATCACATGAAGATCGTGAGCCTGGCGCCGGAGGTGCTGTAATGGCCAGTGCCAAGATCAGGAAGGGCGACCAGGTGATCGTGCTCGCCGGCCGCGACAAGGGCAAGAAGGGCGAGGTGTTCCAGGTCATGCCGAAGGAGGCCCGCGCGCTGGTGCGCGGCGTCAACATGGTGCGCCGGCATCAGCGCCAGTCGGCGCAGGCCGAGGGCGGCATCATCTCCAAGGAGGCGTCGGTCCATCTCTCCAACCTGGCGTTGGAGGATCCCAAGGACGGCAAGCCGACGCGCGTTGGCTTCAAGGAGCTCACCGACGGACGCAAGGTGCGCTTCTCCAAGCGCTCCGGCGAGGTGATTGCGGAGAAGGCATAGCCATGGCTGAAGACGACAAGCCCGCGAAAGCGGCAAAGCCGGGCAAGGCCGGCGACGGCGCCGCCGCCGGCGAGAAGCCGGCGCGCGCGCCCAAACCCGACAAGGCCGCCAAGGGCGACAAGGGATCGCCGCAGGGCGGCAAGCCCGGCAAGGGCGAGAAGGCGGACAGGGGCGCCAAGGGTGCGCCGGCGCCGAAGTCGGCCAAGCCGGCGCCGCGCCCGAAGGACTACAAGCCGCGCATGAAGACGCACTACGAGAAGGTCGTACGCGAGGCGATGTCCAAGGAGTTCGGCTACCAGAACCAGATGCAGATCCCGCGCGTGGACAAGGTCGTCCTCAACATGGGGATCGGCGAGGCGGTCAACGACCGCAAGAAAGTCGACGCGGCGGCCAAGGACCTGGGGCGCATCGCCGGCCAGCGCCCGGTCGTCACCCGGGCGCGCAAGTCGATCGCCACCTACAAGCTGCGCGACGGCATGGCGATCGGCGCCAAGGTGACGCTGCGCGGCGACCGCATGTATGAATTCCTCGACCGGCTGGTGACGATCGCGCTGCCGCGGGTCAAGGACTTCCGGGGCCTCAATCCCAAGAGCTTCGACGGGCGCGGCAACTTCGCTCTCGGGCTCAAGGAGCACATCGTGTTCCCCGAGATCGACTACGATGAGGTCGAGGAGATCTGGGGCATGGACGTTATCGTGTGCACCACGGCCGCGTCCGACGACGAGGCCCGCGCGCTCCTGCGCGGCTTCAATTTTCCGTTCCGCAACTGAAAGGACGAGGGCCCCGCGCGGCGCCCCCGGAGGACTGCATGGCCAAGAAAAGTTCGGTCAACAAGAATAACCGCCGCAAGAAGCTGGTGGCCCAGTATGCCGCCAAGCGCAAGCGTCTCAAGGGCGTTGCCGGCGATCTCAACAAGCCGGCGGAGGAGCGCTTTGCGGCGCGGCTGAAGCTGGCGCAGCTGCCGCGCAACTCCTCGGCGACGCGGGTTCGCAACCGCTGCGAGTTGACGGGCCGCGCGCGGGCCTACTACCGCAAGCTGCGCGTGTGCCGCCACAAGCTGCGCGAGCTGGCGAGCCAGGGCCTGATCCCCGGCATGGTCAAGTCGAGCTGGTAGGAGGAGACGAGATGAACGATCCGCTCGGCGACATGCTCACCCGCATCCGCAATGCGCAGGAGCGCAAGCGGCCCAAGGTGTCATCGCCCGCCTCCAACCTGCGCGCGCGCGTGCTCGACGTGCTGGTGGACGAGGGCTATATCCGCGGCTACGCACGCGTCGACCACAAGAACGGCCAATCCGAGTTCGAGATCGAGCTCAAGTACGCCAACGGCCAGCCGGCGATCCGCGAGATCAAGCGCATCTCCAAGCCCGGCCGCCGGGTGTATACCCCGGTGCGCGAGCTCTCGACGGTGGCCAACGGCCTCGGCGTCGCCATCCTCTCCACGCCCAAGGGCGTGATGTCGGATGCGCGCGCGCGCGAGGAGAATGTGGGCGGCGAGATCTTGTGCAACGTGTTTTAGAGGTGTGATCGGGCCCGGCCGCGCCGAGCCGGGTCATTGCCCAAGCCATAGGAAGCAAGCATGTCGCGGATTGGCAGAAACCCCGTGTCGGTGCCGTCGGGCCTGACGGCGACGGTCGAGGGACAGACGGTGACGGTGAAGGGGCCGAAGGGTCAGCTCGCCTTCACCTGCCCGGAGCTGATCAAGGTCGAGAAGACGGCCGAAGGCATCTCCGTCAGCCCGCGCGAGGAAACCAAGCTGGCAAGCTCCATGTGGGGCATGTCGCGCACCCAGATCGTCAACCTGATCGAGGGCGTCACCAAGGGCTATTCGCATACGCTCGAGATCCACGGCGTCGGCTTCCGCGCGGCCATGAAGGGCAAGGACGCCCTGCAGCTGCAGGTCGGCTTCAGCCACGAGGTGGTGCACAAGATCCCGGCCGGCGTCGACATCAAGGTCGCCGGCGCCAAGCAGGAGATCATCGAGGTCTCCGGCATCGACAAGCAGAAGGTCGGCCAAATGGCCGCCGTGATCCGCGCCACGCGCCCGCCCGAGCCCTACCAGGGCAAGGGCATCCGCTACCGGGGCGAATATATTCACCGCAAGGAAGGCAAGAAGAAGTAGGCCCGCCATGCATGGCAAGCTCTCGCAGTTCGACCGCCGCAAGCTTCGCGTGCGCCGCACGCTCCGGCACAACAACGCCGAGCGTCCGCGCTTGAGCGTGTTCCGTTCCTCCAAGCACATCTACGCGCAGGTCATCGACGACGCCAAGGGGCAGACGGTGGCCGCCGCCTCGAGCCTCGAGAAGGACTTGCGCTCGACGCTCAAGACCGGCGCCGACAAGGCCGCGGCCGCGGCCGTGGGCAAGCTGCTGGCCGAGCGCGCGATCAAGGCCGGCGTCGACAAGGTGATGTTCGACCGCGGCGGCTATCGCTATCACGGCCGCATCAAGGCGCTGGCGGACGCGGCGCGCGAAGGCGGTTTGAAGTTGTAACTCGCGAAAGGCAACGACGTGGCCCGCAATCCCAGAGACAGAGACCGCAATCGCGATCGCGAAGAGCGCGACAGCGAGTTCAAGGACAAGCTCGTCCACATCAACCGCGTCGCCAAGGTGGTGAAGGGCGGCAAGCGCTTCGGCTTCGCGGCGCTGGTGGTGGTAGGCGACCAGAAGGGCCGCGTCGGCTTCGGCCACGGCAAGGCCCGCGAGGTGCCGGAGGCGATCCGCAAGGCGACGGAGGCGGCGCGGCGCAGCCTCGTGCGCGTGCCGCTGCGCGAGGGCCGCACGCTGCACCACGATTCGCAAGGCCGCCACGGCGCCGGCAAGGTGGTGCTGCGCTCGGCCCCGCCGGGCACGGGCATCATCGCCGGCGGCCCGACGCGCGCGGTGTTCGAGATGCTGGGCGTGCACGACGTGGTGGCCAAGTCGCTCGGCTCCACCAACCCCTACAACATGGTGCGCGCCACGTTCGATGCGCTGAAGCACCAGGAGAACCCGCGCGGGGTGGCCGCGCGGCGCGGCAAGAAGGTGAGCGAGATCGTGGCCCGCCGGCGCGACGGCTCGGCGAGCGACGCCGAGGCGGCGGGCGACGCCGCGTGAGGCCCGATTGGAGCTCGCCGGAGCAATTCGAGGTGATGTGGCATGGCAGCTGAGAAGGCCGGGGCAAAGTCCGGCAAGACGATCACGGTGCAGCAGATCGCGAGCCCCCAGCGCCGGCCGGAGGACCAGCGGCAGACGCTGATCGGCCTCGGCCTCAACAAGATCAACCGGCGGCGCACGCTGGAGGATACGCCGGCCGTGCGCGGCATGATTCGCAAGGTCGGCCACCTGGTGCGGGTGGTCGAGGAGAAGGCTTAGGACCGGCTCGCATTCTGCGGCCACCAGCAGGTGACAGGAGCGCCTCATCGCCATGCGGCTCAACGAGCTCAAAGACAATCCCGGATCGCGCAAGATGCGGGTGCGCATCGGCCGCGGCATCGGCTCAGGCATGGGCAAGACGGGCGGGCGCGGCGGCAAGGGCCAGACGGCGCGCGCCGGCGTGCGCCTGGGCGGCTTCGAGGGCGGCCAGATGCCGCTGCATCGCCGCCTGCCCAAGCGCGGCTTCAACAAGCGCAACCGCAAGGACTTCAACGAGATCAATGTCGGCGGCCTGCAGGCGGCGGTGGAGGACGGCCGGCTCGATGCCGGCAAGCCCGTCGACGTCGCCGCGCTGGTCGCGGTGGGCATCCTGCGGCGTCCCAAGGACGGCCTGCGCCTCCTGGGTGAGGGCGAGCTGAAGGCGGCTTTGACCCTGACCGTCAATCATGCCTCGGCGACCGCCAAGGCGGCGGTCGAGAAGGCCGGCGGGTCGATCAAGCTGATCGAGAAGAAGGTGCTCGCCGCCGACGAGGCCAAGCGCCAGAAGACGGCCGCCAAGAAGGCCAAGACCGGCAAGTCGAAGGCCGCGGCGAGCGAGGACTAGAGCGAGATCGTTTCACGTGGACGCACTACCGCTTCCACCTGAAAGGGTTGGCAGCCCGCGAAAATGGGCGGTTGGGCACAAGGCCTCACGTGCCCCGATGGGACTTGCACCATAGGGGTCCGGCGCCCCATGTTTACGCCAGCCTCGGGCCACGCATAACCGGGCCGGGCCAGGGAGAATTGCGATGGTTTCCGCTGCCGAGCAGCTTGCCGCCAACCTCAACTTCGGCGCCTTCTCCAAGGCCGACGAGCTCAAGAAGCGCATCTGGTTCACGCTGGCGGCGCTGGTGGTCTATCGCCTCGGCACCTACATCCCGATCCCTGGCATCAACCCGGCCGCCTTCGCCGAAAGCTTCAAGTCGCAGTCCTCCGGCATCCTCGGCATGTTCAACATGTTCGCCGGCGGCGCCGTCGAGCGGATGGCGATTTTCGTCCTCAACATCATGCCCTACATCTCCGCCTCCATCATCATGCAGCTGATGACGAGCGTGGTGCCGACGCTGGAGGCGCTCAAGAAGGAGGGCGAGCAGGGCAGGAAGCAGATCAACCAGTACACCCGCTATCTCACCGTGGCGCTGGCCACCTTCCAGGCCTTCGGCATCGCCTACGGCCTCGAGGGCTCGCGCGGCTCGGCGGGCCCCGTGGTGATCGAGCCCGGCCTCTTCTTCCGCGTCTCGACCGTCGTCACCCTGGTCGGCGGCACCATGTTCCTGATGTGGCTCGGCGAGCAGATCACGGCGCGCGGGGTCGGCAACGGCACCTCGCTCATCATCATGGCCGGCATCGTCGCCGGCCTGCCGAGCGCCATGGCGGGCCTCCTGGAGCTGTCGCGGCAGGGGGCGATCTCCTGGCCGCTGCTGATCGCGCTGCTCGGCCTGATGCTGGCCGTCGTCGCGGCAATCGTGTTCATCGAGCGGGCGCAGCGCCGCCTCCTGGTGCAGTACCCGAAGCGGCAGATGGGCAACCGCATGTTCCAGGGTGATGCCTCGCATCTGCCCTTGAAGCTCAACTCCGCCGGCGTGATCCCGCCGATCTTTGCCTCCTCGCTGCTGCTGCTGCCGGTGACGGCGGCGCAGTTGAGCGCGGGCACCGGGCCCGATTGGCTCAATGCCATCGTTGCCTCGCTCGGTCCCGGCCAGCCGTTGCATATCCTCATCTACGTGGCGATGATCGTGTTCTTTGCCTTCTTCTACACGGCGATCGTGTTCAACCCGCAGGAGACGGCCGACAACCTGCGCAAGTACGGTGGCTTCCTGCCGGGCATCCGGCCGGGGGCCAAGACTGCCGAGTACATCGACTACGTGCTGACCCGCATCACGGTGGTGGGCGCCATTTACCTGTCGGCGGTGTGCGTGCTGCCGGAGCTGCTGCGCATCTATGCGGCGGTGCCGTTCTACTTCGGCGGCACCTCGCTGCTGATCGCGGTCAGCGTGACCATGGATACGGTGGCGCAGGTGCAGGGCCACCTGCTGGCGCACCAGTACGAGGGCCTGATCAAGAAGGCCAAGCTCAGAGGGGCGACGAGGCGATAATGAACCTGATCCTGCTGGGGCCGCCGGGGGCGGGCAAGGGAACGCAGGCCAAGACCATCGCCGCCAAGTACGGCCTCCTGCAGCTGTCGACGGGCGACATGCTGCGCGCGGCGGTGGCAGCCGGCACCGACGTGGGGCGCCGCGCCAAGGCCATCATGGACAGGGGCGGGCTCGTTCCCGACGAGATTGTGGTCGGGCTCATCGCCGAGCGCATCGACCAGCCCGACTGCAGGAACGGCGTCATCTTCGACGGCTTCCCGCGCACCCTGGCCCAGGCTGACGCGCTCGAGGCCACCCTGAAGCAGAAGGGCAAGGCCCTCGACGCCGTGGTCGAGCTCAGGGTGGACGACACCAAGCTCGTGGAGCGCATCGTCGGCCGCTTCACCTGCGCCAAGTGCGGCGAGGGCTATCACGACCGCTTCAAGCGGCCGAAGGTGCGGGGCGTGTGCGACATCTGCCAGTCGACCGAGTTCACGCGCCGCCCAGACGACAACGCCGAGACGGTCACGCGGCGGCTCATGGTCTACTACCGGGAGACCTCCCCCCTGGTCGGCTATTACTACTGCAAGGGGACGCTGAAGGAGGTCGACGGCATGGGCCCGATCGACCAGGTGGCCCGGCAGATCGGCGAGGTCCTGGGGCGGACCAAATGAGGAACATGCAACGCCGCTCCGGCGGTTGACGTAGGCGGGTGTGTCAGCTAAAAAGCGCACGACTTTCGCGAACGAAACGCAGCGGTCGGGCCCGGCGGTAGGCGCAGGGTGCCGATTTGCGCGCGTTTTCAGTGTCTGGACCGGGATCGAGGCGGCGGTCGGTCCCGGCGCGATTGAGGCTACCGCGCCGTTTCCCAGGAGACAGACGTGGCCCGCATTGCAGGCGTCAACATCCCCACGCAGAAGCGCGTGGTCATTGCCCTCCAGTACATTCACGGCATCGGCCCGAAGCTGGCCCAGCAGATCTGCGGCAAGGTTGGCATCCCCGAGCAGCGGCGCGTCAATCAGCTCACCGACGCCGAGGTGCTGCAGATCCGCGAGGCCATCGATCGCGACTATGTCGTGGAGGGCGATCTGCGGCGCGACGTCGCCATGAACATCAAGCGGCTGATGGATCTGGGCTGCTACCGCGGGCTGCGCCACCGCCGCGGGCTGCCGGTCCGGGGCCAGCGCACGCACACCAACGCGCGCACGCGCAAGGGCAAGGCAAGGCCGATCGCCGGCAAGAAGAAGACGGCCTGAGGTCTTTCCCGATCATTGCCGGCAGCGCTCGGGCAGCGTCCGCCGGCACCACCGCTCATCCGCCTGGAGTTGAAACTGAATGGCCAAAGAGCAGCAGCAGACGGGTCGCGGCAAGCCGCGCCGTCGCGAGCGCAAGAACATCAGCTCAGGCGTGGCGCACGTGAGCGCCACGTTCAACAATACGATGATCACGATCACCGACGCGCAGGGCAACACCATCGCCTGGTCGTCGTCCGGCACCATGGGCTTCAAGGGCTCGCGCAAGTCGACTCCGTACGCGGCCCAGATGGCGGCCGAGGATGCCGGCAAGAAGGCGATGGAGCACGGCATGAAGATCCTCGAGGTCGAGGTGATGGGCCCGGGCTCGGGCCGTGAATCGGCGCTGCGGGCGCTGCAGGCGGTCGGCTTCCAGATCACGTCGATCCGCGACGTGACGTCGATCCCGCACAACGGCTGCCGGCCGCGCAAGCGCCGCCGGGTGTAGGCGGCCGCGTTTCAAGCGCCGGCAAGGCAAATCGAGAACCGGGAGCTGCGGGCCCAGCGCACTGCACTCCCGAGCAACAACCCCGCGAGGCCTCCCGTGGCAAACGTTTTGCAGAAGAACTGGCAGGATCTGATCAAGCCCAACAAGCTCGAGATCATTCCGGGCCGGGAGAGAAACCGGATTGCGACCATGGTCGCCGAGCCGCTCGAGCGCGGCTTCGGCATGACGCTCGGCAACGCCCTGCGGCGCGTGCTGCTGTCCTCCCTGCAGGGCGCGGCGATCACCACCGTGCACATCGACGGCGTGCTGCACGAGTTCTCCTCGATCCCGGGCGTGCGCGAGGACGTGACCAACATCGTGCTCAACATCAAGGAGATCGCGCTGCGCGTGCACTCCGAGGGCATCAAGCGCATGGTGCTGAAGAAGGAGGGGCCGGGGCAGATCAAGGCGTCCGACATCGAGACCAGCTCGGAGGTCGAGATCCTCAACCCCGACCACGTCATCTGCACGCTCGACCAGGGCGCCGCCATCCGCATGGAGTTCACGGCCAGCATGGGCAAGGGCTACGTGGCGGCCGAGCGCAACCGTCCCGACGATGCGCCGATCGGGCTGATCCCGGTCGACAGCCTCTACAGCCCGGTCAAGAAGGTGTCCTACAAGGTCGAGAATACGCGCGAGGGGCAGATCCTCGACTACGACAAGCTGACCATTGTGGTTGAGACCGACGGCTCGGTGACGGCGGAGGATGCCGTGGCGCTGGCGGCGCGCATCCTGCAGGACCAGCTCGCCGTGTTCATCAATTTCGAGGAGCCGAAGAAGGCGATCGAGGACACCGCCAAGCACCCCGAGCTCGCCTTCAACGCCGCGCTGCTGAAGAAGGTGGACGAGCTCGAGCTCTCGGTGCGCTCGGCCAACTGCCTGAAGAACGACAACATCGTCTACATCGGCGACCTGATCCAGAAGACGGAAGCCGAGATGCTGCGCACTCCCAACTTCGGCCGCAAGTCGCTCAACGAGATCAAGGAGGTGCTGGCCAGCATGGGCCTGCACCTCGGCATGGAGGTGCCGAACTGGCCGCCCGACAACATCGAGGACCTGGCCAAGCGCTTCGAGGATCAGTATTGAAATAGAGGCAGTGGGCAATAGGCAGTCGCAACGCCCTACTGCCGAATGCCCATTGGCTACTGCCTGCCAAATCAACGCGAGGCCACAGAACCTCGCTCAAATAACCTAAGGGAACTGACATGCGACACAAGAAACTGGGGCGGCGCTTCGGCCGCCAGAGCAGCCATCGGCAGGCCATGTTCTCCAACATGGCGGCCTCGCTGATCCTGCACGAGCAGATCGTCACCACGCTCGCCAAAGCCAAGGACCTCAAGCGCGTGATGGACAAGTACATCACGCTCGCCAAGCGCGGCGATCTGAACTCGCGCCGGCTGGCGGCGGCGCGGCTGCGCGACGAGGCCATGGTCAAGAAGCTCTTCGACACGCTGGGACCGCGCTACAAGGCGCGCAGCGGCGGCTACACGCGCGTGCTCAAGGCCGGCTACCGCTACGGCGATTCCGCGCCGGTCGCCGTCATCGAGCTGGTCGACCGCGATGAGAGCGTGAAGGGCGTGGCGGACAAGGCGCGCTCCGAGGCCATGAAGGAGCAGGCCGCCAACGCCTGAGGCGGGCGGTCGCCAGCGCGAAACTTCTTCCGGGTGCCAGCATGCCCAGCGTGACCGGAGCGGGTCTGGCCGGTAGTCTTGCGCATTGACCGCGCAGGAGCTCGTCCGCATGCCCCAGCAGTTCGCTTCCGACAACAACGCCGGCATCTGCCCCGAGGCGCTCGAGGCGCTGCTGCGCGCCAACGCCGAAGGCCATGTGACGGGCTACGGCGATGACGCGTGGACGCGGAAGGCCTGCGAACGGCTGCGCGAGCTGTTCGAAAGCGACTGCGCGGTGTTCTTCGTCTTCAACGGCACGGCCGCCAACGCCCTGGCGCTGGCGCAGCTCTGCCAGCCCTACCATGCGGTGATCGCCCACGCGTTCAGCCATATCGAGGAGGACGAGGCCGGCGCGCCGGCGCTGTTCTCCGGCGGCGCCAAGATCGTCACCGCCGACACGCCGCTGGCGAAGCTCACGCCGGAAGCCGTCGATGCCCTGGCGAAGAAGGGGCAGCGCGGCGTGCACCACGTGAAGGCGCGCGCCCTCTCGATCACGCAGGCCACCGAACTCGGGACCGTCTACACTCCGGGCGAGATCGGCGCACTCACCGACGTGGCGCGGCGCCATGGCCTGAAGGTGCACATGGACGGCGCGCGCTTAGCCAATGCGCTGGCCACGCTTGCGTGCTCGCCGGCCGATCTCTCCTGGCGCGCCGGCGTCGACGTGCTCTGCTGCGGCGGGGTCAAGAACGGCCTGGCCGTCGGCGAGGCCGTGCTGTTCTTCGATCCGGCCTTGGCGCACGAGTTCGAGTGGCGGGTGAAGCAGGCGGGCCACCTCAACTCCAAGATGCGGCTCGTCACGGCGCCGTGGCTCGGCCTCCTCGAGGATGGCGTTTGGCTCAGGAACGCGCGCCACGCCAACGCCATGGCGACCCGGCTCAGCGAGCGCATCACCAACCTCCCGGGCGTGCGGCTGCTCGCTCCCGTGCAGGCGAACGGCGTGTTCGTGGAGCTGCCACCGGTCGTGCAAGCGAGGCTCCGGGAGAAGGGCTGGCGCTTCTATACGTTCCTGGGCGAGACCGGCTGCCGCCTCATGTGCGCCTGGGACACCACGCCCGAGACGGTCGACCGGTTTGCGGCCGACGTCGTTGCGGCCTCCGTCTCTCGGTCTACAGAATGAGAGACAGGGTTGGGTCGAGCGAAGCCAAGACCCAACACCCTTGCCCAATGTGACCGGTATTGGGTCTGCCCCCTGCCTGCGCAGGGGTTGACCCAACCTACGAGCGGCCCCCCGGAAGGCTCATGCGAGGCGCAAAAAAGAGGCCCGAGTGATCCATGTAACTGATTGATACAACGGATAGATATCTGGCATTGCGGGTCCCAATCCCATGCGCTATCAACCGGTATCCGAGACGGCTTCCGCATGCGTTCGATGCGTCTTCGCCTCGTCCCGTTCCAGATGCAACCATAGGCAGTATCCCCAGTGGCGGACGACGACAAATCCGCGCCCGGCGGCGCGGGTGACGGCAGGGGCCCATCCGACATCCGGCCGGTCTCGATCACCGACGAGATGAAGCGCAGCTACCTCGATTACGCCATGAGCGTGATCGTCAGCAGAGCGCTGCCCGACATCCGCGACGGGCTCAAGCCCGTGCACCGGCGCATCCTGTTTGGCATGAGCGAGCTGGGGCTCGACCACAACAAGAAATACGTCAAGAGCGCGCGCGTCGTCGGCGAGGTGATGGGCAAGTATCACCCGCACGGCAACATGCCGATCTACGAGGCGCTGGTGCGCATGGCGCAGGACTTCTCCATGCGCCTGCGCCTGGTCGACGGGCAGGGCAACTACGGCTCGGTAGACGGCGACCCGCCGGCGGCCGAGCGTTACACGGAATGCCGGCTCACCAAGGTCGCCGGTACGCTGCTCGACGACCTCGACAAGAGCACGGTCGAGTTCCGCGAGAACTACGACGGGACGCTGCGGGAGCCCACGGTGCTGCCGGCCAAGTTCCCCAACCTGCTGGTGAACGGCTCGGGCGGCATCGCCGTCGGCATGGCCACCAACATCCCGCCCCACAACCTGGGCGAGGTGATCGATGCCTGCACCGCCCACCTCGACAATCCCGAGATCAGCATCGAGGAGCTGTGCCAGATCGTGCCGGGCCCGGATTTCCCGACCGGGGCCATGATCCTCGGCCGCGCCGGCATCACGGCCGCCTACCACAAGGGCCGCGGCTCGATCGTGCTGCGCGCCAAGGTGCACACCGAGGAGATCCGCAAGGACCGCGAGGCGCTGATCGTCACCGCCATCCCCTACCAGGTCAACAAGCGCTTCCTGATCGAGAAGATCGCCGAGCTCGGGCGCGACAAGAGGATCGAAGGCATCAGCGCCGTCTGGGACGAATCCAACCGCGAGGGCATGCGCATCGTCGTCGAGCTCAAGCGCGACGCGGTGGCCGACGTGGTGCTGAACCAGCTCTGGCGCTTCTCCGACCTGCAGAACTCGTTCGGCGCCAACATGCTGGCCATCAACGGCGGCCGGCCCGAGCAGCTCAACCTCAAGGACTTCATCTCAGCCTTCACCGCCTTCCGCGAGGAGGTCGTGAGCCGGCGCACCAAGCACCTGCTGACGAAGGCGCGCGACCGCGCGCACGTGTTGGTGGGCCTGGCCGTCGCCGTGGCCAACATCGACGAGATGATCCGCCTGATCCGCGGCGCGCCGAGCCCGGCGGAAGCCCGCGAGCAGATGATGGCGCGCGACTGGCCGGCCAAGGACATCGGCCCGCTGGTGGAGCTGATCGCCGATCCGCGCCACAAGCTCGCCGCCAACGGCACCATCCGCCTGTCCGACGAGCAGGCGCGCGCCATCCTCGATCTGCGCCTGCAGCGCCTGACCGCGCTCGGCCGCGACGAGATCGGCGACGAGCTGATGAAGATCGGCGAGGAGATCAAGGACTACCTGTCGATCCTGTCCTCGCGCGCCCGCATCGTCGACATCATCAAGGGCGAGCTCTCCGCCATCAAGGCCGAGTTCGCCACCCCGCGGATGACCGAGATCGTCGAGATGGAAGGCGAGGTGGAGGACGAGGACCTGATCCAGCGCGAGGACGTGGTGGTGACGGTCAGCCACCGCGGCTACATCAAGCGCGTGCCGCTCTCCGCCTACCGCGCGCAGCGGCGCGGCGGCAAGGGCCGCGCCGGCATGGCGACGCGCGAGGAAGACGTGGTGACGCAGATCTTCATCGCCTCGACGCACACGCCGGTGCTGTTCTTCTCCTCGCGCGGCATGGTCTACCGCATGAAGGTGTGGCGGCTGCCGGCGGCGACGCCGCAATCGCCGGGCAAGGCGCTGGTCAACCTGCTGCCCCTCACCGAGGGCGAGGTGATCACCTCGATCCTGCCCCTGCCCGAGGACACCGCCACCTGGGGTGCGCTCGAGCTGATGTTCGCCACCCGCTCGGGCGACGTGCGGCGCAACAGCCTCGCCGACTTCGAGAGCATCAACCGCACCGGCAAGATCGCCATGAAGCTCGGCGAGGGTGACCGCATCGTGCGGGTGGCGATCTGCCGGCCCGACGACAACGTGCTGCTCACCACGGCGCGCGGGCGCTGCATCCGCTTTCCCGTCGACGCCGTGCGCCTGTTCAAGGGCCGCGATTCGACCGGCGTGCGCGGCATCCGGCTGGAGGACGGCGACGAGGTCATCTCGATGGCGATCCTGCGCCATGCGGAGGCGTCGCCCGACGAGCGCGCCGCCTATATCAAGCTGGCGCTGGCCGTCCGCCGCAGCCAGGGCCCCGACATCGCGGACGGCGCGCCGGAGCCGGAGGCCCCCGATGCCGAGGCGGAGAGCGCCGACGGCAGCGTCGAGCTCACGCCGCAGCGCTACGCCGAGCTCGGCGCGCTGGAGCAGTTCGTGCTGACGGTGTCGGAGCGCGGCTTCGGCAAGCGCTCCTCCTCGTTCGACTACCGCATCTCCGGTCGCGGCGGCAAAGGCATCACGGCCATGGTCGTCAACGATCGCAACGGCCCGCTGGTGGCGTCGTTCCCGGTCGAGGAGAGCGACCAGATCATGCTGGTGACGGACGGCGGCAAGCTGATTCGCGTGCCGGTCGACGACGTGCGCATTGCCGGCCGCAACACCCAGGGCGTGCGCATCTTCAAGACCGAGGAGGACGAGAAGGTGGTGTCGGTCGAGCGCGTGCCCGAGGACGGCAACGGCAATGGCGACGAGCCGCCGGGCGAGGGCGATGACCACAACGGCGCCGAGCGGCCAGGCAACACATGAGGCTCGGCGGCGATGGCTTCCCTCCACTACATCGCTAGCGGCGAGGGCGCGCCGGCGCTGGTGTTCGTGCACGGCTTTGGCTGCAGCCACACGGACTGGCAGGCGCAGGTCGCGTATTTCTCCCCGCGGTTTGCGGCGGTCGCCGTCGATCTTCCTGGCCACGGCGCCACGCCGGCCCCAGGGGACGACAACAGCATCGAGCGCTGCGCCGCCGACCTGGCGGCTCTGCTGCGTGCTCTCGCCCTGCCGCCGGCTGTCCTGGCCGGCCACAGCCTGGGCTGCCGCGTGGTGCTGGAGGCGGCGCAATTGGCGCCGCAGCACGTGGCGGGGATCGTCCTGGTCGACGGTAGCCAGTTCGCGCCGGCGGCGGCGCAGGCATTCCAGGACCGCTTCGCGGCCGGCGAATACAAGCCTCTCGTGCGCGGCCTGTTCGAGCAGATGTTCACATCGCGCAGCGATTCCGCAACGGTTGCGGCAGCCGTCGAGCGCGCGCTCATGCTGTCGGAGGACGTCGGGCAGGCACTGCTGCTGTCGCTCGTGCGCTACGATGTGGAGAGGCTCGTCTCGGTGCTCCAGCGCACCACCAAACCGCTGCTGGTGCTGCAGACCACGTTCGTCAACGAGATGCGCCAGCGCGCGACGCTGCGGCCCGGCCAGACCACGCCCTACCTCGATCTCATCCGTGCCACCGTGCCTGCCGCCCGCATCGAGGTGCTCTGCGACGTAGGCCACTTCCCGCAGCTCGACGCCCCGGCCGACACCAACCACGTGCTCGAGCGGTTTCTCGCCGGCCTCGCATAGGGCGCAACAAGCGAAGCGTATTGCGCCGGATTGTGGCTCGGGCAAATCGGCGCAATGCGGCTATCGCCTTATTGCGCCTACGTGCCACGCGCCCTACTTGGCGGTCTTCATCTTGTCGAAGGAGAAGACGAAGTCCTGCTTGTCGAGCGGTTTGTGGCAGGTGAAGCAGCCCTTGAGGTTGGCCTTGTCGTTGACGGTCTTGTCGGCCTTGAAGGCCTGGTACTCCCACTCGCCGTTGCGCACGTCGTCGGGGTACTCGGTGCCCCAGCCGGTGCGCTTCTCCATCACCACATAGCCGGCGAGGTCCTCCCTGATAAAGCGGCTGTTGGCGTCTTTCTCGGGGGTGCCGTCGGCCCCGAGCTTGGCCTTGTAGTTGACCATGGTCAGCACCGTGCCGCTGGGGATCGGCTGGCCGGCCTTGACGGCGTCGAGGGCCGCCTTGGGCGCATAGAGCTCGCGGTACTGCTTGGTGTTGGGGTTGTCGACGGCGGTGTAGAGCACGCCCTTGGCGTAGTCGGATGGGAATGCCACCTTGTCGCCGCCGGCGCGCACGGCGACGGTGAGCGAGACGGCGGCAAGCGCGGCGATGGACAGAATATGGAACGGCTTCATGGCGACCTCCCTGGCAATTCAGCCAATCGGACGCTACGCATGTGCGATGCGTTCGGATCATCACGAGGATGGGAAGCGGTGATCACCTTTGCGTGAAGTGCAGCGGGCAGACCCTCAGCCGTCCCAATACGCCAACGAATTCATCGCCGAACACCAGACCTCTGATCTCCCATGTCCATCGAGCTCCTGATCACTTTTATCGCCGCCTGCATCCTCCTAGGGCTCACACCCGGGCCCAACATGTCGCTGATCCTCGCCAACACGCTGTCGAGCGGGCTCTCGGCCGGCCTCGTCACGCTGGCCGGCACCACCACCGGGCTGGCGCTGCTGGTGGCGGGTGCTGCCATCGGCATGTCGTCGGTGATGGTGTTCATGTCGGAGTGGTTCGACGTGCTGCGCTGGCTCGGCGCGCTCTATCTGGTCTACCTCGGCGGCCGGCAGCTGTGGGCCTTCTTCCGGCGCGGCAAGGCCGGCGCGATGCGGCCGGCGCCGCCATCGAGCGGCAACCTCTACGCGCAGGGCGTGCTGATCAGCCTCTCCAACCCCAAGGTGCTGCTGTTCCTGGGCGCCTTCCTGCCGCAGTTCGTCGACCAGGCGCGCGATTCCGTCTGGCAGCTCTCCGTGCTGGCGGTGCTGTTCGTGGTCGTGCTGGCGCTGGTCGACGTCGGCTACACGCTGGCCGTGGCCAAGGCGCGCACCACGTTCGACGCGGCACGCCTGCGCTTGCTCGACGGGGCGGCCGGCATAATGCTGCTGCTCGGCGGCCTGGCCCTGGCGATGGCCCGCCGTCCGTGATAGTGGCTGAAGGGGTCAGACCCCGCGGGTCTGACCTCATATTGACGAGGGTCCGGCCATGGGGTCAGACCCGCTGGGTCTGACCCCCAATGAAGCGCATCGGTTTTACTTCAGGCTCGTTCGACCCTGTCACCGCCGGCCACATCGACGTCATTGCGCGGGCGGCGCGCATGGTCGATACGCTGGTGGTCGGCATTGGCGTGCACCCGGGCAAGACGGCGCTGTTCTCGACGGACGAGAAGATCGAGATGCTGAAGGCCGAGACGGCGGCAATCGTCAAGAAGACCGGCTGCCGCATCGAGATCGCCACCTTCGACACCCTCACCGTCGATGCGGCCAGGGCGCACGGCGCCACGCTGATCTTTCGCGGCCTGCGCGACGGCACCGACTTCGACTACGAGATGCAGATGGCCGGCATGAACGGCACCATGGCGCCCGACATCGACACGGTGTTCCTCCCCGCCAGCCCCGGCGTGCGCCACATCACCGGCACGCTGGTGCGCCAGATCGCGCTGATGGGGGGCGACGTGTCGCCGTTTGTGTCGCCCGCGGTCGCCCGGCGCCTGAAGGCGAAGGCGGTCCGCAAGAAATCCTGATCCTGCCGGCTCGGAACGGATTGTGGTCCAGTGCAGCTGGACCAAAGTCATCGGGCGCCGTATAGCACGCGCAACTATCTCAACGTCATTCCCGCGCAGGCGGGAACCCATGCCACTTTTCCACGATGGTGCGGTCGCCATCAGCAACTGAGCGAACCCACGTGGGCCGGTGAACTGGGTCCCGGCCTGCGCCGGGATGACGGTAGAGCGAGAGGCGCCCCGTGTTCGACATCAAGTGGATTTGCGACAACCCCGAGGCGTTCGACGCCGGCTTGAGGAGGCGCGGGATCGAGCGCGTCGACTCTCCGAAACCTGGCGACGTGATGTTTGCCGACCAGTTGGCGGCGCTCGACGCGGCGCGGCGCACGGTGATCACGCGGCTGCAGGAGGCGCAGGCGCGGCGCAATGCGGCGTCCAAGGAGATCGGCAAGGCCAAGGCGGCCAAGGACGAGGCCAAGGCGCAGGCGCTGATGGCCGAGGTGGCGGCGCTGAAGGACGCGCTGGCCAAGGGCGAGGAGGATCAGCGGCAGGCCGACAAGGCGGTGCACGATGCGCTCTCCGTGATTCCCAACCTCCCGCTGCCGGACGTGCCCGAGGGCAAGGACGAAAAGGACAACCGCGAGGTGCGCCGGGTCGGCGAGCCGCCGCGGCTCGGCGGCATCAACAAGCCCAAGGAGCACTACGAGATCGGCGAGCGGCTGGGGCTGATGGATTTCGAGACGGCGGCCAAGCTGTCGGGCGCGCGGTTTGTCGTGCTCAAGGGACTGATGGCGCGGCTGGAGCGGGCGCTGGCGGCGTTCATGCTCGATATTCATACGGCGCCGGAGAAGGACGGCATCGGCGGCTACACCGAGATCATGCCGCCGTATCTGGTGCGCGACGAAGTGATGTATGGGACGGCGCAGCTGCCGAAGTTTAAGGAGGACCAGTTTCAAACGAGTGCCTTTTCAGTAGAAGAAACGTACGCTGAGCTCCTGGAAAGTCTTGAAGAATCTTTGTTCGAAGTGGCTGAGGTAAAAGGGCTCAGGAACGACGACGATCTTCGGGCGAGAATTGGTGCCGCGATCGAGAAGGATCGCGATCGGCTGCGACGAGAAGTGGAGCAGGCCGCTCGTCGTTGGCTCATCCCTACGGCCGAGGTGCCGCTCACCAATCTCGTGCGCGAGTCGATCCGCGACGAGGCGGAGCTGCCGATCCGCGTAACGGCGTATTCGCCCTGCTTCCGCGCCGAGGCCGGTGCGGCGGGCAAGGACACGCGCGGCATGATCCGGCAGCACCAGTTCTCCAAGGTGGAGCTGGTGTCGATCACCACGCCGGAGCAGAGCGCAGCCGAGCACGAGCGCATGACGGTGTGCGCCGAAGAAGTGCTGAAACGGCTCGGGCTCGCCTATCGCACCATGCTCTTGTGCACGGGCGACATGGGCTTTGCCGCGCAGAAGACCTACGACATCGAGGTGTGGCTGCCGGGGCAGAACACCTATCGCGAGATCTCATCCTGCTCGGTGTGCGGCGACTTCCAGGCCCGCCGCATGCTCGCGCGCTACCGGCCGAAGGGCAGCAAGGAAATCCGTTATCTGCACACGCTCAACGGCTCCGGCCTCGCCGTCGGCCGCACGCTGATCGCCATCCTGGAGAACTACCAGCTGGCGGACGGTTCGGTGGCGATCCCCGATGCGCTCGTGCCCTACATGGGCGGCGTGACGAAAATCGAGAAGGCGTAGGTTGGGTTAGCGCGTCCGCGCGCGTAACCCAACATGGTCTTGCGCCATACGGTGTTGGGTTACGCGCGGCGACAGCGATCGCCATCATCGCGCCGTATCGCCCGCGCTAACCCAACCTACGGCTGGCGGACGGCTCGGTGGCGATCCCCGACGCGCTCGTGCCCTACATGGGCGGTATGAAGACGATCGAGCAGGCGTAGGTTGGGTTAGCGCGGCAGCGCGTAACCCAACATGGTCTTGCGCCATACGGTGTTGGGTTACGCGCGGCGACAGCGATCGCTATCATCGCGCCGTATCGCCCGCGCTAACCCAACCTACGGCTGGCGGACGGCTCGGTGGCGATCCCCGACGCGCTCGTGCCCTACATGGGCGGCGCAAAGACGATCGATAAGGCGTAGGTTGGGTTAGCGCGGTAGCGCGTAACCCAACATGGTCTTGCGCCATACGGTGTTGGGTTACGCGCGGCGACAGCGATCGCTATCATCGCGCCGTATCGCCCGCGCTAACCCAACCTACGGCTGACGGACGGTTCGGTGGCGATCCCCGATGCGCTCGTGCCCTACATGGGCGGCGTGACGAAAATCGAGCAGGCGTAGGTTGGGTTAGCGCGGCAGCGCGTAACCCAACATGGTCTTGCGCCATACGGTGTTGGGTTACGCGCGGCGACAGCGATCGCTATCATCGCGCCGTATCGCCCGCGCTAACCCAACCTACGGCTGGCAGACGGCTCGGTGGCGATCCCCGACGCGCTCGTGCCCTACATGGGCGGTATGAAGACGATCGAGCAGGCGTAGCAGGCGTAGGTTGGGTTAGCGCGGCAGCGCGTAACCCAACATGGTCTTGCGCCATACGGTGTTGGGTTACGCGCGGCGACAGCGATCGCTATCATCGCGCCGTATCGCCCGCGTTAACCCAACCTACGGCTGACGGAGGTCGGCCTCCCCGCGATCACCCGGCCAGGAGGGCGTCGAGTTGGCCGGCGCGGTCGAGAGCGTGGAGCTCGTCGCAGCCGCCGACGTGGGTGTCGCCGATCCAGATCTGCGGCACCGTCATGCGGCCGCTGGCCCTCTCCACCAGCCGATCGCGCGCTGCCCAGTCGCCCGACACGTCGATCTCCTCGAAGGCGGCGCCCTTGCGGGCCAACAGATGCTTGGCGCGCAGGCAGTAGGGGCAAAAGCGCGTGGTGTAGATTGTGACAGTGGGCATGGCAGAGTTGCGTGATTGCGGCAGTGGCGCATCAATGTAGGCATTCGCGGCCGCCGGGGAAGATGCCGCCACGGCTTTTCCCGGGTCCTGTGGCGCAAGGGGACGTGGCGATGCATTGCGCTCACCGGCCCGGCCGGTAGAGTGGCGCCCATGCGCATCCTCCTCACCAACGACGACGGCATCGAATCGCCCGGCCTGCACGCGCTGCGCCAGATCGCGGGCGAGCTCTCCGACGACGTCTGGGTAGTGGCGCCCGAGACCAACCAGTCGGGCGCCAGCCACTCGCTCTCGCTGCACGAGCCGCTGCGCATGCGCTCAGTCGACGAGCGCGCGTTTGCCGTGCGCGGCACGCCCACCGACAGCGTCATCATGGGCGTGCGCCACATCCTCAAGGGCAAGCTGCCCGATCTGGTGCTGTCGGGCGTCAACCGCGGCGCCAACATGGCCGAGGACGTGACCTACTCGGGGACCATTGCGGGGGCCTTCGAGGGCACCATCCTCGGCGTCCGCTCGATGGCGCTGTCGCAGGCCTACGGCATCGACGGCGTCAAGGGCATCAAGTGGCAGACCGCGCTCGCGCACGGGCCGGCGCTGATCAAGCAGCTGCTGGCGATCGAGTGGGCGCCGTCGAGCGTGATCAACATCAACTTCCCCGATCGCGAGCCGGGCGAGGTGGTCGGCACGGCCGTGACGAGGCAGGGCCGGCGCGATCCGGGCCTGCTCGCCATCGACGAGCGCCAGGACACCTGGGGCAATCCCTACTACTGGCTGGCCTTCGAGCGACGCCGATCATCGACGCAGGAGGGCACCGACCTGTGGGCGGTCTACTCGGGCCGCATCTCGGTGACGCCGCTCTTTCTCGACCTGACGCATCAGGGGATGCGGGAGACGCTTGGGCGGGTACTGGGGCAGTAGGCAATGGGCGGTCGGCCATAGGAAGACAGCGAGGCAACCGCGACGCCCACTGCCGACTGCCCAACCCCTACCCCAATCCCGCCGCGGTCCCCCCACAATCGCTGCCTACACCATCAGCACGGGGACGAAGCGGGGCACCTGCCTCGCTTAGGGCCAGCCGACGCGGGATCTCACGCTCTTTAACGGCTTCTTAACGACTTAACCGTTAATGAATCGTGGGAGTACGAGGTGTGCCCATGTGTAAACAGCGTATCTGGTTGCTTGCGGCTCCGCGCTCTAGGGCGTCGGGGCTTGTCATTGCATTGGCCATGTCGGGTGCGGGTTGCAGCGCCGACGTGACGCGGTTCGACTTTCCAGCCTTCGGCCTGACCAACCAGGCCAACTCCACCGGCTCGCTGGGGACATCTCCGGGGTCCACCGACACCTTCACCCGCCGCCACCAGGCCACCGACGATGTCGCCGCGGCCCCGCCTCGGGGCGCGGGCGCAGCCGACAGCGGACGCGCCTATGCGCCGCCGCCTGCGACCGGCGGCGCGGGCGACAGGGTTGCCAGCGCCCGCGATTACGGCGGGCCTGCGGCCGGCGCCGAGCCCAGCACGGAGCGCTATCCCAGTCGGCCCGTCGACCGCACCATGCTGCCCGAGCGGCGCAGCGAGGCCCCGCGCACGCCGGCGAGCGGGGAGAGCATCCAGGTGCAGCAGGGCGACACGCTCTATGCCATCGCCAAGCGCCACGGGGTGTCGATCTCCGCGCTGATCGACGTCAACGCCCTCACCCACGGCAGCACCATCAAGCCGGGCCAGCGCCTGCTCCTGCCGGCCGGCGTCACGGCACGCGCCGCCCCGATGCCGGCGGCGGCCGAGCCGCCGCCTGTCGCCGCCACACCGCGCGCGCCCGTAGCCCGCGCCGCGCCGCCGCCTGCCGGCGCGCCGGCGGCGATTGCCGGCTGGGAGGGCCGCCACACCATGAGGGCCGGGGAATCGCTCTACGGCATCGCCCGGCGCTACAAGGTGCCGCTGGCCGAGCTGCAGCGCGTCAACGGCATCACCGAGCCGACGCGGGTGCGGATCGGCGCGGAGCTGTACGTGCCGGGCACCGGCGAGGCGCTACCCGAGCGCCATGTTGGGCCGAGCGCCCCCCCGGCAGCGCCGCCGCGGGTGGTGCAGGGCCCGCCGGGCGGAGTGGCACAGCCCAGGCTCCTCAACGCACCGCCCGAGTCCCGCGACCCCGGCGACCAGCGCATGGCCTCGCGCGGCGATCGCGCCACGGATGCGGGCTCCGATACGGTCGGCCCACCGCCCGCCGCCCAGGCCGCCCTCAAGTTCCGCTGGCCGGTGCGCGGCCGCATCGTCGCCAACTTCGGCAAGCGCAGCGACGGCACCCACAACGACGGCATCAACATGGCCGTGCCGATGGGGACCGACATCCATGCCGCCGAGAGCGGCCGGGTGGCCTACGCCGGCAGCGAGCTCAAGGGCTACGGCAACCTGATCCTGATCCGCCACGACAACGGCTGGGTGTCGGCCTACGCGCACGCCGACCAGATCCTGGTCAAGCGCGACGACGTGGTGCGCCGCGGCCAGATCATCGCCAAGGCGGGCAAGACGGGGACCGTCGACCAGCCGCAGCTGCACTTCGAGCTGCGCCAGGGCTCCAAGCCGGTCGACCCGCTGCCGCACATGGAGCGCAACTGAGCGCTGTGGCATAGTCGGTCCCGGCTGGCGAAGCAGGGACCGGAATGCAGCGCACGGTTCGGACCGATCTACCGCGGCGACATCGGCTATCGTCGCTCAAGCTCTGGCTGCGCAACCGGCTGCCGCACAGCCTGCGGCATGTGCTGCGGCTCGGCCGGCATCTCGTTCCCCGCGGCCAGTCGTCGGCGTCGATCCCGGCGGGCCTGCTCGAGGAGTGCCGCGTCTGCGCCTCCCGGCACGACCTGATCGGCCGGCTGCCGCGCGGCGGCCGGGTGGCGGAGGTGGGGACGCAGCACGGCCACTTTGCTCGCCATATCCTGGCCGCCAGCGCGCCGGCCGAGCTGCATCTGATCGACCTCGACCTGTCCCTGCTCGATGCGGCGGTCGCTGGCGACCCGCGTGTGCGGACGCATCAAGGCTTTTCGCACGAGCAGCTGCAGGCGTTTCCCGACCAGCACTTCGACTGGATCTACATCGACGCCGATCATTCCTATGCGGGCGCGCGGCGCGATGCCGATGCCGCGGCGGCGAAGGTGAAGCCCGGCGGCTATCTAGTCTTCAATGATTTCGCCCACATGGACCCCTATCTCGGGGCCTACGGCGTGCACCGGGCGGTGGTGGAGTTCGCGGTGACGCGCGGCTGGCCGCTGGCCTGGCTCGCCTACGATCCAAGCGCCCTCTACGACGTCGCCCTGCGCCGGCCGCTCGAGGGCTGAGCCGGTCCGCCGCGTCAGGTCTCCAGCCGGTGCCGCAGCCGGCCGGCCAGGTCCTGGATGTATTGCCAGGCGACGCGGCCCGAGCGGGCGCCGCGCGTCATCGACCACTCCAGCGCCTCGCGCTCGAGCCGGGCCGCCTCCACCTTCAGCTGGTGATGGGCGGCGTAGCTGCGCACCATGTCGAGATACTCGTCCTGGGTGGCGTTGTGGAAGCCGAGCCACAGGCCGAAGCGGTCCGACAGCGACACCTTCTCCTCCACCGCCTCCGACGGGTTGATGGCGGTGGAGCGCTCGTTCTCCATCATGTCGCGCGGCATCAGGTGGCGCCGGTTGGAGGTAGCGTAGAACACCACGTTGTCCGGCCGCCCCTCGATGCCGCCCTCGAGCACGGCCTTGAGCGACTTGTAGGAGGTGTCGTCCTTGTCGAAGGAGAGGTCGTCGCAGAACACGATGAAGCGGTCGTCGGCCTGGCGCAGATGGGTGAGGCAGGCCGGCAGCGAGGCGATGTCCTCGCGGTGGATCTCGATGAGCTTGAGGTCGGGCTGGCCCTTGGCGCCGAGGCCGAGCTCGCCGCGCACGTGCGCCTGGGCCGCCTTGACCAGGGAGGACTTGCCCATGCCGCGCGCGCCCCATAGCAGCGCGTTGTTGGCGGGCAGGCCCTGCGCGAAGCGGCGCGTGTTGTCGATCAGCTGCTCGGCGGCGCGATCGATGCCCTTGAGGAGGACGAGCGGCTGGCGATTGACGTGGGCAACCGGCAGGAAGGCCTCGGGCGAAGCCTGCCAGACGAAGGCCTCGGCGCTGGCGAAATCGGGCACCGCCGGCGCCGGCGGCGCCAGCCGGTCGAGGGCCGCGGCAAGGCGGTCGAGGCGGTCGAGGATGGCCTTCTCGTCGTTCATCTGGGCCCTCGGTGCTGGCGTCCCCCTCTCCCCACTCTTCAGTGCGGAGAGGGGGAAGATCGCGTTCTATAGACGAGCCGCGTCGCCCCGTCACCGCGGGGCCGCGCCGAGGGCTACCGGTCGGCGCCGGGACGGCCCGGAAAGCCGGGCCCGGAAGTGGTTGCAATCGGGGGCCGGAACACTATAGTCCGCCCGAAAGTCGGGCTTTGCGCCCGTTTGGCGTGCAGCGGCGGGCACCGGCAAAGCGGCCGCGGATCTCTCGGGACACCATCGATGCTGATCTCACCGGCCTATGCGCAGATGCCCGGAGGCAGCGACTTCTTCGTTCAGCTCGTCCCCATTCTGCTCATGTTCGTCATCTTCTATCTCCTGCTGCTGCGCCCGCAGCAACAGCGCGTCAAGGCGCATCGGGAGATGGTGGCCAACATCCGGCGGGGCGATACGGTCGTCACCGCGGGGGGCATCGTCGGCAAGGTCACCAAGGTGCGCGACGAGATCGAGATCGAGGTCGAGATCGCCGAGAACACGCGCGTGCGGGTGGTCAAGGGCACCGTCACCGAGGTGCGCGCCAAGGGCGAGCCGGTCAAAGAGAACGCGTGACGGCAGCGGGCGGTCCAGCGCGCGACGCGTACAGCTAAGCGAGGCGCAATTCTCCCATGCTGCAGTTCTCTCCCTGGAAGCAGGCCGCCATCATCGTCGCGTGCCTGCTGGGTTTCCTGCTGGTGCTGCCCAACTTCTTTGCCAAGCAGACGCTCGAGAAGTGGCCGCGCTGGGTGCCCAGGACGCAGCTGAGCCTCGGCCTCGACCTGCGCGGCGGCGCGCATCTGCTGCTGTCGATGGAGACGGCGGAGGTGCGCAAGGATTGGCTCGAGACGCTGCGCGATGATGCGCGCAAGCGCCTGCGCGACGCCAAGATCGCGTTCAGCGGCCTCGGCATCGCCAACAACGCGGTGCAGGTGCGCCTGGCCAACCCCGAGCAGGCCGACGCAGCCCTCAAGGAGCTGCGGGGCCTGATCCAGCAGACCGGCAATCTCATCCTCGGCACCAGCATCACCGATCTGGAGGTGACCAAGGGCGATGCCGGCGTGATCACCATCACACCGACCGAGGCGGGTCTGCAGCATCGCGTCTCCAACGCCATCAGCGCGGCGATCGAGACGGTGCGGCGGCGTGTCGACGCCATGGGCACCACCGAGCCCACCATCGTGCGCCAGGGTGCCTCGCGCATCCTCGTGCAAGTGCCGGGGCTGCAGGACACCGCCCAGCTCAAGGAGCTGATCGGCAAGACCGCGCGGCTGAGCTTCCACGAGGTGCACCCCGCGCTGTCGGCGGAGGAGGCGCGCCAGACCCGCCTGCCGCCGGGCTACAAGGTCTATGCCTCGGGCGACAAGGAGGAGGGGCCGCTGGTGCTGCGCGAGACCCCGGTGGTGCGCGGCGACGAATTGGTCGACGCCCAACCGGCCTTCGACCAGCGCACCAACGAGCCCATCATCGGCTTCCGCTTCAACAACTCCGGCGCGCGCAAGTTCGGCACCTTCACGCGCGACCACGTCGGGCGGCCCTTCGCCATCGTGCTCGACGACCAGATCATCTCTGCGCCGGTGATCCGCGAGCCGATCCTGGGGGGCTCGGGCCAGATCAGCGGCAGCTTCACCGTCGAGAGCGCGACCCAGCTCTCCATCCAGCTGCGCTCGGGCGCGCTGCCGGCCAAGCTCACCATCGTCGAGGAGCGCAGCGTCGGGCCGTCCCTCGGTGCCGACTCGATCGAGGCCGGCAAGCTCGCCGGCATCATCGGCGCCATCGCCACCATCTTCCTCACCATTCTGGCCTACGGCACGTTCGGCATTTTCGCCTGCGTCGGTCTCATCGTGCACGGCGCGCTGACGGTCGCCCTGATGAGCCTCGCCGGCTCGGCGCTGACGCTGCCGGGCATCGCCGGCCTGGTGCTGGGCATCGCCATGGCGGTCGACGCCAACGTGCTGATATTCGAGCGCATCCGCGAGGAGGTGCGCGCCGGCCGCACGCCGATCTCGGCCATCGACGCCGGGTTCACCCGTGCCTTCATCACCATCGCCGACTCGCAGCTCACCACGCTCGCCTGCGCGCTCGTCATGTTCTGGCTGGGCGCCGGGCCCATCCGCGGTTTCGCGGTGACGCTCACGATCGGCATCTGCACGTCGATCTTCGCCTCCGTCACCGTGGTGCGGCTGCTGATTTACTACTGGCTCAATTCGACCAAGCGCGCCCGCCGCCCCATCGAATTGCCGGTCTAGTGTGATGATCGAGAAGTCCGCCACATCGCATCGGGCTGGGTTCGAGAGCGGACTTCTCGATCTGAATCACACTGGAATCATGAATTTGCTAGTGTCCTTCAGATCGCGAAATTCGTTCCGAGTTCGCCGCACAATGCGACGAATTTCGCGATCAGGACACTAGGAGAAGGCTCGGGCCATGCGGTTCCTCCCCAATTTCAAAGGCTACGACTTCTTCCCGCACGACCTGCGGCTGCCGTTCATGCGCTACAAGGGGCTGTGCCTGGGGCTTTCCATCGCCGCCATGGTGCTCTCGCTCGTGCTGTTCCTCACGATGGGCCTCAACTACGGCGTCGACTTCAAGGGTGGTTCCCTGATCGAGGTGCAATCGAAGTCGGGTCCGGCGGACATCGGGGCCTTGCGCGACAAGCTCGGCAAGCTCGGCGTCGGCGCCGTGCAGATCCAGAGCTTCGGCACGGCGACCGACGTGCTGATCCGGATCGAGCAGCAGCCAGGCGGAGAGGGCGCGCAGCAGGCGGCGCTCAAGAAGGTGACGGATGCGCTCGCCGACCAGTACGCGCAGCGGCGGGTCGAGGTGGTCGGGCCGACGGTCTCCAGCGAGCTGCGCATGACGGGCTTCATCGCCGTGGCGGTGGGGCTGCTGGCGATCATGGCCTACGTCTGGTTCCGGTTCGAGTGGCAGTTTGCGGTCGGCGCCGTCGTCGCGCTGAGCCACGACGTGCTGCTCACCGTCGGCATCTTCTCGCTGATGCAGCTCGAGTTCGACCTGTCGACCGTGGCGGCGTTGCTGACCATCCTCGGCTACTCGGTCAACGACACGGTGGTGGTGTCGGACCGCATCCGCGAGAACTTGCGCAAGTACAAGAAGATGGAGCTCAACGAGCTGTTGGACCTGTCGATCAACGAGACGCTTTCGCGCACGGTCCTGACCGGCTGCACCGCCATTGCCGTGCTGCTGGCGCTCTACATCTTCGGCGGCGAGGTGATCCGCAACTTCAACTTCGCCATGCTGTTTGGCGTGGTCGTCGGCACCTATTCCTCGATCTTCATCGGCGCGCCGCTGCTGGGCTATCTGGGCGTCAAGCGCGAATGGGTGGGCGCCGCGCCGAGGCCCGGCGCGGCCGGCCGGCCCCGGCGCGAGAACGTGGCCCTCAAATGAGTTCCGCATCGGCCCGCTATCCCGGGCGGGCGGCGATCGATGCCTACGGCAACGGCGGCTTCCGCTTCGCCGACATGAGCCACCGCGGCTCGATCCTGTGCCTGCCGAGCGGCATCTACGCCTGGGCCCCGGCGCGCACCGAGGAGCTGGAGGCGGCGGCCTTCGAGCGCGTGTTCGCGGAGCGGGAGGCGGTCGGCGTGCTGCTGCTCGGCACCGGCCGGCGCCAGCATTTTCCGGCCGCCGACCTGCGCCGCGCCTTCGTTGCGGCCGGGATCGCGCTCGAGGCCATGGACACGGGCGCGGCCTGCCGCACCTACAACGTGCTGCTCGGCGAGGGGCGGCCCGCCGGGGCGGCGCTGCTGGCGGTGGATTGAGGAGACAGGAGGGGCGGCCATGCGCATCACGGCAAGTGCCCAGGCGAGCCTGGCCGTCGGCACGGCGATCGCTGGCGTCGTGCTGATCTCGTGGGTTGCGGCCGCGGGGGCCGACGGCTTCGGCCTGTTCGCGTTCCTGGTCCGCCTCCTGCACATCCTGGCCGCCATGGTGTGGATCGGCCTCGTGGTGTTCGTCAACTTCGTACAGCTGGCGGCCCTGCAGGGCGCCGATGACCCGAGCCGCGCGTATCTGCACAAGGCCGTGGTGCCGTTCGTTGCCTGGTGGTTCCGGCATGCGTCGACCGTCGCGGTCGCCAGCGGCGCGATCCTGCTGGTGACGGCGGGCTACGTGCTGCCGGCGCTGGTCTACGGCAGCACCGTCTACATGCCGACGGCGCGGGCCACGCTGCTTTGGGGCGGCGTCATCGGCGCGCTCGCCATGTGGATGTTCGTGCACATGTTCATCTGGCCCAGCATGCAGGTGGCGCTCGGCCTGCGGCCGGGCAACGCCGACGCCAGGACGCAGGCGCGCGCCCGCGTCGCCATCTTTGCCCGGCTCAATCTCATCCTCGCCGTGCCCGTCACGCTCGCCATGGTGGCGGCGGCGCATCTCTACTGACGTGGCCGGCGGCAGCAGCGGCGCAATCGACCCGGGCGACCCGGGCGACCCGGGCGGCCCAGCCGACGCCGTCGTGGCATCGGCCCGCGCCGGCGAGCCCGACCGCTACCTCGCCGCCCTGCTCGCGCCGACGCCGGCGCGCGCCGGGCTGCTGGCGCTGGCGGCCTTGTCGGGCGAGCTTGCCAGGGTGCCCCTGGCCGTCACGCGCGAGCCGGCGATGGGCGACATCCGCCTGCAATGGTGGCGCGATGCGCTGGCCGACGGCGCGCCCGCGACCCGAACCGGCCACCCGGTTGCCGACGCCGTGCGCGACGCCATCGCTCGTCACGCGCTCCCGCGCGCGCTCATCGATGGCCTGATCGATGTGCGGGAGTTCGACCTGTCAGGCGCGCCCATGCCGGACGACGCGACGCTGGCGAGCTACCTGTGGAAAAGCGAGGGCGCCGCCTTTGCGCTCGCTGCCCGGGTCACGGGCGTCGCGCCAGGGGCCGGGCTGCAGGCGGTGGCCACCGCCGCGGGCGAGGCCTACGGGCTTGTCCGGCTGCTGCTGGGGCTGCCCCAGGCCCTCTCGCGCGGGCGCCTGCAGCTGCCACAGACGCGCATCGCCGCGGCCGGTGCGACGGCGCACGATCTCCTCTCGGGCACCGGCGGAGAGGCCACCGCCGCGCTTCTTGCCGGGCTGCGCGCCGACGCCCGTACGCAACTGCGGGCCGCCCGGCAACATGTGGCCGATTTGCCGCGGACGCAGCGCACGGCTTTCCTTCCTTTGGCCTTGGTCGAGCCCTATCTGCGGACGTTGGAACGACCAGGGCGCCACCCGCTGCGGGAAGCGGTCGAGCTGGTGCCGTTCGCGCGCGTGGTCAGGATCGCCGCGGCGCATTGGCTGGGTCGCATTTGAGGGCGCGTGCCGGCACGCCGGAGCGGAAGGAGGCATTCTTGATCCGGATCGCAGCCCATCTGCTGAGGCGTCTGGCTGTCGCGGGGCCTCTCGCGCTGGGCGCGACGGCGGCCGCGGCGCAGCCCGCCATCGTCTGGCAGGTCGAGAACCCGTTCCGCTTCTTCCTCGACGCCGGCGACACCGAGGTGCACCGGGCAACCTGGGCCAGCTTGCCGGAGGCGGAGCGCCGCACTTCGGTGCTGGCCGCCGAGCGCGTGCTGAGCGAGCGCCATCCCGACGGCTGGAGCGCCACCATGTACGCCAAGACCTGCTGGGACCCGCTGCGCAACCGCTACGCCTGCCGCGAGCGCAGCGACTACCTCAGCCCCAAGAGCCACACCATCCTGGCCAAGCTCGAAGGCCTCAACGATGCCGAGACCGTCGATTGCGCCTGGCTGACGACGCCGCAAGGCCGCGGGCCGCGCGGCCGGGCCGTGACGCTGCCCTGCGACACGCCGGTGCAGCTCGAGGTGCCCTATCCCGGCGGGGCCTGGATCAGCGTCGAGATCGGCGGCCGGCAGGTGGCGGAGGTCTCGGCGCGAGTCACCGACCTGTTCGTGGTCGGCATGGGCGACAGCTTCGCCTCCGGCGAGGGCAACCCCGACGTGCCGGTGCGCTTCTCGCCCGACCGCACCGCCGACTACGATGCCAAGCTGACCGGCTATCCCGCCCGCGTCGGCGACTGGCGCAACATCGGCGAGAAGAAGTTCATCGAGGAGAATGCGCGCTGGCTGGACCAGGCCTGCCACCGCTCGCTCTACTCGCATCAGCTGCGGGCGGCGCTGCAGCTGGCGGTGGAGGATCCCCACCGCGCCGTCACCTTCGCGGGCGTGGCCTGCTCGGGCGCCGAGACGGTGTGGGGCCTGTTCCTGCGCTACAAGGGCCACGAGTGGGTGCCCAACCCGCCGGAGCTGTCGCTGGTCTCGGCGCTCTCCGAGGCCCAGTGCGCGGGCCGGGAGGCGCCGGACTACGACCTGCCCGAGGCCTACCACATCAACGGCCGGGTGCCCGAGCTGAAGGGCGGCCTGGTGCTCAGGAAGTGCGATGCCGACAAGTCGCGCAAGATCGACCTCGTGCTCCTGTCGATCGGCGGCAACGACATCGGCTTTGCCAGGCTGGTCGCCAATGCGGTGCTCGCCGACAGCTCGATGCTGCGCAGCCTCGGCGGCTGGTTTGGCCATGTGCACGGCTTCGCCGAGGCCGGCGTCCTGCTCGACCTGCTCGACGACCGCCTGAAGGCGGTCAACCGGGCGCTGCACAACATCCTGCACGTGCCGTGGGCGGAGTCCGACCGCATCATCCTGACCGGTTATCCGCCGATGGCGCTGGCGGAAGACGGCAAGTCGGCCTGCCCCGACGGCCGCGCCGGCATGACGGTGCTGCCCGATTTCGAGCTGAGCGAGGCCAAGTCGCGGGAGGGAACCACCGCCGGCGAGCGGCTCAATGCCGTCATGCAGAGCAGCGCGCGCCAGCACCAGTGGACCTTCGTCGACACGCACCGCACCGCTTTTCGCGGCCGGGGCATCTGCGCCAGCCACAGCGATACCGCCTGGAGCATGGCCGACGAGCTGCGGCTGCCGCGCAAGATCGGCGGCGCGTGGGAGCCCTACAACCCGTCCGAGTGGCGCGCCTATGCCTCGCGCCAGCGCTGGTTCCGCACCCCCAACGACGCTTTCATGACGGGCAACTTCCACGTCTCGGCGTCCCTGCTGCAGAGCGTGCTCAAGACCCAGACGCTGTCCTGGGTGCAGCCGCTGCTCGCCAGCATCTATTCGGGCGCGTTTCATCCCACGGCCGAGGGCCAGGCGGCCATCGCCGATGCCGTGGTCGAGCGGGCACGCGGGGTGCTCGCCAAGTATCAGGCAAGGCGCCGCGGCGCGCCCGGTCGAGAGCCCGGAGCCGAGAAGTCAGCCGAACGCTGAGTGTCCCCGATCGAGGGCGCCTCAGCCCCTCGGGCAGCGCACGTAGCGTTGCGAACCCCCAACGGTTAGGCACGGTCGATCGTTGCACGCTGCGTGACGGGCGAATCCGTGCTAACGCTGGAGCAGGCGCGACGATCCTCTGGCAAATGTACAACTGCAAGAAGTGTCCGGGCTACTGCTGCTCCTATCCGCTGATCGCGCTCAACAAGCGCGACGTGGAGCGCCTCGCCAAGCACTTCGGCCTGTCGTTCCGCGCGGCCAAGGCCAAATTCACGGTCGAGCGCTACGGCCACAAGTATTCCATGCGCCGCAAGAAGGACACGATCTTCGGCGGGGTGTGCCGGTTCTTCGACACCGAGAAGCGCTCCTGCACCGTCTATGAGGCGCGCCCGTCGCTGTGCCGCAGCTTTCCGGGCGGCCGCTGCGGCTACTACGACTTCCTGTCGTTCGAGCGGCGCGCCCAGGAGGACCCGGATTTCATCGCCACCACCAACAACAAGTGACGTTGCCGGCCCACTGCCCCTCCCCCTGTGCCGAAGGCGAGCCTGAGGCACGCACGGAGAGGGACCGCTCAGCTCGAAAGCTTGAGCACCCGCCCCGCCACCGCATCGAGCTTGGCGAGCAGGGCTGGGTCGCGCGCGGGCGGCGGCGTGATGATGGCGACATCGAGCCCACTGCCAGGTTGGATAACGAATCCACTTCAGCTTATCGCAGCGGGGGGGATGCGCGGGCAGCCTTGGCGCGAACGGTAACTTCGATTTCCAGCTTCTGATCGAGCCGGCCGAGAACCGTCATGAGGCGATCAATGGTGAAGCGATCGAGCTTTGCCCTGCGGATGCGGGAGAAGTCGGCGGCAGCGATGCCGGTTGCATCCTCGGCTTTGCGGACAGTCATCTTGCGCGCATCGAGAACCTTGATGATTTGCGCGGCGAGGACGGCTTTCAGGTGTTCGGCGTCGGCATTGGCATAGCCGAAGTCGCGGAAGACGTTGCCTTTCCCGCGTACGACTCCGAAATCGTCGTTCATCGAAGTATCTCCTTCAACCGCTTCAACCGTTCGCGGGTCAGATCGATTTCCGGTTGAGGCGTCTTCTTGCCTTTCTTGGACTTCTTCTGGAAGGCGTGAATCACCCAAAGATCGTCCCCGAGTTGCACGGCATAGACTACGCGAAACGTGCCGGCGCGGTCGTCGAGGGCGATTTCAAACACGCCGGAGCCCAGACCATGCAGCGGTTTGGCGTTGTCTGTCTTGCCGCCTTCGGCCGCGACCGTGAGCGCAGCCAGGCCCTCCGTCTGTACCCTTTCGGGAAACTTCTCGAAGTCCTTGCGAGCGGCCTTCACCCATGCAATCGGCCGCGTATTGGTCATATGTAGCTCATGTTGTCATATTTGACAACGCCCCGACAATTGTATTCGCGCGAGAGATGCGGGTTCGCTCTTCTTATGGCTTGAGCACCCGCCCCGCCACCGCATCGAGCTTGGCGAGCAGGGCTGGGTCGCGCGCGGGCGGCGGCGTGATGATGGCGACATCGAGCGCGCGGTCCGAGCCGATCGGGCAGGGCGGGTGTTGGCGCGGGAAGGTGCGGGCGAGCCGCTCGATCAGGCGATGCGCCTTGTCGACGTTGGCGTGCAGCACCTCGATGACGGCGGCGACATCGACCTCGGCGTGATCGGCATGCCAGCAGTCGTAGTCCGTCACCATGGCGACGGTGGCGTAGCAGAGCTCCGCCTCGCGCGCGAGCTTGGCCTCGGGCATGTTGGTCATGCCGATCACGGCGCAGCCCCAGCTGCGGTAGAGGTTGCTCTCGGCCCGCGTCGAGAACTGCGGGCCCTCCATGACGAGATAGGTGCCGCCGCGCGCGTGGGCGATCTTCTCGGCCCGCGCCGCCGCCTCGATCAGGTCGACCAGCGCCGGGCTCACCGGATCGGCCATGGACACGTGGGCAACGCAGCCGGTCTCAAAGAAGCTCTTGGCGCGCGCGAAGGTGCGGTCGATGAACTGGTCGACCAGCACGAAATGCCCGGGCGGAAACTCCTCCTTGAGCGAGCCGCAGGCCGAGACCGACACGAGGTCGGTGACGCCGGCGCGCTTCAAGGCATCGATGTTGGCGCGGAAATTGATGGCCGAGGGCGGCACCTTGTGGCCGCGGCCGTGGCGGGGCAGGAAGCGGATGGGCAGGCCGTCGAGCTCGGCAAACAGGATCTGGTCGGAGGGCGCGCCCCAGGGCGAGGCTATGGTCTCCCAGCGCACGTTCTCGAGGGCAGGGATGTCATAGAGGCCGCTGCCGCCGACGATGCCGAGCACGGATTTGGTCATGGTCCCTCCAGAGCGCCAGCCTGCAGCCGTCCGCCATGGCGCCAGCTTTAGCACAGGATCGGGCCAGGCGCGTGCCAGAGCCCCGCGGCGCTCTGTTGCGGCGTATCGCCGATCGGCCGAGGGCGCGCGCCATTATTCCTGACGAAAAAAGTACACAATAGATGCCTTGCGCTGCTACCCGCATCGGCGCAAGCGTGCCCGACGGTGGCGCGGTGTCGAGGGCCGGGATGATGCGAGGGCAAGGATGTCGCCGATGTCGCCTTGCCGGTGGCTAGAATTCGTGCGAGGCAACCCCACCGGCGGTGCCGCCCGGAGGTGCATTGCGTGGGTGCGACCGTGGTGCGTTCAAGAGCTGCAGCCATGATGACACGATGCGCTGAGGCTGTGCGGCTGGCCGTCGCTTTCGCCGTCGCGCTCATGGCGGTGCCAACGCTCGGGCTGGCCCAGGTTGGCTCGCCAGCGGGCCCAACCCTGATCGGCATCGGCCAACTGCCGCGCGATCTTTCGCCCTGGTCGATGTTCGTCTCGGCCGATCTGCTGGTGCAGGCGGTGATGGTCGGGCTCGTGTTCGCCTCGGTCGTGACCTGGACCGTCTGGCTCGCCAAGAACGTCGAGCTGCTCGCGGCCCGGCGCCGCCTGCTGCGGGCACTGGAGGCGATGAGTGCCGAGCGCTCGCTGGCCGATGCCTACGCGCGGGTCGGGCCCGGACCCGGCATCGCGCAGGCGCTCATCGATGCGGCCGTGACAGAGCTGCGGCTATCCTCCGACGTCAGCGACAAGGACGGCATCAAGGAGCGTATCGCCATGCGGCTGGCCCGGCTCGAGGCGGCCGCCGGCCGCGACATGAACCGGGGCACGGGCCTGCTCGCCACCATCGGGGCGACGGCGCCGTTCGTGGGGCTGTTCGGCACCGTGTGGGGCATCATGAACAGCTTCATCGGCATCTCGAAGGCGCAGACCACCAACCTCGCCGTGGTCGCGCCCGGCATCGCCGAGGCGCTGCTGGCCACGGCCCTCGGGCTGTTCGCCGCCATTCCCGCCGTTATCATCTACAACCAGTTCGCGCGCTCCATCAACGGCTACCGGGCGCTGGTGGGAGACGCGGCAGCCGAGGTGATGCGCCTCGTCTCGCGCGATCTCGACCGAGGCCAGTCGTTCCCCGGCCTGGCTCGCGCGGCGGAGTAGCCCATGGCCGGCGGTCTCGACAGCGGCGAGGACGAGCGTGGCGAGCTGCACGAGATCAACGTCACGCCGTTCATCGACGTGATGCTGGTGCTGCTGATCATCTTCATGGTGGCGGCGCCGCTCTCCACGGTCGACGTGTCGGTCGACCTGCCGGTATCGACGGCCAAGCCGCAGCAGCGGCCCGACAAGCCGCTGTTCCTGACCGTCAAGGGCGACCTGACCCTGTCGCTCGGCAACGAGCCGGTAGCGAGTGACCGGCTCGGCCCCGCGCTCGATGCCGCCACCCAGAGCGACCGCGACAAGCGCCTGTTCCTGCGCGCCGACAGAAGCGTGCCCTACGGTGAGCTGATGCGGGTCATGAACCTGCTGCGCGCCGCGGGCTATCTGAAGGTGGCGCTAGTGGGCCTGGAGGGCCCCGACGCGGCAGGCGAGCCGGCGCCCGCAGCACCCGCACCGCGCCCCTGAGCGCACTTGCTACTCAGCGCGCGCCGAGCCGCCGCAGCCGCTCCACCGCCTCGACGGCGCCGAGCTCGCGCGCCCGCTCGTACCACTTGCGCGCGGCCTCGGGATCGGGCTTGAGGCCCACGACCTTGAGCCGTGCCAGCTCGTCGGGATCATAGGTCGCCGCCAGTGCCACGGCGCTCTGCGCCAGCCCGGCCTCGGTGGCGCGTTCGAAGAACTTGCGCGCGGCATAGACGTTGCCGCGTTCGAGTTGCTCCTGGCCCAAGGTGTGCAGGCCAAGCGCGCGCTCGCGCTCGGCGGGTGCGAGCGGCGGCGGCGGAACCGGCGGCGGCGGGGCGGCGAGAACGCGGGGGGCTGCGGGCATCGGCGGCGAGGGGGCTTTCGTCTCGGTGGCCGACGCGGGCGCTGCGGTGACGATGAGCGAGGTCTTGGCCTCGGCCAGCACGGCGCCCTCGACGCTGACCAGGCTGATCGAGACGTCGGATTGGCCCTGTGCCCCGACCGGCAGAATGATGTTGAGGCTGACCAGCGCATTGAGCGGCACGGCCCAGGCGCCCGGGGCGATGGCGTGCCCGTCAGACAGCGCCGCCGCCGGCGGCAGGCCGCGGATGCGGATGAAGCTGTTCTTGGCCACCGTGTGCTGGGGTGAGACCTCGATCGGCAGCGCCGCCCGGGAGGCAGCCTGGGCGCGCGTGACGGACGCCACGGTAATGGTGATGGTCTGGCCCTGCTGGGCCTGGGCGGCCGGCACCCAGGGTGCGAGCATGACACTGGCGAGCAGCGCTGCCGCCGCCCGTATCAACACGATCATCAACACGGGCATCAACACGGACGCGTGCCGGCGACGTCGGCATGGGGTGGGGTTGCGTAGCTGCCGAGCCGCCGCCGCACGCGCGGCAGCGTTCGCTACGGACCGTCGGCTCGGCCGTCCCAACACGCGTTTCCTCCCCAAGCTGCACCGCTCGATGGCGCGGACGGCGCCGGTCAGTAACGAGGTGGCTCTGAGCCCCTCACTGCCGCTTCTGTTGCCTGCTCCATTCCAGGAACTGCTGGAACAGCCGCTCCTGCTCGGCCGGATTGCCCGGCGCGGCGCGCGTGACCTGGGCGCGCGCCAGTGCCGGATCGACATTGGCGGCGCGCGCGGCAACCTTGGTCAGCTGCTGCTGCACGGGCGCAAATCGGGTCCAGCCCGGTATCGTCCCGGCGAGGTTGATCTGCTTCCAGCCCGGCTGGAAGGGCGGCACCTGCAACTTCTCGAAGCGATCGAACAGGTACTCGACGAAGCGCACACAGCGGCGGTAGCGGTCCGTGTCCGGGGCCCAATTGTAGACGGCGAGCAGGGCCGAGACCGAGATGGTCTGGATCGTCTGGCCCTGCGGGATCAGGTTGGGGTAGTCGGCCGCCGTCAGCTCGGCGGGGACATAGTAGTCCGCGAACTTGTCGGAGAACTCGAGCGGCAGGAAGTGGAAGCCTGGCTCGGGCTTGAACCTGGCGAACAGCTCGTTGGGCTTGCCGACGACGTGGACGATGCCCGCGAGTTCACCCTTGCGCATGGCCTCGAGCGCCAGCGCGTTGTTCTGGAACACGCGCTCGACCTTGATGCCGAGCCGGTCGAAGACGATGCCGCCCGTATAGTTGGCGGCGCTGCCGACCGTGTTGAAGCCGACCTTCTTGCCGGCGAGATCCTGGATGGTCTTGATCTCGGGCCGCACATAGAGGTGGAACTCGCCCTGGAACATCGGGATCACGT
>Ga0247727_10002339_pt1 | contig 43557 bp, 33 predicted proteins | sample WisWelCaveWW1625_FD_202498 | JGI IMG/M metagenome (GOLD analysis project Ga0247727, IMG submission 202498) | Biofilm microbial communities from Wishing Well Cave, Virginia, United States - WW16-25 | ecosystem: Environmental > Aquatic > Deep subsurface > Groundwater > Cave microbial mat | place...
GGCCGGGCAGCAAGCGATTGACACTGTGTTGGCCAGCGCGTGTCTCCACGCGGCGCGGTTGGAGGGGGAGGAGCTGGAATTCTTCCAAGATGTGCGGTCGGCAATGGCGATGGCGGCCCGGCATCGGATAGATCGCGTGTTGCTGCAGCAGTGGGTCGATCAGGGCGAGGGCCGCTACGAGCTGCGGCCGGCGATGGCGGTTTCGGCTGGAGCGGTGGTTGAAGGGTTGGCGGGTCCAGCGGCCGATGCGCGGGAGGTGGAGGAGACGGCGGTGCTGCTGACGCGCATCGTGGAGAAGTTCGAACCCGGCGGCGTGATGGTGGAGAACTTTGCGGCGCTGACTGGGTATGCACCGAATCTCTCGGAGGAGTTCTGCAATCGCGCTCGCGCATCGTTCAGGACGATGGCGGTGCCGTTTCTGCGGTGGTGGCTGAATCTCAGCGTGCACGCCAGGAAAGTCGAGGTATGGGGGAGTCAGCCGATCGCGAGGGCGGTGCATGCGGTGGCGCACGACCAGACGCTACTCGTGCAGGAGCGGTTGGATCTGTTGGAAGCGGTGTGGCGCGCGGCGGGCGGGATCGAGCCGGATGAGAAGGTCCTTCTCGGTGAGGAGAGATTGAACGATCCGATTGTGAGAGCAGCTGCTGAAACGGAGATGGAGCGGCTTCGGCCCGCGGTGGAGTCGCTTGAGCTAGGGCAGTGGCGCCGGGAGATTGATGCGTGGTCGAACGTGGGTGGCGCGAAACCGAGACGGTGGGAGCCGGCACGGGATTTGATGCGGCAGTTTGCTCGACAGCAGTTGGCGAATTCGGCAGGAGTGGAGGATATTGGCCGATTGGTGAGGATTCTTGAGCGTGTGAGGTATGCGGCGGTGAGAGCCGGTGTGCGTGAGGCGTTGGAGGCGATGGAGGGGCGGTTTCCCGAGGAGGTGGCATCGGCACTGCAGACGCTACGAACGAGAGCGATGCAGACCATCGTCGGGGCGGCGGCGAGACAGCTACCGACGCCCGACGCGCGTCCGTCCGTTGAGGAGATGATCGAAGCGCTCGATACGGGTCCCGAGTACGAGACCGTCACCGAAATGCCGGACGGAGAGGCGAAACGGCTGTTGGTGGAGCAGATGCTGGAGCAGCTTGGCGGGGATCAGAATGAGGCTGTCGCGCGCCTGCGGGCGTGGTTGGAGGCGAATGCGGACGATGCCACGCTGCAGCAGGTGTTCGGCGCCTCGGCGATGCGGCGGCCGAACCGGTTCCGCGTTGAGGTGTGGCGGGCGTTCAAGGCAAAGCTTCAGGCGCTGGAGGGGCGTTTTGCTGGATTGGCGGAGCTGGTGGAGCGGTACGGATTGGCGTGGACGGACCCGCAGGGGCGGATTCATTTCATCGACGAGATGTTGATCCTTGAGCAAGGGTACGGAGCGCCGGCTGTGAACGCCGTGTGGGAGGCGGCGCGTGCCGCGCTCAACGAAGCGGCCGATCAAGAGAGTGACCAAAAGCATCGCTTTAAGACGGTGGACGACGTCAAGCGGATGATCGGCTACCATGAGAGCCTGCACGCGCAGTTCAGCGATCGGATGCATCAGGCGTTGATCCATCATTTCCGACGGCGCGTGGAGGAGATTGTGGGCAGCTTTCCCATCGAGAGTGGTAAGCTTCTGCAACATCCGTTTTTTGCCGCGATGTCCGCCACCTATGGTGACCCGCCGAACATGCACACGATGTCAGTCGATGGTCTTATTAACTGGTATGTCGAAGAGTTTTTCGTCCAATCGATCCAGGAGGTGGTTTGGTTCAACGATCCGCAAGAGGTGTGGAGGCGGTTGGCGGCCGCGGTGCCGGAGCTGGAGCCGTTTGCCGATGCCGTGCGGCAGGAGGTCGATCGCGTCATCCAGCTGGTGGGATGGGATGAGATCCGGCCAGTGATTTGGCATGCGCCGCCGGTGCATTATGCAGCAGGTGCAACCGTGTTGCAGGCGACCGATCGAAGTGTGCGTGCGCTGGCGTTTCCCTGGCGGTTGAGCCGATCGTATCTGGCGGTGAACACCAATGGGCCGGCCAGTTGGGTATCGGGGGGTGAAGAGCTGGCGCTGTTGGTTAAAGATCAGCCTGTGCGCGGATATCCCTCGGTCGATCTGGAGAAGGATCGCCAACTGTTTCTCACGGCGGTGGGTTCGTATCGCAACGGATCAGGTAGGGTTGTTTTGGGGGGCGGTGGCCCGACCGATGACTATATCGATCCGATGCTGCGTCGGGCGTCTCCCACCAGCAGGCGGGGGAAGATGGGGTACGTCTGGTGGCAGACGATCTTTGTGCCGTTCCTGGCGGCGCGTGGTTTTAACCAGCTATCGGCTCGGAATATTGCTGCCTCGTTTGAGTTTGTGGAGCGAAGAAGATTGGGGAAGATGGACAAGATGATTTTCGGGGGGATCCTGTCTGCTCCTCACCCGGTCGATACGACGGAGATGGATCATGTGGTGCACGCCTACGAGGAGGGTCGGGTGAGCCAGTTGAGCGGTGGTCGAACGCTTCGTCAGATGTTTCCGCAAACCTACGCCGCCGTGTACGATTTCTTGTCGATCGAGAGCCCATCGGAGCTGCGCACGTGTCTCGAAGTGTTCGAGGCGTGGGAGCGGATTTGGCTGGTGGGGCGGGGGACGGGGGTGTTTCACGGAGCGGTGGCGCGTCAGCAGGGAGCGTTTCGTGGCATGTATTTGCCGCAGATGGCTGACCAGCCGGAGGTGTTGGGGGAGATCATGGTTCGGCTGCTGGGTGAGTCGGCAAATCTATCCGATCAGGAGATTCGCGAGTTGGTTGTGCGGTATCACGCGTTGCGTACCGGCGACCAGACGTTGAGAGAGGCGCGGGCGATGGCATCGGTGGTGCGGGAAGTGTCCATGATGCCGATCGGGCCTGACGCTGAAAAGCGGTGGAGGCCGGTGGTAGTGGTCAGTCAACTCAAGATATGGTGTGCGGAAGCGGTCGCGGTGGTGCAGAGGGCCGGAGATCGACGTCCGAAGTTGCTGCCTTGGGCGCTGATGGAGCTGGAGGTGGAACGTCCGCACGCCGCCGAGCGTGTGCGGCAGTGGTTGGGGCAGCATGCGAGGGATGTGGAGCTACAGGACATCTTTGGGGCGGCGCTGCTGATCATGGCGGTGGTGACGGGCGTGCATGTGGCGCATGAGTTGGGATGGGCGATGGTGTTGCCGATGACGGTGAGGCCACTCACCGCAACGCCGGCAGGACCGCTGCGGGTGCTGGGCGAACATCCGTTTGACCGTGCGCGGCGGGAATTCTCGGCCGCGGCGACTACCGTGGAGTCGGTCGGTGTCCCACGAGTCTTTCTCTTCTTCGATCAGGTGAGAGTGTCTGACTCATCGGTGGAGGTGACGGTCCGTTACTTGGATGAGGATGGACAGGGACGAGTCGTGGAGCAGGCTGATCGATGCGTGGTCGATCGAACGCAGCTAGGCCAGCAGTTATCCGATGAGGAGGCGCGGCGAGCGGCGTTCATGGTCATCGATCAGCACTACGCGCGGCTCGTCGAGGCGGGGCGGGGGCCGGCGTTTGTTGATCAGACACGTTGGGTGACCGTGAGGGCAGGCAACAAGGTTGAACGGTTGGTGTACAAACCATCACCGGTCTGGGGGCTGGAGTCAGGCCAAGGGTCAACGTTGGCGACCGAGGCGATGGCGAATGACCTCTGTCGTGAGTTGGGTTTTCCAGTGCCGGAGGCGTGGCTGCACACTCAGGATGGCTATGGGTGGAGGGTGGCTTTGCCGGGGGACGATCTGGATGGTGGTCTGGCGCAGCTGTTGTTATACGAGAAGGATGGCGAGTCGGTGGAGGTGGCGCTCCTGCGGCGAGCCGAGGAGCTGGGGCGGTGGGCGTCGGCGGCGATACTGCTCATGAACAGCGATGTCTATCCAGACAATATTCTTTTGCTCGAGGAAAAGGCTCGGCAGGGTGAAATAGCGGTGATCGATCAGGACGTGGTGTTCGACCCCATCCGCTTCGAGTTGTACGACGTGTTGAATACTCAGTTACTTGATGCGTTGGCGAAGGCGGTTCAGTCATCAGCCGGATCGTTGCAGATTGTTCCAGCGCAGGTGACCGGCGCTTTCCTGCGCGGCCTCGTGTCGGGAGCGGGGGCGCTGCAGGCGCAGAGCGGGCGTCAAGCGGTCGATCGGTTCTTGGGCGAGGTGCGTGCTCGGGGCGGATTGATGGTGCGGCGGCTGCTGCGGTTAAGCGATACGTACGCTACGGGGCAACCGGTTCCGCTCTACTGCGAATGGGTCGATGCTGGTGTTGTAGAACAGCTGGTGGAGCAGCAGTACCAGCGGCTGGGGAGGATTGCGAGAGGTGAGGAGCTGTTGGTAGCGGATCCGCAGGATGTTCGGGTGTTACCGGGTCATGTGAGTTATGCTACGGATGCTTTACTCAGCATGGTCAACGGGCAGGCTACCTCTTTTACGAGTTCTAGGTTGCCTGGCGTGAACTTCCGGTTGACTGCGGAAGGGCTGTTGCCGGTGGGCTCACTCGCGGCGTCTACCGCATCGTCTGCATCGACACAGCGGCGGACGGTTGCTGTGACGACGCCCGATGGGTTGCACGAAGTGGAGGTGCCGGGGGAAGCGTTTGGGGGAACCTCGACCGCATCGAAGCCGCCGCTGTTTGGTAGCGGAGCAGCGGAGCGCGTTACGTTCATCGTGTCGGATCGGGCGGCGCAGTCGGTTCAGGGATTGAGAGAGCGTTTGCAGGGTATTGGGGACGTCGTGATGTATGCGGGACAGGATTTAACCGGCGTCACCGGAGTGTTCGTCGGGGTATCGGCCGAGGATTTTGGGCGTTGGGCTCAACACGAGGCGTTCCCGCGTTTGTTCGTCAGCATTGACGAGCTGGCGTCACTCCTCGATCCTGCTGCGTTGGTCGATTACTTCAACCGTCGCTTCAATGATCCGGATGCGTTTCATCGTTGGCAGGAGTCGTTGCTGGCCGCCGCCCAGAGCGCCTAAATGGCCCCCCCGTCAAGCGCCGCCTCCTCGCGCAAGAGCGAGCTTGCAGCTAATCGTTAGCAGGGCGCGCTTCCAGCGTCTTCTCTCGGCAGAGCAGCTGCCGTTATGAGCTCCAACAACTGTCACGGCAAGCGTTTGTCGTTTCTCTCACCATTGGATCGCGGTGATTCCGCCTCGTGTTTCATCGGTCAGTAATTGGCATCGGATGAGGTTATTTCATCCCGTATGACCGTTGTCATAACCGTCTTCACAGCGTTTGCATAGAGTGTGATATGCATATGAACATACCCGGAGTTCCATCAGTGCAAGCAAAGATCGAGCGACTCACGGCCATTCGGAAACGGCTTGGGTGGTCGGAGGAAGTCTGCGCGTATCACGTGGGGGTGACCTACTCTACGCTCAATTGTTGGGAGCGGGGTGAGTCGTCCCCCAGGAGCCGCCTGGTACTCGAAGCCATTGATCGGTTTATCGCCAAGCACGGTCTTGAAGGGTCCGTAGGAGGAGAGTAGGGATGTCCGAGCCAGTCATCATTCAGGGCGGCATGGGAGCCGGGGTATCGAATTGGGTGTTGGCTAGAGCTGTCTCCAGAACGGGACAGCTCGGCGTTGTCTCTGGAACCGCCCTGGATGTGATCGTGGCAAGACGCCTGCAGAATGGAGATCCGGAGGGGCATCTCCGATGGGCGTTCACACAGTTTCCTGCGCAGGATATCGTGCAGAGGGTTCTGGAGAAGTACTTCATTCCGGGCGGCAAGGATCCGGAAGCTTCCTTTAAGCCGACGCCCATGCCCACGGTTGCCGCCAGCGTCGCTCATGAGGAACTCATGGTCGTCGCGAATTTCACTGAGGTGTTTCTTGCCAAGGAGGGACACGCGGGCCTTGTGGGGATCAATTTCCTCGAGAAGATTCAGCTGCCGACATTGCCATCGCTGTATGGGGCGATGCTGGCCGGTGCGGACTATGTGCTGATGGGAGCGGGCATCCCACGGGAGATTCCCTGGGCGCTTGATCGATTGGCGCAGCATCAGGAGGTGTCGCTCAAGCTGCATGTGGAGGGGGTGGCATCGGATGACGAATTCAAGATTCACTTCGACCCGAAGCGATTCATCACGCACGCATTGCCTGGGCTGAAGCGTCCGAAGTTTCTGGCCGTGATCGCATCGTCGACATTGGCGACCGCGCTGGTCAAGAAGGCCACCGGCAGGATTGATGGTTTCGTGATCGAGGGGCCGACGGCCGGCGGACATAACGCGCCGCCGAGAGGGCCGATGCAGCTCACCGAGCAGGGAGAACCGGTCTACGGCCCGAAGGATGTGGTGGATGTGGAGGTCATCAAGAAGCTGGGCCTGCCGTTTTGGTTGGCGGGTTCCTATGGGGCTCCACACCGGCTGACGGAGGCGTTGCAGATGGGTGCGGCGGGTGTTCAGGTGGGCACGGCCTTTGCGTTTTGCAAGGAGTCCGGGATCGACAACGAGATCAAGGTGAAGCTGCTCCAACAGGTGCGCCTGGGGAAAGGAGAGATCTTCACGGATCCGCTGGCGTCACCGGCAGGATTCCCGTTCAAGGTCGTGAAGTTGGAACACTCGCTCTCGGAGTCCGATGAGTACGAGGCAAGACCCAGGTTGTGCGATCTGGGATTTCTGCGGCATGTGTATCTGAAGCCGATGGCTCATTGAGCTATCGCTGCCCGGCGGAGCCGGAGGATCTGTATGTGAAGAAGGAAGGGCAGTTGGAAGAAACCCACAGCCGGAAATGTCTGTGCAACGCGTTGCTGGCGACCATCGGTCTTCCTCAGCGACGGCGTGACGGCTATCTCGAGTTGCCGTTGGTGACTGCGGGCGATGAGTTCAAGCACCTGGCCCAGTTTCTCAAAGAGGGTCAAACATCCTACACCGCGCAGGAAGTCGTTCAGTATCTGCTCGGACACGGATCCGGTGCGGGTGTCGAGGATCATCATGGGCGATGAGCTATTGGTCTCTCTGGTGTACGCGAGCGTTATGGGGTGGTCGTGAGGCGCGTCGTGGTGACCGGCCGGGGGATCGTGTCCTGCCTGGGCAACGATATGCCAACAGTGCTCACGTCGCTGCAGCAGGGGCGATCGGGGATTCGCTTCAACGAGGCGTATCGCGAGTTCGGCCTCCGCAGCCAGGTGGCCGGGAGTGTGGACATCGATCTGGATGCTCGGATCGATCGTAAGGCCAGGCGGTTCATGGGAGATGCCGCCGCGTTCGCCTATCTCGCTATGCAGCAGGCCATCGATGAAGCCGGCCTGAGCGCCGAGGAGGTGTCCCATCCGCGAACCGGTCTCATCATGGGCACGGGTGGCGCTTCTCCGGCCAACGTCGTGCTAGCTGCCGATACGTTGAGGAGCAAGGGCATTCGGCGCGTGAGTCCGTACATGGTCCCGCGCACGATGAGCAGCACCGTGGCGGCGTGCCTGAGCACCGCGTTCAAGATTCAAGGGCTTGGGTACAGCATCAGCGCCGCCTGCGCGAGCAGCACCAATGCATCGGCAGCGCCATGGAGCACATTCAGTGGGGCCAGCAAGACATCGTCTTCGCCGGTGGTGGTGACGAAGAACATTGGACGCTCGCCATGCTCTTCGATGCCATGGGCGCGCTCTCCTCGAAGTACAACGAAACGCCGGAAGCCGCCTCTCGTCCGTATGACGCGCAACGGGATGGGTTTGTGATCGCCGGGGGCGGCGGGGTGTTGGTGTTGGATGAGCTCGAGCATGCCCGCGCCCGAGGGGCCAGGATCTTCGCTGAGCTGGTCGGGTACGGCGCCACCTCGGATGGGTGCGACATGGTGGCTCCATCCGGCGACGGCGCGGCGCGGTGCATGCGGCAGGCGCTGGCGACCGTCACAGGACCGGTGCAGTACATCAACACGCACGGCACTGGGACACCCGTCGGCGATATCATCGAGCTCAAGGCGATCAAAGCCGTCTTCGGCGACGAGATGCCCGCCATCAGCTCCACCAAGGCGTTGTCAGGCCACTCGCTCGGCGCGGCGGGAGTTCACGAGGCCATCTACTGCCTCCTCATGCTCGAAAGTGACTTCATCGCCGCCTCGGCCAATATCCACACGTTGGATCCGGAAGCTGTGGGGATGCCGATTGTGACAGAACGCCGGGACCATGCGCGTCTCCAGACGGTGATGTCGAACAGCTTCGGGTTTGGCGGCGCGAACGCTTGCCTCGCGTTGCAGCGCTACCGTTCCTGAATTCTCCTACTCCCGCCTGCGGAGCCAGTGCTACAATACCGGCCATGCCGTTACTGCTGAGTGATCTCCGGACACAACTGGATCAACTGACGACGCGACTCGATCTGCTGAAAGGGTCGTTCAACGCCGCCGGTATCGAGCACCAGATCGTCGAAGCCGATCGACGGATGCACGAGCCGACGTTCTGGGACGATCCGACCAGCGCCAACGTGACGATGAAGTCGCTCAAGGCGCTCAAAGACATCTGGACGCCGTGGCAGGAGGCGCTCAAGGAGGCGGCGACGCTCCAGGAGCTGCTACCGCTGATCGATGGGCAGAACGAGAAGGAGCTGGCGGAGCTGGCCGGTCACCTCGACATCTTGCGCCGCGATGTGGAGCGGATCGAGCTGCAGCAGTTGTTGGGGACAGCGAACGACCGACGCAGCGCGATCCTCTCGCTGAACGCCGGAGCCGGCGGCACCGAGTCGTGTGACTGGACGTCGATGCTGCTGCGGATGTACGAGCGTTGGGCCGAGACGCGTGGCTACAGCGTGCAGACGATCGACTTCCTGCCGGGCGAGGGAGCGGGCTTTCGCAACGCGACGGTGCTGATCGAGGGGGACTATGCCTACGGCTACCTCCGATCGGAGATCGGCGTGCATCGGCTGGTGCGGATCTCGCCGTTCGATGCGAACAAACGGCGTCACACCTCGTTTGCCTCGGCGGACGTGACGCCGGAGATCGGGGATGACATCGCCATCGACATCAAGGAAGACGAGCTGCGGATCGATACGTATCGCTCCAGCGGTGCCGGCGGCCAGCATGTCAACAAGACCGACTCCGCCGTCCGGATCACCCACTTGCCGACCGGCATCGTCGTCCAATGTCAGAATGAGCGGTCGCAGCGGCAGAACAAGCTTCGGGCGATGACCGTGCTCCGGTCGAAGCTCTACGATATGGAGGAGCGCAAGCGCCGGGAAGCGCTCGACAAACTCTCCGGCGAGAAGCAGAAGATCGAGTGGGGCAGCCAGATCCGCTCCTACGTCTTGCACCCGTACTCCATGGTGAAGGATCACCGCACCGATCATGAAACCCCGCAGGCCGACAAAGTCCTCGACGGCGAATTCCTCACACCGTTCATGGAGGCGTACCTCCGCTGGACAGCGCAGAACAAAGGCGAACGTGCGAATCCGGCGTGATAAGGCGGGCGTGGTGAGACGGCGTGATGGGGCAGGCGTAGTAAATCGGTCGTAGGTCGCAAGTCGTAGGTCGTAGATGGATGGGACAAGAAGATCGGTCGCTAGTCGTTGGTGAGAAACAAGGCCGTTCTTCTTCGAGCGGAGTCCTGAGCTTGTCGAAGGACGGAGTCGAGAAGCGAGACGCGGATGGTTCTCGACTCTTGGTGCAAAAGTTTATGGATGATAAGACGAGGCAATCCTGTAGGGATCAGTTGCTCGGTGGTTTTCTGGGAGCTATCGGGACGTTTCTTGCTACGGCTTGTTTGTTTTTGTTGATTTGGTTCTTTGGATCGGTTGATGTACCAGCTTCGTTCCGAAAGATTGCATCAACGTATGCCGTGATTCGAACGCATCCTAGGGCTCAATTGGTTCCAGCGTATTCAGGCGACTATCAGGTAGAGTCTGCAGTCAAAGACGAGATAACTATCGAAGTGAATCAGGATAAATTGCAGCTACGTTTCGCGATAGTGAATGAGGAACCGTTTGCTTTAGAGAACGTTGATGTTACCTTCTTCTTGCCTAGTGGCGTCGTGATCCCTTCCTGGGGAGATCAGAGGGATGAGTGGAAACGAGTGTGGGTTATTGGATCGTTCGGGGAGCAAACAGAAACACAAATGACATTGCGTCTTGGTAGGCCGGTGAGATCTCCGGAGTGTATCATTATCAACCCGCTACCTGAGATTGCGTTTCCTCGTGAGGATATTTATCAGCTTAGATGGATGCTTGTGTGTGATGGTTTCTCGGAGGCGAGAGAGGGGCGTCTGAAATTTCGTTATGTGGAGCCGAAGCTGAATTGACGTTGTGGGTTTCGGTGTGAGGAGCATAGAGGATTTACGGCACGTCGTATGAGACGTAAGGAAGCGTAGACGATGATCGGGTCATTACTTAGCAAAGTCTTTGGGACGCAGAATGAGCGGACGATCAAGAAGCTGGTGCCGACGATGCAGCGGGTCAGCGCGTTGGAGCCGGAGGTGTCGAAGCTGACGGATGCGGAGCTGCGGGCGAAGACGGATGTCTTCCGCAAGCGGATTGCGGATCATCTGGCGCGGTTCCCGGGCGTCGATCCTTCGACTCGCCCCACGGCTTCGAGCCGCGGGCTCGCTCAGGACTCCGTGGTTCGACTCGCTCCGCTCGCTCACCATAGTCCCGAGCAACAGCCGAGGGACGCCCAGCAAGCGGTATCTGCTGGGCTTCGCGATACAGCGCGCTACAAGGCGGAGCAGGAGGTGCTGCGGGAGCTACTGCCGGAGGCGTTCGCGGTGGCGCGGGAGGCGGGCAAGCGGACGCTCCGGATGCGCCACTTCGACACGCAGCTGATCGGTGGAATCGTGCTGCATGAGGGGACGATCGCCGAGATGGCGACCGGTGAGGGGAAGACGCTCGTCGCGACGCTGCCGGTGTATCTCAACGCGTTGACCGGACGCGGGGTGCATGTCGTTACCGTGAACGACTATCTGGCGCGGCGCGACCGGCAGTGGATGGGGCCGCTCTATGAGTTCCTGGGGTTGTCGATCGGCGTCATCCAGCACGGCTTGAATCCGCGCCAGCGACAGGAGGCGTACGGTGCCGACATCACGTACGGGACGAACAACGAGTACGGCTTCGACTATCTGCGCGACAACATGGTGATTCGCGTGGAGGACATGGTGCAGCGGGAGCCGAACTACGCGATCGTCGACGAGGTCGACAGCATCCTGGTGGACGAGGCGCGGACGCCGCTCATCATCTCCGGCCCGGCGGAGGAGTCGACCGACAAATATTACCAGGTGGATCGGATCGTGCCGCGGCTGGAGAAGGCGAGGCACTATCAGGTGGACGAGAAGGCGCGCAATGTCACGTTGACCGAAGATGGTGTGCGGCGCGCGGAGGAGTTGCTGGGCGTTGAAAACTTGTACGACGGTGTGCATATCGACTACGTCCACCACATCAATCAGGCGTTGCGGGCGCATGTCCTCTATCAGCGCGACGTCGACTATGTGGTGAAGGACGGCGAGGTGATGATCGTCGACGAGTTCACAGGGCGGCTGATGCCGGGGCGGCGCTGGAGCGACGGGTTGCATCAGGCGATCGAGGCGAAGGAGCAGGTGCGGATCGAGCGGGAGAATCAAACGCTCGCCACGATCACGTTCCAGAACTACTTCCGCATGTACCGCAAGCTGGCGGGGATGACGGGGACGGCGTCGACGGAGGCGGAGGAGTTCCAGAAGATCTACAAACTTGATGTGGTGTCGATCCCGACGAACCGACCGCTCATCCGGACGAACTTTCCGGACATCATCTACAAGACCGAGCGGGAGAAGTTCAGCGCGGTGGTGGAGGAGATCGCTGAGCTGCACACGAAGGGGCGGCCGGTGCTTGTCGGGACGATCTCGATCGAGAAGTCGGAGCGGCTCAGCCAGATGTTGGCGAAACGGCGGGTGCCGCACCATGTGCTCAACGCCAAGTACCATGAGCGGGAGGCGCAGATCATCGCGCAGGCGGGGCGCGCAGGCGGGGTGACGATCGCGACGAACATGGCGGGACGCGGGACGGACATCCTGCTGGGCGGCAACCCGGAGTTTCTGGCGGGGGAGATCATCCGGCAGATGGAGGAGGGCGGGAAGGCGGTCGGTGACGAGGAGCGGGCGGCGCTGCTTGAGCAGAAGCGTCAGGAGGTGGCGCGGGAGCACGATCAGGTGGTGGCGGTCGGCGGGCTGCATGTGCTCGGCACGGAGCGGCATGAGTCGCGGCGGATCGACAACCAGTTGCGCGGGCGCTCGGGGCGTCAGGGCGATCCCGGTTCGTCGCGTTTCTACTTGTCGCTCGAGGATGATCTGATGCGAATCTTCGGATCGGACCGGATCATGAAGATCATGGACCGGCTCGGGATGGAGGAAGGGCAGGATATCCAGCATCCGTTCGTGACGAAGGCGATCGAGACGGCGCAGAAGCGCGTTGAGGCGCACAACTTTGACATCCGCAAGCAGCTGCTCGAGTACGACGGCGTGATGAACAAGCAACGGGAGGTGATTTACGCCGAGCGGCAGCGGGTGTTGAGGGGATCGGCGGAGGCGGTGGCGGAACATATCCGCGAGATGATCGATGACGTTGTCGATGGGGCGGTCGGGACGTATCTCGGGGCGAAGTCGCCGGAGGAGTGGGACGCCAAGGGGCTTGTCGAGTGGGCGCGGTCGCGGTTTGTCGTGACGGTGGGAGCGGGCGAGGTGGAGACGGCGCCGGATGTCGAGGCGGTCTGCGACTGGGTGTCGGATCGCGTGAAGGCCGCGTATGCCGCCAAGGAGCAGGCGCTCGGCGTCGAGCGGATGCGGCATCTGGAGCGGATGGTGCTGCTGCATGTGATCGATACCAAGTGGAAGGATCATCTCTACGCGATGGACAATCTCCGCGAGGGGATTGGGCTTCGGGCGTATGGCCAGCGCGATCCTTTGGTCGAGTATCAGCACGAGGGCTTCGCGATGTTCGAGGCGATGGTGGCGACGATCAAGGAAGAGGCGCTGGAGCTGATGCTCAAGGTGCAGCCGGTCGAGCCGGAGCGGGTGGTCGGTGTTTTCGATATGGTACCGAAGGAGTTTGTGCATGCTGAGTCGGCGCCGACGACGGCGCGCGACTTGGCGGCGGCTCCGACGGACGAGACGGCGGATGCGGAAGCGCTCGATGGCGTGACGATGCCTCCGCGAGGGCGCACCGCATCGTCTGGTCGGTCGCTTGGCAGAGCTCCGGTATCGAAGCTTCAGCCGCAGCATCGCGAGACCCCAAAGGTGGGCCGCAACGATCCATGCCCTTGCGGCAGCGGCAAGAAATACAAGAAGTGCCACGGTCAGTGACGCGGCGGGAGCAGGTGCAAACTCGTCCACAGTCCACAGTCCACAGTCCACAGAGGAAAGCTTCTCTTGCATCTGCTGTGGACCATGGACCATGGACCATGGACGCTTTCAGAGTCTTTATGTCTCTCGCCGCGTCGGTGCTTTCCGGAGCAATGTACGCGCTGGCGTTCCCGCCGTATCATCAGGCGTGGCTGGCGTGGGTCGCGCTCGTCCCTCTGCTGATCGTCGCTCGTCGGGCCGCTCGGTGGTGGGGGGCGTTCGGCTACGGATATCTCGCCGGAGTCGTGGCGTTCGGCTGGACGCTCGAGTGGATTCGGCACGTCACGGTATCCGGTTGGATCGTCCTCTCGCTCTACCTCGCGTTGTATCCTGCCGTATGGGCTGTTGCTGTTTCGTGGATTCAAACCCGTCGCACGTCGCATGCCGCAGGAGAACAGTCGCACGTCGTACGTCGCAAGTCGCACGACCCACGACCTGCGACCTCCGACGGATTGTCGGTGGACGGCGGACGGTGGACGGTGGACGTCTTGCTGTTGCTTGCAGTCCCGGCGGCGTGGGCGTTGCTCGAGTGGATTCGTAGCTGGCTCTTCAGCGGATTCGGTTGGGCGTTGTTGAGCTATTCGCAGTGGCACATGCTGCCGGTGATCCAGATCGCGCATCTCGTCACCGCGTACGGCGTGTCGTTCCTCATTGTGCTTGTCAATGCAGCCATCGCGGAGACGGTTACGTCGCAGGTCGTAGGTCGCAAGTCGCACGAAAAGGCGGACGCAGGACGCGTGGCGCACGACTCGCGACTCGAGAATCGAGACTCGAGATCATGGCTCGAGACCTCGCAGCGTTCCTTCTGCCTTCTGCCTTCTGCCTTCTGCCATCTCGTGTTTGCGGCGGTTCTCTGCGCGGCAGCCATCGGCTATGGCTACTGGCGATTGCAGCAGTCGATCGAGGGGCAGCCGATCACCGTGGCGGTGCTGCAGGGAAACATTCCGCAGCATCAGAAGTGGGACGAGCGATACGCGCAGCAGATTCTTGACCAGTACACGGTGTTGACGCGGGTGGTCGCGGACGAGCAGCCGGACTTGGTAATTTGGCCGGAGACGTCGGTGCCGGGGTATCTGGAGGAGGAGTCGGAGTTGTTGGGGGTGGTGCAGGAGGTGGCGCGCCTGTCGGGCGGCTATCTGCTGGTGGGGACGCCATCGATGCAGCTGGAGGAAACGGAGCGGGAAGCAACGCTCGACATGGTATCGAGACGCTCCGAACTACGATATTACAACAGCGCCGTGCTGTTCGATGCCGACGGCACGTTGCTGCAGCGGCATCACAAGATGCATCTGGTGCCGTTCGGCGAGTACGTGCCGTTTGAGGATCGGCTGCCGGTGCTGCGGGCGTGGATTCCACCAACGGGCGATTTCTCGCCTGGCCGTGACTACACCGTCTTTCAACTGCGGACACAAGCTTCAAGCTACAAGCTTCAAGCTACAAGATTTGAAACCCGAGATGCCGATCGAAAGCGATCGACGAACAGTCAGAAACAGCAGCGGGGCGAATCGGAACTCTCGGTTTCCGATTCCGGGTATGATGCCGGACGCTTGCAGCTTGAAGCTGGAAGCTTGCAGCTGAAGTTCGGCGTACTCATCTGCTACGAGGATATCTTTCCGGGGATCGTCCGGCGGTTGCGGCGCAGTGGCGCTGACTTCCTCGTTAACATCACCAACGACGCGTGGTTTGGCGATCGCAGCGGTGCCGCCGAGCAGCATGCGCAGGCGTCACTCTTCCGGGCGGTGGAGGAGGGAGTTTGGGTCGTCCGAGCGGCGAACACCGGTTACTCGTGCGTGATCGATCCATGCGGCCGGATCGTGGATGAGGTCAAGGATCGCGAGGGTCGACGGATCGGCGTGCCCGGTTACGCGATCGCCACGCTCCGCATCCGCAACTGAAAAGCGTGCTTGGATGATGTGACGGCCAGCAGGCGACATTCGACCCTCGACCTTTGACCTTCGACTTTTTCGAATCCAATGTCCTTCAGTCGTCCGATGTCGCTTGAGATCTTTGGTGGGGTTAGAAAGTCAAATGTCAAAAGTCGAATGTCGAAAGTCGCGTTTTGACTGCCCGTTGTTCGTAGTTTGCTCTTGATGGTTGGAACAACGCAAGTTATGGCGTTCGTTGACATTCCGACGGTCCGGCTCTATAATGCCGTCGCTGTTTTCAAACGATTATGGACGTCGCCAACGACTTGATGCAGCAGCGGTTACAGAAACTGGCGCTGTTGCGACAGCAGGGGATCGAGCCGTACGGTGGCCGTTTCGACAAACCTCAACTCATCAGCCAGATTCGTGAGGCGTATGCACAAGATGCGCCGGTGCGGGTGGCTGGTCGGTTGGTGGCGAGGCGGCAGCATGGCCGGATTATCTTCGGCGACCTGCGGGATCAGACCGGCAAGATTCAGTTGTGGTTAAGGCCGGAGCAGCTCGGCGATGCCGCGTTCGACCAGTGTAACGCGTGGCTCGACATCGGTGACTTCCTCGGCGTCGTTGGGACGCTTTGCAAGACGAGAACCGGTGAGATCACGGTTAGCGTCACGGCGTTGACGCCGCTGGCGAAGAATCTGCGCCCGTTGCCGGAGAAGTGGCATGGGTTGAAGGACATCGAGGTGCGGTATCGTCACCGGCACCTCGATCTGATCGGCAATCCGGAGGTGATCGGTCAGTTTTTGCAGCGTAGCCGACTGGTGCGGTCGGTGCGCGAGTTCCTCGATGCTCGTGGTTTCGTGGAGGTGGAGACGCCGGTACTGCAGCCGCTGGCCGGCGGCGCCGCGGGGCAGCCGTTCGTCACGCACCACGAGGCGCTGGACGCCGATCTCTTCCTGCGGCTGGCGCCGGAGCTGTATCTCAAGCGGTTGCTGGTCGGCGGTTTCGAGCGCGTGTACGAGATTGGTAAAAGTTTTCGCAACGAAGGGTTGTCGCCGCGACACAACCCGGAGTTCACGATGCTGGAGCTTTACCAGGCGTACGCCGACTGTCAGGTCATGATGGAGCTGACGGAGACGCTGGTGTGTGAGGCGGCGCAGCGGTTGGGGCTCGGCACGACGATCACGTTTCGCGGTCGGCAGATTGATCTGACACCGCCATGGGAACGCCGTTCGTTTGCGGAGCAGATGGAACGGCTCTTTGATATTCGTCCCGGCGACTCGCTGGAAGTGTGGCAGCGGAAGCTGGAAGATGGACGCAAGCGGCATCAGCTCGGTGCGAAGCTGGAGCTGAGCGAGGCGTCGAAGGCGCAGGGTAAGATCACGCGTTCGGCGCTATCATCGCTCGTCGAGGATGTGGTTAGCCCAAGCGAGCAGGAGGGGCGGCCGGTCTTCGTGACCGATTTCTTCACGGAGTTCTCGCCGCTAGCCAAGAGCCAGCCTGATCGGCCGGAGTTGGTGGAGCGGTTTGAGCTCTTCATCGGCGGCATGGAGATCGCCAACGCCTACTCGGAGCTGAATGATCCGGTCGAGCAGCGGCGGCGGTTCGAGCAGCAGGTCGCCGAGGATCCTGAACGGCAGGTGGATGAGGGGTTTCTTGAGGCGCTGGAGTGCGGGATGCCGCCGGCCGGTGGATTGGGGATCGGCATCGATCGTCTGGCGATGCTGCTCACCGGTCAGGAGGCGATCAAAGACGTGATCCTCTTCCCGCAGCTCCGTCCTGAGATCAGTGCAGAGCGGGGGCGTGATAGTGGGCGATGATGGTTGGGGATGTGGCAGCCGGCGGGCACGGGCGGGGACATGGAGCAGGGACACAGAGCAAGGGAAGGGGATATGAAGCTAGCTGGTTTTCGAGAGGTTCGAATGGTTGATGTGTCCCCGCGCTGCCAGGATGGCAGTAATGTCCCCCCGCGTCGTAGCTGGCTGGCCAGTCCCCGAGTCGAACGGACGGCGGTCGCGTCCCGCGTTTCACGAGGTACGTGGTGAAGTACGAATTCTGGCTGGCGCGGCGGTACCTCTTTTCGCAGCGGCGCGATCGGTTCGTCTGGTTGGTGGGGACGATCGCCATCGGCGGCGTGGCGTTGGGCGTGATGGCGCTCATCGTCGTGCTGGCGGTGATGACCGGCTTCGACAACGAGCTTCAGGCGAAGATCATCGGAACGAACGCGCATATCGTTGTGGAGCGTGAAGGAGGTATTGGTGACCCGCTCGAGGTGTTGCAGGCGGTGCGCGGTGTGGGGGGTGTGGCAGCTGCGGCGCCATTTCTCACCGGTCAGGTGATGCTACAGCATCGCGGGCAGTCGGTCGGCGTCGTGCTGCGTGGCATCGATCCGGCAGCCGAGCGACATGTGACCGATCTCTCGCAGTATCTCGTTGATGGAACATTTGAGCTACAGGCCGGCGAGGTGTTGATCGGCACGGAGTTGGCGCGGCGGCTGGGCTTGTGGCTCGGCGATGAGATTGCGGTCGTGACGCCGATGGTGCTGCAGGAGCCGCGGCGGGTGAAGATCGCCGGGCTCTTCACCTCCGGCATGTATGAGTTTGACGCGACGCTGGTGCTCGCGCCGTTGCCGGACGTGCAGACGATGCTATCAGCGCCTGGCGTTGTCGGAGGCATCGGTGTGCGGCTGGCGCGGTTGGAGACGGCGTCGCAGGTGAAACGAGCGCTCGTGCAGACATTGGGCTACCGTTATCTTATCAGGACGTGGATGGATTTGAACGCGAACCTCTTCGGGGCGTTGAAGCTTGAGAAGACGGTGATGTTTTTGATCCTGGCGTTGATTGTGCTGGTGGCAAGTTGTAACATCGTCAGCACGTTGATTATGACGGTGTTGGAGAAAGTGAAGGATATCGGCATCCTGCAGGCGATCGGGGCGACGCACCGCGGGATCCGATTGATCTTCACGTGTCAGGGGTTGTTGATTGGGCTGCTTGGGACGGCGTTCGGCGTCGCGGGTGGCGTTGGTCTGTGCGAGTTGCTGGAGCGTTACCAGTTTGTGCGGCTGCCGCAGGAGATTTACTATATCGATCGGCTCCCGGTGGCGATGCGGTGGACGGACGTCGGCGCCGTGGTGGCAGCCGCTGTGCTCATCAGCTTGATGGCGACGGTGTATCCGGCGTGGCTGGCGTCGCGTCTGCAGCCGGTCGAAGCGTTGCGGTATGAATGACGGTAAGAACGTCCATAGTCCACAGTCCATAGACCACGGTAAATACATTGGTTTTTACTGTGGACTGTCGACCGTGGACCATGGACGCATTTGCGGTAACGTGCGGCTGTGGCGCTGATCGAGTCGGTTGATCTGTGCAAACGGTACACGAGCGGCGCCAAGACGCTCGACGTGCTGCGGGGCATTACACTGACGATCGAGCAGGGTGAGTTTGTAGCGATCATCGGCCCATCGGGTGCGGGCAAGTCTACGCTGCTGCATCTATTGGGGTGGCTCGATCCGCCCGGCTCCGGGGATGTGCGATTTGACGGCCGCTCGTTCCAGGCGGCGTCGGAGCGACAGCGGGCGCAGGTGCGGAATCGTCGCATCGGCTTTGTGTTTCAGTCGTACCATCTCTTGATGGAGTTGACGGCGCTGGAGAATGTGATGTTGCCGTCGGTCATTCAGGGGGCTAGGGAGTCGATGCGGCGGGCGGAGGAGTTGTTGGAGTTTGTCGGTCTGTCGGATCGGTTGACGCATCGGCCAAACCAGCTCTCCGGCGGCGAGCAGCAGCGGGTAGCGATCGCCCGGGCGCTCTGTAACGATCCGGATGCGTTGCTGTGCGATGAGCCGACGGGGAACCTTGACTCGGCTAATGGCGCGCGGATCGTCGAGCTGTTGCGCGGGGCGCAGCGCGACCGGCGCAAGACGGTGGTGTTGGTGACGCACGAGCGGGATCTGGCGGCATCGGCCGACCGGATCATCCGATTGCGTGATGGGGAGATCGTCAATGCGTAAGAGCGTGCTCGAGTGCCTATGTGCCCGAGTTCTCGCAGGGGAACGCAGGTACTTATGCACATGAGCACATAAGCACAGGGGTGTGGTATTGAAAGTCTATCTGAACGGTAAGCTGTACGACAAAGAGGATGCGAAAGTCTCGGTCTTCGACCATGGATTGCTCTACGGCGATGGGGTGTTTGAGGGTATCCGCGTTTACAGCGGACTCATCTTCAAATTGCGCGAGCATGTGGATCGACTCTTTGCCTCGGCGCGCGTGATCATGCTGACGATTCCGCTGACGTCGCAGCAGGTAGTCGACGCCGTGCGGATGACGCTGCGCGCGAACGGGCTCAAGGATGCGTACATCCGGTTGGTGGTGACGCGTGGCGTCGGCGATCTGGGACTCGATCCGCGCAAGTGCAAGCAGCCGACGACGTTCATCATCACCGATCGTATCGTGTTGTATCCGGAGGTGCTGTATCGTCAGGGATTATCGATCGTGACGGTACCGACGCGCCGGAACATCCCGGAAGCGCTCAGCCCGCAGGTGAAGTCGCTGAATTATCTGAACAACATCATGGCGAAGATTGAGGCGATCAACAATGGGTCGGAAGAGGCGCTCATGCTCAACCAGGCCGGTTACGTGGCGGAGTGCACCGGTGATAATATCTTCATGGTGCGCGACGGCGCGTTGCTGACGCCACCGAATCATCTGGGGGCGTTGTGCGGGATCACGGCGGCCTGCGTGGTGGAGCTGGCGCGCAAGCGTCGCATTCCGGTCAGCGAGGCGGTGATGACGCGGTATGATCTCTTCAACGCCGATGAAGTGTTTCTGACCGGCACGGCGGCGGAGGTGATCCCGGTGGTGAAGATTGATGGGCGGACGATCGGTGACGGCAAGCCGGGTCGCGTCACCAAAGTACTCATGGCGGATTTCCGCAAGCGGACAACCCTGGATGGCGTGCGAGTGTAGTTTCGTGAAGCGTGAAGCGTGAAAAACAAACCTCTGGGTGTTTGACGAACGACGTTTCACGCGCCGTGCGTTTTGGAAGAGGAGAGACAGTGATTTGCGATCTGTGTGGTAAGGAACAGGCGACGGTTCATTTGACCGAGATCATCGATAACAAGGTGACCGAGCTGCACCTTTGCGAGGGATGCGCCCGTGAGAAGGGGGCGCAGATGGAGCAGCACTTCGGTCTGGCCGATCTGCTGTCGGGATTGGCGGATTTCGGCAAACCGACGATGGAAGGTGAGACGGGTGGCACCGGCTCCGCTGTTGGCAAGGGGGTCGCGTGCACCAACTGCGGTATGAGCTACGGCGATTTCCGGAAGATCGGCCGCTTCGGTTGCAGCCAGTGCTATGATGCATTTCGGGAGCAGGTGACGCCGTTGCTGAAGCGGATTCATGGGACGCCGTCGCACGCCGGGAAGCATCCAGGGGCCATGGTGGTGGAGACGCCGGAGCGTCCAGCGTCGCCCAAGCCGTCGGTTCGGCCCAAGTCTGAGCTGCGCCAGCTGAAGGACCGTTTGCAGAAAGCAGTGCAGAACGAGGAGTTTGAGGAAGCGGCGCGTCTGCGCGACAAGATCAAAGAGTTGGAGCGTTCCAAGAAAGGCTAGAGGAGGATACAAGATACAAGACTCAAGACGCAAGTTAGAACCTGAGTGCTTGAGTATCTGGTTCTCCTTGAGTCTTGGGACTTGAGTCTTGAGTCTGGGGTTGAGGTTGAGATGGAACTGAACGATTTGTTGCGGCAACAGAGCGAGTGGTTGAAGGGCGCAGGCCCGTCGGCCGAGATCGTCATGTCCAGTCGGGTGCGGCTGGCGCGGAATCTCGAACGCGTGCCGTTCTCCCATTGGGCGAATAAGAAGCAACTGGAGCAGGCGCTGAACTCGGTCGAGACGGCCATTCTCGAGAGTGGTTGCCTAGATGATCCGATCAGCGTGCGGCTCAAGGGCGTCGAGGAGGTGGATCGGCAGTTTCTCGTGGAGCGCCATCTGATCAGCCGCGAGCATGGCGTCAATCCCGATCACAAAAGCGTCGTCTTCAGCCGCAATGAAATGCTCAGCATCATGGTCAACGAGGAGGATCACCTGCGGATCCAGGCGTTGCAATCGGGGTTGAGTATTCACCAGGCGTGGGGGCGGGCGAATCGGGCGGATGATTTGCTCAGCGAGCGGCTGACGTTCGCGTTCCGGAAGGAGTTTGGGTATCTGACCTGCTGCCCGACCAATGCCGGCACCGGCATCCGGGCATCGGTCATGATGCATCTGCCGAGTCTGGTGCTGACCAAGCAGATCAACAAAGTGCTGCAGGCGATCGCGAAGCTGAACCTGACGTCGCGCGGGCTCTACGGCGAGGGCACCGAGGCGAGCGGCAACTTTTTCCAGATCTCGAACCAGTTTACGCTGGGGCAATCGGAGGAGGAGATCATCGATCATCTGCAGCGGGTGGTGTTGCAGGTGATCGAGCATGAGCAGAACGCGCGCCGGGCGTTGCTGGCGCAGAATCGGGAGCTATTGGAGGATCGGATCTGGCGGGCATACGGTACGCTGAAGGGGGCGCGCATCATCACGTCGCACGAGACGATCGATCTCCTCTCGACCGTGCGGCTGGGTGTCGACATGGGACTGCTCAAAGATGTGGAGCGGGCAACTTTGAATGATCTCTTTATCATGACGCAACCGGCGCATCTTCAGAAGTTGGAGGGCAAGGTGCTGGGGGCGGCGGAGCGCGATGTCAAACGTGCCGCATTGGTCCGTGAGCGGCTCACAAAACGGTCGGCGGGATGACGAAAACGACGTGTTAAGTGTAAAGTGTCAGGCGTTAGAGGAACGACGATCGTTCTTCGACACTTGACACCTTACACTTGACACTGACCTGTCATGGAGGAGTGCTGAGATGTTCAATCGGTTCACAGAGCGGGCGCGGAAGGTAATCCTCCTGGCGAAGGAGGAGGCGAAGCGGTTTAACCACGATTACATCGGGACCGAGCACATTCTCCTCGGGTTGATTCGCGAGGGGGAGGGGGTGGCGTCGGCCGTGCTGCAGAAGATGGGGTTGAGCTTCGAGAAGATCCGGCTGGAGATCGAGAAGCTGGTGCAGCCGGGACCATCGACGGTCGTTTCGGGCGACATTCCGTTCACGCCGCAGGCGAAGAAGGTGATCGAGTTGGCGATGGACGAGGCGCGGGCGCTCAACCACAACTACATCGGTACCGAGCACCTGCTGCTCGGCTTGCTCAAGGAGGGGGAGGGGATTGCGTCGCAGGTGCTGCTCAACTTCGATCTGGATCTCGGCAAGGTGCGTAACGAGGTGATCAAGCTGCTTGGCTCGTCGGGGCCGTCGGGCGGCGGTGGGGCGCAGACCGGCGGCAAGACGCGGACGCCGGCGCTCGATGCGTTCGGGCGGGACCTGACGGTGCTTGCGCGCGATAACAAGCTCGATCCGGTGATCGGTCGCGAAGATGAGATCGAGCGGGTGATTCAGATTCTCGCGCGCCGGACGAAGAACAATCCGGTGCTGCTCGGAGAGGCGGGGGTCGGCAAGACGGCGATCGTCGAAGGGCTCGCGCAGAACATCGTCAAGGGCGACGTGCCGGAGATTTTGCGCGACAAGCGGGTGATCATCCTCGATCTGGCGTTGATGGTGGCGGGCACCAAGTATCGCGGGCAGTTCGAGGAGCGGATCAAGTCGGTGATGGACGAGATCAAGCGGTCGGAGAATGTCATGCTCTTCATCGACGAGCTCCACACATTGGTCGGAGCCGGCGGGGCGGAGGGGGCGATCGATGCGTCGAACATTCTGAAGCCGGCGCTGGCGCGCGGCGAGATCCAGTGTATCGGCGCGACGACGCTCGACGAGTACCGGAAGTACATCGAGAAGGATGCGGCGCTGGAGCGGCGGTTCCAGACGATCCTGGTGGAGCCGCCGAGCGTTGAGGAGACGGTGCTGATTCTCAAGGGGTTGCGCGATAAGTACGAGGCGCATCATCGCGTCACCATTCTCGATGAGGCGCTCGAGGCGGCGGCGCGGCTGTCCGACCGTTACATCACCGGGCGTTTTTTGCCGGACAAGGCGATCGATTTGATCGACGAGGCCGGGTCGCGGGCGCGGCTCTCGGTGCTGACGATGCCGCCGTCGATCAAGGATCTGGAGTTGAAGATCGAGACGTTCCGCAAGGAGAAGGAGGCGGCGATCAAGGGGCAGGATTTTGAGAAGGCCGCGGCGCTGCGGGACCAGGAGCGGGAATCGAAGGACCAGCTCGAGAAGGTGAAGCAGGAGTGGAAGAAGACGAAGTCGGAGTCGCAGCCGCAGGTGACGGGCGAGGATATCGCCTACATCGTCACCAAGTGGACCGGCGCGCCGGTGGTGAAGCTGCAGGAGAAGGAGATGGAGCGGTTGCTCAAGATGGAGGATGAGGTCCATCATCGCGTCGTCGGCCAGCAGGAGGCGATCGGCGCGATTGCGCGTGCCATCCGGCGTTCGCGCTCCGGCATCAAGGATCCGAAGCGGCCGATCGGATCGTTCATCTTCTTGGGGCCGACCGGTGTCGGAAAAACACTGTTGGCTAAGGCGCTGGCGGAGTTTTTGTTTGGCGACCAGGATGCGATCCTGCAGATCGACATGTCGGAATACATGGAGAAGTTCAACGTCTCGCGGTTGGTGGGGGCGCCGCCGGGGTACGTCGGCTATGAGGAGGGCGGTCAACTGACGGAGAAGGTGCGCCGTCGGCCGTACTCGGTTGTCTTGCTCGATGAGATCGAGAAGGCGCATCCGGATGTCTTCAACATTCTGCTGCAGGTGTTAGAGGATGGGCGGCTCACCGACAGCTTCGGGCGTCGAGTCGATTTCAAGAACACGGTGTTGATCATGACGTCGAATATCGGCGCTGAGATGTTGAAGAAGCAAGGCTCGCTTGGTTTCGCATCCCGGCAGGCGGAGTTGACCTACGAATCGATCAAGGAGAAGTTGCTCGATGAGGTGAAGCGGGCGTTCAAGCCGGAGTTCATCAATCGGGTGGACGATATCATCGTCTTTCGTCCGTTGACGCGCGAGGATCTGCAGCAGATCGTGGAGATTGAGGTGGCCAATGTGGTGGCGCGCGTCAAAGAGCAGGGAATTACGATCGAGCTGAGTCAGGAGGCGAAGGACTTCCTGATTGATAAAGGGTTTGACCCCGTGTATGGGGCGCGGCCGCTCAAGCGGACGATCCAACGCTATCTCGAGGATCCGTTGGCGCAGGAGTTGATTGCGGGTTCGCTGAAGTCTGGGCAGTCGATGCACATCGTGCGGGGCGATGACGGCGACAAGCTGACGTTTCGTGAAGCCGCCGTACCGGTGAGTAACTAGTTTTCCTACCGGCTCGTTGCTTCACGGCATCAGGCGCTTTGTCTGCTGTGAAAGTGCCTGGCGCCGCCGGCGGGCTGGGACGAAGCGGTAGCGTAGACAGGGGATCCGCTTGGCTGTATCGGTTGACTGTAGCGAAGCGGTACGAGCGTTGCGGTGATGAGTCGTGCTCAAGGGGATCATCTGGTGCCGGCTGCGGTGCGGCCTTGGGATTGTAGTGTGCACGGTGGCGCTGGTTGGTGGTATCGCATTTGCGCAGCGGCGCCAGATCGTGCGGTTTGCACATCCGCGTCTTGAGCGATGGTTGTCGCAGCGGTTGGGTCAGCCGGTGCGCATCGGCGCGTTGAGCGGTGGACTGCGCTCCGGATTGATTCTCTCGGATGTGCGCGTGGGGGAGGGGTTCAACGAGGAGTCGGTGAATCAGGGATGGTCAGTGTTCATCCCAAGGATTTCAGCGACGCCCGGGTTATGGGAGTGGTTGTGGATCGGTCCCCACGCCGTATTTCATGTGCGGTTGAAATCGCCGGTGGTACGCTTGCCGCGCTCGGAGGATGGCGGGGCGTCGGTGGCTTGGGGGATGCCGCCGAGCGTACCGGGCGGGATACGACTGCAGATTGCTGATGGGCGGATCATCGGCGCCAAGGGTGAGGCGCGGCCGGTTGCGCGAGACCTTTCCGGCACGGTGGAATGGAGGCGTCGCCGTCTGGTTGTGAAGCGCTTGCGCGGCGTGGTGGCGGATGCGACCATTGCCGTGAACGGCGAATACGACGGGGCGACCGGTCGGTGGGGCGGTGGCGGTGAGCTGGCCGGCACGACGACCGCAGTGACGGCTCGATGGGACTTGTCGGGGTCAGAGGCAGCGGGGCGGTTGACCGGTCGTATCGCGTTTGCCGATGTTGCGCTGGCGGTGCACGGAGAGTTGGATCTGCCGGGTCGAAAAGCCCGGTTCTGGCTGCGGCGATCCAGCGATGCTGAATCAGTCGGTGGTGGCGGTACGGCGCATGTCGTCGTGTGGATGCCGTCGATGGAGCGCGCGGCAGTCAGCGGGCAGTTCCGCGACATGCGATTTGGCGAACATCGTTTGTCGGGTCGCGTATTGATGGCGGCGATCCAGAAGGCCGGTCAATCGACGATCAACGGCGGCGTGCTGGGGCATCGGCTGTTCATCGATGATACGCCCATCGCGCCGGTTCGCGGTCGTTGGCGATGGACGCCGGATGGATGGGTGGTGCGTCGGCTGGCGATCGGTCGGCAGTTTCGCCTGCAAGGCGACGTGCAATCGGAGCCGCCGTACGAGTTGCGGGCAACGGCAGCGCTCGATCGGATTCGGCTGAGCGATTTGGCTGGGATGTCGCGGCTGCGGCTCAAGGATGAGGCGATCGGCACGTTGAGCGGGACGCTGTCGGTTGACGGGAAGCTCCCGTCGCCGTGGGTGCGGGGGGCGCTCCGTTCGGCCGATGGGTCGGTCGGTCCCATGCGGTACCAGTCGGCGCATTTGCAGTTTGAAGGGCCGTGGCCGACGGTGCAGTTTCACGACGCGACGCTGGTCAGCGCCAGCGGCGGCACCTTGCGCATCGAAGGCAATATCGATCTGCGCGATTTGGGAACGCCAACGGTCTTCCGGCAAGTGGATTTGGTGACGGCACAAGGATCGACCGTGTGGCAGGGGTGGGATATGGCGCAGCACGCCGGCACGGCCGATCAGCTGTTGATCAGCCGACAGATGGGGGAAGGGCTGGCGATCGGTTTCCGGGCGTTCATCAACGCCGAGCCGCAGGGCGACGAGCGGCAGGGGAGCGATGAGGTCCAGGTGCGGTACCAGTTGAGCGAGCATCAGAACGTCAAAGTCGGTGTGACCAAAGAAGAAGAGTTTATGGGGGTGGAGCACCGATGGCAGTTTTGATCCGCGCCTCCGTCGCGCATCCACAGAGCGGCGCAGATTGGGAAACGCGCGCGATGAGTGTTGATGGTTGGGGTGGTTCACGGTTAGCTGTGATGGTCTGTGACATGGTATCTGTGATCATCTGTGCTTGCGAATGAAGGCGAGCAGCGGGGCGTTGTCGTTGCAGGATTGGTTCGGGCGGATCGGCGTGCGGTTCGTCGACTTCGCCGCCTACATCGGCGGGATATCGCTGTTGCTCGGGCAGACCATCGGCTGGTTGGTCGCGGTGCCGCAGCGTCGACCGCCGCTCCGGGTGCATTTCTGGCGCATCGGGCTGAGCAGTCTGCCGATCGTGTTTCTGACAGCGTTCTTCACCGGCATGGTGCTGGCGTTGCAGAGCGCCTACCAGATGCAGAAGATCGGCGCCGAGATCTACATTGCCAGTCTGGTGGCGTTGTCGATGACGCGCGAGCTGGGGCCCGTGCTGACGGCGTTGGTGATTGCGGGGCGCGTCGGGGCGTCGATTACGGCGGAGCTCGGGACGATGAAGGTGACCGAGCAGATCGATGCGCTGCAGGCGCTGGCAACCGATCCGGTGAAGTACCTGGTGGTGCCGAGGTTCATCGCGCTGGTGACGATGCTGCCGCTTCTGACATCGTACGCCGATTTCTCCGGTATCATCGGCGGGTACGTGATCGGGGTGTACAAGCTGGGGCTTGGTTCAACGCTTTACTGGCGCATGACGTTCGATCCGCTGGTGTTGAAGGATGTCGCGACCGGGCTGATCAAAGCGGTGGCGTTCGCGGCGATCATTGCGATCGTCGCCTGCTACGAGGGGTTCCGGACGGAGGGTGGGGCGGAAGGGGTGGGGCGCGCGACGACGCTCTCCGTGGTGATGTCGTTCATTCTCATCGTGGCGGCGGACTGTTTGTTGACGGCGATGTTTTATTTTCTGTTTCGATGAGCGCGCTAGAGAGGCGACCCACGACATTTGACCTTCGACCAAGGATCAAAGCCAGTTGGTTTAGCTCGGGTCAAAGGTCGAATGTCGAAAGTCGATTTGTTCGGTGGCCATCGCCAGCGAGCGCGTGGACGCAGGGTGGGCAGGCGTGATCGAAGTTATCAATTTGTGCAAGTCGTTCAGCGATCGTCCGGTGCTGGAGAATTTGAATCTGACGGTGGCGCGCGGCGAGACGATGGTGATTATCGGGCGCTCCGGTTGCGGGAAGAGTGTGTTGTTGAAGCATGTGATCGGTTTGTTATCGCCGGAGTCCGGTCAGGTCCTGATCGACGGGCAGGATATCAGCCGGGCGCACGGGCAGCGGCTGGATCAGTTGCGGATGCGGTTCGGCATGCTCTTTCAGGGAGCGGCGCTCTTTGATTCGTTGACGGTCGGCGAGAATGTCGGGTTTGGGTTGCGGCAGCATAGCGATTTGAAAGCGCGGGAGATCGCCGATCGGGTGCGCGAGTCGTTGACGATCGTCGGCCTGGAGGGTATCGAGGAGCGGCGGCCATCGGAGCTCTCCGGCGGGATGCGCAAGCGCGTCGGACTGGCGCGGGCGTTGTGCATGCGTCCGGAGATTATGCTGTATGATGAGCCAACCACCGGGATCGATCCGATCATGGCCGATGCGATCAACGATCTGATCTGTATGCTGCATGACAAGCTCAAAGTGACGTCGGTGGCGGTGACGCATGACATGACGAGCGCCTACAAGATCGCCACGCGGATCGCCATGTTGTATCAGGGGCGGATTATCGCGGTCGGCACGCCCGAGGCGATCCGGCACACGACGAATCCGATCGTCAAGCAGTTCGTGACCGGCGCGGCACGCGGGCCGATCACGGAAGGCGGCTAGTGGGCGTGGGGGGAAGAGCAGACACAAGACACAAGACACAAGACACAAGACACAAGACACAAGACACAAGACACAAGACACAAGACAATCCCGTTCTCATGAGCTGGTTTTTCTTGCGTCTTGAATCTTGTGTCCGGGGTTTGTGGTGGGCACGGGGTTCATAACGAGGGGGCGATATGGCGTCGCGAACGGGTGTTGAGCTCAAGGTTGGGCTGTTCGTTCTGATCGGTGTCATCATCTTGGGCGTGATCGTCTTCTCGGTGGGGGAGTTTGGGTTCATCAAGCGCGGTTACCGGATTCTGGTGCGGTTCGGTGTGGTGACCGGCGTGGAGGTTGGGGCGCCGGTCCGGATATCAGGTGTGGAGGTCGGGCAGATCGAAACGATCCGGTTGCTGGATCACACGCAGGGTGGTCGGTACCGGGTCGAGCTGGTCGGATGGGTGCGGGAGGGTGTGCATATTCCCGACGACTCATCCGGGAACATCAACACGTTGGGGTTATTGGGGGAGAAATATCTGGAGATTGCGCCGGGCAACAGCCGCAGGCCGTTGCCGGATGGAGGGATGCTGTACGGGTTTGACCCGATCCCCATCGACCGGGTGGCGGAGCAGGGCTACAATGCGCTCGGCGATTTCCAGACACTGGTCAATTCAGTCAATGATGTGGTGGGCGATCCGGTGTTCCGGTCGTCGATGAAACATACGGTGGCACGGTCGGAGGAGCTGGTCAGTTCGTTGCATGCGTCGTCCGAGTCGTTGCGTGCCATTATGGAACAGATCCGTACCGGTGAGGGGACGTTGGGGCGGTTGTTAATGGATGACGCGTTGTATAAGGAGCTGTTGGCGTTCGTTCAGGATCTCAAGGCGCATCCATGGAAGTTGCTGCGGCGGGATACCGCCAGGGACAGGGAGAAAGAGAGCCGCAAGCCGACAGACGCCAAGCCGGGAGTTTCCACATCGGGGAATCGAGGGTTCTTTTTCGGCGGGCCGCGGTAGACTGCCGCGTTCCGCTGCGTCATGGGTTGGAGGGGTGATCATGTCGATTGCATCCATTCGAATCTTCTTTGCGTTGTTGAGCGGGTATGCCGGGTACCAGGTGGGGGGGGTGTTGGGAGTGCCATCCGACCTCTGGGGATGGATCGGGTCCATGGTGGGTGTGGGGATTGCCGGCGCGGTGGTGGCGCTGGAGTTCAGCATGCGACGGATCTCGGTACGCGGATTGTCGGCGACCGTGTTCGGCTTGCTGCTGGGGCTTCTGCTGGCGCGACTGCTGTCAGCGTCGCTGGATATGGTGCCAATGGATGAGACGATCAAGGCCGGGCTGCGGCTGGGGATTTTGCTGATCTTCAGCTATCTTGGGATGGTCATGGCGATGCGCGGGAAGGATGAGTTCAATGTCATCATCCCGTACGTGAAGTTTGCACGGCAGGATCAGCGGGGTGATTTGATCGTGTTGGACACAAGCGTCATCATTGATGGACGGATCGCCGACATCATCGCGACGCGCTTCATCGAGGGGAGTTTCGTGGTGCCGCGGTTCGTGCTGACGGAGTTGCAGCACATTGCCGACTCCGCGGAACCACTCAAGCGCAATCGCGGGCGTCGCGGGCTCGACGTGCTGAACAAGATCCGCAAAAACCCGAATGTCTCGGTGAAAGTGCACGATGAGGCGTTTCCGGATGTGCCGGATGTTGACGCCAAGTTGGTGAAGCTGGCGCAGGTATTGGATGCCAAGGTGTTGACGAACGATTACAACCTGAACAAGATCGCCGAGCTGCAGGGTGTCAAGGTGTTGAACATCAACGATCTGGCGAACTCGTTACGGCCGGTGGTGCTGCCGGGCGAGCAGATGGAAGTGCGGCTGGTGCGGGAAGGCAAGGAGTACAATCAGGCGGTCGCGTATATGGGCGATGGGACCATGGTCGTGGTGGAGAATGGCCGCTCCATGGTTGGTCAGACGGTGCGCGCGACGGTGACGTCGGTACTGCAGACCTCGGCGGGTCGGATGGTGTTCGCAAAGCTCGAAGGATCGTCGAGGAATGTGGCTCCGCCATCATCGGTGCCGCAGCCGGCAGCACAGCCACAGACGCAGGCATCGTGAGCTGGAAGATCGAGCGCGTCCACGGTCCGCAGTCCATGGTCCACAGAAAGAGCGTCGAGCAGATCTGCTGTGGACTGTCGACTATGGACTGTGGACGCCGTTAGGTGGTGCGGTGGCCGTCAGTGCTGTCGTAGTGGCTGCGGGACGTGGGCAGCGGCTTGGGGTGTCTGAGGAGAAGGCGTTCGTTCAACTGTGGGATCGGCCGATGCTGGCCTACACGCTGCAGCCGTTCTCATCGTGCGCTGCAGTTGGAGAGATCGTCGTGGTTGCCAGTGCTTCCGGTGCGCCGAAAGTGACGGATCTGGTGCGGCGATGGGGCATCGAGAAAGTCGTTCGCATCGTCGAGGGTGGTGAGCATCGCTGCGATTCCGTGTTGTCTGGTGTCGAGCAGTCCAGCCCGTCCTCCGCGTACGTGGTTGTTCATGATGCGGCGCGGCCGTTGCTGATGGTCGAAGAGCTGGAGCGGTTGATCGCTGGGGCGCAGGAAGTGCCGGATGGCGGCGCGATTCTGGCGGTGCCGGTGAAGCCGACGATCAAGCGGGTGGATGCCAGCGGGCGTGTCGAATCGACGATGCGTCGCGACGTGCTGTGGGAGGCGCAGACGCCACAGATGTTTGCCCGTTCGGTGCTGCTGGAGGCGTATCGGTCGGCGCGTGCCCGTGGAGATGTGCCGACGGATGAGGCGGCGGCGGTCGAGGCGTTAGGGCGGCCAGTGCGGATCGTGCGCGGATCGTACCGCAACATGAAGATCACGACGCCGGAGGATCTGGTGATGGCCGAAGCGCTGCTGACAGGAGGGGTGCGTACAGCGTGAAACGCCGTTCGTCACAGGAAAGCGGTCGCAGGTCGCAGGTCGCAGGTCGCAGGAGAGCAGTCGCAAGTCGCAAGTCGCAAGTCGTGCGACCCGCAACCCGTAAGCTGCGACCGGCCTCCGTACGACGTACGACATCCGACGTGCGACAGATTGCAGTGGGTATTGGTTACGATATCCACCGGTTTGTTGAAGGGCGGCCGCTGTGGCTGGGCGGCGTGGAGATACCGCACGAGCGCGGGCTGGAGGGGCACTCGGATGCCGACGCGTTGCTCCATGCGATCTGTGACGCGCTGCTCGGAGCGGCAGGCCTCGGCGATATCGGCCGCCATTTCCCCGGTAGCGATCCATCGCTGAGGGGGATTGCCAGCGCGGAGTTGTTGCGAGGGACGCAACGGCTGATTGTTCGGGCGGGGTATCGCGTATCGAATATCGATGCGGTGGTGATCGCAGAGGAGCCGCGGCTCGGGCTGCATCAGGAGCGGATGCGTGCGGCGATCGCGTCGGCTGCGGAAGTTCCAGCGTCATCGGTGAACGTGAAGGTGACATCGAACGAGCGGATGGGGGCGATTGGGCGTGCCGAGGGGATTGCGGCGTACGCCGTGGCGTTGATCGTTCGGACGCAAGACGCAAGACGCAAGGCACAAGGATAGAGCGACGCCCAGCAAGTTTCTGTTTGTGGTTTGTGTTTGGCATTCTGTGACTTCAGGTGTCCACATGAGTGGAATACTGGTGGAGCGATGATGCAGACACTGATTGGATTCATAGCGGTTGCGGCGGTGTACGCGCTTGTAGTCAGTATTTTCTTCCAACGTGAAGTCAAGGCGGTCTTCGAGCGCGACCCGGCAGCGACGAACTACTGGGAGGTGATTTTTACCTATCCGGGGTTGCATGCGATCATGGCCTATCGGATCGCGCATCAGTTGCTGCGGATGCGGGTGCCATTCTTCCCGCGATGGATCTCCCAGACGGCACGATGGGCGACCGGGATCGAGATCCATCAGGGGGCGAAGATCGGCGATGGACTCTTTATCGACCACGGGATGGGCGTGGTGGTCGGGGAGACGACGATCATCGGCAACAACGTGACGCTTTTTCAGGGAGTGACGCTCGGCGGCACCGGCAAGGAGCACGGCAAACGTCATCCGACGCTCGGGAACAACATCGTCGTTGGCACCGGCGCCAAGGTGCTGGGTAATATTGTGATCGGTGACAACGTGGCGATCGGCGCCAACGCTGTCGTGCTGCGCGATGTGCCGCCAAACTCCACGGTTGTCGGTGTGCCGGGTCGCATCGCCAAGCAGGCGGGCCGACGCGTCCCCGGTGCCAATCTCGACTACACGTCGCTGCCAGATCCGTTGACGGAGCGGCTGGAGCGGCTGCAGCGGGAGATTGATCTGATCGAGTCGCATCTGAAGGAATGGCATGAGGAGCAGCGGCAGGCGACCGGTCAATCCGAGCAGCCGCACCGCACCTGACGGTTTTCTGCATGGCGATCCGCATCTACGATACGCTTACGCGGCAGCTTCAAGAATTGCCGCTTCCCGCGCAGCAGCCCGAGCTCAAGATGTATGTGTGCGGTCCTACCGTGTATGACGATCCCCACATCGGTCACGCCCGCAGCGCCTACGTCTTCGATGTGATCCGCCGCTACCTGGAATATCGCGGGTACAAAGTCACGTTCGTCCGCAACGTTACCGATGTCGATGACAAGATTATCGCGAAGGCCAGCCAAGAGAAGCGGACGACCGAGCAGGTCGCCGGACACTATCTCGAGACGTACCATGCGGCGATGAGCCAGCTCGGTCTCTTGCCACCGACCAAAGAGCCGAAAGCAACAGAGCACATCCCGCAGATGCAGCAGTTGATCAAGGCGCTGGTGCGGAAGGGCTCGGCGTACGTGGCGGCGAACGGCGACGTCTACTTTGCCGTGCGCGCGTTCAACGGCTACGGCAAGCTCTCCAACCGGAGCGTGGACGAGCTCGAGTCCGGCGCGCGCGTCGAGCCGGGCGAGGAGAAGCGCGACCCACTTGACTTTGCCCTCTGGAAGGCGGCGAAGCCCGGCGAGCCGCAGTGGAGTGATCAAACGCCGGACGAACAGCCAGCACTCGTACCGGGTCGCCCCGGCTGGCACATCGAGTGCTCGGCGATGAGCATGCAGTATCTGGGTGAGACGTTCGATATCCACGGCGGTGGCGTCGACCTCGTCTTCCCTCACCACGAGAATGAGGTGGCGCAGTCGCAGGCGTTCACCGGCAACCCGCACTCCTTCGCGAAGTACTGGATCCACAACGGCCTTCTCACCATCAACGGCCAGAAAATGTCCAAATCCCTCGGCAACTTCGTCACGATCGACCAGGCGCTTGGAAAGTTGAGACAGAGATTAGATCGAGATGCATTCGGGGATGAGACAAATGCTCTGAAGTTGTTTTTTCTCGGGGCTCACTACCGTAGTCCGATGGATTACTCCGACTCCAACATGGACGCGGCTGTCAAAAGTCTGATTGGGCTCCGTCCCATTGAGGACATCCATTCTTTTCGCATGCAACTAGAGGATTATTATTCCTCAATCCCACCGGTTACGCCAAAGTCATCGATTGGTGAGTTGGATGTGCATCGGCAGGAGTTTGAGGGGGCAATGGACAATGACTTTAACACTCCTCAAGCATTGGCAGTTCTTCATAAGCTGATCAAGGTCATGTATAAATGCTCCGAAGAGAAGTACTCGATGCAGATTAAAGTAGTTGGGAGTCCGCCACTGTCGGACGAAGAGATTCGGCAGGTGCAAGGGTTGTTGAGACGATATTTGGAGGCGGCGGATCTTTTGTCTGAGCTTGGCGGTGTGTTAGGGCTTCAGCTGAGGGAGAATTTGGTTAAGCCTTCGAGTGATCAAAACAGTTTGTTGCAGAAGCGAGAGGAATTCCGAAAGCAAAAGAAGTTTGCCGAGGCGGATAAGATTCGGAAGCAGTTTGACGAGATGGGATTGGTGGTTGAGGATACGTCTCACGGTCCTGTCATACGCAGAAAGGTTGGGAGGTAGCAAGATGCGGCAATCAAGTGTCGCTTGTTCCGCATCTGTTCCGCGTTCTAAGTTCCGCGTGGTTCCGCGGGGTGTGTTCATCGTCTTCGAGGGGCCCGAGGGGAGTGGGAAGAGCACGCAGGCGCGGCGGCTGGCGGCGGCGCTGGCGCGGCGGCGGGTGCCGGTGCGGCTGACGCGCGAGCCGGGTGATACGGAGCTGGGCGTTGGGCTGCGGCGCGTGTTGCTGAAGACGCGGCTGGAAATCGAGGGGAAGACTGAGGCGCTGCTCTACATGGCGGAGCGGTCGGAGCATGTGCGGCGGGTGCTGCAGCCGGCTCTGCATCGGGGCGAGGTGGTGATCTCCGATCGGTATCTCGATTCGACGCTGGCGTATCAGGGGGACGGGCTCGGCGTCGGTCGGGCGTGGCTGGAGCGGATTGGGCGGTGGGTGACCGATGGCGTTCGGCCGGATCTGACGATCTTGCTCGATCTCGAGCCGCGGATTGGGCTGCGGCGGGCGGGGCGGCCGGATCGGATCGAGCGGCGGGATTTGGAGTTTCATCAGCGGGTGCGTGCGGGGTATCTGCGGATGGCTCGGCGCGCTCCGTCGCGGTACTTGGTGTTGGATGCGACGCAGTCGGTGGGGGCGTTGCAGCGAGCGATAGAGGCGGTGGTGTGGGATATGGTTGCGAAACGTGGATAACGCGAGCATGCTTCATCAATCGCTAAGATTCTTGTATATGTCCGACGGGTCCTGGCACTCGCGCACCCCCACGGCTGTCCTCGCCATACCACGATTTCCACGCCTAGCTCGAAGACCAGAGCGTGTGGGAATCGACAGGGGACGCTGCGGGCAGGCGTGGGGGTCCCCCGCGCTCGCGCCACCCGCCGGGCATCTTGCTCGAAGCGTCCAGCTTGTTAAGGGTTTCCGAGTGTCAATTGGGTTTCGGTGATATGGCGTTGAGTGAAGTAGTGGGACAGGAATTGGCGGTAAGGTTTCTGCGGTCGGTGCTGGCGCGCCGTCGGTTGACGCAGGGGTATCTCTTCCTTGGGCCGGTCGGTGTCGGCAAGCGGTTTGTGGCTCGGCAGTTTGCGGAAGCGATCGTGTGCGGCGTTGGTGGTGGCGACGCGTGCGGGGTGTGTCAGGCGTGTCGTCTGGTGGCATCGGGCAATCATCTGGATTTGCTGATGGCGGAGGCGGACGGCGGATCGGGTATCAAGATCGATCAGGTGCGCGCGATTCTGAAGGCGTTTGGGATGAAGCCGGTGATGGGGGGTGGGCGCGTGGCGTTGATCGTCAACGCCGACACGCTGACGGAAGATGCCGCCAACGCGGTGCTCAAGACGCTCGAGGAGCCGCCGGATGGATCGACGTTGTTGCTGACGGGATCGAGTACTGACCGTCTGCTGCCGACGATCGTGTCGCGCTGTCAGATTGTGCGGGTGGTGCCGGTGGAGCCGGAGGCGGTGGCTGAGGTGCTGGTGCAGCGACATGGCGTTGAGCGCTCGACGGCGAGGTTGGTGGCGCAGGGGGCTGATGGGCGGATCGGGCGGGCTGTGGAGATGGCATCGGGCGGATGGATGGCGAAGCGGGAGCGTGTCGTCAGTGCGTTGTTGCGGGAGCCGCCGGATCTCGCGGGAGCGCTGACGACCGATGATCGAGAGCGTCTGACAGAGGAGCTCGAGGTGTTGGCGCATTGGTATCGTGATCTCTGGCAGCTGCAATGGCGCGGGGAGTCAGCGCCGTTGGTGCATGCTGATCGGCGGTCGATGCTGCGAACGTTGGCGGGACGCCTGTCGTCGCAGAGTGTGGCGCGGTCGCTGGAGGCGGTGGATCGGGCGTATCAGGCGGTGCGTCAGCGGGCGAATGTGAAGCTGGTGTTGCAAGTGCTGGTATCGGAGTTGGGGCAGCGATGAGTCGAGTCTACATCACCACGCCACTCTACTATGTGAACGCGGCGCCGCACATCGGGCATGCGTACAGTACCGTCGCGGCCGATTGCCTGGCACGCTACCACCGCTTGCGCGGCGACGAGGTCTATTTCCTGACGGGAACCGACGAGCATGGGCAGAAGATCGCGCAGGCGGCACGCGAGCAGGGGATGGAGCCGAAGGCGTTCGTCGATCAGGTGGTGGGGACGTTTCAGGAGTTGTGGCGGTTGCTGGGGATTGGCTATGACGACTTCATCCGGACGACGGAGTCGCGGCATGTCAAGACGGTGCAGGCGATCCTGGAGCGGTTGCATCGGGAGGGGAAGCTGCACCGGTTTGGCTACTCGAGCTGGTACTGCACGCCGTGCGAGACGTTCTGGACGGTGGGCGATCTGAAGGATGCGGGGTTGTGGGACGCTGCGTCGCAGAAGGGGAGCTGCCCGAGCTGCAAGCGGCCTGTGGCGATGATGGAGGAGGACACATTCAATCTGAAGCTCGAGGAGTCGCGTCTCTGGTTGCGGCGCTACGTGCAGGAGCATCCGACGTTTATCCGGCCGGAGGTGCGTCGCAACGAGGTGTTGAGTCTTCTGGAGCGGCCGTTGCCGGAGTATCTCTGCATCACGCGCGATCGGAACCGGGTGTCGTGGGGTATCGGCGTGCCGTTCAGCCAGCAGCACGTCGTCTACGTCTGGTTCGATGCGCTGATCAACTACATTAGCGCCGTTGAGTACGAACGTGATGACGAGCAGTTCAGGCGTTGGTGGCCTGCCACCATACACATGATCGGCAAAGACATCTTGCGGCATCATGCGATTTACTGGCCGATCATGTTGCACGCGCTCGGATTCTCCGATGACCAGATGCCGCGGCAGATCTTCGCGCACGGCTGGTGGCTGGTGGGGCAGTCGAAGATGTCGAAGTCAGTCGGCAACGTGGTGAACCCGGTCGAGCTGGTCGGTCGTTATGGCGCCGATGCGTTGCGCTATTTTCTGCTGAGGGAGGCGCCGTTCGGTTCCGACGGATCGTTCAGCGAGGATGCGCTCGTGCTACGTATCAACAGCGATCTGGCGAACGATCTCGGCAACCTGCTGCAGCGGTCGCTGCATATCGTGGAGCAGTCGTTCGGCGGGGTGTTGCCGCCGCTTGCTGCTGGCGGTACCATGCCACCGGCGTTCGCTCAACGCACCGCCGAGATCACGGCGTCCGTTCAGGCGTTGCCGCAGCGTTTGGCGGAGGCGATGGAGCGACGGGCATTCGATGCGGCGCTCGACGCGATCTGGGAGCCGGTGCGATCGGGCAATCGTCTGCTCGACGAGTGCAAGCCGTGGGCGTTGGTGAAGAGCGGTGAGCAACAGAATGCCGGTGCCGTGCTGGCATCGGTGGCGTTGACGCTACGGGCTGTGGTGATCGCACTCTCGCCGTGGATGCCAACGACGACGCAGGAGATGTGGCGGCGGCTCGGTGATCCATCGCCGTTTTCGAGCGTCACACTGTCTGATCTCCAGATGTTCGATCTGTTGAAAGCCAACCAGGCACCGCTTCTGGCAACCGGCATGCGGATTGAACGCGGCGCCCCGCTCTTTCCTCGCATCGCCTAACCGCAGTCAACGTAAATGCAATGGATCTGAGATTGTCTCGTGATCACGGGTGAATGTTGCCGCATTGGTGCGTCAGGGGAACGTGATCTTTGTCGGGGAGTTGACAGATGTCGGTTCGCTGTCTGGAAAGAATGGATTCCAGGATCTGCCGGTGGATGTGGAGAGGATCGCGCTGTGGGGCCTGGCCAATCTGACCAATGGGCTCGTTATCGGTACCCACGCTGACTTCTCTGATGAGAAGCTAGAGCGGTACATGCGCGTTCCGGTCAGCATAACGGTCGATTAGTGATCGGTGGCGGTGCGCGCTGGCGGGTGCTTTTCCATCGCACGCACGAAGGCATCGGCCGTGCGGGGATCGAACTGGCTGTTCTTGCAGCGGATGATTTCGGCCATCGCCGCCTCATGGGAGAGCGGCGTGTTGTACGGCCGCTGTGAGGTCATCGCGTCGTAGGCGTCGGCCACCGCGACGATGCGTGCTCCCAGGCAAATTTCCTCGCCCTTCAGCCTGGACGGGTAGCCACCGCCATCGTACCGCTCATGCTCCTGCAGAATCATCAGCTGCGCTTCCTTCAGGAACGTCAGCGGCTCCAGGATCTTCGCGCCCTTGATCGGGTGCAGCCGCATCTCCTCCCATTCCTCCGGTGTGAGCGAGCTCTTCTTCGTCAGAATATGGTCGTGGATGCCGATCTTGCCGACGTCGTGGAGCTGGCAGGCGAGCTGGATGTCTCTCGACTCTTTCGGCGAGAGCTTCATCTCCTTCGCGATCAGATTCGCGTAGCGGCTGACGGCGGCCGAGTGCGCCTGCGTGTAGTGGTCTTTCGCATCGATCGCCAGCAGTAGCGATTTCACCACGTCGATATAGAGTTGCTGCAGATCCTGATGGATGATCGACAGCTCGCTGGTGCGCTGGCGCACTTTGTCCTCCAGCGTCCGACTCCACTGCTCAATCTCAGCGCGGGCTTGCTCCAGCGCCTGTTTGTGGCGTCGGGCGAGACCCGAGATATAGATCGTGATCACGGCGATGACGATCATGCTGCTGATCACCGTGGTCATCATCATGAGTGTGTAGCCGTGGTAGGTATGCATGGCAACAGCCAGCGTGGGCGGCAGCACCGGTTGGTGCGGCAGCAGGCCGGTGGATTCGGCGGCAATCAGCACAGCGAGTGAGACGCAGGCGAATGCGGTGATGGCGATGCACTGCCACGCGGAGAGCACGAGTCCGGCGACGATGATGATGATCGGCAGGAGGAACATGGCGAAGCTCAGGATGCCGCCGGTCAGGTGGATGCCGATGATGAGCACTGCGATGTCGGCCAGGAGCTGGAGGCCGTAGATGCGGTCTGGGCGCCGGATCACCTGATGGCGAAACAGCCACATGGTTAGCTCGTTGGAGAAGAGGTAGATGACGAAGAGGCCGATGACCGGACCGATCGGTACGTCAAGCAGCCCGATGGCGTAGAGGATCAGGAGCGCGAGGAACAGGATGGGAACCAGTATGCGGCGGATGATGCGATCCGCCAGCACGGCGCGTGCAACGGTATCTGACTCCCACGATCTGATGGTTTCGCGTGCCATGGCGTGTATTCGGAAGTGGTGGAAATGTAACATGTTATGTTAGAGGTGTCAAGCAGGAGTCGACTTCCGCTACGAGCCACGAGCTTCGAGCCGCGAGGAATCCCGAACCCAGCTACAAGCCGCAAGCTGCAGCAACATCGTCAGAGCGAACTCAAGACTCAAGCCGCAAGACGTAAGTAACATCGAAATCAGACACAACACCCTTCCTTCAGGAGCCGATCTTCCTTGGATCTTGCAGCTTGAATCCGATTTTCAGGGAGCTTGCACCCGGAGTCGTGCAGTCAGAATGGCCGTTCACGCTTCGCGATTGATGAATGATATAATTCGTTCCATGGCAAGTATCTATCTCGATCATAATGCGACGACACCGGTGGATCCGGTGGTGGCTGAGGCGATGGCGCTGTGTTTGGGCGAGCGATACGGCAACCCATCCAGCATGCACGGCGCTGGACGGATCGCTCGGGAAGCGGTCGAGCAGGCGAGGAATCGTGTGGCGGACTCGGTGAGTGGGAGGCCGGAGGAGATCGTGTTCGTCTCCGGAGGGACCGAAGCGAATAATCTGGCGATCAGGGGAAGTTACTGGGCGCATCGCCGGCGCGGTCGCCATCTGATCACCACGCCGATCGAGCATCATTCGGTGCTGGAGCCATGTCGGTGGCTGGAGCGCGAGGGGCTGGCGGAGGTGACGTATCTACCGGTCGATGCGCATGGGATGATCGATCCGTCGGATGTGGAGCGGGCGATCCGTCCGGAGACGATCCTTGTCAGCGTCATGCATGCCAACAACGAAGTCGGCACGATGCAGCCGGTGGAGGCGGTGGCGGAGGCGACGCGGCGCCACGGCGTATTGCTGCATGTGGATGCGGTGCAGACATGGGGCAAGGTGCCGTGGTCGGTCGAAACGCTCGGTGCCGACCTCGTCTCCCTGTCAGCGCACAAGTGTTACGGTCCGAAGGGTATCGGGGCGCTTTGGGTGCGTCGTGGCACAGTGCTGACGGCGCAACAGCAGGGCGGGCATCAGGAGCGGAACGGGCGCGGCGGCACCGAGTCGGTGGCAGCGATCGTTGGCTTCGGGGCGGCGGCGCAGCTGGCGCGGGAGCGGTTGGCGCAGCGCGCAGCGCACATGCTGGCATTGGAAGAGGCGTTCTGGAGCGGTGTACGAGCTCGGATCGATGGCACATTGCTGAACGGGCATCCGGCGCGGCGCGTGCCCGGCACGGTGAATGTCGCATTCGATGGCGTGGATGGTGATGCGTTGATGATCCAGTGCGATTTGGCCGGGTTGTGTGTGTCGCTGGGAGCGGCATGTGAGGCGGGGTCGTCGGAGCCGTCGCACGTGCTGCTGGCGATGGGGGTACCGGAGGCACGGGCCCGCGCGTCGCTGCGCTTCTCGATCGGATGCGGCAACACGCACGACGAGATTGAGCGATGCGTGGACGTGCTCGCCGATCTGGTGATGAAGCTTCGCGCTCGCCGTTCACGTGACCTGCGGACGTACGACGTGCGACGTACGACGTGCGCCTGATGCTCATCGATACACATTGTCATCTGCATTGTCCGGAGTTCGATGAGGATCGGGCGGCGATGCTGGTGCGTGCGGCGTCGGCGGGCGTGAGCCATTGCGTGACGATTGGCACCGATCTGGAGACGAGTCGCCGGAGCGTGGCGCTGGCGCGACAGATGCCTGGCGTGTCGGCTACGGTCGGCTGGCATCCGCACGACGCGCAGCAGTGGACGGATGGCGCGCGGGACGAGATGGGGCGGCTGAGTGCGGATCCAGCCGTGGTGGCGATCGGTGAGATCGGGCTCGACTACTATCGGGATTTGTCGCCGCGTCCGGCGCAGCAGGAGGTCTTCCGCCGGATGATCCGGCTAGCGCGGGAGCGCCAATTGCCGGTGGTGCTGCATAGCCGGAGCGCAGCGGCGCCTGGTATCGTTTCCTCGAAGGGCGATAGCCGGGAGGCGCATGCCGATCTCTTGGCAATCTTGCGCGAGGAGTGGACGCCGCCGTTGCGGGGAGTGATGCATTGTTTCTCGGGCGATGCGGCGCTTGTTGAACGGTGTGTCGCGATGGGACTCTTTATCTCGTTCGCCTGCAACCTACTCTATAAGTCGTCCGGCGTGCTGCGGGAGGCGTCGATTGCGGTACCTGAGGATCGGTTGTTGACGGAAACAGATGCGCCGTTTCTTTCGCCGCCCGATCGGCGTGGGCGTCGCAACGAACCATCGGCGGTGCGGGCGGTCGCCGAGGGGTTGGCGGCGCTGCGCGGCGTCAGCGTGGAGGTGATCGCGGCGAGCACGGCGCGCAATGCGGCGGCACTGTTTGGCCCGCGACTGCGGGAACCGTTGGCGGCTGCTGCAGCGCCGCGGAGCGCAGCAGCATCTGGTATTGCCTTACCGAATGGCGATAGCCGGAGTTCGGCATGAGCGGCGGACATCCGCGATCTGGTCATCGCATCGATTGGCGTTCTCCCGCTTCGATCGTCTCCCTGCTTCGGCGCGAGTGGCCTTCCGTCCTCATGTTGCTATCGATCGCTGTCATTCATCTCATCTCGTTCTTCGGGAGGAGGGCGCGCGGGCCGGTGGTGGAGGCGGCGCCGGTGAAGGAGCCGCTGCCTGAATGGATGATGCAGGATCTCCAGTGGGATCGCTTGCTGCTGGATCACGCGGGGCTGGCGCTAGCGTTGATCGTCTTGACGATCGTGGGGTTGATCATGTTGCTCGTCGGCATTTTTCATCTGGCGTCGTTGATCGATCAATGGCGTCGAGGCGAGGTGACGTTGTGGCCTGGTCGGTTGACGTTTCGCGCGCCGTGGGGCGCGTGGGATCTGGGACGGGTGGCGATCAGGGTGGCGTTTGTCGTGCATGTGGTAGTGGTAGCGCAGACGGTGTGGGAGCTGTGGCATCCCGAGCGGCAGATGGATGATCACGCGCGCATGCTCGTTCACACGATGCTGGTTGATCTGCTGGTGGTCGGCGGGGTGTGGGGATTGATCCGCGAGCATCGGCTATCGTGGCATCGGATCGGACTCTCGTGGCACGGCCTCGGGGCGTTGTTGCGCGAGGCGGCAACCGGATATGTGACGGCGATGCCGGTGCTGCTGGGGGCGTTGTTGGCGACGATGGCGGTGGTCAGGTTGATTGGTTGGGAGCCGGAGCCGCAGCCGGTGTTCGAGCTGCTGTACGCCGAGCCGCGTTCGTCGGTCGTCTGGTACGCCATGTGGATGGTGGCATTCCTGGGGCCGTTCGCCGAGGAGGTGATGTTTCGGGGCGTAGCGTACACGACGCTCAAGGGGCGCGTCGGGATCGGGTGGGCGATCGTCCTGAGCGGTGTGCTCTTTGCGTTGCTGCATGTGGATCCGGTCGGTTTCGTGCCGATCGCCGTGCTGGGGATGCTGCTGGCGTACCTCTATGAGCGGACGGGGTCGTTGGTGCCGTCGATCGCCGTGCATGTGGTGCATAACAGTGTGATGGTGGGCATCGTCTATCTGGTGCGGGCGGCCGTGCAGGCGAGCGCGTGAGAAGAGTGAGGCGAAACGATATGCGGTCGCATCGTACGACCAGCGACTTGCGACGTCCGACGTCCGACGTGCGACGTGCGACCGGTGTACGGGTACGTGATATCGGTGAGCTGGGATTGATCGAGCGGCTGGCGCGTCAGCTGCGGACACGCGACCGTTCAGTCGACGTCGGTATCGGCGATGATGCGGCCGTGTTGCGCTGGCCGGATCGACGGCAGCGGCTGGTGTGGACGATTGATCTGTTGCTGGATGGAGTGCACTTCCAGTCTGGCGAGCATACGCCGGAGGCGATCGGGTGGAAGGCGCTCGGATGCAGCGTGAGCGATATCGCAGCCATGGGGGCGAAGCCGCTGTGGGCTCTGGTGTCGTTGGGCGTTCCTCCATCGATGCCGGTGCGTGCGGTGGAGCGGTTGTATCGCGGGATGCGGCGGTTGGCGGATCGATTCGGCGTGCGGATCGTCGGCGGTGACACCGATCGGTCGGAACGGCTGCTGGTGGATGTCTCGGTCATCGGTGCGGCAGGTCGGGGCGGCGCGGTGCTGCGTAGCGGCACGCGCGTTGGTGATGCGATCATCGTCACAGGACGGCTCGGTAACTCGTATCGTTCCGGGCGGCATCTCCGGTTTCTGCCACGCGTCGCGGAGGCGCAGTGGCTCGTGCGGCATGTGCGCCCGCATGCGATGATGGATGTGTCGGACGGGCTATCGCTCGATCTGACGCGTATGACGACCGCGAGCGGCGTTGGAGCGAT
>Ga0247727_10002340_pt1 | contig 43539 bp, 36 predicted proteins | sample WisWelCaveWW1625_FD_202498 | JGI IMG/M metagenome (GOLD analysis project Ga0247727, IMG submission 202498) | Biofilm microbial communities from Wishing Well Cave, Virginia, United States - WW16-25 | ecosystem: Environmental > Aquatic > Deep subsurface > Groundwater > Cave microbial mat | place...
TGCCCGTTTAAGCCCCCCCCCCCTGCAGGTAGCCAAATCTCACCATTTACCTTACATCCGAAAGTGTTTTCGCCGGTTTGTGTTGCCGGCGGCAGTTCTTTTGTTTTGTTCTTGGTGCAGGAAAAAACCGTGAATGCCAAAACGCAAAGCAGAAAAATACCAGTGTGTTTTTTCATAAATATTAAAACCAACTTGCTGAAAGTTAGGAAATTTTTCTTGAATTCAAGCGCTCAACAACAGTTTCTTAACATCCAAAATCCGCATCACCGTAAATTCCCTAATCAAACCAATGACAAGCCTTTGTCAAATAAATATCCGGTAGTGGCATCCGAAAAGTTCAGGTTTTCTGTAATGTATTCTACCTTATCTGCCGTTGGAATGAAAAGGCTGTTCTCAATATTTGAAATCAAATCGGCCGTCTGTTAAGTAGAGTGTGTCGCCACACGTTGCATTAATAAATACAGCACTGAAAGTGCCTGTGATAACGTCTTCATCCGTGCTTAAGAATGAAATCGTTAAATCTCCCTTATTCAAAGTATCGTGATAATATCCTTGACAAGGGTAGTTACTTTTGAAGTCATAGAATCCTAAAATTTCGTCTGTCAATACGCTCATTTCGTATACTCCTGTACTCGAAATATCAACCGCATAGAATTTAATATACTCGTAAACTGCGTCATTATCCGTTTTACGGGTTCCTTTCAGCCAAAAACCTCCTGTCGATTCATTGTATTCGCCTTCCAGCGCAATAGCTCCACCCACGCTGAATGCAGCCTCAGCCACCCAGTTTGTCCCATTCACTTTACAGCCAAAAGTGTTCAACCCCTCCGTTGTAGCACAAGGTAGCCCGTTGTCGTCACAAGGGGATGGCGGCTTGTCCTTACAGCAGACGGCGATTACTGCGATCGCGGACATAAAAATTGAAAGCAATATCGAAGTTCGTTTGTCCGTATTTGAGAATAAGTACTTTGCAAAGTAGGCAATTTTTGAAAATTACCCTCAAGTCCGAACAGGTTTCCCTATCTTTCTTCACAAATAATCATTCAGGCCTTGCGTCCAATTCTCTTGTATGCTTCGATTGTTTCCTTAACATCCATTTTATTTGGATGTGGAAATGCGGACGTTTTCAATAAGCGTAAGTATCTCAATCTTAACGACAGGTCATCCAAAAATGTGCATCCTGCAATATCGATCGTTTCAAAAAATCCCGATGTCGATTTCCCGGACCGCTTTCTCCGATCTGAAAGCCCGCCCTGCGATACAATTGCGCTGAACAATGGCGAGATACTGATCGCGAAGATTCTGGAAGAAACCTATGACAGCCTCATCTATCGGTATTGTTGTCCCGAAAACAATTCTGCGGCCGGTGACCCAAAAATAGCCGACTGCGACAGCACGGTGCGTCATTCCAAAAGCTGGTCGGATATTGATTTTCTATACAGCGAAAAAGAAAAAGTTGAAGAGCAACAACTGACATTGACCGAGGCTGAATCCGAAAGAATGATCAATACCGGATTTCTGTGGATCGTGTTGGGATTGGTTATCGCTTTGGTTGCTTCAGGGATCACACTGTTCTACTGGTTCCTGATTAATTCGGTTTCCTCCTGGTGGAGCAAGGAGGGCATAGGGATTTTTATCGGCTTTACCATAGTGATGAACCTTGCGGTTTTGATTACGTCACTTTGGTTAATTTTCAGCGGAGCCGGAAAAATCAAAAAGGGGAAAAACGCGATTATTAAGAACTAGTGTCGAAATAGGCAGTCTGGGAACAATCTCAGCCATTTTTGGACAACCTTCTCAGTTCTTTATACTTCAAAATATTAGACGCGGCAGATATCTGCGCAATCTTAAATCCTTTCCATCCGTCGAGGAATCCCAGCTTGATGAAATACATCGCGACAAAACGACCCGCTGCACTGATGTACGGTTCTAAAACACCGGCACTTTTTCCGGCAGCGCACATTTTTTTTGCCGTCAGCAGAGAGTATTTATCTGCCCGTGCCCTATGATCGGCGTAGGAGTAGTACGAATAGTGTTCCAGTATTCCGCCGAGTCGGGTCACTTTTTGTGGCGTTGAAAATTCAAGTTCCTCGTGCACGAATTCACCGACCCACTTCGTTTCGGCTTTCGGAAAAATACGCACTTTCCAGTCCGGGTACCAGCCCGAATGACGTATCCATTTTCCCAGGTAGTTCGTCATCCGGTTTGCCGAGTACACACCATTGAGGCCGTTTTTCTTTAGTGCAATGATGTTCTTCTTCAATTCTTCATTCAGCGCCTCGTCGGCATCGATCGAAAGAATGTACGAATGTGTGGCCAGAGAATTGGCAAAATTCTTTGTGGCGGAATATCCCATCCATTCCTTTTGAACAAGCTTCGCCCCGGAGCTTCTCACAATTTCCGGTGTTTTATCAGCCGAAAAACTGTCTACAACAATCACCTCGTCGGCCACGCCTTGCAAAGAAGCGATCGCGCGACCGATGTTGCGCTCTTCGTTCAGGGTGATGAGAATGGCAGTGAGCTGAGAGGGCATTTTGGCTGGCAGATTCGGTATGTACTTAAACGGGGATAGCTTGAGTTTGTTTTGGAGTAAAATGGCTTGTTGGCTGGGTGGAGAGATGGCGCGAAAGAGGGTGGGACGTGTGGATGGTTTGAAAAAAGGGATAATGATCAGACAATGTACTCGTTACGGCCAAATACCTTCAAGGTCTATTAGACCTTGACGATCCAAAGGGGTTAAATAGGTGACAATCATTATCTTACCCCAATTCAACACGATTGGCATTTTTCGGCGTGCAAAACTCACCAACCATAGTGGGTCCCAGCTCGGTAGTTCCCAAATCTACATGTACCCTTCACTAAAATAATGCTCCACCCGGATATTCCTGAACTCTATCCTTTCTTCTGTACCGCCGTTCCAGAAAAACAAGCTAAGCGAGTGGAAGGCTCCGGAAACCACCTCATCTAAAACCTCTATTCTCGTCCATTTATTCTTTTCGAGGAACTGACCAAAGTGGTATGTCTTGGCTTCAGTGGACAGGGTGTCGTAGTGATACACCAATCGGGATTCCGGGTTGTCCGCTTCAGCCGGGCGAACGTCAAATGAAATGACCATTTTGCTTCCTTTCCGCACAGGATCATTGAACGTTGTTGAAACTACGCCCGAATAGGCATCGGACGGCGAGATGTCCGTGATCCACGATCCTTCAACCCAGCGGACGTGAGCCGATATGTTTTGACTGCCCGCAGAGTCGAGGTCAATTTCTGTTTTCTTCAAATGCTTCCAGTTTTCACGAGGATATATCTTCGCCTGTTTTTTGAACCGCAGAAAATTGTCCCAATATTGTTCCGCCGTGACCGAACCCATTGGAAGAATGCCGTAGCGGATTTGCCAGGCCTGAACAAGATTTAATCCTGAAAGCGCAAGTACAAGCGTCAGGAAAATCAGACGCCCCTTCACAAAGCGTTCTATCCATTGCCAGGCGACACAAAACAGAAAAGCCAGAAGAACATAGTGATCGATCATCACGCGTTGACTCATCCCGGCCCCATAATACCAGCACCACCAACTGCTGAAGACGTAGATGCTGACGGCGTAAAAAATCACCACAAAAAATCCCTGTCTTTTGTTGAGATGAAAAAGAACAAACAGTCCAACGGAGATAATCAGTAGGGCGAGCGGCGTCCAGGTAAACCATCCCTTGAGATACGAGAATAAAAATTCGCGAAAATGCGGATCAGAAAAGATGAAGCCTTCGTCACCGTAACCATAAACGATCCATTGGTCCGACTGGAGCTTCCAAAGCAGCATTGGAATAAAAAATACGACGAGTGCCGCTGCAGTCAAGCCAAGGAAATTCGCTGGTTTTCGTAGAGCAATCCAACACGCTGTGTAAAACTCTCTGCCCGGGAAAAATACCGGAAGCAACAGCACCACCATTATGTTCGTCGGACGCGTAATTCCGATAAGCGCGAGCACAAAAATCGCCCAGGCAAGTGCGGAGACTCTTCCTCCGTTTTTGAATCGGATTAACAAAAAGAGAAACACGTTCACCAGAAAAAAATTCATCCCGTGTGTCACCGAAACGTCGTAGAAAGAATAGAAAAAAAGATTCGTTCCGAATAACAAGAGCACTCCGGCTAGCAGCACAGTGCGTCTGGAGAATTCAAAACTGAGAAGTACTTTGTGGAGAAAAAACAATCCGGCGATTAGCCAAAACCATTGGCCGATTACAAAGCAAATCTGATAGACCTCCGAATATCCGTCAGCCGGCAAGCCGCAGATCAGGGCAATTCCGTGTGCGACGAAAAAAAAAGGGGCGTACAAAACTGCCGCGCCAGGAAATGTTTTGTTCACCTTTTCTCCGTCGACATCGAGCAAAAAGGATTTCTCGTAATGTTGCGGATAATACGTGCTGTTGATCTGAGGAATGAAGTTGTAATCGAGATCACCGTAAATGAATATCGCCGGAAGATACGCGTAGTACGCCTGGGCATCCCCGGCAATTGGTCGTTGGTAAGGGTCAGAAAAATCGCGAACAAAAAACTGCGTTGTGAACAAGATAACCACGCACAGCGCCACAGGTCGGAAGCCGCCGAAGAGTTTCATTCAAAAGATCTGAACGCGTCGTCGATGAAAATATTTTTGGGCTCCAGTACTGCGATGAGTGCGTCGCGGAAGGCTCTTCGGTCCCCAGGAGAAATCTGGTCGATAGGCAAAATGATGTTCAGATTGTCGCGGTATTGAAAATTGATGCGATTCCCCAGAAGTTCGATGCGCTTAAGCCCCGTAAAGTAAAAAAGGTGAATCTCTCGGTTGAACAGAGCTACAACCTGAGGCGAAACACCGATTCGAAACGCCGGAGCCGAGGACATAATTTTCACCGCAAAAATGATTCCCTCAAGTGCCAGAATGCCCACTACAGCCATCATCGGCACCGAAAACAAGGGCTCGATCTTTGCCATCTGCGAACACAGCACGAGCAAGGCAACCATAAATGAGACCTCAACCACAGTGGCTGTCAAGGCGTGATTCCGTCCTGTTTTTGAAAGTGTGGCGGAAAATGTGAATTGTCCGAACTCCCGAATGTCTTTCATCCCAATCCACCTGCGTTTGATTCTCAGCAAGCCGAGGAGAAGCACAATCAGGGCAAGGCCAGAAGTGGTTTCAAACTTATACAGCATCCCCTTCAATGTTGCTGAGGAAACGGAAAGATCGTAAACCAATGCAATGGCAATTACGCAATAGGACCCTGCAAAGAAAAAAGACAAGACATTGATGACTCGGTTCATCCTTCGTTGGAAACTTTGCTGGCGGCAGCTTTGGCTTCGCGCAGAATTTTCAGTCGCGCCTTGAGTCCCTCTATTTTACTATTGATCCCACGGATGTTGTCCATCGCGTTTTTAAACAGCGGATTACTCTCGTTGGCATTTGAAAAGAACGCGAGATTTGTTTCGTATTGGTTGAGCTCCTTTTTGAACTTCTCCATATTCTTGCGAATGAAATCCTGCTCGCGCTCAATTAGAAATTCAGGATTTTCACCGCCCCGGATTTCATTCATCCGGATTTCGAAGGTCACCTGCTCTTTTTCTGTATCTGTTAACTTCAGCGCCTCGCATTTTTTGTCCAAAGTGATTTGAAAACGTTTTTGAATCACATCCTTATCTTTCATCGGCACCCTTCCCGCTGACGCAAATTCAAGTGCCAGCGATTTTAGCTCAGCAACCGAAGCATTGAGGTCCGAGGTAATTGAGACCCCTTCTATTTTCGCGATGATGTCGGTCTTCCGCGTCAGGTTTTCGGCCTGATCGCCATCCAGCTTGTTGAAGTGTTTATCCCGTGATTCGAAAAATGCGCCGATGGGCGTGCGAAATTTTTTCCAGAGTTTGTTTTCGTGTTTAGGACCTGCAGAGCCAGCCGCCTGCCAACGCTTTTGCAGAGCAGCGACTTTCTTCGGGGTCTCCTTCCAATCGGTCGATTCCTTCAGTGCGTTTGCCTCCTCGATCAATTTCTCCTTCGCTGATTTTACCCCATCGAACTCCTCGCCCCGGCTTTGATAGTATTCGTGCTTTTTTGTAAAAAATCCGTTGCACACTTCCCAGAACTCGTCCCAGACTTTGTCGTTTTCTTCCTTCTCGCCAAATCCAATTTTCCGCCAGTCCGCCTGAAAAGCAAGCATCTTCTCTGTTGCTGCCTGCCAGGTTTTGTGCGCGTCTGGAATGTTTTCACAGAATTTGGAAACCTGTGCAATCAGTTCGCGTTTTCGACTAATGTTATTCGCCTTGGCCTCTTTCCGGTCGTTATAAAATTTGCGGATTTTCTCGTAAACAGCATTCACCGTGTCCCAGTAATCGGCTTTTATTTTTTCCCATTCGCCAGCAAAGGTGCCGCCCACAGTGTTCCACTCTTCCTGAACGCTGTGCAGACCTGTTTCTACTTCCTTGATACGCTTCAATTCAAGTAATCCCTTCAATCTTGTCAGCATTTCCTGCTTTTTCTTCAGATTGTGATTGAGGTCGTGGTCCTTGATTTCCTTAATAATGTTCAGGTTGTACTGAAACGTGTCGATGAGGTTCGAGAATTCCCGCTGTGTCGACTGCCGGTGTTCCCTCGGAATCGGGCCAACCACTTTCCAGCCATCCTGAATATCGCGGTACCTCGCAATGGCACGACCTATGTTTTCTTCGTGTTGAATTAAGTCCTTCAGCGCCGCGATGTACGTTTGCTTTTTTTCGAGGTTCTTCTTTTCTACGTCCTTCTGTTCCTTCAGCTCAACCTTTTTCTTTTCCTTGAAGATCGTGTTGATGGCCCGCATTTCATCGAGAAATTCGAAGACCGGTTTCTCAATGTTCTCGGGCTTTTCTCCCGCCTCGATGCGGCTGATTTTGCTTACTTCCCAGGCGTGCTCCTCTTCGGCTTGAAGTCGGTAAAATTCATTGAGCAGGTCGCCGAATTCATCGGAGATATCGAGCACTTTTTCGCGCTGCGCCAATTCCCTGAGTTGTTGGACGATGTCCGCTTTCATCGGTTTCAGTTCACTTTTTCCATTTCGAAATGCGCCAGGGTCACAAACTCACTAATGCGGTTATCTATTTCTTCCGCGGTGAGGTTTACCAAGCGTTCTGTTCCGAATTTTTCTACGCAAAACGACGCCATTGCTGAACCGGCAATCACGGCTCGTTTTACATTATCGAATGAAATGTCGTTACTTTTTGCGAGAAAACCAACGAATCCCCCTGCAAAAGTATCACCGGCGCCGGTTGGATCAAACACTTCTTCCAGCGGCAATGCAGGAGCAAAGAAGGTTTTACCACCCTTATCAAAAAGGAGTGCGCCGTGTTCACCCTTTTTAATGATCAGGTATTTCGGACCCAGTGCAAGGATTTTTTTTGCCGCTTTGGCAAGGGCGTATTCCTTTGACATCTGGCGGGCTTCTTCGTCGTTGATGATGAGTACATCAACCATTGCAATGGTCTTCATCAAGTCGTCCCAGGCGATGTTCATCCAGAAATTCATCGTGTCCATCGCAATAAACTTCGGACGCTTTTTCAAGCGGTTAATGACCGTTGCCTGAACTCCTGGTGACAGGTTTCCAAGCATAAGAAAATCCGCGCCCTGGTAGGAATCCGGGATGATCGGATCAAATTTCTCCAGGACGTTCAGCTCGGTTACCAGGGTATCGCGCGAATTCATATCGTTGTGGTAACGGCCCGACCAGAAAAAAGTCTTTTCTCCCTTTTTTATCTGAATTCCTTCGATGCTGATGCCTCGTCGCTCTAAGTCTTTCAGTGTGGCTTCAGGAAAGTCGTCACCAACTACCGAGACAATTTTCTGGTCGCGCACAAAATAGGAGGCAGACAATGCAATGAACGTTCCGGCTCCCCCGATGATTTTATCTGTTTTGCCAAAAGGCGTTTCAATCGCATCAAAGGCTACGCTGCCAACCGTGATGAGGCTCATAGGTCTAAATTTAGAGGCGCCAAATATATGCAATTCAAGGCTTCAATGACCGAAATCCGAACAAGGAAATTATCTGAATTTGCAGTAAATTGGCCTCCTATGAGCATTGAGGAGCTTCGAAGCCATTGTCTTTCAAAGCGCGGAACCACCGAAGGCTTGCCTTTTGATGAAAATACCTTGGTTTTTAAGGTGATGGGGAAAATGTTTGCCCTCGCAGATGTGGATGGTTTTGAATCCGTGAACCTGAAATGCCTGCCCGAAGTAGCCGTTGACCTCAGAGAGAAATATGCGGCTGTAAAACCAGGTTATCATATGAATAAAACGCACTGGAACACCGTTCAGGTGAACGGTGATGCAGCCGACAAACTCATTTACCAATGGGTAGATGCATCATACGATTTGATTGTCTTGTCGTTGACGAAAAAGCAACGGATGGAGTTGGCCTTGGCGCCGATCGGTCATCGAAGCGAGTCGTTCGCCGTCCTCGGCTCCGTTCGGACCGCGAAAAGGCCGAAGCACAAATGACTCGCATAGACAAATACCTTTGGGCGGTGAGGATTGTGAAAACGCGAAGCATCGGCACGAATCTTTGCAAGGACGGGAAAATTTTAATCGACGATGTGGCGGTCAAGCCGTCTGCGGAGGTCAAGTCCGGCCAAATGATTTCTGTCAAAAAAAATTCTGCTTTTTTTTCGTACCGCGTCATTCAGGTTTTAGAAAAACGCATGGCCGCGAAGTCCGTGCGTGACTTTATCAAGGACATTACACCGCCAGAGGAGTTGGAAAAATTTAAATTGTATCAGGCGGCGCAGCGGGAGTATCGGAGCGGTGGATTGGGGCGGCCAACAACGAAGGATCGCCGGGCAATGAGATTGTTCAAGGGAAAGTAAATTCGAAGCCTGCCCGGATAAATAAATTGGCCCTTAAAGAACAATTACTTCTCTGAATTTAATCAAAATGCTATTGCTTTATGATCTTTCTTCGTTTGTTGTCAGCGAGGAGGATGTACGTTCCGGAGCTGAGATTTGACAAATTGATCTCCTGATAATTTCCATAATTCATCACCTTTTCATCTGAAATCTTCCGGCCGTTTTGATCGTAAATGGTTACGATATCATCATCAAGGCCTTTGAAATAAAGCAAGTCCGTGACGGGGTTGGGATACATTTGTATATTCTTCGTCGCCGCTGAAGTGAGTTCTGCGCCAGAGGGAGGGCCGCTCAAGCTATCAAGCCAGCTCACATCATAAGACCACATTGACCGCGAATACGTGCCAGCAATTAGCTTTTTGTTTGGAATATCTACATCCAATTCTGTAACCGTGCAGGCCGGCATTCCAACGCCAACATAATTCCAGTTGGCTCCAAAATCTTCAGAGTAGTAAACTCCGCCATCTATTGCAACAAACAATTTTTCATCTTCATATCCCGGAACAACAAGAATATCCAAAACCGGCATCGGCGGTAAATCCGCTCCAATGTCTACCCAGGTGTCTCCGTAGTCGATTGACATATACAAATAGGCGGAATTGTCGTTGATCGTATATCCTGAAAACCCGGCGAAGAGTGTTCCTTCGTTATTTGGCGATGCCCGCAACGTGGTGACATATCGATCCGGCAGGAGACCCGTTATGTCGTCCCAATTCCAAACCGCTCCGCTGCCTTCGCCGCGCCAGACCTTGCCGTCCGTAGTGCCAGCATAGAGGTAGCCATTGTTAAAATGATCCTGTTCTATTTCCGAAATCGTGTGCCGTGTGTAATCGCCGACATAGGTTCCGGTTGCAACCTTTGTCAGGTCGGGTGAAATCTGAGTGTAAAATCCAAACGGAGCGCCTTCCATAATACTTACAAACGAAGTGCCGACGAAAAGTTCGGCGTCCGGTTCATTCAGCACATACGGCATATCCCAGTTCACTCTATCAGGATCGAACACAGTTGGTGATATCGTCGTGAGTCCCGTCGTGAAATCATTGTTGTGGTAAAGTCCGCCACTTTGAACCTGAAAGAACTCGCCGTCGGGCTCAAGTTCCATCCACTTTTGCCGAAATCCGTCTCCGCCAAAAAGCCGGGTCCAGTTGTTGAAAACCGACGCATTTCCTGACATCGAACCGTTGTCCTGACAACCTCCGCCATACAGTCCGTCGTTGAACGGGTCAATGCACACGTGATAAAACTGCGAGACGGCGATGTTTTCGATGTCGTACCAAAACGAACCTGCATCGTCGGTTTTGTAAAGTCCGCCGTCGGTGGCGATAATGTACGAGTCCGAGTCGAGATACAGAATGTCGTGTTTGTCGGCGTGAACGTCGTAAGTCCACCACTCCGGAACGTTGAGATACCAGTTCGCCCCGCCGTCGTCAGACGCCCATTGCTCCACGCCCTGGACCATCAGTTGGTTTTCGCTGTACGGATTTACGTGAATCTGCCCGAAGTACCAGCCAAATCCACCCATACATCCGTCGTCGAGTGGAAAGCCGCCGCTGTATACATCGAGCGGTGTCCAGGTTGATCCACCATTGAGTGATTCATAAATGTCAATGGGATTGAGTGTGATTCCGTCGATAAAGGTTGCGTACAAATGCGACGGAGTAGACGGAACAATTTCAATTCCAACACGCGAATTTTCTGTCAGCGGAAGCCCGCCGCCAAGCTGTACCCAACTGCCGCCACCGTTAATGGTTTTCCATATTCCAGCATCTGGGCCAGCTACTTTTGGATTGAATGGTTGATTGATCCGGTTGTAAAAACAAGCGTACACAATGTCCGGATCTGATGGGTCGATGGCCATATCGCATACGCCGGACGAGTCCGAAACAAATTTACTTTGTGTCCAAATGCCGCCGCCGTCGGTCGTGAGATAAACACCCCGGTCGTTCGTTTTCTCGTAAGGATTTCCAAGGGTGCCTACGTAAATTCTGTCGGGGTCCGTTGGGTCGATGTGGATTTCGGTAATGATGCCCGTTTCCTCCAATCCCATTTGTACCCAGTTTAGGCCTGCGTCAGTGCTCAGGTACACGCCGTTTCCAATGTGCGAGCCACCGCCAAAATTGCGGTCTCCGGTTCCAACCCAGATACGATCCGGATCGGAAGGGTCCACCTTGATTTCACCAATAGCGAGCCACGCATAATCATCAAAAATGGGGAACCAGTTCAGGCCACCGTCGGTTGTTTTAAAAATTCCGCCGTTGGATGCGCCTGCATAAATGATGTCTGGATCTGTCGGGTCCTGTTCCAGACAATTGAAGCGCCCGCCAATATTGCCCGGACCTTCTTCAAGCCAGGGAAGTGTGAGATCGGCTGCTTTGATAGAGGCAGTGAACGCTTTGTCCTCCCGCACTTCCAGCATCGCCATTTTGTATTGCTCCGGATCGAACGGATAAGGATACGAGCGCATATCGTTCCAATGATCGTTGGGCATAGGGTTTTTCGGATTCCCGTTCGAGGCCAGGTTTTCCTGTCGCGGGGAATAGTTCTGCGACTTCTGTTGTCCAAGGTCGGCAAAAAGCACAAGGCTAAAAACCGCCAGACTAAATAAAATCAAGTACCTGCTCTTTCCCATTTGCCTTTCTTTGGGCGTTGTTTATCCCCTGCCTTGAAAAGCGAAACATCGCTCTCCAAACACAAGACGAAGTTAGTCGAACAAAGGATGGAACAAAATCGCGAAGAATCAGGTCAGTCCGGATTCAATATTTTATCGATTCGCTCGATAAGGTCCTGCATATGTATTCTGGACATTTCGTCTTTCGCCTTGGGAAGCGCAAGCTTCAATTCAGCAAGCAATAGTTTGAGTTCCGATTTTACGACGGGCCACACGTCGCTTTGCACCACTTCGATCCCTGGGCGGGCGAAGGCCGGAAGAGGATTCCCTTGTGCGTCGAGGGTTCCGTCTCCAAGCAAATATTTCATTCGATCTACATAAGCGCGCTGAAGATTCCGGCGATAGGTGTCTGAAAAATTTCCCGTTTTCAACTCTGCCCATAAGCCGGCCCTAAGATCAGTCATCATTTCGCGCATCGAATAGGCGTTTTCCCGGTTGATGACTTCGTTTTCTATCATCCTTCCGAAACGGTTAAAGTCGAGTAGTTGATTGAGGATGCGTTTCTGCTGCGAAGCGATGCGCTCTACCTGACCTGTATATCCAATACGGGAAAAAATGTCGTTGCTGATGATCCACGAAGGCGTTGCAAAAAGCTCATCCTGCAAAAACTGAAGGCATTTTTTCTGATGCGCTTCGGCGGTGTGGGAGTAAACCGCAGAGCCTTCGTCGTAGGTTTTATAGTACTCATAAATTCCTCCGACATTGGAAACGACGTGTCCCATATACCGGCTGTACTGACCAAAAACGTGCCCGTACATTTCGTCGAGATCGTCAAAATTCTTGCCTTCTTCGGATGTCCATTTGATCAGATTTGGAACCATTCGTTTCAGGTTTTCGATGCCATATTTGCTGGCCTTAACCGCGTCGTCTCCTAGATCCTCCGTCTGTGAACTGGGATCGATGACGCCGAACTGCTGTCTGCCAAATCGGTAATTCGGGTCGCCAGCGTGATCGAGGATCCACTGGTCGAGCGTCGGCTTTTCTGCTTCGGCCGTATTCGCTTCTGGAATGGGACGATATCCCCATCGGATGGAATGTATGTCGTAAATTCCAATATTTGGCATCAGGGCGACATCACCATCTCCGGGTTGGGCGATGTAATTGAACCGGGCATAATCCATTATCGACGGAGCGGTTCCCATCCTTTTCGTAAAGGAAGGAGACCGTAGGGAGTCCACCGGATACGCGCAGGAACTTCCCATATTGTGTGGCAGTCCAAGGGTATGTCCAACTTCGTGTGCAGCAACAAAACGAATGAGCCTGCCCATTACTTCGTCGTCAAATTCCGGCATTTGTGCGTCGGGGTTTATCGCTGCTGTTTGGACAAAAAACCAACCGCGCAGAAGGGACATTACATTGTGGTACCAGCCGATATCGGACTCTAGAATTTCTCCGCTACGCGGGTCGCTCACGTGTGGGCCGAAGGCGTTTTCTACGTCAGAAGCGAGGTAGCGAACAACCGAATACCGCGCGTCTTCCGGGCTCCATTCCGGATCCTCTTCCGCTGACGGAGGATCTCTGGCTATAATAGCATTCTTGAACCCTGCGGCTTCGAAAGCAACCTGCCAGTCTTCGATGCCCTGTTTCAGATACGGCCTCCATTTTTCCGGTGTTCCAGGGTCGATGTAATACACAATTTGTTTGACGGGCTCAACCAATTCGCCCCGTTCGAATTTTTCCATATCCTCTGGTTTTACTTCCAGGCGCCACCTGTCGAGGTACCGAAGCGTTTTCGCCCGCTGGGCATCGTACCCGAAGTCGATCTGGCCCGAAGTAAACCATCCAACGCGCTCGTCAAAATACCGTCGTTGCATTGGAACCGCAGGAAGCAAAATCATCGAGTTGTTGAGCTCGATGGAAATGGATCCCGAACTACTGTTTGACGGTGGGCTAGACGCGCTGTACGTTTTTACGTGCCTCGCCTCAACATTTGTGGGATAACTTTTGACCGACTCCACGTAGGAGCGCTTGCTGTCCATTGCGTTTACCTGATATTGTTTGCGGTAAAAACCTGCAAGTCCCAGCGATTTAACGTCGCCCTCAAATAGTTCAGTCATTTCAATTACGGTAGCCGTGGAGTCCTTGTTGAATGCCTGAATCGGAAAGATCATTACGATGGGGTCGAAGTTCGAATTCTCAACTGCCTGGTGCACCGGGAGCGAATCGGCTGCATAAATGCGGTGCGAAACGGAGCGCAACAAAACATCCTTTTCTCGTTTTTCCCAACGCAACACTTCTTCGTTTTGACTCCCGCCGCCATATCCAACGCCGTCTGCAGTTTTCGCAATTTGCGTCACCATTAACATTTCGCGGCCAAAGAGCGAGTCGGGAATTTCGTAATAATACTTGTTTTCAATTTTGTGAACGTGAAACAAACCGCTGTCGGTCACCGCAAGTTTGGTAATGACTTTGATGTAGGGCTTAATGCCTTCTTTTTTGTCGGCGTGCGCGTGATGTTCCGGAGCTGCCGCGTCGTCATTCTTTTTTTTCTTGTCCTGTTGTTGTGACCATCCCGGCGAGGAAAAGGTTAACAGCAAGACAGCAACCAAAGTATAACCCTTTATTCGCATAAACATTCTTTGAGGCTAAAGGTAGAAATTGTGTGAATTAACACAACGCTGGTTTGAACAATGGCTAAAAGCGATGTTCGGCGGTGCGGATATGGGCTGTACTACCGGACCAAAGCGCGCTGCCCCGGATCACCCATAAATTCTGTAGCTTTGTTGGCTAAATTGCCTAAAAAATGTTCCGAACACACACTTGCGGAGAACTGCGCAGCGATCATCTTGGGGAAACCGTGACGATTGCTGGCTGGGTACAAACTGTCCGGGACAAGGGAAACCTGATTTGGGTAGATATTCGCGATCGATATGGAATGACCCAGGTGGTTGCTGAAAAAGGCACAGCACAGGCGCAGAATTTCGAGGCGCTGCGGTCGCTTTCCCGGGAATTTGTTGTTCAGATCGAAGGCACAGTTACCCAGCGACAAACCCCAAATCCGAAACTTGAAACCGGCGAAGTGGAGCTTCTGGTGAGCAAGGTGGTTGTTCTCAATCCTGCCGAAACACCTCCCTTCACAATTGAAGACAACACCGACGGCGGCGATGAACTGCGAATGAAATTTCGATACCTCGACCTGCGAAGAGGTCCGCTTCAGAAAAAATTAATGCTCCGCCACAGGGTATCCATCGAAACGCGAAAATATCTGGATTCGCTGGGATTTCTGGAGGTAGAAACGCCGTGTCTCATCAAGTCGACTCCCGAAGGGGCGCGCGACTTTGTGGTGCCTAGCCGGATGAATCCCGGAGAGTTTTATGCCCTTCCGCAGTCGCCTCAGACCTTTAAACAGTTGCTGATGGTTTCGGGATATGACAGATACTATCAGATCGTGAAGTGTTTCCGCGACGAAGACCTCCGGGCGGACAGACAGCCTGAGTTTACGCAGATCGACTGCGAGATGGCTTTTGCGGAGAGAGAGGACATTCTCGATGTCTTTGAAGGCCTCATTAAACACCTGTTTGCCGTCTGTTGCGACGTCGTTTTCAACCATCATTTCCCGCGGATGTCATACGACGAAGCGATGGAAAAATACGGTAGCGACAAACCCGACATTCGTTTTGGGATGGAATTCGTAAACCTTAACAAGGTGGCCAAGGGCAAAGGCTTTAACGTTTTTGACAGCGCCGAATTGGTGGTAGCAATCAACGCCAACGGCTGCAACAACTACACGCGAAAACAATTGGATGAACTCACTGAATGGGTGAAGCGTCCGCAGATTGGCGCCAAGGGGCTCGTGTATTGCCGCTGTGTCGAAGACGGCACGTATAAATCAAGTGTCGACAAATTTTTTGACCAAGAGGCTTTGGCGGCGTGGGCAGGCGCTTGTGGAGCGGAGCGGGGCGACCTGATTTTTGTTCTTTCCGGAGCAGCAGCTGATGCTCGGCGCCAGTTGGGCGAATTGAGGCTCCACCTCGGAAATCAACTTGGATTGAGAAAAGCCGATGAGTTTCGCCCTTTGTGGGTGTTGGACTTTCCGCTTGTCGAATGGAACGAAGAGGCGGGGCGCTGGTTCGCGATGCACCATCCGTTCACGTCGCCAAAACCGGCCGATATCTCAAAAATGGATTCAGCGCCTGGCGAAATCAGGGCCAATGCGTATGACCTTGTAATGAACGGCGTTGAGTTGGGCGGAGGATCCATCCGGATTCACGACCGTGAACTTCAGGAGAAGATGTTCAAGCTGCTCGGATTTTCTCAGGAGGAAGCAGAAAAACAATTTGGATTTTTACTTAACGCGTTTCGCTACGGTGCGCCACCTCACGGCGGAATTGCGTTCGGATTTGACCGCCTTGTTGCAACGATGGGAGGCTCTGATTCCATTCGCGACTTTATTGCTTTCCCAAAAAACAACAGCGGAAGAGACGTGATGATCGACACGCCATCAACACTCGATGACGCTCAATTGAAGGAGCTTTGCATTCGCACGGAACTCCCTGAAAAAAATTGACGGATGTCGGTTCGCTGGTTGCTGGTAGTTTTCATTGTCTTAACTGGCGCAGTAATCGCAGGAATCATCAACATCGAACATTTTTCGGACACTCCTGACAGCGGAACAAATCGTGCGGAAGAGAACCGGCTCGTGGTGATCAACCCGAAGGATGTCAATCCGACGCTTGTGGACTCCTCCATTCAACACATTTCGGAGGGTCACGTTGTAGGTAATTTTTCATTCGAAAATCAACTTGGCCACACCATAACTCAAGACGATTCAAAAGGAAAAATCTACGTGGCCAATTTTTTCTTCACGACCTGCGGAGGCATCTGCCCAAAAATGACCAGGCAACTCAAGCGGGTTCAGGAAGAATTCCGGAACGACCCGCAATTCTTGATTCTCAGCCATACCGTAAATCCGTCCATCGATAGCGCAGAGGTGCTTTTTCGCTATGCCAGAAGATTCGAGATCGACGACCGCTCGTGGTGGTTCCTGACCGGATCGAAGGAGGCGCTATACAAAATGGCGCGCCGTTCGTACCTCTTAGTGCCAGATGAAAAGGACCCCAATTTCGAACACGGCGAGGAGTCGGATTTTATCCATACCGAAAATGTGGCCCTTGTTGATCCGAAGGGAAGGATCAGGGGAATCTATGACGGAACAAACGAAAGCGATGTGTCCGAAATGATCCGCGACATTTACGATCTCAAAAAGGAATTCGGATTTAAATAAGGTTGAGCTGTTTCAGCAGATCGTCCTTGAAGGAGCCTCCGATGGGAATCGATTTTTTGTCGTTTTCCAAATGAAGGTTTGGGTATTCAATCGAGGCAATTTTATCAATCCGGACAATGAAGGAGCGGTGGACTCGGATAAACTGATCCGACGTAAGTTTTTCAACAATGTCTTTCATTGTTGAGTGTACGGTGTATCGCGCCTCCAGCGTATTGATTACAACGTAGTCTTTAAGCGCCTCAACGTAGTAAATATCTTCCGTTTTTATTTTTACCAGTTTACTTTTGGATTTGACAAAAATGAAATCATTGGTCTCTTTGTTCTCGATGAGCGAGTAAAACAGGTCACGCTCACGAAGCACTTCGCGCTCTTTCGAATACTTATAAAGCGCCATTTCGATCGAGGTGTGCAGGTCAACTTCTTTAAAGGGCTTTATGATATACCCGAAAGGCTCTGTTACTTTGGCTTTTGCCAAAGTTGATTCGTCGGCGTAGGCAGTGAGATAAATAACCGGAATGTTTAATTCGTTTTTAACCCGCTCGGCTGTTTCAATTCCATTGATTTCGCCTTTGAGCATTATGTCCATCAGGATAATGTCCGGCCTCTCCTTTGCGGCCAATTCAAAGGCCTTTTCGCCAGTAGACGCTGCACCAACGACATTATAGCCCAGTTTTTTCAAGCTGTGTTGAATGTCTTTGGAGACGATGCTTTCGTCCTCTACTACCAATACGTTGGTTTTGGCCATTGATGCGCTTAAATTTCTTGCTTGTCAAAGATAATCAAATATTTTGTTCCTGAGTCGCGGATCAACTGCATCTCGCCATCGAGTTGTTTCACCAGCGTGTCAACAAGACTCAGGCCGAGCGAATCGGAGTGCTCGATGGAAAAATCCGTTGGTAGGCCTACCCCGTAGTCTTCAACAGCGATGTATACTTGTTTGTTTTTCTCGTTGATGCGAACACTAATCTTGTCTTCCTTTTTCTTCTCTGGATAGGCATATTTAAGCGCATTTGAAATCAGTTCGTTTAGGATCAGGCCACAGGGGATGGCCTGATCCAGAGACAGAACGACCTTGTCTACCTCTAGACTAAGCTGTGTCTTGCTGCCGTAAAACTCATAGGAATGAACGAGGTTTTGAACCAAGGTAGAAATGTAGTCCCGAAAATTGATTGAACTGAAATTTTTTGTCTGGTAAAGGCTTTCGTGGATATAGGACATTGTGCGTATCCGGTTCTGGCTCTCATTGATAAATTCCAGTGTTTTGGCGTCCGTTACATAGTTCGACTGAAGGTTAAGAATGCTGTTAATTACCTGGAGATTATTCTTGACGCGGTGATGCACCTCCTTAAGCAGTATCTCCTTTTCTCGAACCGATTCAATAAGCCTGGATTCGTACTCCATCGCTTCGGTGATGTCGCGGGCGATGATCACCACCTCGTCGTCGGATGCTTTTGAAAAGCGATTCTCAAAAAATCGTTTGTTTCCTTGTTTGGGCTCGCCGAGATAAAAACTGAAGTGTTGTGTGTGCAAACCTTCTGTATGGAGCGAAATATTTAGGTTTTCGACAAATTCTTCGGCAAGTTTTTCGTCAATAAATACCTCGCGGATGTGTTTCCCAACGAAATCATCGGTCTTAAAAAACTGTCTTAGCGCGCCGATGTCCTCGATCAGTCGCGAGTAAGTAAACCGTCCGTCTGCGCTCACTCTGAAAATAAAATCCGGTATGGCCAATAACATCGCCCGTGTTTCTGCCTCGCTGTTTTGGATTTGGTGCTGTATGTGCACCTTTTCCGTGATGTCGTGTGCCACCAGTGAAATTTCACTGATTTCCCTTCCTTCTGTAAAAATCGGGTTAATGAACGTTTCCACCCAAAATTCTCCGGTTCTGGCAGGAAAATGACTGATTATTTCCTGTGGCTCTCCCTTAAATGCAGCCTCAAACTTTTTATGGAATTTTTCTTCTACTCCGGTTTGTTTTTCGAACAGATCAAGAAACTTTTCACCTTCCTGGATCGCCTTTCCCAATAACACATTGACGCTGTTCCTGAAATTAGCGTTCATTGATTTGAGCTTGTAGTTTCGGTCGAGTGTAAGAACAAAGAGGTTTCTTGAACTTTCGTGAAATGCGTTGAGAACCGATGTTTTCGCGAGCAGTTCGTCCTGTGTTTTCTTGTGCTCTTCGATTTCGTTCTGAAGCCTGCGGTTGGCGTACTCGGCGAGCTCCGCCCTATTGCGCTGCATATGGAACTCCTTTTGAAGAGAGATGTCGTGCAACACCAGCAGCTTTGCGTTCCGTTGATTGTATATGATGTCAGCCGCGCTAACGCTGAAACTTCTTTCAGATCCGACATTATCCTTTAGTGTAATTTCCGTGAATTGTTCGGATTTTCCGGAAGAAAGCGAGAAGAGGTCGGCCAAGGTCTTTTTGTGTTGAGCCGGAAATACATCCGCAAGGCGATTTGTTTTGTTGTTCAGATACATCTTGAAGAGGTTTTCGCCCACTGGGTTTTTATACACCAGTAGCTCCTTATCAAAGATCAAAATGGCCGAAAGCGATCGGTCAACAATGTTTTTAAATGATTGGCGACTATCCAAAAGTTCGCGCTCCCTGCGTTTTCTCCGACTGATGTCGTGAATAACAAACTGCACAAAGTTTTCGTCTCCAAGCGTTAGTTGAGACATCCAAACTTCGGCGAAAAACGTCTCCCCATCAAGTCGTTTGAAAACAATTTCAACATCCTCGGAAGGGCTGAAGGATTCGGCTCTAAGAAGCGTGCGTCCCTTTCCGTTTTCGCCGGTTCCCATTACCAGGACCTCGCTGATGTCCATCCCGATGATTTCACTTTCCTTGGAGCGAAACATTTCAAGCCCAACCCTGTTGATGTCAATGATGGTTTTGTGTTTTCCCGGCGAAGTGAGTACGATGGCGTTGTTCGCTTCTTCAAACAGCAGCCTGTATTTTTTTTCTCCAAGTTCCAGCAAAACTTTAGCGTCGTGAATGTCTGTAATGTCTATTAATGTGCCTTCGATGATATTCGGTTTTCCGAACTCGTCTTGTGCAATGGAAACATTATTGTCTACAATTATCCGGCGACCATCCTTGCGCGTCAGCACTGCGGTGTAATGATGCAGAGTGCCCTCCTTTCTCAGTTTGGCAATATAGGCGTCCCGGTCGGAAAGCTGAAAATAAATGTCCTTTACGCGAAGTTTTTTAATCTCCTCCGGCGAGCTGTATCCAAGAATTGTTGCAAATGTTTTATTGCAATCAAGTATCCTTCCGTCAACGTGGGTAGTATAAACTCCCGCCAGGCTCTTTTCAAAAATTCTCCTGTATTTTGTCTCGGACTGTTGCAGCTTACGGTTTATCTCCTCTCGTTCGGTAATGTCCTGAATGACCGTACACACATCACAAACTCCTTTCTTTTCCGGACCTAAAAACGACTGCTCCTCTACCCACTTCTCTTTTTTTTGGGTCAACACCCTATACTGTATTCTTAGCGGCTCGGTGGATTTACTCAGTTTTTTTCGTTCTCCAATCACTCGCTTCAAATCTTCGGAATGAATCAACAAGTGGTCTTCGTGCGCAACCAAAATCTCAATGAATCTCGTTTTGGCGACGCCAAACACGTCTCTCACCTTACCCGAAAGTTCAGAGATGGCGACAAGTTTACCTTTACGGTACTGCCCGTGAAAAATGAAGGACTTTGCCGCGGCCTGTTTTTCAGACTGCTCTTTTTTTTCTTTTGATTTCATTCCTCGCGAACCGGTTCCACTTTGAATCCGTTAATTTTAAATAGTTCGCCGTGTCTATACTGAAGTGTCTCTATCTCTTCCCCGCGTTCATTATAGGAGCGCCAGATCCCACTTTTTTCGCCTCCCGCATATTTTCCTTCAGTCTTTTTCATTCCGTTGTCAAAATACCAGATGTGTTTCCCTTTTGCTTCCCCTTCATAAAACGTCCCGGAGAAAGCCGTTTTTCCGTTTTTGTAATAGTGCTTCCAAAGACCATTTTGAAGACCGACTGTATACGCGCCGACCTCTCTAAAATCCCCAACGTGATAGAACCAGGCGCCTTCTTGCCTGCCGTTGTAATATTCCCCGTGAGCAAGCTCCGACCCAGTAGAATCCCACTCTGTAACAACTCCCTCTAGTTCACCTTTCGCGTTGAAATACTCCTGTTTTTTTTTTGTTCCGTTTAGATAAAACCAATTCCACTCTCCATACGGTATGTTGTTTTTAAAACTCCCCTCCTGTTCCTTTTTTCCGCTCTTGTAATAAAAAACCCACTTGCCGCTTTTTATCCCATCCTCGTACTTTCCAATTGCTTTTAGTTCGCCTGTTTTGAAATACTCCTTCCATTCCCCCTCGTAATTTCCATCAAAACGAACCAAACCTTCCGCGACAACGGTGTCTCTCTGGTAGATGTATCCGTTTATCAATAGTCCTTCTTCGGAATATTCCCGATAAATGCCAGATCTCAATCCATCGGCGAGCCCACCTTTTAATTTTACCTTTCCGCTGGGATAGTATGTCTTAAACAATTCAATCAAGACAATATCTTCCGAATTGTTTGTTGTGCTATCATTGATCATCGAGTTAATATCCACCAGTTTCCCTTTTTTGTCAAATTCTTTGAAGATGCCACTCATCTGGCCGTCTTTGTAATTTGCTTCTGACTTTAGGGTGCCGTCGGGATAAAACGTTCTCCATTTTCCAGTCTTTTTTCCATTTGAATCCGTTCGGTTGTACTCGTTATGTTCCTTTAACCAACCACTGTCGTAAAGTTCTTCAGTAATAATTGTTCCGTCGGGCGCATACTCATACGCCATTCCTGTTTCATTGCCGTTTTCATAGTTGATCGTGCCTTTTATTGCTCCTCCGGGGTAGAAGGTTACCCGCTCTCCGTGAATGATGTTGTTTACAAAAAAAACTTCTTCTGTTTTGTTGCCCAGCGAATCAAACCGCATTGCGCATCCGTTTTTCTTATCATTTTCGAAAGGGTAGACCCAGGTAACTCTTCCTTCTTCATCATAAAAAGTCCAGACGCTATCCGAAAATCCTTCCTTTTTGTTTCCAATGGATTTCAGGACCCCGCTCGGGTAGTATGCCTTCCATAATCCTTCTGGTTTTCCACCAGAAAAATAGCCTTCACTGGCTATTCGCCCATTGTCGAAATAAAAAATGTTGTATCCATCCGGATCGGTAATTTGAGCCAAGGTCAAATTAGAGGAAGTAATTATTAATAGTATTAAAGGGAAAGAAATTTTCAAAGAGAAGAATTTATATATGTAGTTAGCACTGTTCATTTGTTAATAAATACGGCAGGATAATTTGGATTTCTAAGTTACATATATTTTTCCAGAGCATATGAACAATTCAAATCTTTCAAAGAGCCCAAGAATACTGGGATTTTAAGAGGTATTAACAAATTGGCAGGAGTCGGTTTTGTTAACTGAATTTAATATCCGAGGTCCAGTCGACCGGTTCATAAGTGATTTGTAAAATCAACCCGAATGAACAGCTTAATCTGATATCAATGTAGGATGTTATTTATTTTAAGAAAGGAGGCATTAAGTTTTAATAAATTACACAGAAGATTTGAATACTTTTCCAACAGAAACAGGTTTGATGTGTTCATAACCATAAGCGGCGAACAGGCCGAATACGTTAGGAGTTGAGACGGGATAAAAAAGATGTTAATAATTTTGAACACAGAAGAACAAGGGCGAAGGGTTAAAGGGTAAATTTGAAAAAAAAGAGATGATTGTTCCCATCGGATCCGATCACGCGGGTTTTAATCTGAAGAAACTTCTGGTTTCCTGGCTATCACAAAAGGGATATGCTGTAGAAGATTATGGGTGTCACTCCGAAGAGAGCGTGGATTATCCAGATTTTGGGCACGCCGTAGCCGATCACATTGAAAAGCACGGAGGACTTGGAATTGTCATTTGTGGAAGCGGAAATGGGATAAATATGACCGTGAACAAACACCCAGCCATTCGTTCTGCCCTTTGTTGGTGTACAGAAACGGCTGTTTTAGCGAGAGAGCACAACGACGCGAACATCATTGCCCTGCCAGCGAGGTTTGTCTCCGTGGAGTTGGCTGTTGAAATGGTCCAGGCCTTTTTCTCAACGGAATTTGAAGGAGGCCGACACGAGCGAAGGGTAAAAAAGATTGCCTGCCAGTAAAAAGGAACTATTCAGCGACCAACGCCTCCACAAAAGCGGAAGTCTCTTTGAAAAACTGATCATAATAGATGCCGGTTCCCGGCCCGCTGAACCCGGTATGAATTTTCCGGATCTCGCCCTTTTTGTCGATAAAAATCAAGGTTGGAAAGGACATAATTTCGTTCACCATTGGGAAAATTTCGTGGGCACGCCGTTTGTTTGCATCGCCCCCAATTACAAATGAATAACCCAAATCAAGCGCATTCTTATACGTGATTACGCGTTTAATTTTATCCTCCAGAAGAACTGGCGTTTCGAAGGAGACGCCGATGATTTGTATTTTACCATTGAATTGTTTGTGAAGTCCATTGAGGTAAAGACTTTCGTCCAGACAATTAGGACACCAGGTGCCCATAATCTGAATTAACGTGACGGTTCCCCGCGTGTCGTCGTTCGGGTAGGAATATTCAGACGCGTTTAGGCCAGGCAATCTAAACACAACAGGCTCGGCACTTATCACATAGGTCAACGAATCTGGGTTTGGGAGTTCGACACGATCGTCCCGAACTGCAACCCAGTCGGTGAGGTAATGGATGCCTGAGTGAAAGCTCCCGAACAGCGTGTCGTCTTTCAGGCGAGCCATAAACAAGAAGGCGTGTGATCCGTCAAAGGCCGAGAGATAAATGCTGTCGGAAGAAACAGTACCTGCCAGATACCTGTAGTCACCCGTTTCTGTGAGAAAAGTGCCGTGAATAATTCCAGGCCCGTCTGTAGGTGATCTGGATTTTTCAAACACGCCTACCGATCGATAAGGCTGTCCGTTGTCAGAAAAGGTTACCCGCCAGCGTCCCTCGACATCTATTACTGGGAAATTTTGGTAAAAACGCGCGTCGTTCGCAAGAACAGCGGTCAACGGAATATGGTAGTTGTCCTTTTTCGCGCGGTTAAACCAGGCGCCCTGGATTTTGGTTTTGCCAATGATTTTGGCTTGAATATCAGAATCATAGGCAGGAAAGGAAATAAAAATAGAATCGCTTTTAAAACGAATATTATGCAATTCTATTCGTTCTTGAGCGTTGATTATGGTCACAGCACATTCGCTTTTGCCCGTGTTTAGGTCGAACTGAAAGGGGAGTATGATGCCAGGCGCAAGCGTTAGCTCCGCCCTCCACCTGCCAGCTTTAAGTAATGGGGACTTTGCCTGAGCCCCCTCGGAAACCGACAGTGAAATGATTAACAGCAGAATACGGTACAAAACGGTCCAATCAGACACTTTCAGAGGGTTTGCTCAGGAAGGTATCCAGAGGCCGTCAAAGATAGAGAATATTGAATTATTTTTAGTCCGTGCAACTTTTTGTCAGATGGCGAAGTCTTAATTATGGAAACAGTAAAAATGACAGATGAGCAGCTGGTCCGTGATTGTGTCGCGGGAAATAAGGTGGCTCAGAGAACGTTCTATGACAAGTTTGCCAGTAAAATGATGGGGGTTTGCCTCCGATACGCCGGTAGCCGCGATGAAGCTCAGGATGTATTGCAGGATGGATTCATAAAGATATTCAACAAACTCCCAGATTTTGAGAACAAGGGATCCCTGGAGGGATGGGTTCGACGGATAATGGTAAACACCGCATTGGATCAATACAGGAAGAATAAAAAATTCCTGAGCGATGTTGATGATGTGGGGTTTATGCTTGAGAAAAAAGACTTTATTGTCGAGACGATGAATGCGGATGATTTGCTTAAAACCATCCAGTCCATTCCTGAAGGCTACCGGGTTGTGTTTAACCTCTTTGCAATAGAAGGCTACTCACACAAGGAAATTGCCGATCGGCTCGGGGTTACGGAAAGTACCTCCAAGTCACAGTTCTCAAGGGCACGCAAGTTGTTGAGAGATATTTTGGAAAAGAATAATATTGTTGAAAAGAGTGAGCGATAATTTAAACATAGAGAAATTATTTCAGGACAAACTCGGAAACTTCGAGTCTCCGGTGAGTCCCGATGTGTGGGCGAACATCTCGTCTTCCATCGGAAGCGCTGCTGGAACGGCGGCCGTTCAAACCGGTATGTCCGGCTTAATGAAATCGCTTTTGATCGGCGGAGGAATCGCTGCGGCGGGCCTAGTTACCACATACATTGTCATTAGCGACGATGCGGATCCTAAAACGGACAACAAAGAAATACCTGTAATGGCCGACGAAAACGGCGAAACAGCGGAAGTTGACGTGCTCAATTTTGAACAAGAGGGTGACAGAGTGATCGAGGAGAACAGGGAATCAATCGAAGCAGAGCTAAAGGTCGCCGAAATTCCCGTAGAAGTGTTTACAATGGAATTTGTAGAGCAGATTTTGATCGACATACAAGAGAGTGAAACAGAAGACATAAACCTTGAGAATATTGTGTCGGAGGCCACAGAAGATGTCGGTGCGGAAACTCAGAATGACGCAGCAAACGGCGCAAATGACGGCGTGGCCGATGTCGAGGATGGACAAGAAGATCCGAACCAGGAAGCCGATGAAATGCAGGTAATATCAGAAGCCATATCTCAATCGGCTGTGGTAATCAACTGTTGTTTCAATGTGTTTACGCCGAACAATGACCGCATTAACGACGTGTGGCCGGTTCGTTTTGAGAATGCAGAAAAAATATATATTCAAATCGTAGACAAAGACAACAACACCGTGGTTGTGTCAACCGATGAGGCATTCGATTGGGACGGAAACGATATCTCCGGCAACGAACTTACTTCGGGCTACTACTATTATTTCATTGTAGCCACCGACGTCGACGGAAACCCGACCGAGCAACGTGGTGTGATTAATCTGAAAAGATAATCCTAATAAAAGACATTAAAAGAATGGGCCTTCATTCCTTGATGGCCCATTTTTCGTTTGTATAGATGTACTCCGGAATATTCTTGTTGTGCCCATCGAACAATTCGCGAGAATCCTTAATAAACAACATCATTTGGTCGTAATCGGCCTTCGAAGTGAATAACGTGGTGTCGGACTCATACTGGGCGGCCGGCAGCACATAGTAATTCTTGCCGTCGCTTTCAGTCGGAGTGTACACCCAGGTGAGAAAATATCCGGCGTCTTTGATAAAACAACGTTTACCCTCTTTCCGCAAGGTCAGCTTGAACATTGCCCCGCCATCCGTGTAGCGCTTGCGTTGATTCGAGACAAAGTTACCGAGCGAATAGACGATCAAACTTTCTTTCCCGTCGGGGCCCGTAGCTTTTTCCCAGACCATTTTTTCGAGGACGTGAGGATGCGCCCCAACAACGATATCCGCGCCCTGCTCAAAAAAATAATTTCCAAAATCAATCTGCTCCTGCACGGGTTGAAGCATATACTCCTGACCCCAGTGGACGACAACAATGATTTTATCTACCGCCCTGGACTTTGCAATTTCCATATCCTTTTTGATTTGCTCCTTGTCCAGCAAATTGACAATAGTCGGCGCAGGAAAAGGAAGGCCGTTGGTTCCATACGTGTAATTGAGAATCGCAAGCCGAAAGCAATTGTGTTCAATAAACAGCGGATGGTCGCGCTCACGGTCCGCAGCATCGACGAACGAGCCGGTGTGCATTATTTTCAGTGTGTCAAGGATGTTGACCGTTCGCACAATTCCCTCCCCTCCCCTGTCGCAGGTGTGGTTATTCGCGGTTACAAGCACATCAATTCCGGCATCGCGGCACGATTCGGCCAGAGCGTCTGGCGAACTGAACTGTGGGTAACCCGAATATGGCGGCCCGGCCAGCGTAATTTCCAGATTGGCGATGGTATAATCCGCACTGGAGATTATGTCCCGCACGTACTTGAAGTTATGGTCGTAATTGTAGGCGCCGGTCTTGCTGTCGTAAGCAGAGGTGATCTGAGGCCCGTGGCCCATAATGTCGCCGATGAAAAGGAGCGAAATGTCTTCGCGAACGCTGTCTTGTGACGGCTGAGCCCAAAGGACCGGAAGTGATAAAGCAAATATCCAGAGAAAAAGAAAGCGCATACCTTTTTTCAAAGTATACGAAAACTGTACCGGTTTTGTTCGGAGATGATATTCGCAGATAATCGCTCAGACAACGCAACAAATAATCGGGGCTCACATTTGTTTCCAAAGCGCACTACAGCGACTGGAAAAACCTACATTTGGGTAAAGATTTCAGGCCGTGCGACGCTATCTTCTTTTTCTTTCTTTCGTGTTTGCCAAGTGCTTTGCACAACAGGATTCTCTCGTTGTATTTGAACCTGCCGGAGGCATTTATGAAGCACCTGTTTTGGTTACACTAAAAGCCTCCCCGAGCGCAACCATCTATTACACGCTCGACGGATCGGAACCGCGGTCCGGAAATGGCGAAAGCACAAGAAAATATGCCGCTCCAATCCGAATCTCCGGCGTGGGTGTGATACGCGCAACGGCCTATCTCAACGGCAAGCGAACACCGGTTTGCACTCAGTCGTATTTCTGCGACAGAAAGTACACACTGCCGGTTATTTCAATTGCGATCAATCCCGAAAGTTTGTGGGATTCACTCACCGGAATCTACGTGAAGGGCTGTTGTGCCGATACGATAGAGCCCTACATCGGCGCCAACTATTGGATGAGTTGGGAGAAACGCGCCAACATTGAAATGTATCTGCCCAACAGTGAGCCCTGCTTCAATCAGGAAGCCGGAATAAGCATTTTTGGAGGCTTCAGCCGATGGCTTCCACAGAAGTCGCTGGCCGTCATTGCCCGATCACAGTACGGAAACAAGAAGTTCGATTATCCGATTTTTCCAGAACGGGACATCGATAAGTACAAGTCGTTCGTGATTCGCAATTCCGGAGGAGATTTTCAGCGAACGCAAATGCGGGATGCGTTTATGACACAATTGGCCAAGCCAACCGGCGTCGCCATTCAGGCCTATCGTCCCGTTATCGTCTTCCTCAACGGCCAGTATTGGGGAATTCAATGTCTGCACGAGAAAATCAGCGAGCACTATCTCAAAGACAATTACGGTGTCGATAAGGACAATGTGGACATCTTGAGACACAACGCCGTTGCGCGACACGGAACCTCGGCCAATTACAAAAAATTACTGGCCTTTCTCCGCAACAGCGATATGACTCAGGACAAGACCATCGACTCGCTGCGGAAATTTATGGATGTGGATGATTACATCCGATACAACATCTGTGAGGTTTATTCCGACAACCGCGATGCCGGTGGAAATATCCGCTACTGGCGCGAACGAACAGACTCGGCAAAATGGAGGTGGATTTTTTACGATCTCGATATGGGCCTTGGAAACGACGAGCCCAGCGGCTATAAACGAAACACGCTTGTCAAATTCACGAGCGAAAACGCCGAAGCCTGGCCAGACCCCCCCTGGTCGACTTTTATCATCCGGTCGCTCTTGAAAAACAAAAAGGTGGAGACTCAATACATCAACACCTACGCAGATTATATGAACACTGTGTTTCAGCCGGACACGGCGAGGCGACTGCTCCATAAAATGAAATCGGTGATCGCTGAGGAAATGAAATACCACGTCAAAAGATGGGACATTACCTACAAGACCTGGGAATATCAAATCGGGGTGCTCGACAAGTTTGTCGCCAACAGGGCGTATTACTGCCGAAAACACGCGATGGAAAAGTTTGGACTCAAGGACACTTTGGCCATCACCGTGGTCGCACCCGGACCAGACGTCGCAACAGTTCGCTTCAATTCGCTGGACCTCGTCAGACCCTTCTGGGGAATTTATTTCAAAAATGTTCCGGTGAAAATTTCAGTAATACCCACGCACGAATACGAGTTTGTCGGCTGGAAAGGTCGCGCTGAAAAGACTTCGGAAATTGAGATTACACCGACAGAGGATTTAACGCTAGAGCCTTTATTTCGGCAGAAACCGCTGAGTCCGCGCGCCAACCAGGTTGTGTTCAGTGAAATGATGATATCTCAGCAAGATGCTGACTCTTCCGGGGACTGGGTGGAGTTGTGGAACACAACGGATGTGGATTTGGATCTGGCAGGCTGGGGATTTTCACAGGCAGGCTACGCGGAGAGATTTCTTCTTCCTGCAGGAACGGTCGTTAAGGCAAATAGTGCGGTGATTTTTTGTCAGTCGTTGAAAGATTATAGCTTGCGGTTCAACACGGACACTGTCACCGTAGTAGGAGATTTTGGCTTCGGCTTGTCTTCAAAGTCGGAGAGGCTCCGCTTGTACGATAAAGCCGGACTCATCGTCGATTCGCTTACTTATGACATCAAAACTTCTGGTGCTGACGGTTCGCTCAACCTGATCCACACCGATTCGGCCCGCTGGGAACAGGGTCATTGGGCTTTTGAAAAGCCATCACCGGGCTTGAGGAGCGCCGCGTTTCGGGAGTTTATCTCATCCGAAGAGGACAAGGCCTATTGGACCAAGGTACTTTACATCGGTGGCGGTGGCTTTTTTTTTATATTGGTCGCTGGTGTGTTGTGTTACCGTTACTATAGAATAAATCGTTTTAGAAAGTCAAAATAATACAAGAAACTACCTATATTCGCGTCGAAATATTGCGAAAATGAAGGTTAGATTTGGCTTAATTTTTATTCTTTTAGCACAAGCATTTCAAACACATTCAATCACTGTAACAGCAGTTGGCAACGGCCCCTGGAGCACCGCCGGAACCTGGGATCTTGGTGTTCCCGGCTGCTATAGTGTCATCAGCATTCCCGCCGGAGTAACGGTAACCATTACGTCAACAGTCAATTTGACCGCTTGCCCGGCTTTGGTTATTCACGTTCACGGCGACCTGATGTTCCAGACTGGGAAAAAACTCCAATTGCCTTGCGGCTCTGCGGTTATTATTTATACGGACGGCTTTATGGGTGTTGGCGGCGGCGGCGGCTCTTCAACCTATCTGGAAATATGTGGTACAGAGGTCTGGAACGCAGGTATGGGCGACATCGACGGAGGAGTTGCCGGGTTCACCTATCTTCCGATTGAATTGCTCTCGTTCGACGCAGAGATGGTTGACCGGTTTGCCGAAATATCGTGGGTGACAAAATCGGAGAATGGAAACGACTATTTTACGGTTGAACGAAGTGTAGATGGCTTCAGCTGGAGTCCCCTGGCAACTGTTGACGGGGCCGGGGAAAGTTCTGTCGAATTGCACTACCATCTGACCGACTCTGCGCCCGCCCTTGGACTGAATTATTACCGGCTCACGCAAACCGACTTTGACGGTCATACAAAAACCTTTGATCCCGTTGCAGTAAATAATCAGGGAGAGCAATTTGGAGACGAGCTAATTGTCTTTCCAAATCCTTCCGGCGGAGACCAGATTACCATCTTTCTGGCCGACTTTTATGACCCGGAAGTCGAGATCGAGTTGATTTCCCTCAGCGGACAGGTTGTTGTGAAGGTAACACTACCTGTTTCCGAAGGCGGCCTTGCGGTATTCAAATTATCTGCCCCACCCTCTGCAGGGGTTTACAACCTAAGAGCAAACGGCCTGATAGACAAGATTGTCTATAACTAATGCTAAAATTTGTTACCATTTGCTAAAATAAATGGCACAACATCATTGCCGTTTCGCTTTTTTGTCTACTTTTAGCAGGAACTAACATTTTGTATATGGACAACATTGGATTATGGGTTGCGATCGGCGTAGTCGTCATTTTGATCATTTGGATGATCAGCGCCTACAATGGTCTCGTTGCGATGCGGAATAACCGCGAGCAGGCATTTGCCGACATCGACGTTCAACTCAAACAAAGACACGACCTGATACCTCAACTGGTTGCTACGGTGAAGGGCTATGCAAAACACGAAGATGGAGTTTTGACCGCGGTGACCCAAGCCAGAAACCGTGCAATGTCGGCCGGAACAGTAAATGATAAAATTGCTGCCGAAGTGGCGCTTTCGGGCGCTATGTCGCAGTTCAGTATGCAGATGGAAGCTTATCCGGATTTGAAGGCGAATACCAACTTTATGCAGTTACAGCAAGAAATGTCAGACATCGAAAACAAACTTGCTTCCGTAAGGAGATTTTTCAACTCCGCAACGAAAGAGCTCAACAATAAAGTGCAGAAATTTCCGAGCAATATCCTCGCAGGGATGTTTAAGTTTACGCAAGAGCCTTATTTCGACCTGGGTGTTGTCCAACGCGAAGAGCTGGACAGAGCACCAAAGGTAGAGTTCTAATCGCTCCTGTTCTATGGCCTATCAGGGACTGCACGGTCAAATCCGCGGCAACAACTTAAAGTCGACACTGCTGCTCATCGGTTTTCCGACCGTGATTGTCGGTGCAGTCTGGCTTATTTTCTTTCTTGTGAACAACGCCGTTTGGGATGCCCAGGCCCAGGAGGCATTTTTAATGATCCTGCCGCTTGTTCTGGCTGGCGTTTTGATCTGGTTTCTTATTGCATTCGCATTCCACTCGAAAATGATTCAGTTCGCCACACAGGCGCACACACTGGAGAGGAAGACGAATATGCGCGTTTACAATCTTGTCGAGAACCTCTGTATGTCGCAAGGGATGGCAATGCCAAAACTGCAGATTATCGAATCGGATGCGCTGAACGCATACGCAAGCGGGATCAACAAAAAATCTTTTTGCATTACACTGACGCGCGGCATCATCGACAAACTGGACGACCAAGAGCTGGAAGGCGTAATTGCCCACGAACTGGCTCATATCATAAACCGCGACGTGCGTTTGCTCATCGTGTCCATCATCTTTGTCGGCATACTTGGATTTATTGTCCAAGTCCTTTTCCGTTCACTTTTATGGGGAGGTCACAGCCGGAAAAAGCAAGACGGCCGGGTTATGCTCATCATCCTGCTGGTCACTGCAGTTGCTTACTTGCTGACCATTCTGTTCCGCTTTGCATTGTCCCGAAAACGTGAATACCTCGCAGACGCAGGCGCCGCGGAAATGACCAAAAATCCAGACGCACTGGCAAGTGCACTGCGAAAAATTTCGGGACATTCGGTTGTCGATTCTGTGAAAAGCTCCGACGTGAAGTCGATGTTTATCGAAAACAATCCTAAAGAAACGCAAAGCGCTTTATCCGGAATTACCGGACTATTTGCAACACATCCGCCCATTCAAAAACGAATTGCCTTTTTAGAGCAGGTGTGATGCGGCCTTAATTCCAACTCACGATTTCTGCGCAATGCTGCCACAGCCCACCATCGGATTTTACTGCAGCTCGGTCAATTGGAGTGGACTCGAAATGAGTCTGGTTAAAAGGGCGCGCTGGTGGAAAGAGCGTGGGCAGCAGGCAGTTGTTTTCTGCGTTGACGAATCGCCGGTTTACAAGAAATCCAAAGAAGAATTGTTGCGAATCGAACGGGTTTTTCGGAACAAACGGACGGGCGACAGGCCGAATGCCCGTCGGGTGTATGGCCTTTGTGAGAAACATCAAATCAACGTGCTTTGGATCCGTGATTCACGCGACATCGCCATAGCCGGTCAGGTAAAACGGTTTTCAGGCAACCGAATGGTTTTGCTCTACCAACAAGCCACTCACTTCGGGGCCCGAATGAAAGGCTGGATGCAGACCCGTCGCCTGAACCGAATAGATATCTGGGTGACGCCGCTTGAATTTCTGGGCCGGCAAGTGATGGGCAGAACGAATTTTCCCAGCGAAAGAATTCACGTGATTCCGACAGGAGTTGACATCCAGCAGTTACTTTTTCAAACCGTCGAAAAATCGGCAGGCCGGATGCGATATAACCTTGATGCAAACGCCACCCTGATAGGCATCATCGGCAGAATTGACCCCTCGAAAGGCCAGCTCTTTTTGGTGAGCGCATTTGCCGAGTTGCGAAAAAACCACCCGGAACTTCATCTCCTGATTGTTGGAGAACGAAAGGAAGAGGAAAATAACAGCTACGAAGAGGATGTTAAAAAACTGATCGCAAAACTAGGGATGAAAAGTGTAATTCACATCCGGCCCTTTTCTGAGGACGTGGGTTCTTTTTATGCAGCCGCCGATATTGTTGTCGTCGCCACAAAGGCGGAAACATTTGCGATGGTCACGTTGGAAGCAATGTTGTTCGGATGCCGAATCATCGGCACCAATAGCGGTGGATCTGCGGAATTACTGGGCGGAGGCGATTTCGGTGAACTGTATACGCCAGACAACATACGGGAATTCTGCCAGGCCTTTGAGACGGTGATGGTGGATGAGGACCGATCCATTGAAAAAGCCAGAAACGCACGGATTTTTGCAAGAGAACGGTTTACCCATCATCAGGAATGCGAAGAGATACAGTATTTGCTTGAAAAACATCTCACGGAAATCGCAAAGAAGTCGTCTTGAAAAGGAAGAGGGGTTAAAATTTTGTATCTTGTCGCGTCGGCCCAAAATCCATCGATGAAAAAAATATGAAAAGGACGTTTTTGACTTTCGGCGTACTAATGTCTCTGGCAACAACGATAAGCTCTTGCAAGAAGAATTATGACTGTACCTGCACGGTTGCCCTGCTCGGCGATATTGTTCATTCCCTTAATGGATATAAGGAGGCCGACGCACAAGAAACCTGTGATGAGCATCTTGCCAACGCCCAGGCCACTGATCCAACAGCCACGTGCGTACTCACCGTGGACGAGTGAATCAACTACCGCGAAATGTAATTTGTTTTTAATCTAAAATCATACGAAATGAAAAAAATTGGCTTCATTCTTTCCATAGCGATCGTTGCCCCGACACTGTTTACTTCGTGTAAAAAGAACTACGACTGTACCTGTGCTTACAGCGGATTTACAAATATGGTCAGTCCGATGAATGACTATAAAAAGGGTGATGCGGAAGACGCTTGTTCGGACATCGAGACCAACTTCCAGACAGTAGACCCTACGGCCTCGTGTGTTTTAACCGCGGATTGACCCAACGACGAACGCTTAGATTGACATCTGTCCAGATTGAAGAGTGAACTTTTTTGGTATCTTGCGTACGAACATAAAACGATGTACCTATGAAAAAATCAATCCTTGTAATTTCAGGCCTGGTGTTGACCCTCGGCCTTTTCACTTCCTGTAAGAAGAATTTCGACTGTACCTGTAACTTTCCTGATCCACTGAACGACGTGATTATTCCGTATGATGACGCTAAAAAAGCAGATGCCGAGGACGGCTGTGCTGATCTTGAAGCCAATTATCAAACCCTCTACCCAACGACTACCTGCGTTTTGACAGCGGACTGATTTTTGACCTCCACCTGATCTGATCATTTGTTCGGCCTGAAGGCTGCTTCAAAGCAGATAAACGCGTATCTCTAAATAATTTGTGACGCCCGAATCTTTCCAAAGGAGAGATACGAGTTTGACAAGATTAGTATGTGGTGCCCAAACCTGGCTCCAGCACAAAAGGAAGAATGGCGTTCGTTATTTCTTCACGAGCTTTTGGGCTGTCGAATAAACACCGTCAGTGGAAACGAGGCGAATAAAATATATTCCTGGATTTAAATCGTATAGGTCCAGAGAAGTTTGTATTCCTGGGGTCAGACTAAACCGTCTTGAGACTGCCCCAGTAATGCTGACAATTTCCCCAAGCGCATCTGCCGCGTATTCGGGATGATTGATGCTGAGTAAATCATTGACCGGGTTGGGCGCGATAGAAAAACTATATGAATTGGCATCGTGAATTCCGAAGTAAAGAATATCCATACAGGCGGAAGTATCTGCGCAACCATTTTTAGTGATGACGACAGCATAACTGCCATCGGCCACCGGTGTAAAATCCTGGTTCGTTTCACCCGCAATCGGTGTAAAAGTCGTAAGAATAGAATCGCATTCAACCCATTGATACGCGGCACCTACCTCGTCGGCAGTAAGCGTAATGACGGACTGACTAACCCCATTGTCCAACGCTGGATAAACATCTACGGTAGTTTCAACGGTGCTGTCGCATCCGCCGATAACAGCAGTAAGTAAGCTGTTGTGAATGACCTGCGAAGTAATATTCGTCTGCGTTGTGCCGTCTGGGAAGAGATAATCTGTTCCGGAACAGATGGAGTCAGATTCTGTCGTGAAATACGTGATGTCCCAGCTAAAATTCACAAATCCGTTGCCTGCATTAAAGGCTGCAATATTTGTTGCTGTTGAGCTAGTGTTGTATGACGCGCCTCCACCCCCACCCAGGGTATAGACCCCACCACCACCTCCGGAATATCCACCACCACCACCTCCGCCATGAAATGCACCTGCGCCCCCACCGAAGCCTCCATCACCAATGTAACCACCAATACTGATTCCGCCTGCTCCGCCCGCCATATAACCGCCCTCTGACCATATATTGGAACTTCCGTTCGCGGTCCAGCCACCACCGCCGCCGCCAGTTCCACCACCACCGCCATTGTCAGTAAATCCACCCATACCGGGTAAAGTAGGAACGTAACCTCCGGGCCCACCTGTGGTTGTTGCTGTTCCGCCCTGGCCAACAGTTCCGGCCTGGTAAGATCCGCCACCGCCACCGCCCGCGATCATCAATGGGGAATTGTCTGATGCGCGAACAATGAAAGACCCTCCTCCTCCGCCACCACCTTCAAGACTCATTACACCACTGACGCCCATTCCGCCGGCAATAATGTTTATGGTCTCACCGGGTACCACATCAAGGTCTCCGGAAACATAGGCTCCAGAACCTCCAACGCTTGTAGCGATATTGCCGTTTCCGCCCTTGGCACCATAACAGTCAACATAAATGGATGTGACTCCTGCAGGCACAACAAAGGTTTGCAATGAGCCGGTGTAAAGGAATGTTTGCGTGCCGCTACACTGACTGCTGGCATTCTGTCCAAGCAGAACGAAAGTGCAAGTTGAAAGAAAAGAGATGGTTTGTTTCATAATTGAATATTGAATGGTGACGAAAAGTACGAAACCTAGGCGAAAAGGCAAGCAAGATTGTGCTGAAATTAGGTAGGACCTCCTTTCTGGTCTTGGATTTTGAGAGCTGTTTCTTTTTGAGAGCATACGCATTACTGCAATATGCCGAAACAGAAACTCGACCTCTGCCTTCTCCGGGCAAACATATTGCCAATGATGGCATTTTTCTTTGTTTCCTGCAATAACGTTTCCGGTCAGGCAGGCTTTGTAGATGTCGAGGCCAAGGCAGCGGACACAGCCAGAAATTGGGATTTGAGACAACAAATCTTGAATCAGAAGAGATTTCGTGAAATCGATTCGACAAAATCGTATAGCCAGATCAAATCGAAAATTCTCATTGACAAATCGAAAATTGATCGAAAACTAGTGGGTGACGATTCGCTGGGAAGGGTTTTTTCGGACTGGCTTGTCTATCGTATCATTCCCTATTGGTATGGCACGCCGTGGGACTTTGACGGGTACACCGCAACGCCGAAGCAGGGAGTAATTGCGTGCGGTTATTTTGTGTCGACGACGTTGTCGCACGCGGGACTGAATGTGAACCGCTACAAAATGGCGCAGCAATTGCCAGTCCACGAAGCACAAACCCTGGCCTTGTCGACGGAAGTATTGGTGGTAGAAGGCACAGAAACCGATGAAATAATTGCCAGAATGGATTCGCTGATTTCGTCCGGACTCTATTTTTTGGGATTTGATGGAAGTCACGTAGGGTACCTGCTGAAAGAGCAAGACAACTTGTACGTCATTCACGCAAATTATATCGGCTCTGGAGGTGTCGCCGTTGAACGAATTCAGGATTCACTTGCGTTCGCGGGTTATCGGAAGTTTTATTTAGTGCCGATAAGCGGGAATAAGGAATTGATGCGGAAGTGGCGATTAGGCGAAGAGGTAAGTGTGGTTGAAGGATGATCGAACGCGTGTTTAATTCAGACTACGGTCCTGATCGGATTAGCTCCCTCCACTGTCGCTCGCTGATCCACTGTCGGTCCTGTGGATTTTTTATTTCCGTTTCGCCCGGACAAGCCCGGCTCACCGCAATAAAAAATCCCCGGTTTCGCGAAGGCGAAACGGGGATTGGTTTTGAGGTCTCGGGCGGATTCGAACCGTCGTACAAGGTTTTGCAGACCTCTGCCTAGCCACTCGGCCACGAGACCCTTTTTTCAGGGAAAGCAAAGATACGAAATAATCTCCCTAGCCCTCTACGATGACAGCGACTTCGCGAACAAAACCGCCAATGGGCGATCCGAGCTTGTGCACGACAACTTTTGCGCTCTGTAGCCCTGTAAAGGTTTTCTTAAGACGATGGAGAATACGGTAGGCAACGTGTTCAATCAAACTGGAGGAAATTTCCATCTCTTCCTGAGCAATTTTTCGAACGGCAACATAGTCAATCGTGTCGGACAATTTGTCGCTCGCACCGGCCTTTGAAAAATCTGTTTGGAGCTCAACGTCAACAGAATATTTCCCGCCCATTTGACGCTCGGCTTCAGTACAGCCGTGGTGCGCATAAAGGTCAATGCCGCTCACTAGAATGGTGTTTTTCATTTTCCGATGGCTACGTTTATTATTTTATCTACACCCTCTTTCATTCGACGAAGTACAATTTCTTTTCCAAGAATTGCACAAATGTCGAACATTGACGGACCGGCACCTTTGCCTGTTACAAGCAATCGGAATATTGGGCCAACTTGTCCAAATCCCAAGTTTTTTTCGGCAAGAAAGGCGGAAAACACGACTTCAATCTCTGCGGCATTGAATGCCGAAACGGTCTCTAATTTTGCCGCGAGGTCGACAGCTAATTCCGCTGAAGTTTCTTTCCATTTTTTCTTGATGGTCTCAACTTCAAACACCACGTCTTCCGTGAAAAAATAAGTGCCTTCGGTGTAAATATCAACGGCAAATGTTGCGCGCTCTTTCATCAATCCGCAAACCATTGCAATGTATTCGGCCGCAAAGTCTTTTCCTGTTTCTGTTTTGATTTTCCCCTGAACCAAAGAAGCCAATTCCTCATTCGATTTTGAACGCAGATATTGCTGGTTGAACCACCTGGTTTTATCGGCATCAAAGCGAGCTCCCGCCTTACCGACGCGGTCCAGCGAAAACAGCCCGCAAAGTTCTTCTAAAGTGAATATTTCCTGCGTTCCACCGGGATTCCAGCCTAACAAAGCCAGCATATTGATAAACGCACCGGGAATATAACCTGCCTCACGGTAACCGCTGTAAAGCTCCCCCTCCGCCGTGGTCCAGTTGATTGGAAAAACAGGGAAACCGAGCTTGTCTCCATCGCGTTTTGACAGCTTTCCGTTCCCGTCGGGACGCAGGATCAGTGGCAGGTGTGCAAACTTAGGAGGCTCCCAGCCAAAGGCGGCGTATAGCGAAATATGCAGTGGCGCAGAAGGCAACCACTCTTCTCCCCGTATGACGTGGGTAATTTCCATTAAATGATCGTCGACAACATTCGCCAGGTGATAGGTCGGCATTCCGCCCTCCTTGAACAAGACCTTGTCGTCAAGATGAGCCGTACTGACCGTCACCCAACCGCGGATTTCATCTTCGAAACGTATTTCTTCATTGCGCGGCAGCTTGATGCGAACGGTGTATTGATCTCCGTTCGAAAGCCGTTTTTCTACCTCTTCTTTCGAAAGCGAAAGCGAATTCTTCATTGTTGAACGGGTAATCGTGTTGTATTGCCAATTCGCCTGACCCATTTTTTTTGCTTCCTGCCGCATCGTTTCAAGGTCCTCCGGTGTGTCAAAGGCCATATACGCCTGGCCGGAATCAAGAAGTTGTTTTGCGTAGGGCGCATAGATCGATAGCCGCTCCGACTGCGTGTACGGTCCTTTCGATCCGCCGTACCCCACCCCTTCGTTCGGCTCAATGCCACACCATTTCAGCGATTCAAGAATGTAATCTGTTGCGCCCTTTACCAGACGTTTTTCGTCGGTGTCCTCAATTCGGAGCAAAAAATCCCCACCGTGCCTTTTTGCAAAAAGGTAGTTATAAAGTGCCGTTCTTACCCCGCCCATATGAAGGGGGCCGGTTGGGCTAGGTGCAAATCGGACACGTACTTTTGCAGACATTTTGATGATTCAGGGCGTCAAAGATATCATTTAGGGCAAAATGGGCGAGTAACAGATCACAACACAAAACGTTTAATATCGTTAAAGAGATGAACAAAATTGCACGATTATTGTACTTGATCCCAGAATTCGTTACCTTTCGTGGTTAAGCAGATAAATGAATAAGTTCCAGTTACTCATAACGCAGGTCGAAGCCTTCATCCGGAAGTATTACACGAACCAGATGGTGAAAGGGGCTATCCTGTTTTCAGGAATCCTGCTGCTCAGTTATTTTGTTGTGTCAGGAGTTGAGTATCTGGGAAGATTTGGTTCGGCAGTCAGACTTCTTTTGCTGGTCGGTTTTATTTCGACGAATGTTTTTCTGCTGCTTCGGTTTCTGATTATCCCATTGTTCAAACTGAATAAGCTCGGCAAGCGAATCACCCCGTTTGAAGCATCGGATATGATCGGTGATATTTTCCCTGACATTTCAGACAAACTGCGCAACACCTTGCAATTGCACGAACACCGCCAGGATTACAGCATCAATTTGGAACTCATCAACGCGAGCATCGAGCAGCGCTCATCAAAACTCTCCGTCATTCCCTTTGCCTCTGGCATCGACCTGACCAATAATAAAAAATACCTGCGCTTTCTTGTGCCAGTGCTTGTCTTGATCGCATTGGTTGCGATTGTCAATCCAAAACTCTTCTCCGAGGGAACAGAACGTGTGGTGTATTTCAATGAAGAGTTTGTCGAACCCGCACCGTTTGAATTCGAAATGGTGAGCGACGACGAAGCGAAAGAGGGAGACGACTATCTGCTAAAGATGAAACTGGTGGGAGAAGAAATCCCAAACGAGCTAAAGATTCACACCAACACGGGTACATACAATCTGGACAAAACCTCACCAATAGAATTTGGTCACCAGTTTGCAAACTTGTCAGAAAGCCTTGAATTTACCTGTGAATCAAATGGTTATACATCTGAGGTGTTTCAAGTAAAACTCCTGCGCAAGCCGGTTATCGAGGCCATCAGTATGACCGTAAATTATCCCCGGCATACGGGACTTAAACCTGAAAAATTTGAGAACACCGGCGACCTTACGATCCCGGAAGGATCAGACATCAAATGGAATATTTCTGCACGGAATCTAACAAAATTGGATGCGCGTTTTGGAGACACCTCCATTGTGCTCAACACCTCGCTATCGAACAGCTACTCCTTTCAGAGAAAGTTCCGCAGTTCACAAAAGTATTCCCTTACGTTCAGCTCAGTTGAAATTGAGAATGCCGACTCGCTGCAGTATAACATTGGAGTTATTAAGGATGAGTTTCCGACGATTTCTGTTTCAGAAGAAGCGGATTCTGCAAATCCCCTCAGGCGCTTTGTCGAAGGCTCTATAAGCGATGATTATGGGTTCCGGAGCTTGACCGCAACGATTAAAGTGACCGGCCCGGACACGTCCTACACACTGCGCAAGGTGATTCCTGTAAAGGGTAGCGCTACGCAGCAGCTCTTTTCGTACTTTTTTGATATCGGCGAATTTAAACTCGGCCCGGGATATAGCCTCGAGTACTTCTTCTCCGTAACCGACAACGACGAGCCGAATGGGTACAAAACATCGGTTTCGAATCGGCAGGTATTTGCCGTTCCTGAACTGGATCAACTCGATAACGCCTTGAGTAAAAAGGACGACGCCCTGAAAGATCAAATGGAGAATGCGCTCAAGGACGCGTTCCAACTCAACAAAAAAATCGAAGAGACGCGAAGCAATTTGGTGAACAAGCCCGACTTGGACTGGAAGGACAGACAAACCCTTGAAAACCTCCTCAATATGCATCAGAACCTCAATCAGAAAATTGAGCAAATGAAGGAGGATTTCGAGGAAGTAAAGATCGAAAAGGAGAATTTTCTGGAGAACTCCGAAGAACTTATAGAAAAGCAAAAGCAGTTACAAGAATTGATCGATCAGTTGATGGACGAGGAGATGAAGGCGCTGATGGAGGAGTTGCAACAGTTGATGAATGAAATGAACAAGGAGGAATTGCTCGAGAACCTTGAAAAAATGGAAATGGAGAGCCAGAATATGGAAGAGGATCTCGACCGGGCTCTGGAACTGTTCAAGAATATGGAACTTGACAGCAAACTCGAAAACCTTGAAGAGCAATTGAAGGAATTGGCGAAAGAACAGGATGAACTCCAGAAGCAAACGGAGGACAAGGCCTTGTCAAAGGAAGAACTCAGCGAGAAACAAGACGAAATCAACAAGAAATTTGATGAAATCCAGAAGGACATTGATGAAATTGAGAAGAAGAACGAAGAGTTGGAAAATCCTCGAGAAATGGACTTCAACGAGGAAACGGAGCAACAAATAGAGGAACAGACCAATGAAGCCAAAGAGAACATAGAGCAGGAGAAAAACAAAAAAGCCTCCGAAAATCAACAAAACGCTTCGGAACAAATGGAAAAGATGGCCGGTCAGGTGAGCCAGATGCAAAGTCAGCAGCAGCAGGAGCAACAGGCCGAGGATATGGATGCGCTCAGGTATTTGCTCGAGAACCTTGTGGCGCTGTCCTACGACCAGGAGGATGTGATGGATGAATTTTCCACCGCCCGCGTGAACGATCCTTACTACCTGGATCTCAATCGCCGTCAGCTGGACATTGACAGAAATACCGAAACCGTTAGCGATTCGCTCATTGCCTTAAGTAAGCGCGTGTTCCAGTTGTCGGGCTTTATCAATGAAGAACTGTCGGAGTTGGAATACAATCTTGAAAAGTCCTTGATTTATTCTGAGGACCGTAAAACCAAGGACCTTCAACAGCACCAACAATATACAATGACAGGCTACAACGATCTTGCGCTGATGCTTTCCGAAGTCTTGAGCCAGATGCAACAACAGGCGCAGTCCAAAGGCCAGCCGGGAAGTGGATCCTGCAATAATCCAGGAGGATCTGGTCAGGGGAGCTCTCCGGGCAAGATGAGTATGCAGCAGATGAAGGATGCAATGAAGGGGCAAATTGAGAAGATGAAGGGCGGAACTAAACCCGGTGGAGAGGACGGTCAGGGCAAACAAGGCGAAAAAATGGGGAACGGTGGACCGGGAGGAATGATTCCGGGCTTGTCGGCAAAAGAAATCGCAAAAATGGCAGCCCAACAGGGCCAGATTAAACAATCCTTAAAGGAAATGAGGCAGGAATTGAATAAGGATGGCTCTGGCTCTGGAAATCAGTTGAACGACCTTATAGAAGACATAGAACAGCTTCAGGACGATTTATTGAACGGCCGCATAGATGAAAAATTCAGCACGAAGCAACAAGACATATTGACGAGGCTGCTGGAACACGAGAAGGCTATGAGGGAGCGTGGATACGACGAGCAGCGTGAGTCCAAGGATGGAAAAAATCCAGAGGAGGGTAACCAAATAGAATTTACAGAGTATAAAAGAAAGAAGGATGCCGAAATTGAGTTTTTACGCTCGCTTCCGGTGGAACTCAGGGTTTATTACAAAGCCCTCGTAAATGAGTATTTTAATTCTGTAAATGACTGATTGATGCATACGATTACAATTGGTTCTAAATTTGAGGAAATGACAGAGGTTGAGTCGTTGATTGATAAAGTTTGCGCTGAGCTGAACTGGGGAGATGAGAATTACGGCAACGTGCTGATCGCTGTCACCGAAGCGGTGAATAATGCAATTATTCACGGCAACCAGAAGCAGGGAGAGAGAAAGGTGAAGGTAGAAGCGAAACGTGAGCAGAATGCGATCATTTTCAGCGTTACAGATGAGGGAAAAGGCTTTGATTTCGGGAGTATTCCGGACCCAACCGCTCCGGAGAACATTGAAAAGCCTGATGGCAGAGGAATATTTTTGATGAAGAGTCTTTCGGACGGGGTTGAATTTGAAAATGGCGGATCTAAAGTGAACATTGCCTTTTCAGCGCAATGATCAATATAGAGTTTGAATTCATAGATATTGAAATTCCGGATTTTCGTCCGGAATTTTTTCGTTTATGGCTTTCTGAAGTTGCCAAAGCGGAAGACCGTCAAATCGGACGGCTAACGTACATTTTCTGTTCAGATGACTATTTACATAGATTGAATATTCAGTTCCTTAAGCACGACGAATTAACCGACGTTTTAACCTTTGGATACAACGATAAAGATAGTTTGAAGGGAGATTGTTTTATAAGCTATGAAAGGGTATTGGACAACGCGGTTCATTATTCCGGAGGTGATACCTTTGATGAATTGTGCCGTGTGATGGTTCACGGCTTACTCCACCTAAGTGGTTATAATGACAAGTCTAATATGGAGGTCGAACGAATGCGGAATTTGGAAGCGAAATATTTGGTCCTTCGGGATGTTTCACGTGAAACATCCTAATTTTGCCGACCATTGTTCCACGTGAAACATCGAGATGCTTGCTAAATACGATATCATAGTCGTTGGGGGCGGTCACGCCGGCTGCGAAGCTGCGTATGCCGCTGCCAGGATGGGATCTTCGGTCCTGCTTGTCTCAATGAATTTGGCGACCATTGCAACGATGTCTTGTAACCCGGCGATGGGTGGCGTGGCCAAAGGCCAAATCGTACGCGAAATTGATGCGCTTGGCGGCGGATCGGGTATTGTTTCGGATCGATCGGCCATCCAGTTCAGAATGCTGAAT
>Ga0247727_10002341_pt1 | contig 43538 bp, 43 predicted proteins | sample WisWelCaveWW1625_FD_202498 | JGI IMG/M metagenome (GOLD analysis project Ga0247727, IMG submission 202498) | Biofilm microbial communities from Wishing Well Cave, Virginia, United States - WW16-25 | ecosystem: Environmental > Aquatic > Deep subsurface > Groundwater > Cave microbial mat | place...
GCACGGTCACGTCGCCGTTAGCCGCTTCGGTCACGTACAGGTTGTAGCAGTGCGTCCAGCCGAACGACAGCGGGCCGTTGCCGTAAAGCGAGCCATCCAGGCTGCTGTGCGACAGTCAGAACTGGATGGAAAGCCCACGCCCTTTGAAGCTCACGACGGGAATGCGCGTGTACAGATTCTCTTCAACGAGGTTGAACTGCGCGTACTGCCCGGCCCGGTCACTGCCCTGCCACCGCTCTGCGGTTCCGCTCATGGTGCGGCTCCATCACCTGCTGGATGATTTCCAGTTTGAAATCGACCATGGCGCGCAGGTGATAGAGAGTGAAGAGGCGAATGGAACTATTCTTCTAAAACTGAACCACGGTCACGCCGTCACCACCTTCATGGGCCTGGCCCAGCGCAAAGGAGCGGACGTGCGGGTGCGCTCGCAGCATCTCGTGCACGACTTTCTTGATCACGCCGGCGCCTTTGCCGTGGACGATGCGCACGCGGTCAAGCTGTGCCACCAGGGCGTCGTCGAGGTACTTGTCGAGCAGCGGCAGTGCGACTTCGACTTTCATGCCGCGCAGGTGCAGCTCGCTCGAAACACTCGCCGCGCTGACGAAGGTGCTGACGGCCGGCGTCACGGTTTTCTCTACGGGCAGCGTGGAGACTTGCACGTCGCGCGCGCGCAACTCGACTGTCGCCGCGCCGATCTGCACCGTGACGCGGTCGCGCGCGTCGGGCGCACTGAGCAGCGTGCCGTGTAGCTTGAGCGAGGCAATCCACACCGTGTCGCCAGCGACCAGCATCGTGGTCGAAGCGGCCGGAGCGGTGGATTCGATCGGCGGCCTCGAGCTTGGGGTCACCTCGCGTACGGTCTCGGACAGTGCCCGCATTGCCGCCCGCGCTTGCTCGGTGGACCTCGATTCACGCGGCTGGTCGCGCAGGCGACGAAGAATGTCGTCGGCCTCGGCCTGCGCGCGTCGCACCAGTGTCAGCGCGTCCGCGCGCGCTGCTTCGACGATCTGCTGCCGCTCGGCCTCGGCCTTCGCCATGAGTTCATCGAGTTCGTCCCGCCGCTGCTCGACCTCGGTGCGGGCCTGCGTGGCGAGTTCGGCTTCGCGCTCTAACTCATGCTGTGAGCGCTCGAGCTGGCGGATAACCTTCGCGGCCTCGAAACGGTCGCGCCGCAGGTAATGGCGCGCGCGCTTGATCAGCGCCCACGGCATCCCGAGCCGCTGCGCGATGCTGAAGGCGTTGCTGCTGCCGGGCACGCCGATGCGCAGATGAAACGTGGGCCGCAGCGTCTTCAGATCGAACTCGACCGAGGCGTTCTCGAGGCGCGGCTCGGCGGCCGCGAACAACTTCAACTCCCCGTAATGCGTGGTGACGACCAGCTTCGCGCCCGCCTGCAGCAGCGCGTGAGTCACCGCCTTGCCCAGGGCCGCGCCCTCGTCGGGATCGGTGCCCGCGCCGATTTCGTCGAGTAGCACGAGCGTGCGCGCGTCGGCCTGCTGCAGGAAGCGAATGATGCGCCGCACGTGCGAGGAGAACGTGCTCAGATTCTGTTCGATGCTCTGCTCGTCGCCGATGTCGGCGCACACGCGCGCGAACACGTTGAACTGCGCGCCGCTCGCGGCCGGGACGAACAGGCCGCACTGCGCCATCAGGGTGAGCAGCCCCAGCGTCTTCAAGCTCACTGTCTTGCCGCCGGTGTTCGGGCCGGTGATGAACAAGGCGTCGAAGTCGGCGCCCAGGCGCAGGTCGATGGGCACGACTTCGCCCTCGACCAGCGGATGGCGCGCTTGCTTCACGTCCACGATGCCATCGTCGCGGAGCGTGGGGCAAGTCGCATTCATCTTTTCAGCCAGGCGCGCCTTGGCGAACACGAAGTCGAGCTCGGCGGCCGCGGCCAGGGCCTTCACGGTCACGTCATGATGCCGCCCAACCAGGTGGCTTAGCTTGCGGAGGAGGCGCTCGATCTCGTCGCGCTCGTCGAGCTTGAACCGGCGCACCTCGTTGTTGAGGTCGACGAGTTCCTGCGGCTCGATGAACAGTGTGGAGCCGCTGCCGGAGCGGTCGTGCAGCATCCCTTTAACTTCGCCGCGATGCGCCGCCTTGACCGGCACGACGTAGCGGTCGTCGCGCAGCGTGAAGATCGGTTCCTGCAAATACTTGACGAAGTTGCTGTTGCCGAGGAGCCGTCGCAAGCGGGTCTGGATCTGCTCGCCGATCGACTGCATGGCACGGCGAATGCGGCGCAAGTCTTCGCTGGCGTCGTCTTTCACGGCGGCGCGCGCACTGTCCGGCCCGCCACCCACGCTGGACGAACTCGGCTCGATGGCGGCGCGGATGGCGTGCTCGACCTCGAGTTGCGGCGTGATGCGCCAGGCGCGTTTGAGCAGGCGCTGGAGCACGCGGCCCTCCGGCCCGGTGATGACCTCGGCCAGCCGGCGCAGGCCGGTGAGCGTGTCGGCGACAGCGAGCAGCTCGTCGGGCGTCAACACCCCTGCGGCGTGCGCGCGCTTGGTGAGCGGGCGCACGTCGGTGATGCCCCCGAACGGCGGAATGCGTCGGGTGGCGAGGAACGCGACCGCCTCGGTAGTGTCGGCCAGTCGTTCGGTGGCGTCATCCAGTTGCGTGGACGGCTTCAGCGACTGCACGAGTTCTACGCCGAGCGAGGTGTCGCAGTGCGCGGCGAAGCGGTCGAGAATCTTCGGCAGCTCGAGGAGTTGGAGGCTGCGCGCATCCATGACCTAAAGCCGCGTGGCGATGACCTGGGCGGCGAATTCCAGTAGCTCGGGGTCGGCGGGCGTGAACGGGTCGAGCGCGTCGCTGTCGATATCGATTTCGCCGACGACTTTGCCCTCCCGAAAAATCGGCACGACGATTTCGGACTTCGTCGCCAGCGAGCAAGCGAGGTAGCGCACATCGGCGGCCACGTCGGGGACGACCACAGTCGCAGCCTCGCGCACCGCCGCGCCGCACACGCCCCGGTCAATCGGGATGCGCGTGTGCTCCGTCGGCCGGCCCTCGAAGTTCATCAGCGCCAGCGTCTGGCCGTCGGCTTCGAGCAGGTAAATGTACACGCCCGTGTAGTGCGGAATGTCGGCTTGCAAAAGGCGGCAGAGCGCCTGCCTCGCAGCGTCCGCGCCCACCGCGCGCCTTACGGTGTATTGAATCTTCTGGCGAAGCTCGCGGAGGGTCATGGCGACAGAGGAGTCTATCGCTTTGGGAGATTAGGGGATGGACAGATGGAGCCCCGAAACAACTTCCCGAAAGGCCTGCGCAAACCTAAACTAACTGCATGAGTTTGCTCGTCCTGCTATCGATCGGTGGCCTGGTGCTGGCCATTGTCGTTTGCCTGCTGATCGCGATCATGGCGGGACGAACGATTATGCGGTTGCGGGCGGCCGCCCGCTCGCTAAGCGCCGGTGGTCGGGGTCGTCGCCAATAGAGCTCAGAGTTTCTTGCGGGCTTCATTGAGGCATCCGAGCACCAGCACCGCGGTGGCCCCGAGTAACGAGGCGTCGGTGGACAGCCACCAGGCGGCGGCACAGTTCCGCGCGCCAGTGAGCAGCGGGACGAACGAGGCGCAACAGACGCCCATCGCCGCGTACGCAAACGATCGCACCAGCTGCCGGCGGCTGGCGAAGTAGATGACCGCAAACAGCGCCTCCAGGCACACCAGCGCCGCGCCGCTCAGGCCAATCAGCCAGAGCGCGGCAAACCCCAACGCATAGAGCGGCAGCGAAAGGTAGGCATTGGCCAGGGCGGCGACGGCACCCTCGGTGGCGCTCGCTTGCAACACTCCGATCGCCGAGCACAACGTCGCCGCCGCTGCGATGGCGACGTAGGCCGAAAACAATTCAATCGGCGCCACCCCACCCAGCAACAACGCCACCGCGGTGAGTGGCAGGCTCGACCCCACCAGCAGCAGGACTTGCGCTAACGGAGCCGCAAACTTGGCCCACACCAATTCCCAGCGCGCGAGCGGCGTCACCCGCAGCAAGTCGAGCGTGCCGCGCTCCCGCTCGGAGGCCAGCCCCATGACGGACAGCGCCGGCGTGACCAGCAGCACCAATCCCAGTTGGATCGCAGTGAGGCTGAAAAAAACGCCGCGCCCCAGGGTGGAAGCCACCAGGTCCAGCTTCAGCGCATGTGGATAGGACAGCGCCAATCCCGCGGTCAAGGCCGTGACGTAAATCGCCATCAACCAGAACGTCCGCCGGCGGCGCAGAGCCAGTCGCAATTCGTGTTGAAGCAGTGGGTTCATGGCGAAGTTGTAGGTCGGGCATCTTGCCAGACAGCAAGGCGCGTCAAGGCCGCATGCACTTCAAGATTGCGCAGTCCGTCCCGCCCGCTGGCCACCAGGTGGGAGGCCTCGCTGGTGCGCACGGCGTGGACAAACCGGGCGATGGCGGCATGCATGAAGTCGTGCAGGCGCAGCGACTGTCCGGCGTGGGTGAGCGTGGCGCGAAAGACGCCCTGTTCATCATTCGCGCCTTCGCAGGTGACCAGCTTGCCGTCTACCCCGAAGCGGCGCCGCGGCGCGCCGTCGTCGAGTCCCGCGCAACGAAAGTGCGCTTCCACCTCACGGCCGCACGCGTTGGCCCACACAAAGCGGGCCTGCGCTTCGTCGGGACGAAACGTCACGCGCGCCCCCTCCGCCCGTACGCAACCGTCGGGCAGCAACTTCAGCAGCAGGCTGATCGGATGTGAGGCCAGATCGACCCACATCGCTTCCGGTCCGCGATGGCGCCCGAGGTTGTTCGATTCGATCTCCATCGCAAACGAGGTTGCCCGCGCCAGCGCCGTGGCGTCGTCCAGCAGCGTCAGGTAGCCCTCCCAGGCCCCGGCGTACTGCGTGTTGATGCCGACCAGGCGTCCGGAAGCGTCGGCCCGATCCAGCAGCGCACGCGCCCGGCGGAGCAGTGCATCTTCCGGAGGGTCGTCGCTCCACGCGAACGGCTTTTCGAGATAGCCGTGAGCCCCGAAGTCCAGCGCCAGCGACAGATGTTCGAGGTGGCATGCATGCGGCGAGGCCACCACCACTACCTCCGGCTGCTCGGCGGCGAGCATCGACGGGACCTCTGCGTAGCCGCGCCCCGCGAACGGAAACAGCTCGCGCAGCCGTAGGGCGGTCACCGGCAGCAACGCCGGGTCGCGGCCGGCGAAGGCCACCACTTCGCAACCTTCCTGGTGAAACCACTTGGCGTGTTGCTTGCCGATGCCGCGCGCTCCAATGATGGCAACCTGCATTGGCGTTTGATCCCGATGGCAGTGGAAGTCCATTCTCGGCGGTCATGGCGATTCCTCGCCACCGTGCCATACTCGTTGTTCACTCCCAAATCGCCAATGGCATGAAGTCACTCCGCAAGAAGATCCTCGGGCTCACGTTCGGCGTCACCGCGATTGCGGGCGTCATGGTGTTGATTGGTGGCAAGGCCGTTCCGGTCCCGGTAGCCGCCGCGATCTTTGGCGTGGCCGGCCTGCCGATCGGCATGGCGGTGTGGGGGTTCCTCGAGCCGCGCTTGCGGCAGATCGAGGAAGCTTTCAAGCGGACCCAGGAATACGATTACGAAAAGCTCGCCCCCTTTATCGCCAACGACGAGTTCGATTTCCTCCACGAACACGTGAACGCGATGATGGCGAAGGTGCGCGAGAGCAAGCAGCAGGCGCGCGACAGCACGCAGGAAGTGCTCGACCTGGTGCAGATCGGGCAGGTGATGAACGAATCGCGCAACCGCGGCCAGGTCGTCACCCGCGTGATCGAGGAATCGTTGAAGCGCATTGGCGCGCAGTCGGCGGCGATCCTGCTGCTCAACGAAAGCCGGGGCGAATTGATCGTCGAAGCGGTTCGCGGCAACGGCTGCCCGTTCCGCACCAACGAAGTGGTGTCCGACAGCAATCCCGTGTACCAGCAAGTGGCCACCCAGCGGCGGCCCATCATCATCGGCGGCGGGGTGCGCTCCCGCGTTTCCGGGCAGGCCGAGCCCGCCAGCGAAGGCAACACCGCCTGCGTGCCGCTCATCGTCGAGGGCTCGCTCATCGGCATGCTGGCGGTAAGCGACAAGAACGGCGGCGCCTCCTTCACCGGGCGCGACACCGACATTCTTTCCTATCTGGGCAACTCGGCTGCGCTGGTGCTGGAAAACTCGCTGCTCCAGCGCAACCTGAACGAGGTCTTCCTCAAAGTCGTCGGCTCCCTGGCCAGCGCGGTGGACCAGCGCGACCCGTTCACCCGCAGCCATTCCAAGCGCGTCACCGAATATGCCGTCGCCATCGGTCGCGCCCGGTCGCTGGAGCCCAACGACATGGACACGCTGCAATTCGGCGCCATTCTCCACGACATCGGCAAGATCGGCATTCGCGACAGCGTCCTGTTGAAGGATGGCCGCCTGACCGAGGAGGAGTTCGAGGTGATCAAGAGTCATCCCGTGCGCGGCGAGATGATCCTCGAGAGCATCACGTTGCCCTGGCCGGTGCTGCCCATCATCCGCAGCCACCACGAGCGCTACGGCGGCGGTGGCTATCCCGACGGCATCAAAGGCGATCAGATCAGCCCGCTGGCCCGCATCGTAACCGTCGCCGATGTCTTCGACGCCATTACCTCCAAGCGCTCCTATCGCAACGCCATGCCGCTCGATCAGGCGCTGGGCGAAGTGCGCCGGGGCACCAACTCGCTGTTCGATCCGCGCCTCGTCCCCACCGCCATCGAAGTGCTCCGCCTCGAGTTCGAACGCGTTTCCGTGCTGTATCCCGACGTGTAAGCTACGGGATGACCGAGCGGTTTGCGCCTGGCGTTTAGAATCCGCTCTCTAACGTTCGCGGCTCGGTAAGGAATCGTCACACTATGAAGGAACTGAACGCGTCGAGACGAAGCAAGCAGCATGACGCTACGCACGAGGTGTTTCGATGAAACTCGCCGTCGGCGCTGATCACGCCGGCTTTGCGTTGAAGCAGTTCCTTACCGGCCAACTCGCAGCGGCCGGGATTGAACTGCTCGACCTCGGCACGCACGAGGAGACCTCGTCGGACTATCCCGACTTCGCTGCCGCGGTGGCGCAGGCGGTGCAACGCGGCGAAGCCGAGCGCGGGCTGGTGCTGTGTGGCAGCGGGGTGGGCGCGGCGATGACGGCCAACAAGTTCAAGGGCATCCGCGCTGGCCTGTGCCACGACGCCTTCTCCGCGCGGCAGGGCGTGGAACACGACGACATGAACGTGCTGTGCTTGGGCGGGCGCATCATCGGCACCGCGTTGGGGTGGGACCTGGTGCAGGCGTTTCTTGGGGCGGTGTACGACGGTAAAGACAGCCACCAGCGGCGGCTGGACAAGCTCGCGGCGATCGAAGCGTCGAACTTCCAGTGAACTACCTCGACGCGCATGTCCACGTCTGGACCGACAACCTGCCGCACTATCCGCTGGCGGCGGGATTCACGGTCGAGCAGCACATGCGACCGCGCGCCTTCCCTCCGGAGACCATACTGCGCCTCGCCGGCGCGAGCGGCGTCAACCGTATCGTGCTCATCCAGATTAGCTTCTACCGCTGGGACAATTCGTACATGCTCGATGTCATCGCCGGCGCGCCGGCGACGTTTCGCGGCGTGGCGCTGGTTGACTGGACCAGTCCCGCGCCCGAGGCGCGGATGAGGGAACTGGCGAAGCGCGGAGTGACTGGCTTTCGCATTCGCGCGATCGAGTTGCCGCCCGAGCACTGGCTCGACGGCGACAGCCTGGCCCGCATGTTCCGCTGCGCCGCCGACACCGGCCTCAACCTCTGCCCGTTGCTCAACCCGGAACACTTGCCCGCGCTCGCGCGCATGTGCCGCAAGTTCCCACGGACGCCGGTGGTCATCGATCACCTGGCCCGCATCGGCGGAGATGGCACGATCCGCGACGCGGACCTCAAGTCGCTGTGCGCGCTCGCGCAGTTCAATGCAGTGAAGGTGAAGCTGTCGGCGCAGTGAAGGTGAAGCTGTCGGCGTTCTATGCGCTGGGCGCGAAGCAGCCGCCGCACCTCGAGCTGGCCCCGCTCATCCGCCGCGTCTACGAGGCCTTCGGCCCGCAACGGCTGATGTGGGCGTCGGACTGCCCGTATCAGGTGCAAAGCGAGAGCTACGAAGACAGCCTGGCCCTGGTGCGCGACCGGCTCGACTTCCTCACGGCGGACGACAAGGAGTGGCTGCTGCGCCGCACCGCGGAGGCGACGTTTTTCCGGTAGCCGGATTAGACTCCTCTTTTACACGCCCATCCCTTTCACGCACATTGAACGGCGAGGACTCAAATTCGGTGGTGAACACAAATGCGTTACAAGTCACGACGCAATAACCAGAACCCTTTTTCCCTGCGGCCGTTTTCGGTCCTGGGTTTGACGCTGCTCGAAATGGTCATGGTTCTCGGAGCCATCATGATCCTGAGCCTCATTACGTTCTCCGCGGTGGGCGCCGCCAGGTCGTTGACCCGTCGAACCCAATGCACCAACAACCTGAAGCAAATCTACAGCGCATTGCGGTTGTACGAATCGGATTACGGAAGAATGCCACCGGGCCGGGTTGCGGTCAGCAAACACCGGAGCCGGTCGTGGGAAGAAGTCTTGCATCGCCGGGGTGTTGTTCAATCGCTTTTTTGGTGCCCCGGCAACAAGTTGAATCGACGATCCGATACATTCCGCGGCTACCGGAGTTACAGTTACTATCACAGTGTGTTCGAGGGGCGCGGATTTCCTTTGGATCCGCCGGACAACACGGTATTGCTTTTCTGTAACAATCACGGCTATGGCAGAATGCAGACGTGCCTATTCGATGGTGCAGTCAAAACGGCTAAGATGCCCTTTCTCAATTCGCTGAAGCCCGGTGAACCGTGGCAAGTCAACTGAAGGAGTCAGCAATGTTCAGGTTGTTTCTTGTTTTTTTCGGGACGATGTTGTTTGTGGTTGCCCCGTCATGCGGTGATCCGACGTATGCCGAGTACAATTGTGCAGTAGACGAGGGTTGTGTTGGAAACTACGGAAATACCTGCCCGGTTGATCCCTATGCAAATGGAGGCACGAGCGGGACGAATTGGGCGGGCTGTGAATTCGTGGAAACTGTGGAACAGGACGTATGCCGGAGGGACTGGGGATGCACATTGAACATCTTCAGTGCAAACACTTCGCAGATCGGACCCTGCGTTCTCGACAAGTTTGTATGCACGCCCAACGCAACCGAATTGCCAGCTGTGAATTGCACAGCGCAAGGGACCGGTGCGTGTCAAGAGAGGAATGACGCACCATGCTGTCCTTCTATGGCACTTGATGTCGCATGCGCCGCCTGTGTTACGGTTGATGGCGGCCTTGGTTTTGTTGGTATGGTTGTCTGCGCATTCCTCGTGGCAATCGCTGAGTCAACGTAAGCTGCACGATGTTTGACGTGTTCGTGGCGGCCGCACCGCTTCTTTGGGATCGTCAAGCGAAGCCACAGCAGAATCTGCTTAGCTTGGCAATTACTTGGTTGTCCTTGAACATTCTCAACTTTACTCGGCTCATGTGGGGGTTCTTTCTCCACGACAACGGCGTTAGCTGGTTTTGGGCGCACAGCGTGGTCAGCGGGTTTGTCTATGCGGGAATTCTCTGCTATGTTCTGCGTCAGCGGACCTGGTGACATCCTTTCATCTTGAATCACCGTCCGGTAGCCGGGTTAGACTCTGCACCATCTCCCCAGCAAGGGTAGTAGCGTGATTGTGAGCCTTCCATGAGCCGCCTGCGTGGCCTCAAGTGCCGAGAATGTGGCGAGACCTACCCCATCAGTCCGACCAACGTTTGCGAGTACTGCTTCGGTCCGCTCGAAGTGGACTACGACTACGACCTCATCCGTTCGCTGATCAGCCGCGAGCGGCTGGCCGACGGGCCGCCGACCATCTGGCGTTACAAAGACCTGCTGCCGGTCGAAGGCGATCGGCTCGTTGACTTGAAGGCCGGCTACACGCCGCTGCTCCATGCGAAGCGACTCGGCGCGCGACTCGGCCTGAACAACCTCTATCTGAAGAACGACACCGCCAACCCCACCTGGTCGTTCAAGGACCGGGTCGTCACCGTCGCGCTGACCAAGGCGATTGAGTTCGGCTTCGATACCGTCGCCTGCGCGAGCACCGGTAATCTGGCCAACGCGGTGGCCGCGCACGCAGCGCACGCGGGTTTGAAGTGCTACGTCTTCATCCCGTCGGACCTGGAACCCGCCAAGGTGACAGCTGCGCTGGTGTACGGGCCGAACCTGGTGAGAGTGCGCGGCAACTACGACGAAGTCAATCGGCTGTGCAGCGAGATTTCCGACCGCTATCCGTCGTGGGCGATTGTCAACATCAACCTTCGCCCGTTCTATAGCGAAGGCTCAAAGACGCTGGCGTATGAAGTCGTCGAGCAACTCGGCTGGCGCGCGCCGGACCAGGTGGTGGTGCCGATTGCCTCGGGCTCGCTTTTGACGAAGGTTCACAAGGGCTTGAATGAACTCGTCAAAGTGGGCCTGATCGACCGCCAGGCAACGAAGATCAACGGCGCGCAGGCCGACGGTTGCAGCCCGGTGACGACCGCCTTCAAGGAGGGGACCGACAACGTCAAACCGGTGCGGCCGAGCGGCATCGCAAAGTCGCTGGCGATCGGCAATCCGGCCGACGGCTACTACGCGGTGCGCACCATTCGAGACACCGGCGGCGGCGCGGAATCGGTCAGCGATGACGAAATCGTCGCGGCGATTCGGCTGCTCGGCGAGACTGAAGGCCTCTTCACCGAGACCGCCGGCGGAGTCACCGTCGGCGTGCTGAAGAAGCTGGCGGAGGCCGGGAAGTTCGGCGGCGACGAAACCGTTGTTGCCTACATCACCGGCTGCGGCCTCAAAACGCAAGAGGCCGTCACTGGCAGCCTGCGCGAACCCTACGCCATCGAACCCAACATCGCGTCGTTTCAAGCGGCGGCGAACCTGAGCTAAGGAGCCTCAACCATGAGCATTCTCGTCCGCATTCCCACCCCGTTGCAGAAACTCACCGGCGGCGTCGGTGAAGTCCAGGTCGAAGCCGACAGCGTCCAGGCGCTGATCGGCGCGCTGGAACAGGCCCACCCCGGCCTGAGGGAGCGACTCGTCGCGGAAGACGGCAACCTGCGCCGCTTCGTCAACCTGTATGTCAACGAAGAGGACGTGCGGTTCCTGCAAGGCCTTGAGACGCCGCTGAAGTCCGGTGACGAGGTGAGCATCGTGCCGGCGATAGCGGGCGGGCGGTAATGTCGGGGGCAAAGCCACTTGGACATTGACCATATTCGCCAAGCTTGGCTCGACGGCGAGGTTGAGTTCACGCTTGAAGCGAATGAACGCTTGGAAGAGCGTAACATTAGTGCCGAGAACATCGGGGAGGCGATACTCAGTGGACGCATCACTGAAGAGCACCGCGGAGTGGCGCTTTCCCGAAGTGCACAATTCAAGGGTTTGCGACGCGAGACGTTGCTGGGATAAGCGTTCCGTCGCAGACTCTGAACGTGGCCTGCGCCTTGGACGATAGTCGTTATGTCATTACGGTTTACTGGCAGGAGCCATGAATCAATCGCCTGGCAAAACCAAACTCTGTGGTCACTGCGGAACCGAATTGGTTGACGCACAAACGCGCGTCTACCGGAAGACCAAACTCGACGGCTCTCCGTTCTTTGCCGATGTGCCGGTTCGCAAATGTCCTCGCTGCGGCGAGCAGTGGTTTTCGATTGAGACGATTCGATACCTCGAAGCGATCCAGCGAGGCGAAGTCGAGCCGAACGGCTCTGTAACGGTTCCGGTCTTCGCGACGGCTGCATGACCCGCCGCCCTCTCACCCAGCGCCGCCTCGTCATTCTGAGCGAGGGCGCGTTCGGCGTCATCGACGCCAAGACCGCCGCGGCCATCATCCGCTACGTGCCCGATAACGTTGTCGCCGTCATCGACAGCACGAAGGCTGGGCGCGATACCGCAGAGTTTCTCGGCTACGGCGCAGGCATTCCGATCGTTGCCTCCTTCGACGAAGCTCTGGCGCACCGGCCCGACACCTTGCTCATCGGCATCGCCCCGCCGGGCGGCGGACTGCCGGCGGCCTGGCGGACGACGATCGCCACGGCGCTGCGGCACGGCCTGCATATCGTCAGCGGATTGCACGATTACCTGACCGACGATCCGGAGTTCGCAGCGGTGGCGCGCGAACGTGGCGTTGACATTTGGGATGTGCGCCGACCGCCGGCCGATCTGAGCATCACCGAACCCAACGCTCGTATCAACGCGAAGGTGGTGCTGACGGTCGGCACCGATTGCAAGGTCGGGAAGAAGATCACGGCGATTGAACTCGACCGCGCCGCGTGCGCGGCGGGCATGCGCTCGAAGTTCATCGCCACCGGCCAGACCGGGGTGATGCTCGACGGCAACGGCATCTGCGTGGACTCGGTGGTCTCGGACTTCATCGCCGGCGCAGCGCAACGCATGGTGATGGAACATCACAACGATTTCGACTGGCTGTTCGTCGAAGGCCAGGGTTCGCTCTATCACCCCGCGTACTCGGGGGTGACGCTCGGATTGCTGCACGGCAGCGCGCCGGACGCGCTGATCCTCTGCCACGACGTGGACCTCACGCACGTCAAGCGCTACCACGTGCGGATTCCGCCATTGAGCGAGGTCGCGCGTGCGCACGAACTCGCCGCCGGTTGGGTGAAGCCGTGCCTCGTGGTCGGGATTGCGCTCAACTGCTATCAGCACAGCGACGAGGTGGCGTGCCAGTTCATCGAAGCTACCGAAGCCGAGGCCGGCCTGCCAACCACCGATGTCGTGAAGTTCGGGGCAACGAAGCTGATCGAGGCATTGCGCCGGTAGCTGGTGTCGGCTTGTTTACGCTGGCGCGGCCTGCTGGCAAAATGCTGACCATTCCAACTCAACCGATCAGCCAAGGGCGCCCCGCCGGGTCGCCCTTTCTCTTTTCATTGCCATGAACCAAATCAACCGGGCCGAGATTCTCATCGAAGCGCTGCCGTATATTAGGCGTTACCACGGGCAGACCGTGGTGATCAAGTACGGCGGCGCGGCCATGGTGCGCGAGGAGGTGAAGCGCGCGGTGATGCAGGATGTAGCGCTGCTGCACTTCGTTGGTTTGAAGCCGATCGTGGTCCACGGCGGCGGGCGCGAAATCTCGGACACACTCAAAGCCATGGGCAAGGAGACGCCGTTCATTAACGGCTTGCGGGTGACCGACGCCGAGACGATGCGCATCACGGAGATGGTGCTGGTCGGCCACCTCGCCAGCGAAATTGTCCAGCTTATCAATGAACAGGGCGGCTGCGCGGTGGGGCTTAGTGGTAAGGACGCCAATCTTCTGCGCGCCGAGAAAGTGCTGAGCGACGACCTGGGCTTCGTGGGCGAGGTGGTGGAAGTCAACCCGGCGCTGCTGCATTCGCTCGCGCAGGCGGACTTCATCCCGGTGGTTTCTCCGATTGCGTTCGGCGCCGACGGCGCAACCTACAATCTGAATGCTGATCATGCTGCCGGCAAACTCGCGGCGGCGGTGGGCGCGGCCAAGCTCATCCTGCTGACCGACGTTCGCGGCGTGTACCGTGATCTCGCGGACGAGACCTCGCACTTGCCTGAGCTGACCCGCGGCGAGATTCATGCGATGATCGCCTCGGGCGCGGCCGAGCGTGGGATGATCCCGAAGCTGCAGAGCTGTCTCGACGCGCTGGACGGTGGGGTCGAGCGTGCGCACATCATCGACGGTCGGGTGCCGCACGCGGTGCTGATGGAAATCTTCACCGATCGCGGCATCGGGACGATGGTCGTCAACTAACAATCAAAGCCGGCGGGCTCAAACCGCGAAAGGAGTGACATGGCGAAGAACGCACTGGAAGTTCCCCCCAAGACCGTTGCCAGCGCAAGCACGAGGCCAGAGGTGCGTTCGACGCGCGCCGCTCACGCGGAGGGAGACCGGACTATGACCCTGGCCGAGATCCAGGACAAGACGCAGCAGTACTTGATGAAGACTCCGGGGCGGCTGCCCATCGCTTTCGTGCGCGGGCAAGGCGCGCGGCTGTGGGACACCGAGGGCAATACGTATCTCGACTTCCTCTCCGGCATCGCCGTCTGCGGCGCGGGCCATTGTCATCCGCATCTGATTGCCGCCCTCACCAGGCAGGCCGACGAGCTGATGCACACCTCCAACCTGTATCTCAACGGCACGCAGGCGTTGCTGGCCGAACGGCTTGCCAAGCTCAGCGGCGGCTATCTGTCGTTCTTCGCCAACAGCGGCGCGGAGTCGGTGGAGGGCGCCATCAAGCTCGCGCGCAAACACGCCAGGCTGCACGTCGCGCCGGAGCGGTTCGAGATTATTGCGATGCAAGGGTCGTTTCACGGCCGGACCTATGGAGCCGTGACCGCTACCGGCACGCCGCGCTATCACGAAAACTTCGGCCCGATGCTGCCGGGCATCAAGCACATTCCGTTCAACGACGTGGCCGCGCTGGAGGCTGCCGTGACCAACGAAACCGCGGCCATCCTGACCGAACTCGTTCAGGGCGAAAGCGGCGTGCATCCGGCCACGCCAGAGTTCGTGGCCGCCATCGAGCGCCTCCGGGCCGGACAGAAGATTCTGTTGATTGACGACGAAGTGCAAACCGGCCTCGGCCGCACCGGGCGGACCTTTGCGTTCGAGCATTACGGCATTCGGCCGGACATCTTCACGCTGGCGAAGACGCTGGCGGGCGGTTTTCCCATGGGTGCGGTGCTGGCGACGCCGGAGGTGGCGGCGACTTTCGTCCCCGGCGACCATGCTTCAACCTTCGGCGGGAATTATCTGGCCTGCGCGGCAGCGCACGCGTATCTCGACATTCTGGAGAACGAAAAGCTCGCCGAAAACGCTGCGGCGGTGGGCGCTTACTTCCATGAGAAACTGAACGGCCTGAAGGCCGACTTCGACTTCGTCGAACTCGTGCGCGGCAGGGGATTGATGCAGGCCGTGGTGCTCAGCGCGCCCAAGGCCAAGCCGATTCAGGAGCGCTGCCTGGCGAACGGTCTGGTCGTCAACGCGATCAGCGACACCACGTTCCGCTTCCTGCCGCCGCTGAACATTACGACTGCCGAAGTGGACGAGGCGGTCGCGAAGCTGCGGCTGTCGATGTCGGAGGCGTGAGATGACGCGTCATCTGCTTTCGATTGCCGATCTGACACCGACCGCCGTGGTGGAGGTGTTCGCCCTGGCCGCGCGCCTGAAAGCGCAGCAGCTAGCCGGCGAGTGTCACCACTTGCTGACCGGCAAGTCGGTCGCGCTGATTTTTGAAAAGCCCTCGAACCGCACGCGCACGACCTTCGATGTCGGTATGTTCCAACTCGGCGGCCATGCCGTGAGCATCGCGGAGAGCATTCGCATGGGCGAGCGAGAGTCGGTCGGCGAGGTCGCCCGCAATCTCTCGCGCTGGATAGACGGAATCGTGGCACGCACATTTTCGCACACAACTGTCGTGCAGCTGGCCGAACATGGTACCATTCCCGTCGTGAATGCGCTCACCGACCTCGAACATCCGTGCCAGGCATTGACCGATCTCTTCACGATGCAGGAGCGGTTCGGCGACTTGCGCGGTCGCAAGCTGGCCTATGTCGGCGACGGCAACAACATGGCGAATTCCCTGAGTCTGCTCGGCCCCCTGTGCGGCGTTGACGTAACCATCGGCTGCCCGGACGGATACCGGCCGGACGCAAGGGTCACAGCGCAGGCACAGCAGGCGGCGGCGGCGCACGGAACGAAGTTCGTCATCACGGATAAACCGGAGCGCGCGGTCGTCGACGCCGACGTCGTTTACACCGACGTGTGGACCAGCATGGGACAGGAGGCCGAGCACGAGCAGCGATTGCGGGTGTTTCCGCCGTATCAGGTGAATGCCGCGCTGGTGGCGCGAGCGAAGCCGACCGCGGTGGTGATGCATTGCCTGCCCGCGCACCGTGGATGGGAAATCACCGACGAAGTGCTTGACGGCGAGCAATCCGTCGTGTACGATGAGGCCGAGAATCGACTTCATGTCCAGAAAGCCGTGCTGGTCCAACTTCTGGCCGGCGGGGCGGTGGAGTAAGGGAATCATGCAGATCTTTCGCTACGAATCCAACGCGATGCGGGTGCGGGCCATATTCCTTTGTATTATCGTGGCTGTCTTCGCGATTCCACTCTCCCTGCTGGTCTACATTAGCCCCTCGGTGGAGGATCTGTGGTGGCAGGAGTTTCTGGTTTACTTCGTCTGGTTGCTGGTGTGGGCGGTGGCCTGGTACGATCTGGTGTTGATGCGGATAGTGCAATCGGCTACCTTGACGCTGGATGCCAACTCCATCGGCTACCACGATTGTTATCTCAAGGCCACCATCGCCTGGCGCGATGTGCTGGAGTTGACGCCGACCCGCTTGCTCGGCTCGAACGGTCGCATCATTGCCTTTCGTCCCGGGCTGCGGTTTATGGAGCGGCGCGACGAGTTCGTCGAAGCGATCGTCATGCATGCCGGGCTCACCATCGATCCGCGCAGCGCAGTCACGGCGCAGGTGTGGCGGCGCGTGGCCACGCCCTCGACCTGAGAATACATGGCCACGCTGCTTGCGGTGTTGTTGCTGCTGGCCGGCTGCGCGGTGGCCGGTGCGCTCATTATGCGGCTCGTTCGCATTGTAGCGCGCATCGATCGGTTAAAGGCGGCACTGGCCGCCAACGATGAACAGCTGCGCGACGCCTACGATCCACCGGCCGCGCCCGGTTCTTCCGGTCTGGAATAGCTCATCGGGGTTGTCGGGCAAGATGCCCGACCTACAACCCCGGCCGCGCGTGCAGGCCAGACTCTAACCTGCTCTCCGCAATCTTCGGTGAAGGCATCCAATCTATGAGCAAAGTCGTTCTGGCCTACAGCGGTGGACTCGACACCTCCGTCGCCATCCGCTGGCTCCAGGAAAAGTACGGACTCGAGGTCATCGCGCTCACTATCGATCTCGGCAACGAGCGAAAACTCGACGAGATTCGTGACCGCGCGCTGCAAATCGGCGCGACCAAGGCGCTGGTCTACGACGCCCGCCAGGAGTTTGTGGACTACTTCGTCTGGCCGTCGCTCCAGGCCGGCACAATGTACGAGGGCGAGTACCCGCTCGCGACTGCACTCGGCCGTCCGCTCATCGCCTGGCTGCTGGTGAACATCGCGCGCGAAGAGGGCGCAACCGCCATCGCGCACGGCAGCACCGGCAAAGGTAACGATCAGGTGCGCTTCGATGTCTCGACGCACGCGCTCGCGCCGGAGTTGCAGATCATTGCCCCCGTGCGCGAATGGAAGATGACACGCGACGAAGAGATCGCCTATGCCCATGCCAACAACATCCCTATTCCGGTTACGATCGACTCGCCGTACTCGACCGATGTGAACCTGTGGGGGCGCAGCATCGAAGCTGGCAAGCTCGAAGACCCGTGGACCGAGCCGCCCGAGGAGTGCTACGAGTGGACGGTGTCGCCCGACCGCGCACCGGCTGACCCGGCTTATCTGGAGCTCGAGTTCGAGCAAGGCATTCCGCGCGCGCTGAATGGTATCGAGTTGGACGGCGTCGAGCTGATCAGCCAACTAAACGAACTCGCCGGCGCGCATGGCGTCGGCCGCATCGACCATGTCGAGAACCGGTTGGTGGGAATCAAATCGCGCGAGCTTTACGAAGCGCCGGCCGGTGTGCTGCTGCACAAGGCTCATGCCGCGCTCGAAACGCTGACCCTCAGCAAAGACCAGGCGCGGTTCAAGCAGTTCGTGGCTCAGCAGATCAGCGAACAGGTCTACAACGGCCTTTGGTTCTCAGTGCTGCACGAGGACCTGCGGGCGTTCGTGCTCAGCACGCAACGCTGTGTCACCGGCACGGTGCGCATGCGCTTGCATCGCGGCACCTGTGCGGTAGTCGGTCGCAAGTCGCCGCAATCGCTCTATTCGCACGAGTTGGCGACCTACGACAAGGCCGACCAGTTCGACCATCACGCCGCGCTCGGCTTCATCAAGCTGCACGGGCTACCGCTTGTTACCCAGGCCAGGGTGCAGGCACTGACTGCGGGCGCGCAGCGCTCTGCGCTCATGCCGCCGCGGATGAAGACGACCGAGTAGCGACCATGCCACTCTGGGACGGCCGCTTCAACGGTCCGATGGATGACGCGGTGCGACGGTACACCACCTCGCTGCCGGTGGATCGCCGTCTGGCGCAGCACGACCTGCTCGGCTCGCTGGCGCACGCGAAGATGCTCGGACACTGCGGCATCATCGCCGCCGATGAAGCAGCGCAAATCGTCGACGGGCTGGCGGGCATGCTGGTCGACCTCGAAACCGGCGCGCTTTCGCTCGAGGCCGACGACGAGGACATCCACTCGCTGGTCGAGCGCGTCCTGACCGAGCGCGTTGGCCCGGTCGGCGGCAAGCTCCACACCGCCCGCTCGCGCAACGATCAGGTGGCGACCGACTTTCGGCTCTGGACGAAGGCGGCCATTCGCGACGCTCAGTCCGCCCTCCGCAATTTGCAAGCGGCATTGCTGCATCATGCCGAGCAGCATCTCGATTCGCCCATGCCCGGCTACACGCATCTGCAACCCGCGCAACCAGTGCTGCTAACTCATCATCTGCTCGCGTACTTCTGGATGCTTCAGCGCGATTGGGAGCGGCTTGACGATGCGCATCGCCGCACCGACGTGTTGCCGCTGGGCGCCGCGGCGCTGGCGGGGACGACCTTTCCGATCGACCGCGCTTTCGTCGCGCGGGAATTGGGCTTCGCGCGGATCAGCGAGAACAGCATGGACGCCGTGGCCGATCGCGACTTCGCCGTCGAATTCGTGTTCGCACTGACGCTGTTAATGACGCACCTGTCGCGGCTGTGCGAAGAGCTTGTGTTGTGGAGCAGCCGCGAGTTCGGCTTTGTCGACTTCGCCGATCGCTTTGCCACCGGCAGCAGCATCATGCCGCAAAAGAAGAACCCCGATGTTGCGGAGTTAGGGCGCGGCAAGGTTGGCCGCGTGCTGAGCGAACTGGTCGCACTGGTTACGCTGCTCAAGGGCTTGCCCTTGACCTATAACCGCGACCTGCAGGACGATAAGGCCGGCGTCTTTGCCGCGTTCGACGTCTCCACCGACACCCTCGCCGTGCTGACCGGCGCGCTGGAATCGCTGACGTTCAACACCGCTCGCATGCGGCAGACAGCGGTCGCGGGCTTCGCGCTGGCGACCGACCTTGCCGACGCGTTAACGCGTCACGGAATGCCGTTTCGCGAAGCGCACGCCGTCGTCGGTCGCATCGTGCGCCTCTGCCTCGAGCAGAATCGCGAACTCGAATCGCTTTCCGCCGACGAACTCCAGCAGTTCCATCCGGCGCTGGTGCAGGGCGTCATCCCCGAACTCACCGTCGAGGCCAGCCTGGCCGCGCGCGCTTGCGAGGGCGGCACCGCGCCCGCCGCCGTACGGAGGCAACTGGAGGCGGCGCGGGCGGCGATGCTCAACCAATTGTCAGTAACGACATGACCGTTCGCCGCCGCCGCTTCCAGGAAATCCTTGCGGTGATGCTCATTGCCTCCAGGCCGCTCCCCGCCGACGATTGGCCCCAATGGCGCGGGCTCCAACGAACGGGGGTTTCGGCTGAGTCGGGATGGAAGACTCCTGTCAGCGCCCCGCGTAAGCTCTGGTCTGCGAAAGTCGGAATGGGACATTCGGCGTCCACGGTCGTCGGCAATCGCGTTTTCACTCTGGGTAACTCCGACGGCCATGACACGGTTTGGTGTTTGGAGGGGGCTACCGGCAAAGTCATATGGAAGTACCGCTATCCGTGCGCACCCGGCCAGTACGGCGGGCCGCGCGCGACGCCAACCGTGGAGAACAATTGCGTCTATACCCTGAGCCGTGACGGCCTCGCCCTGTGCCTCAGTCCTCCGCGTACAGCGCGTCGCCGCGATGAAGCCGCAAGGCAATTTCGGCGGTTTGCAGCGAGGCGCGGGAGGTGGGCGCATGTGCGGCCACATAACGTGCGACGGCAAGGAGAATGGTTCGCCCTTGCGGAGAGTCGCCCCATTCCGCGTACTGTTGCACGCCGGCTTCCAGCAGTTGGAAGGTGTGGAAGTTGGCGTCCTCGCGGACGACACCCCGCGTGAGGGTGGCGAGCAGTGGAGGTAGCGGATGCCTCAGTGCAAGATACCGCGCGACGATGCGCGACGCCGCGTCCACCCGCTGCTGGCTGTCGAGCGTGACCAACAACTTTGCGCACAGTGCTTCGGCCTCGGACGGTTCGGACTCCAGCTCAGCGCCATCGCGCTCGCCGGGCAAACGGGCCGGCGGCACGTTGAGGAAGCGGTCGAGGTAAACCGCCATGGCCCCGTGAAAGATCCCGCGCAGCAACTCGATGGGAGGGTCGGCGATGGCGGCGCTGACCCGCTTCATCGCCTGGTGCAGCGCATTGCAATACGTGAACGTGTGCAAGGCCGTGATCCAGTCGGCGAACTCGTTGCTGAGGCCGAACCGCGCGATGCGCTGGGCGGCGGCATAGGCCAACGCTTTCGTTAGCTCGGTCGGCGCCATGCCGTCGCCGATGGCGCATTTGATCGCTGTCACGATCTCGGCTGGTTCGTCGCCCAACAGCGTTTCGGCCAGTGCCGCCGGGTCAGTAGGTCGGGCATCCCTGCCCGACAATGGTTGCGTTCCGAGGTCCTCGGCAAGCCGGTTGCGATTCTGCTTTGCCTGCTCGACCAGTTCGGGCAGTTCGGCAAACGTTGCCTCCAGCAGCGGGACCAGAGCGAGCGGATGTCGCCACGCATTGAGTTCTTCACCGCCACGTGCCTCCGCCAACTGACGGATGACGGTGGGGAGTACCTCGCTCGCGTGCTGCCAGCCAATGTGTTCCAGCACTTCGAACGCCTTGTTGATGAAGTCGAGCGCATGGCCGGTGTCGGCGAAGTAGCGGTCGGTGGCAGCGCTGAACAACAAGTCCGCCACCTGCGCCGGCGACTCGCCGCGCGCCAGCGCCGTGAGCAGCGTACGCTCCGCGCCCTCGCGATGGCGCACGGTAATCCAGTAGCGCAGCCAGCGCTTCAAAGTCGCGTGGTCGGCGGCACTCGACTTCAGCGGATGGCGATCGCGGCGAGGCTCCTCCCCGGCACAGTCGTCGGCCACATGACTGATCCCCTGATACAGCGCGAGCATTCGCTCGTCCTCCGGCAACTGCGACGCCAGGTTTGCCATCGCCGTCAGAATCGTCAGGCCGCTGGCCCAGCCATCGCGGAAGCGTCCACCGAACAACGTCGCTTGCCGCACCAAACAGCGATAGTCGGCCCCCGATTTCAGTTGGGCTATGACCGACTTGGCGATGAGCAGATCGAGGTTCTGCGCCATTCCCTCTTCCAGGCGCCGGCGCCAGTGCTCACCTTCGTCGGCATAGTGACACTCGCTACCGACATAAACGACCTCGCCGCGAATCTCGACCGGACAGGACGGCACATCGTCGGCCCAAAGATCAAACGTGCAACCGCTGGAGAGGTCGAAGCGCGCGTGATGCCAGTGGCAGGTGAGAACGCCGTCCTGCACGGTGCCCTGGTGGAGCGGAAAGCCCATGTGAGGGCAGCGGTTGTCCACCGCGCGCACGTCGCCACCGTTGAAGAAAACCACCACCGGACGTTGCCGCCCAGAAACCACGATGCACTCACGATCGCGCAATTCTTCCAGGGTACCGACGCGAATCAGTTCGGGAGCAGTGTTCATGGATCACTCCGGCTTCAGCACGGCCTTCACCAACGCGCCGTCTTCCATGCCGGCAAAACCGTGCTCCCAGTCGGCCAGCGGCAACACCGCGGAAATCATCGGCTGCAACTGGACCGAGGCCGCGGCCATCAGGCCGAGCGAGCGCTCCCACGTCCCGTACGAGTGGCTGAAGCTGCCGTGGAGCGTCACGGCTTTCTGGACCAGCATGTCGAGGTTGAAGTCGAGCGGCTGCGGCCCCCAGCCGATCTTGACGATCTGCCCGGCGGGCCGCACCAGGTCGAGGCACAGCTTCAGCGAGGCCGACACGCCGGTGGTGTCGACGGTCAAGTCGAGGCCGAACCCGTCGCCGAAGCCGCGTATGAATTTCATTGCGTCGTCGTTCGGCAGCGCAAGCGCGTGCGTCGCGCCGAGTTGCCGGCCGAGTTCGAGGCGCGGTCGATCGCGTTCGAGGCCAATCAGCACGATGGCGCCGGCGCCGCAGACCCGCGCGACCTGCACGCACATCAACCCGATGGGCCCCGGTCCGATGATGGCGACCGTGTCGCCGGGCTTGACGCGCGCGCGTTCGATGAGGCCGTTCACCGCGACCGAGAGCGGTTCGGTGAGTGACGCGAATTCAAAGTTGACCGATTCCGGAATGCGATGCAGCAGCGCCGGCCGCGCGACCACGTAACGCGTGAACGCGCCGTCGACGCCGTAGCCGTAGCCGAGCCGCTTCGGGCAAATGTTGTAGCGCCCGGTGCGGCAGTAGACGCATTCGCCGCAGATGCGCGCCGCAGTCTCGCACGCCACGCGTTCGCCGGTGACGAAGCCCTGCACGTCGTCGCCTTTTGCCTCGATCGTCCCGCAGAATTCGTGGCCCATGATGACCGGCACGTTCACTTTCCAACTCTGTTTGTTGCGCCACTGATGCACGTCGCTGCCGCACACGCTGGCGGCGGCCACGCGCAGCAGCACCTCGCCCGCGCCGAGCCGCTCCGGCTCCGGCACGTCACGGAGTTCAACGGCGTCGGGGACGTTATCGAACTTGACGACGGCTTGCATTGGGGGCTACTTCTTCAGCGTGAACTGAACGAACCAGTCATGCAGCTTCTCGTCGCGGTACGCCTTGTCCCAGCAGTTGTGACCGACGCCGGGGTAGAGAGTTAGCTTCGCGTTGCCGCCGGCGGCGGTGATGGCGGCGAGCATCGCATTGCAGCGCTCGATGCCGGCGGCGCCGTCCTGATCGCCGTAGAAGTACCACAACGGCATCTTTAAGTTCGGCGCGTAGGCCGGGTCGCCGCCGCCGCACATCGGCGCAATTGCGGCGAAGAGTTGCGGATGTTTGTTCGCCAACGCCATCGTGCCCGCGCCGCCCATCGACAGCCCGGTGCAGTAGAGCCGCGAGGCGTCGACGTTGTACTCTTTCTTCGTCTGCGCGATGACGTCGAGCATCAACTGCTCGAATGCGATCCAGCCGCGCTGCTCGCTCGGCGGCTTCTGCGGGAAGATGACGAGATAGTTCCACCGGTCGGCGTTCAGCATGATGGCCGGGCCGAGGCCTACCGCCACCTGCTTCCAGCCGTCGGCGCCAGTCTCACCCGACCCGTGCAGGAACAGAATCGTCGGCGTCGGCTTCGCCGCATCGTAAGTCGCCGGCACGTAGACGACGTACCTCGTCGGCTTGCCGCCGACCTCGATGGTCTTCTGGAGGAAGCCGGTCTGAGCGTGCGCCAGCGTGGACGAGACGAACAGGGCGATGACCAGCAGAATACGTTTCATGGTGGACTCCTTGTGTTTCCGGTTGACTGCGCCGTTCATGCTGTTTTGCGCTTCTTCACGACGCGCGCGATGACCTCGGTGCCATCCGCTTTGCGCTTGATGGTAAAGCCATGCGCATTCAACCCTGCCGCCGTGTCACGCTCCAATTGCGCGATGTACCGGGCCGCCGTCAGGCCTGGCCGTGCGTCGGTGGTGAGCCGCGCGGCGCGCATGCAGTTCGCATAGCATCTGGTCCTGAGCGAGCGGTGGTTGCTTCTTCACGAGTTTCCTCACAGTTCGGGCGGCGGAACGATTTCAAGGCTACGGCACTCGCGTGAAGCTCATTCAAGTCCCAGTTCTTTCATCAACTGCTCGTGGCTGATGACCTTGCCTTCGCGCGCTTGCTGCCGTGCGCAGGCAATGCTCTCGATGAATGCTGGTGAGGTCTCCAGCGCCAGCCAGTCAAGGTCATCGTCATCCAAAGGCGAAACCATGGCCACGGCATGACCGTCACGAACCAGCACGGTGCTGTCGTTGCTCAGTTCGCGCACGACTGGTTCCAGCTCTGGACGCTCCCTCAAGTCGATGGTTTTCATGCTGGCGCCGTTGGCGTCACCTCCGTTCCTTTCTCGAACACACGTAGGATTGTGACGCGATTCGTCGCCTGGTTCACGTCATAGTACACGCGAAAGTTCCCGGCGCGCAACCGATACTGGCTCCAGAACGGCTGCTTCAACTTCTTCACCGACGACTTTGTTTCGACCGTCGGCGCGAAGAACAAATGCTGGTTGACCGCTGCGGCAATGGTAACTTGATCGTAGTTGCGCAAACCACGCAGGTCGTTGCCGGCGTCTTCTGTGTATTTGACTTCGTACCTCGCCGCCACAGGCTACCCCTCTCCCAACAGGCTCCTCACGGAAGCCGGTCGGGGCGTGGGCCACGTTGCCTGCAATCAGTAGAATCCCGAAGTGTCACGTTCCGAGTCACTGGCGTCTCCAAAGAGTGCTTTGCTCGCTCACCAGCCGTGGCGGGCCGGGCCCCAATCCTTCACTTGCAAATCCTGCTTGACGGTGATGATCTTGCCCGACGGTAGATCTTCGTAGAGCACGACGCCGGCGCCGACGATCGAACGCGCTCCGATTTTCACGCCGGGCATGGTGACGGCGTTGACGCCGGTGCGGCTGAAGTCGCCAAAGTACGTGGCGTTCGCGCCGACCATCGGCGTCTCGCGGCGGCCGCGAATGAGGTGCTGCGTGTTCTGATCGTCGAACCGCAAGGTGCCGCACACGGTCGCCGCACCAATGTCCACCGACTCGCCGACTACGCCGAAGACTTCGCAGTAGTGGTACAGGTAAGCGCCGTCGAACATCACGCCCGAAAACTCGGCGCCGTGGCCGACCACGCAACGGGCGCCAATCACCGCGCCGGCGACTTGCGCGTAGTCGCGCACCAGCGCCCCGCGCCCCACGACGCAACCGCCGCGCACGATGACGCCGTTGGTCACCTGGCCGCCCTCCGCGATCATCAGGCCGCCTTCAACGACGCACCGCGGTCCGATCACGGCTCCCTTGCCCAGCACCACGCGCCCCGATATTTCGGCGCTCTCGGCGACGCGCGCAGTGGCAGCGATCTGATCGCCGTCGAGCTGCGCAATCTGCTCATCGAAGAGCCGACGATTCGCTTCGAGAATGTGCCAGGGCTTATCCACGTCGATGAACAGCGGCGAGGCGGTGGGCGCCGTTAGCACCTCTTCCCCGGCGTCAACCATCATCGCCAACGACTCGGCCAGTTCGGCCTCCAGCGGTGGCATGCCGCCGACCGGCACGTGGCGGAAGAGACCGGGGTTGCACTCCAGGTAGCGCAACGCGCGGGGACTCAAGGCGTACGCGCCGCACAGCCGCTGGCCGAAGTCGCGGGAGTGCCCCTCGACGGCGGTTAGCCGATCGTCGCGCGTCTCGCAACACAGCCAGTCTTGTGGCTGATCGGTCCCCAGCGGATGCACCAGCGCGGCGGCCAGTGGACGCGCATGCTCGAACCGTTGCTTGAGCGCGCGCAGCGAATCATCGCCCAGCACGAGATCGCCACTGACCACCAACCAGCCGTCGTCGCTCGGCAGTTCGCGGACACCGGCCAGCGCGGCGCCGGCGGTGCCGGCGCAGTGCGGCCAGGCCGTGCGCGGTGGTTCCAGAAATCTCACCCCGGGGTCGTCGACGAATGCGGCTTTCACCGAGGCGGCCTGGTGGCCAACCACCACGGCCACCTCGCGGAAACCGACCCGACGCAGCCCGTCGGCCAGCCGACGCACCAACGGCACATTCAGCACCGGCAGCGCGCATTTGTTGCGCACTTCGGAGAACGGCCACACCTTCGCACCCGCGCCAGCGGCAAGAATGATTGCGGTGGTCATGCAGCGCCGAGGGGGTGATCGCGTCGGTCCTCGTCACGTCGATCCATTGCATAGCGCCGATCGACAAACTCGCTGCGCCGCTCGGCATCCCACCGACGCCCGCGATCGCGGCGAAGGGCCAGCTCCCGCCTACTCGCGCAGCGCCGATCCGATGCCTCGGTCGGTCCGCAATCAATCAGGCGCCGGTCATACGCGCGGCGACGTTCGGCGGCGGTCTTCCTCCGCACGGCCGCAGACGCTCGTCGCTCGCTGGGTTCGCGCCGGTCGTTAGTGCGCCGGCCATCCTCGCGCCGCTCACTCGGCAAGCGGCGGTTGGTCACTTCGCGAAGCTCTTCGGGGTTTGGGCTCATAGTGTTTCGTTTTTCAACGGCAGCGCACTGAATCCTATCGCGCCGGAGTTTTTTCTTCGCGCGCGACGAACCCATACCCTAACCGGTCGCTGGAACTTGGACAAACCAAGCCACTTCGCGGCGGCGCCAACCGGCTGGATTCTGTTCGCCGCGACGCGATTGTAGGTCGGGCCTCCCTGCCCGACTGTCATTGACGGTCGAACGCGTCCTGCGCCGACTGCAAGATCGCCATCGCGGGAAGCACGTCGTGCCCGCTGATCAACGGAGCCCGGCCCTCGCGAATCGCGGCGAGGAACTCGGCGTCCTGCGCGGGAATCGGCGCCGGGATGGGTGCCTCAAACTCCACGCGCTGGCTCCCGAGGAGCTTGCCGTCGGCAAAGGTGAGCGTGTCCTCGTCCCCGATGAACGCGTAGTCGTGCAGCGGCTGCGGTGAGTTGTACGACATCGCGATGGTGACGAGTTGCTCTGCCTGCGTGCGGTAACACAGGCTTAAGTCGAGCGGAATGCCGAGCGTCGAGTGCAGCGGGCCGCGCTGGGCGAGCAGGTTTCCAGCCACGCCGGTCCCCAACACCCAGCCCACCGCGTCCACCACATGACACCCGTGGTGCCATAGCAGATCGTCTACCCAGCTCCGCCGCTTGCCCAGCCAGTTGACGTTCTCACGGCGGAAGAAGAACCAGCGGCAGACGACATGATGCGGATGGAACTCGCCCGCGATGACGCGCCGCCGCAACTCGATCAGCGCTGGTTCGTACCGCTGCGTGTGCGCAACCATCAACGTGCGGCCGCATTCGTCGGCCAACTGCGTAACGCGCTCGACGTCACGCAGATTCATCGCCAGCGGAATCTCGCATAGCACATGTTTGCCCGCGCGCAGCGACCTCGCGGTCTGGTCGGCATGGAGATCGTGCGGCGAAGTGATGACCACGGCGTCGATGGCGTCATCGGCCAGCGCTTCGTCGAGGTCGAAGGTCACGCGCGCAAAGCCGAACTCGTCGGCGAACTCCTGCGTTGCCTCCAGTCGCCGGCCGACGACTGAGTGGAGTTGGACGCCCGCAATCGCGCCGAACGCCCGTGCATGCGACGCTGCAATGCTGCCGTAACCGACAAAGGAAAGGTTCATTTGACGCCTGTTCAATCCGGGCGCTTCCGAGCCGCGAACGTCAGAGAGCGGTTTTCACACACCCTGCGGAAAACCGCTCTCTGACGTTCGCGGCTCGGATTTGCTTGCGGTCAAAATCATTTCACCATCTTCCGGCCGCGCGAAGTTGTTCGAGCTGGTCGAGGGCCTTGCCGGTGCCGAGCGCAACGCAAGTGAGCGGGTCGTCGGCGACGTGGACGGGGACGCCGCATTCGCGCGCGAGCAGCACATCCAGGCGCCGCAGCAGCGCGCTGCCGCCAGTGAGCACGATGCCGCGCGTGGCGATGTCGGCCGACAGTTCGGGCGGTGTCTGCTCCAGCACGTGCTTGACGCGCTCGATGATTTGTGTGACCGGCTCGCTGAGCGCCTCGCGGATCTCGTCCGAGCTGACGAACACGGTCTTGGGCAGGCCGGCGATCTGGTCGCGACCTTTGACTTCGAGTCGCAGTTCGGTTTCCAGCCGATAGGCGGACCCGATGGCGATCTTGATTTCCTCGGCGGTACGGTCGCCCACCAGCAGGTTGTATTCGCGGCGCAGGTGGCGGTTGATGGCGTCGTCCATCTTCTGGCCGCCGACCCGCAGCGAATCCGACACCACAATGCCGCCCAGCGCCAGCACCGCGATGTCGGTGGTGCCGCCGCCGATATCGACCACCATGTTGCCCTCGGGCGCACTGATGTTGAGCCCGGCACCCAGCGCCGCCGCCATCGGCTCTTCGATCGGCAGCGCGACCTTGGCGCCGGCCGCGCGCGCGGCATCGAGGACGGCGCGGCGCTCGACGTTGGTGACGCCGCTGGGCACCGCGACCACTACCGTGGGCTTGAACAGCGGGTTCTTGCCACCGATTTTTCGGATGAACTCGGCCAGCAGTTGCTGCGTGGCGGAGTAGTGGGCGATGACCCCGTCACGCACCGGCTGGATGGCCATGATGTGGCCGGGCGTGCGCCCCAGCATCTGCCGCGCTTCTTCGCCGACGGCAACCAGCTTGTTGGTCTTGCGATGCAGCGCCACGACGCACGGCTCGCGCAGCACGATGCCGCGCCGCCTGGCCACCACCAGCACGTTGGAAGTGCCGAGGTCAATGCCGAGGTCTTGCGTGCCGAAGGCCATGATTTTCGATTTCTGACTTTAGATTGCTGCTGGGGACGCCGACCGAAATCTGAAATCCAAAATCTCAAATCTCAAAAAATCAGCTAGACGACCTTGAGGTGCGCCCGCTGCCGGCCCATGCGGTGCACCCGGGCGCCCAAGCGGTTGAGCTTCTCCACAAAACTGTCGTAGCCGCGCTCGAGCGGACCGATGTTGCCGATGGTGGTTTCGCCCTCGGAGGCCAGCCCGGCGATGACCAGCGCGGCGCCCGCGCGAATGTCCGGAGCCTGCACGGGTGCGCCGGTGAGGTGGGAAACTCCGCGCACTGCCAACGCCGAATGGTCTATGAGCTTGATGTCGGCGCCGAAGCGCCGCAACTCATCCACGTAGGCGAAGCGCCGCTCGTAAATCGTCTCACGCATCACGCTGCGGCCACTGGCGAGGCTCATGAACACCACCACGGGGGCTTGCAAGTCGGTGGGGAAGCCGGGCCAGGGCCCCGTGATGACGTCGATCGCCTTCGGCCGGCCTGCGTAGGTGGCCCGGATGAAGTCGTTGCCGGTTTCCACGCGGACGCCCATCTGGCTGAGCGTATCGGTAAACGAGCTGAGCTGATCGGGCGGGATGGGGCCGACCGTGACCTCGCCCCGGGTGGCCGCTCCCGCCAGCAGATACGTTCCAGCCTCCATACGATCGTTAACTACGGTGAATTCGCAACCATGCAATTCGCGCACGCCTTCGATCACCAGCGTGGAGGTGCCCTGACCGGACACCCTGGCGCCCATCAGATTCAGGAAGCGCGCGCACTCTACCAACTCCGGCTCGCGCGACGCGTGTTCGATGGTGGTAATGCCGTCTGCCAACGCGGCGGCCAGCATCAAGTTTATGGTCGCGCCCAGGCTCGACCAGCGCGCATCGAGAATCAAGTTGGCCCCATGCAGGCCCTCGGTCGCGATCACGACCCGCCCATGCTCGACCTCGGAGGCGGCGCCCATGCGCCTGAAACCGTCAATGTGGAAGTCGACCGGCCGCGTTCCAATGAGGCAGCCGCCGGGCAATGGCACCGACGCCCGACGCAGTCGACCGAGCAGTGGTCCGGCGACATAGAACGAAGCACGCATGCGACGCACTTCGTCGAATGGGGCCTCGTGGGTGGCCAACTGCTCGGCGTTAATGCGAGCCATGCCGTTGGCGCAGGTAATCCTGGCGCCGAGGGCCCGCAGGATGTCGAGCATGGTGGCGACGTCGGTCAGATCGGGCAGATTATGAATGAGGCATTCGCCGCGGGAGGCGAGCAAAGTCGCCGCGAGCACGGGAAGCGATGAATTCTTACTGCCACTGAGGCGAACGTCGCCGCGCAGCGGCTGCTCGCCCTGGATGATGATTTGGTCCATGTGGTCTCACTCCTGATTGCGTCGTTGTGGTGCGATGATGGAGGCGGCGATGAGGGCGGTGTCGGTTTCGGTGAGACCTCCTTGCGATTACTTGCCCCGCGCCGCCCGCAGGCGGGCTTCGGCGCGGCGGGCGGCGCGGCGGGCCCGGTCGAGGTCGATGCCGCCGGTGGGATGGGTCAGCAACTCTTTCGCTCGCGCCAGCGAGGCTCGGGCCCGGTCGAGGTTAATCTCCGCGCCCAACTCCGCTGAATCCGCCAACACTATAACACGATTTTCAGAAACTTCCAAGAACCCGCCGCCGATCGAAACGCTGGTCTCCACACCGGTAGCGTCGCGCAACTCAACCAACCCCATCTCCAGTGCCGACATAAAAGGACGGTGGCCGGCGAGCACGCCGAACCCCCCCTCCACGCCGGGCGCGCTCATCGAGACGACTTCGCCGCTGAACACGGCGCGTTCGGGGGTGACGATTTCGAGGGTGAACGGTTTTGACATTGTAGTTGTAGGTCGGTCGATTATCCTTGCAGCTTCTTGCCCTTCTCGACGGCTTCGTCGATGGTGCCGACCATGTAGAACGCCTGCTCGGGCAGCTCATCGTGCTTGCCGTCGAGTATTTCCTTGAAACCGCGCACGGACTCTTCGCGCGTCACGTATTTGCCTTCCAGCCCGGTGAAAACTTGCGCCACCGTGAACGGCTGGCTAAGGAAGCGCTGAATCTTGCGTGCGCGCGCGACCACCAGTTTATCGTTGTCCGACAACTCGTCGATGCCGAGAATGGCGATGATGTCCTGCAAGTCCTTATAGCGCTGCAAGATGCGCTGCACACCGCGCGCGGTGTTGTAGTGCTCCTCGCCGACGATCAGCGGATCGAGAATGCGCGAGGTGGACGCGAGCGGATCGACTGCTGGATAGATGCCCAGCTCGAAGAGGGAGCGCGACAGGACGGTGGTCGCGTCCAGGTGAGCGAACGTCGTCGCCGGGGCCGGGTCGGTCAAGTCGTCGGCGGGAACGTACACGGCCTGCACCGAAGTGATCGATCCCTTGCGCGTGGTGGTGATGCGCTCCTGCAGCTGCGCCATTTCGGTGGCCAAAGTCGGCTGGTAACCCACCGCGCTGGGCATGCGGCCGAGGAGCGCGGACACTTCCGAGCCAGCTTGCGTGAAGCGAAAGATGTTGTCGATGAAGAGCAACACGTCCTGCCCTTTGTCGTCGCGGAAATACTCGGCCATGGTCAGCGCAGTTAGGGCGATGCGCAAGCGCGCGCCGGGCGGTTCGTTCATCTGGCCGAAGACGAGACAGGTGCGGTCCAGCACGGAGGTGCCATCGGCCATCTTGCTGTGCTGCATTTCCAGCCACAGGTCGTTGCCCTCGCGGGTCCGCTCGCCGACGCCGCCGAACACCGACACGCCGCCGTGCTGTTTCGCGACATTGTTGATGAGCTCGGTGATGAGCACGGTCTTGCCCACGCCGGCGCCGCCGAACAGCCCGACCTTGCCGCCACGGGGATACGGTTCGAGCAAGTCCACGACTTTGATGCCGGTTTCAAACGGCTCGGCCACCACACCCTGGTCTTCGAACGAAGGCGCGGGGCGGTGAATGGGATATCGCAAGGTGCTGGTGGTGGGGCCGCGTTCGTCAATGGTGTTGCCGAGTAAATCAAAGAGGCGACCAAGGTTGCCCTCGCCGACCGGCACGGTGATCGGTCCGCCGGTGTCATGCGCCTCAACGCCGCGCACCAGGCCATCGGTGGAGTCCATGGCGACACAGCGCACCACCGAGTCGCCGAGATGCTGAGCGACTTCGGCCACCAACGCCTTGCCGCCTCGGCCTTCGCGAATCTCGATGGCATTGTAAATCTCGGGCAACTCTTCCGGCTTGAACTGAACGTCCAGCACGGGTCCGATGACCTGCACGACTTTTCCGGTACCTGGCATAGATCACTCCTCACACTTGAACGGCATTGCGAAATGCGAAATGCGAAATGCGAATTTCAAATTGAACCCACGCGCGCAGTCATCCGGACTGTCAATTGAAGACTTGCATTTCGTGTTTCGCAATGCCGTCCTCCGGTTCCTACCCGGCCGCCCGCAGCGCTTCCGCGCCACTCACGACTTCGAGCAGTTCTTTGGTGATGCTGGCCTGGCGCGCCTTGTTGTAGGTCAGTTCGAGCGTCTTGACCAGCTCGCCGGCGTTCTCGGTGGCGTTGCTCATCGCGGTCATGCGCGCCCCGAATTCGCTGGCGACACACTCCAGCAACATCTGGTAGACTTGCGAATTCACATAGCGCGGCAACAGCGTCGCCAGCAGTTGCTCGGCCGGTGGCTCAAACAGGTATTCGATTTCGCCTTCGCGTGGCGCGGCCGCTGCGGACTGCGGCGGCTCAATGGGCAGAAACTTCCGAATCGTCGGCCGCTGCTGAATGGTCGTCACGAATTCGGTGTAGCCGATGTACACCTCGTTGACGGTGCCGTCGAGAAAGAAACCGGTGAGGGCGTCGGCGATGGTGGCTACCTCCGCCATCGTCGCCGCCACCCCGATCTGCGCGAACGCGGCATGAATGTCGTAACCGCGTCGGCGAAAAAAGTCGCTGCCCTTCTTGCCGATGGTGATCATCTTCACGCCACGGTCTTGATGCTCTTTTACGAAGTTGGAACCGCGGCGGATGATGTTCCCGTTGTAGCTGCCGCACAAGCCCTTGTCCGAGGTAATGAGGACGAACCCGATCGCCCCCCCCTCGCGTTGTTGCAGCAGCGGGTGCTCGATCTGCCCGGCGGCACGGCCCAGCGTGCCAACCAATTGGCGCATCTTCTCACTGTACGGTTTGCCGGCCGTGACGCGCATTTGCACACGGCGCAGCCGCGCGGCGGCGACCATTTTCATCGCCTGCGTGATCTGCTTGATATTCTTGACCGCTTTGATTTTGGTCTTGATGTCGCGTAAGCTGGCCATGGCTCCGTCGGTCCGGTTCGTTTAGTCGGCGAGCGGGAATTTACTCTTGAAGTCGGCAATGGCGGCCCTCAGCCGCTCTTCGTTTTGCGCTGTCAGGTCTAGCGTGTCGCCCAGGTTGTCGGGCACCTCGGGATACCGCTCATGGACAAACCTCAAGAACTGCTGCTCGAACTGCTTGATGTCGGAGAGCTCCACGTCGTCGAGGTACCCGTTGGCGCCGACATACAGCACCATCACCTGATCGATCACCGCCATCGGCTCGTACTGATCCTGCTTCAACATTTCGGTGAGCCGCTGACCGCGGGCGAGTTGCGCCTGCGTGGCTTTGTCGAGTTCGCTGGCGAACTGCGAGAACGCGGCGAGTTCGCGGAAGCTGGCCATGTCGAGTTTCAACACGCGCGCAACCCGCCCGTGCTTCATGGCTTTGATCTGTGCCGCGCTGCCGACGCGCGACACCGACAGTCCCAGGTTGATGGCGGGACGAATGCCCGCGTAAAACAGGTCGGTCTCGAGGAAAATCTGGCCGTCGGTAATCGAGATGACGTTGGTGGGAATGTACGCCGCCAAATCGTTGGCCTGGGTCTCGATGATCGGCAGTGCGGTGAGCGAGCCTGCGCCGAGTGCGTCGCTCATCTTCGCCGAGCGTTCGAGTAACCGCGAGTGCAAATTGAAAATGTCGCCGGGGTACGCTTCGCGGCCCGGCGGGCGGCGCAGCAGCAGCGAGACTTGGCGATACGCCACCGCGTGCTTGCTCAAGTCATCGTAAACGATGAGCGCGTGCATGCCGTTGTCGCGAAAGTATTCACCGATGGCGGTGCCGGTGTAAGGCGCGAGGTACTGTAGCGGAGCGGGTTCCATCGCCGGCGCGCTCACGACCGTCGTGTACTCCATCGCGCCGTGCTTCTTCAGCATTTCCACCACGCTCTTGACGGTCGACTGCTTCTGCCCAATCGCCACGTAGATGCAATAGACCGGCTTGTCGGTGTGGTGCGTGGACTTTTGATTGATGATGGTGTCGATCGCGACCGCGGTCTTGCCGGTTTGCCGGTCGCCGATGATGAGTTCGCGCTGACCACGGCCGATCGGCACGGTGGCGTCGACGCACTTAAGTCCGGTCTGCAACGGCTCGCGCACTGGCTGCCGCGCCACGACGCCGGGCGCCTTCACTTCGACCAGTTTGAACTCGCGGCCGGTTTCGGGAATCGGCCCTTCGCCGTCAATCGGGTCGCCGATGGCGTTGACCACGCGTCCCAACAGCGGACGACCGACCGGGACCTGCACGATCTTGCCGGTGGTGCGGACAATGGTGCCTTCGTGAATCTTCAAATCCGAGCCGAGCAGGATTAGGCCGACGTTGTCCTCTTCGAGGTTGAACACCATGCCGCGAATCGGCCGCTGATATGCGTCCACCGCGCCTTCGAACTCGACGATTTCGCCCGCCATCGCACCTTCCAGTCCATACGCGCGCGCGATGCCGTCACCGACCGCGATGACAGTGCCGACCTCGACCTGATGCAGGTCGTTGCGGTAGTTCTCCAACTCGGTCTTCAGGACCGAGGTAATCTCTTCGGGACGAATTGCCATCTTTCACCTCGTCGTGAGGAGTGGCGAGGGTTGAATGGTGATCCGTGGACGGCGGCGTCCATCCAGCGAATCACCATTCAACGCTCACCACTCCCGCCAGCCGTCAACCCGCGGCCACTCGGGTCTGTTTCCACTGCTCGCGCATGCGCCGCAACTGATTGGCGACGCTGCCGTCGATCAACTTGCCTTTGAGCCGCAGCTTCAGGCCACCCAGCATCGCAGGGTCGACCACCGTGGTCAACTGGATGTCATAGCCGGTGACTTCTGCCAGCCGCTGCCGCAGCCGTTCGGCCTGGTCGGCGGGCAACGGGACTGCGGTGGTTGCCTGCACCGGCAGGATTTTGCGGTGCTCGTCCAACAGTCGGGCAAACTCGCGCTGAATCGCTTCGATCAGCCCGAAGCGCCGCTTGCCGGTGAGCAGCAGCAGGAAGTCGAAGGTCAATTCGTCCACCTGCCCGGCGAAAAGTTTGCGCACGAGCGCCTGCTTCTGCTCCACCCGAATTCGCGGTTGCTTCATCACGTCGAGCAACTCGGGTTGCGCCTCGGTCAGACGCGCCACCTCGGCCAAATCCAGTCGGGCGGGCTCCAGGCGATCACGCCCACTCGCCACCTGAAACAGCGCTCCGGCGTACTTGCGCGCGGCCCTGGTCTCGACCTTCAAGCGCGTGCCCCCGGCCGACCGATCGAATCGATGACCTCATCGATCAACTGCCGGTGCACCTGCGCATCGACCGTCCGACCGATAATCTGACCGGCCGCGAGCGTGGCCAGGTCAGCCACTTTGTCGCGGATTTCGATGAGCGCCTTTTCCTTTTCCCGCTCGACCTCTTCGGCTCCGCGGGCGATCATCTGCTCGGCCTGCGCCCGCGCTTCGTTCAGGCGATCGTCGCGTGCCTGTTGGGCATCGCGGACGGCCGCCTGAATCTTCTCGCGCGCTTCGACTTCGATATTGGCCAGCCGCTGCTCGTAGTCGGCCCGCAACTGCTCCATCTCGCGCCGCTGCCGCTCGGCCTGATCGAGGTTGTGTTTGATCTGGCGCGCGCGCTCGTCCAGCATCTTCGTTACCGCCGGCCAGGCGAACTTCGCCATGATGAACAGCAGCGCGAAGAAGCCGAGGCTGATGGAGACCATCAACCCGAAATCGATGCCAAACTGTTTGAGAATCTGTTCCATGGACGACCAGGTGGCCTATTGACCGGCGGCTTTCGAGATGGCGCTCAGCGCTTCGGCCGCGCCCGGCAGTTTGCCGCTGAGCATGAAGAACATCACGAACACGTAGATGACCAGCGATTCGATGAACGCCAGCCCCAGAATGTACGGCAGGAACATCTGACCCGACGCTTCCGGCTGGCGTGCGATGCCTTCGAGCATCGCCTTCGCCGTTTCGCCCTGCGCGCGCGCTGCGGACAGTACCGCAACCGGCACACCCAATCCGACCGCGAGGGCCAGTGCTGCAAAGTAAATCATCGGAAACTCCTTCTGATTTGAATTTCACCAGGCCTTGCGGCCCGGCATGTGTCCTGAGTTAGTGCGCGTGCGCGGCCTCGCCGTGCGCCTCGTCGTGTTCGTCGTGATGCTCGTGGGGCAACGACATCGAGATGTACACCGCCAGCAACGCCGAGAACACCAGCGCCTGAATGACACTGGTCATCAACGCCAGACATTGAATGGGAAACTGGAACGGCAGGTACTTCAACACGCTCGGCAACCCGAGCATGGAACCCAGCGTCGCCAGCTTGACCAGCACCATGTCTTCGCCGAAGATGTTGCCGAGCAGGCGCATGGAAAGCGAAATCGGCTTGGCCAATTCGCCGACCACGTGAATGGTGAACAGCAGCGGAATCATCAACACCGCGAACGCCTTCATCACGCCGGGGAAGCTGGCGATGAGCTTGCCGGGCTCGTTGGCCAAATGGTTGAGCTGCCCGAGCACGCCGTTCTCGTGGATGGCGACCCCTTGGGCAATCAGGAATGCCGTCAGCGCGAGCGCAATCGTCACATTGGGATTGGCCGTCGGCGATACCAGACCGGGAATCAAGCCGATGACATTGAGCGAGAAGATGTAAAGGAAGAACGTGCCGATCAGCGGCGCGTACTTCGGCCCCTTCGATTCGCCGATGATGCTCTTGCTGAAGTTGGTCAACCCTTCTACAATCATCTCCAGCAGGTTCTGTGCGCCGCTCGGAATGAGCTTCATGTTGCGCGAACTGAGCATGGCAAAGCCGATGAGTCCCAACGCCACCAGCCACGCAATGACCGCCCAGCAGTTGTGGTGATGTTCCTTCGGACGGCAGAGTCCGATCGCGGCACCGACCGGATCGAGCCAGCATCCGTGCTCTTGTGCGAACGGCGATTTGTCCGCTTGGGCGGTGCCGTGTGCCTCGCCGTTCTGGGGACCGTGCCCGGCACCTTCGGAGGCCAGCACCAACGACGTATGGGCGAAGAGCAGGCAGCTGGTTAGCACTGCAACTCTGGCCGCTTGCTTCATTTTCATCATCTGGTGCCAGCCGATCGCCTTCGCCACGATGACGAACAGCACCATCGTCAGCCCCGCCATCAGCGCCAGCAGGTTGCCCAATTCGAAGCGAACAACCCCCCACAGCAGCAGGCCTCCGGCCAGATAACTTCCGGCCAGGTGTCCGACGAACGGCGCCGGTGCCTGCTTCTGCAAGCCGGCGACCAAAGCTCGGCACAGCAGTTCTTTCGACTTCAACACCAGCAGACCGAGTGCGACGCCGGCCGCCCAGCCCATCGGCAGCCGCCACTGCGCCGTGCCGCTCAGCGCCAGCATGCCGAGCGCCCCCAGCAAGGCGGAGACACGATAGGTGCGTTGGAGAAACCCCAGGTCGGGTAGGCCGAATTGCATTAGCGCTGGTTCGAGTGTTTATCTTCCAGATGGGCGCGATGAATGAGCTGGAACATCTCCACGAAGCCGGCGACGATGCCAAGCAACGCCCCCGCCGCCTGCCACAATCCGCCAAACGGCCAGCGCGCTTCTGCCAGTGAGCCCAGTCCGAGGCCGATCAGAATTGCCACGACCAGCGAGGTTGTCGCCGTGGTGACCAGCCCGACCAGTTTCCACTGTCGCTGAACCGTTTCGTTCTGGGGTTGGCGGCGCATCGGCCGTTCACCGTAGCCCATTCACGCAAATGGGCTGACCGCCTTCGTCAGCCCACCTGATTGCGCGGTGCATAGGTTAATCCACCGACTTCGTGAACGAAAGCACAGGTCACGCCGACGCTGTCAGCAGCTCGTTCATGCGGGGTGCGAAACCCGGTAGCACCTGTTCGGGTTCGGCAATTTCCGGATGCCACTTCTTCTCCCACTCCAAGCACAGCCAGCCGTCGTAATCAATCGAACGCAGCGCTGCGAGCGTTTCGGCCGCCGGGAACTCTCCTTCGCCAAACGGCACATAGCGCCAGGCCTCTCCCTCCGCGGCGACTGAATCTTTCCAATGCGTGTGCTTGATCCACGGCCCCAGCCGTTCGACCGTGATGGACGGCGCCTCGCCATACAAGCGCCACGGATGATGGGTATCCCACAGCACACCGACGCTGGGCAGATCAACCTTCTCCATCACCGTGCGGACGCGTGCAGTGTCGATGAAGTCGCCGTGGGTTTCCAGCAGCACCGTAACGCCCTTGTCGGCGGCGTAGTTGCCGAGGCTGCGCAGCCCGTCGGCCACCCAGTCGAGCACGCGTGGAGCGTCGGCGGCCTCAGGCACCTGGTCGCCGAACACCCGGACCAGTGGAATGCCCATGGCGGCGGCGCGGTCAATGAACTCAAAGCCGAGTTGCTTCTGCGTCGCGCGCGCGGCGGCGCGCGGCGAGTCGAACTTCACCGACGAATCGAGGCAGCAGATTTCTACCTTCAGCTCGCGCAGAAACTGCTGCGTCCACTCGCGCGTCCGCGAGGACAGGGCCTCGGCCTTGAGCATGTCGAGGCTGCCGTCGAGAAAGCGTAGCTCCACCCCCGGATAACCGAGCGCATGGGCGGTTTCGACCACCTGGGCAAACGACCATTCCGGGCAACCGAGCGTGCTGAAAGCGAGTTTCATGAATCTTCCACGATGGACGAAGTTGTTGGCATAGAGCGTAATGCGAAATGCGGAAATCGAATCCATGCCTCGAGAAGCGCAGGGGACGCTATGGCAACCTGAGCCGGTAGAGGCCCTGATCTTCTGTGCCAATCCAGAGCCTGTGACCGTCGAGCGCAAGGCAGGTCACGCGGTCGCTGGGCAGTCCGTCTTCGACACCGAAGTAGTTCCATTGCTTGCCGTCCCACATCCGCAAGCCGAGACCCGACTCTGCAACCCATACCCTGCGATGCGCGTCAACGACCAGTTCCATCTGGTGACCGCCCAACGACGACAAGAATGAGACGAAATGGAGTCATGACGAGCCGTAGTTTGGCATCTCAGTCGCCTCGAAGACTTGCATTTCGTGGTTCGTGGCAACCTCGGCACACTACGCTAAAAAAAAATTCGTCGAAAGCTGGCAAACCGACTTGACCGTTACCCAGCCGGTCTGTATAATCAGTCCGCTCAACCGCTACATTTTGTGTCCCGTCGCCCTCGGACGCGCCAGCTGTGGCGTTTTGTAGCTCAGGGTGGTCACAGGGAAGTTTCCGTCCTTTACCCATCGCAGCCCACATCATATTCGGAGCTTAATCCACATGGCAGAAATCGGCAACGGCATTCACAGTCTCAGCACCGCAGCAGCAGTCGCCCCCCCCTCGCGCAAGGCGCGAAATGGAAACGGGAACGGCCAGGGTACCGCGAAAGCGCCAGGTCGGGTCAAAGCCCGCAAAGGCCTCGCGATGCAGCGACGCTTCACCACACCGGGAATTCATCCGTTTGACGAAATCGAGTGGGACCTCCGTAGCGCCGTCATCTCCGACGAGAACGACAAGGTCATTTTCGAACAGAAGGACGTCGAGATCCCCAAGGCCTGGAGCCAACTGGCCACCAACGTGGTGGTGAGCAAGTATTTTCGCGGGCAGGTGGGCACCATCTTCCGCGAGCATTCGGCCAAGCAACTGGTCGGGCGCGTGGCTGACACCCTGGCCAAGTGGGGACTCGAGGGCGATTACTTCGCCTCCACCGCTGACGCCGAGACGTTTCGCGCCGAGTTGGCCCACCTGCTGCTGCATCAGAAGTGCGCGTTCAACTCACCGGTTTGGTTCAACCTCGGCGTTGAGCCAAAGCCGCAGTGTTCCGCGTGCTTCATTCAGTCGGTCAAGGACGAGATGGCGTCGATCATGGACCTCGCCAAGTCGGAGGTGATGTTGTTCAAGTACGGTTCAGGCACCGGCAGCAACCTGTCGAATCTGCGCTCGTCGAAGGAAAACCTGTCTGGCGGTGGGATCGCTTCGGGACCGTTGTCGTTCATGAAAGGCTACGATGCCTTCGCCGGCGCCATCAAATCCGGCGGCAAAACGCGGCGCGCGGCCAAGATGGTCATTCTCGACGCCGACCATCCCGATGTCATCCCGTTCATCACCAGCAAGTCCGAGGAAGAGAAGAAGGCGTGGGCGCTGATCGAGGCCGGCTACGCCGCCGGATTCAACGTGCCCGGCGGCGCGTACGACTCCATCGCGTTCCAGAACGCCAACCATTCGGTCCGCGTCAGCGACGAATTCATGCAGGCCGTGATCGAAGACCGCGACTGGTGGACCAGGTACGTCGTGGGCGGGCAGCCCGCCGACAAGCATCGCGCGCGCGATCTGATGCGCCACATCGCCGAGGCCACCTGGATCTGCGGCGACCCCGGCATGCAGTTCGACACCACCATCAATGACTGGCATCCATGCGCGGGCAGCGACCGCATTTACGCCAGCAACCCGTGCTTCACCGGCGATGCGCTGGTGCTGACCGATCGCGGGTTCATCCGCTTCCGCGACCTGCTGACGCGCGCAAACGAGGGCGAGGAGTTCCGCGTCGCCACCGACAACCGCACGAGCGGCGGTGCCGGCGTGCAGTTCACTTCGCCGCTGCAGTACATGATTACAGGCTTCAACCCCGTCACACTGCTGACGTTCAGCAACGGAATGGCAGTGCGCTGCACGCCGAAGCATCGCTTCTTTACCGCCAACCGCGGCATGGTGCACGCAGACGAGTTGACCGCCGACGACCGCGTGGTCGTGCAGACACAGGCAGTCGAGTTCACGCGCGCGTCGGGGGAGTTTCCCGTGCCCGCCGACTTCGCCGAGTACCGCGCAAAGGGCGACCGCTATGTGCCGCTGTCGCTGCCCGCGCGCTGGACGGAGGACTTCGCCGAATTGCTGGGCCATCTCGTCGGCGACGGCAACGTGTCGGGTAACACGGCGTCGTGGATTTACGGCAGCGAAGCCGACAAAGCGGAATTGCAGCCGAAGCACGCGCTGGTGCTGCGCGCCATCACCGGCGAAGAGCCGCACGTGACGGCAATGAGCAATGGTACGCTGCAGGTCCGCATGAGCCGCGCGCCGTTCAAGCGGTTCATCGAGGCGCTGGGCGTGAAGGAAGCGCGCGCGCCGCAGAAGTGCGTGCCCTGGAGCGTTTTCCAGGCGCCGACGCCCGCCGTCGCCGCGTTCCTGCGCGGGCTGTTCACGGCCGACGGCTGCGTGGTCGAGCAGCCCAACGGCACGCGTTACGTCGGCCTCAGCAGCAAGAGCAAGGAGTTGCTGCAGGGCGCGCAGGCGTTGCTCAGCGCGTTCGGAATCTTCAGCCGCATTTATGAGAACGAGCGCGGGGACAGGAGCACATTCCATTACACGCGCAAGGACGGCACGGAAGTCACGTACGAGTCGAGCGGGCCGTCGTACGACCTGCGCCTTACGGGCCGCTCGCTATGCGTGTTCGCCGAGCGCATCGGCTTTGCGACCTCGGTGGCGCAGGCGAAGCTGGACGATATCGTTGCCCGCACCGAGCACTACGCTACCGATGAGACCGTGTCGCTCGTCGGCCGCGGCGATGACGCCGTCGAACTGACTTACAACCTGACCGAACCGACGAACCACTCATATCTGGTCAACGGCTTCGTCGTCGCGAACTGCTCCGAGTATATGTTCCTCGATGACAGCGCGTGCAATCTTGCCTCGTTCAACCTCATGAAGTTCCGCAAACCGGACGGTGAGTTCGACGTCGGGGCGTTCGAGCACGCGACCGACGTGCTCATCACCGCGATGGAGATCATCGTCGACAACGCGTCGTACCCGACCGATGTGATTGGCAAGAACTCGTATGACTACCGTCCGCTGGGGCTCGGTTATGCCAACCTCGGCGCACTGCTGATGGCGCAGGGCGTGTCGTACGACAGCGAACGCGGTCGCGCAATTTGCGGCGCCGTCACCGCGCTGCTTACCGGCCGCGCGTATCGGCAGTCGGCCGAACTCGCGCGCGTCAAGCAGCCGTTCGTCGGCTACGCCAAGAACCGCCAGCCGTTCCTGCGCGTCATCCGCAAACATCGCGCGGCGGTGGACGGCATCAAGCACGACTTCGTTCCCACCGAACTGATGGACGCCGCGCATCGCGCGTGGGACGAGGCGCTCGACCTCGGCGAAACCCACGGTTATCGCAACGCGCAGGCTACCGTGCTGGCGCCGACCGGCACCATCGCCTTCATGATGGACTGCGACACCACCGGCATCGAACCCGATATCGCGCTCATCAAGTACAAAAAGCTGGTCGGCGGCGGACTGATGAAGATCGTCAACCAGACCGTCCCCGAAGCGCTGCGGCGACTCGGCTACTCGCCGGAGCAGGTCGAGGACACCATCAAGTTCATCGACGAAAACGGCAGCATCGAGGGCGCGCCGTGGCTCAAGCTCGAGCACCTGTCCGTGTTCGACTGCGCCTTTCGCGCGCCAACCGGCACGCGCGCCATCCACTACATGGGCCACTTGCGCATGATGGCGGCCGCGCAGCCGTTCATCTCCGGCGCCATCAGCAAGACGGTCAATGTGCCGGAAGACATCACGGTGGACGAGCTGTCCGAAACCTACATTCAAGCGTGGAAGCTCGGCCTCAAAGCCGTGGCCGTTTATCGAGACGGGTGCAAGCGCAGCCAGCCACTGAGCACCTCGCTCGATTCCGAGGCGCGCAGCTCAAAGAGCGACGGGAAGGTCATCACTCACTCACCCATCCGTCGTCGTCTTCCCGACGAGCGCGAGGCGATCACGCACAAGTTCACCATTGCCGGGCACGAAGGGTATATCACCGTCGGCAAGTTTGAAGACGGAAAGCCCGGCGAGCTGTTCATCACGATGAGCAAGCAGGGCAGTACCATCAGCGGCCTGATGGATTCGTTCGCCACTTCGGTGAGCATCGCGCTGCAATACGGCGTGCCGTTGCGCGTGCTGGTGCAGAAATTCATCCATTCGCGCTTCGAGCCGTCTGGCTTCACCGGCAACCCGGAAGTCCCGGTCGCCAAATCGATCATGGACTACATCTTCCGCTGGCTCGCGCTGAAGTTCTTGTCGACCGACGAAGCCGCCCGCGCCGAGTCGGCAGCGGAAGAAGAGGCCACGCCGCTTACCGAACAGAGCCACGCTCCCAGTGCGCGCAGCGTCACCGGTCACTTCGTCGCCAGCGGCACCAAGAACCCGGACCTCTGGGCCTTGCAAACCGACGCGCCGCCCTGCCATCACTGCGGCGCGATCACGATCCGCACGGGGGCGTGTTACGCCTGCACTTCTTGCGGCGAGACGAGCGGCTGCGGATAGGGATCAAATAAATGTCCGCAACCCTGAATCAAAACTTGCAATTCACCGCCCGAACAGTCATGCTGTGCATTCAGGAACCATGTCCTACGGGACACAAAGGAGTTCGTTGATGGCTGAGGGGACCGTGCGCTGGTACAACGCGCAAAAGGGGTACGGCTTCATTGCCGAGGATGGCGCGGGCGATGTGTTCGTTCACATGTCCGCCATTCAAGGCGGGGGCTCGTTGGGCGAAGGACAGCGCGTCACCTTCGAATCCGTTGATGATGACCGCGGAAAGAAAGCCATCAATGTCGTTGGCAAGGACGAGTTCGTAGAAGTCCCGCCCTCCGACCGACCGAAGAAGAGCTTCGGCGGTGGCGGTGGTCGCGGCGGCGGCGGCTACGGTGGCGGCGGCTACGGTGGCGGCGGCGGTCGCAGCGGTGGCGGCGGCTACGGCGGCGGCGGTGGTGGACGCGGCGGT